>SXGQ01733364.1_pt1 | contig 17165 bp, 18 predicted proteins | sample 3178371 | NCBI WGS metagenome assembly SXGQ01 (sample SAMN11356859, study PRJNA531348) | freshwater metagenome | isolation source: freshwater sample F1-20 | place: China: Fuxian Lake, Yuxi | collected 2017-12-25 | reverse complement strand
GCTCCCGCTCGGCGCGCAGGCCGTCGGTGAGCAGCGCAAGATCGAGGCCCTTGCGGCCGCGCTTGCGGCTGGCCTCCTCCACGTGCGCGATCTCGTCGGCGTTCAGGTGCCCTGTCTCGTAGAGCAGGCGGCCGATCAGCGTGCTCGTGCCGTCGTCCACCGACCCGACGGCCACGGCGTGCAGCATGGGGCTCTCGACCGGCACTAGAAGTAGCCCCCGCGCTTGCGGTCTTCCATGGCGGCCTCGGATGTCTTGTCGTCGGCGCGGCTGGCGCCCCGCTCGGAGATGTCGCTGGCGCGGGTCTCAACCAGCACCTCCTCCACCGTGGCGGCAGTGCTCTTCATGCCGGCCGTGCAGGTGGCGTCGCCCACGGTGCGGAACCGCACGGTCTCGGTGAACACCTCCTCGTTCGGCAGGCGCTCCACGAAGTCGGCGGCGGCCATCAGCATGCCGTCGCGCATGAACACCTCGCGCTCATGCGCGAAGTAGATGCTCGGCAGGCTGAGCCCCTCGCGCTGGATGTAGAGCCACACATCCACCTCGGTCCAGTTGCTCAGCGGGAACACCCGGAAGTGCTCGCCCTTGCGCAGCTTGGTGTTGTAGATCGACCACGGCTCGGGGCGCTGGTTGCGCGGATCCCACTGGCCGAACATGTCGCGGTGACTGAACACGCGCTCCTTGGCGCGGGCGCGCTCCTCGTCGCGACGGGCGCCGCCGAAGCAGGCGTCGAACTGGTGCTCGGCGATGGCATCGAGCAGCGTGGTGGTCTGCAGGCGGTTGCGACTGGCGCGCGGGCCGGTCTCGTCCTGCACGCGCCCCTGGGCGATGGACTCCTCCACGCTCGCCACGATCAGGCGCTCGTCGATCTCGCCCACGAACCAGTCGCGGTACTCGACGACCTCGGGGAAGTTGTGGCCGGTATCCACGTGCATGAGCGGGAAGGGCAGCCCCGCGGGCGCGAAGGCCTTGGTGGCCATATGGGCCAGCACGATGCTGTCCCTGCCGCCGCTGAACAGCAGCACGGGGCGCTCGCACTCGGCGGCGCACTCGCGGATGATGTGCACGGCCTCGGCCTCGAGCACGTCGAGGGTGGAGAGCTCGGTGATGGTGCTCACGTGGCGGGGCCCCCGGCGGGGTGCAGCCCGCACTCGGTCTTCTCGAGGTTCGCCCAGCGGCCCTCGCGGCCGGTGCCGGGCTTTGTGCAGTACGTGCAACCGATGCTGGCATAGCCGGCGGCGTGCAGCGGGTTCACGATGAGGTCGCGCTCGCGGATGCGCGCCCACACGTCATCCACGGTCCAGTCGGCCAGCGGGCTGATCTTCCAGTTGCCGCGCGCCTCGTCGAACTCCAGCTTCGGGGTGTTCGCGCGCGTGGGAGCCTGATCGCGGCGCAGGCCGGTGATCCAGGCATCAAGCCCGGCCAGCGCGCGGCCGAGCGGCTCCACCTTGCGGATGCCGCAGCACTGGTTGGGGTCGCGCTCCCACAGCCGGTCGCCGTGCTCGGCGGCCTGCTCCTCGGGGCTCGGCCCGCGGAAGGCCTCGATCGTGATGCCGTACCGCTCCTCGTACGCGCGCCAGGTGTCGTAGGTCTCGGGGAAGAGAAAGCCGGTATCGAGCGCGAACACGCGCACGTCGGGCCGCACGGCAAAGGCCATGTCGAGGATCACCGCCTCCTCCTGCTGGAACGAGCAGGCGACGGCGAGGCGATCACCGAACGCGGTGACCGCCGCGGCGACGATCTCGTCGGCGGTGAGGTCTTCCGCCTCGGTGGGCGTAAACGGCAGCGGATTGCGGTCGGGCATGCGTCCTAAGTATGGCTTATGCGGCGCACGCGCTCGGCTTATGGAAACGGCGCACCGGCGCGGTCCGCCATGCAAGCACGCGGGCGCGGCAAGCGCCACCGCGCGCGGCGCAACGGGAGGTGACTGTCACCGTACGGTGACTGTCACCCCACGGGGCCGGCCACCATGCAACGGCCGGCCCCGGGATGACCTCACCGCGCTGCGTCCTAGGCGGGCGGCGGCGGCAGCGTCGCCGACGGCGCGAAGCGCGCGAACGAAAGCAGCTGCCACGCGCCGTTGACCCACGCGTAGGTGTAGAGCACCGGCACGTAGGTGTTCGGCACGGTGGTCTGCCAGTTGACGCCGCCCACCGTGAGAAGGCCGTCGCCGTAGTTGGCGTTGTCCACCCTCAGCACGGCGTCGTTGTAGGTGGGGTGGTTGGCCAGGTACGCGGCCTTGTTCGATGCCGTGTTGTTGGCACGCTGGATGAGGAAGCCGTCGGCCAGGAAGGCGTCGAGCTTCGCCTGGTTCTGCGGGTTCAGGTAGTTGAAGAACCTCATCGTGAGCTGGTAGCCCGTGAGGGTCGGATTCTTGAGGGTCTGCGGGGCGGCCATGTAGCCGTTGCCGATGCCGCAGGTGGCGCCGCCGAGCTTGAAGGCCGCGGCCACGCCCAGGGGAACGGTCTGGCAGCCGACGTCCGACGTGCCGACGTCCACGACGGTCCACGCCGATCCGCCCGCAGGGCGCACCAGCACGGCGGTGGCGCCCTGGAACGTGGCGCTCCTGCTCGCGATGGAGACCTTGCCCCAGTACGAGGAACCGGCGTAGATCAGCCCGTTCCTCACGGAGTAGTTCGCCGTCGGCACGCGGTTCATGCCGGCGACGGGCGACATCTGCACCGCCTTGGTCATCGCCGCGAGCTGCGCGGCGCTCGCCTTGTTGGCCTTCGGGGCCGCGAGGGCCGGGGTGGCCGCGATGCCGAGCGCGAGAGCGCCGGCCACGGCGAGGGCGGGGAGTCGTTTCACGGTGAGCCTCCGAGTTGGTGGTGCGAAAAGCGTACGCCTACCCCCTCGCGAGCCGCCCGTGCACACGCTGCTGGCCCCGGGCGCTCCCACTGCCCTCCGGCGGACGCAGCCTTTTCGGTAGGGTCGGTCCGTGAACTCCCTCCGCTCCCGCCTGTCGGCGATCCGACGCCACTGGCTCATCGCGCTCATCGCCCTCGTGCTGTTCGCGCTCGCGCTGGTGTTCGGGGCGCTCATCGGCTTCCTGCCGGGCATGGCCGCCCTCGCGGTGTTCGCGATCCTCGTGTGGTGGGTGGTGCTCGAGATCATCGCGTGGCGGGCGAGGGGCTCCGGATCCGCGCCCGACTCGCGCCGTGAGGCCCGGAACGCGGTGATCGCGGGCGTGGCCGTGGTGGTGGTGGGCTTCGGGCTGATGCAGGCCGTGCCCTATGGGCGCGACCGCACCGCACCGCCGGTCACCGGAGAGCCCACGTGGCACGACGCAGCCACGCGCACCCTCATGGTGCGCGCCTGCTACCAGTGCCACTCGAGCGAGGTGGAGTACCCCGCGTACGCGAACATCGCCCCCACGTCGTGGGCCGTGCAGCGTCACATCGACGAGGCGCGGGGCGCGGTGAACTACTCGCAGTTCGCCACTGATCCGGGTGACGCCAGGGAGACCATCGAGGTGATCCGCGACGGCTCGATGCCGCCCGCCTACTTCACGCGGTTCGGCATCAACCCCGACGCGAAGCTCACGGACGCCGAGAAGGCGCAGCTCATCGCAGGCCTCGAGAAGACCCCGGGAATGAGCGAGTCAGGCGAGCGCGGCGAGCGCGGGGGGCGCGGCGGCGGCTGACGGGCCTAGCCGCCGAAGTCCCCGAAGTTCTCGAAGAGCTCCCCGACGAAGCTGCCCTTCTTCTTTTTCTTGCCCGAGGGCGCGCGCTCGTCTCGGCTCTCCTGGCGATCGCGATCGTCGCGCTCATCCCGGCCTCGGGGCTCGGCCTGGGGCTCGTCGCGATCGGCTGACCCGCCGCCCGACGACCACGCCGCCGACCGTTCGATGATCTTGTCGAGCTCACCGCGATCGAGCCACACGCCGCGGCACTCCGGGCAGTAGTCGATCTCGATGCCCTCGCGCTGCGTCATGTGCAGCGTTTCCTGGCAGTTGGGACATTTCATGGCGGCAGTGTTCCCTGTCGGGCCGACCTCGTGCGGGGTACGGTCGATTCGCTAACCGGTCCTTAAGGAGTGGGCGTCGCCGCCAGCCCCCGGCGGCACGCCCCGGCCAGGTCACCGGTCCGTGCCGCGCTACACTCAAGGTCCCTTTCCCCCTACGAACGGACACCCCAATGCGCAGGATCATCATCGCCGGGTTGGCATCGACGGTGCTCATCGCCCCGACCGTCGCCATGGCCGAGCACGCCCCCTCGAAGGCCGAGCAGGCCAAGATCGAGGCCGTGATCAAGGCCCACTTCAAGAAGCACTACAAGGGCGTGCCCAAGGGGCTGAGGGCAAAGCTCTCGCACGTGGACGCCAAGTATGGCGGCTTCGGGTGGTCGAAGTTCATCCCGCAGGCGGAGGCGAACGGGCTCATCGAGTGGGATCCGCCTGTCGTGCCGAGCACGGCGATCCCCGCCGTCGGCATGGGATACATCCACAAGTACGCCGGCAAGTGGCGCGTGGTGGGCCACAAGTTCGCGAAGAAGGGCATCGCCACCGGCTGCAGCAAGGTGCCGGCGGCCGTGCGCGCCGAGCTCGAGAAGGGCCTCAAGCTCAAGGGATGCTGACCCCGGTCAGCCCGCGCTGACCCCCACCCGCTGCACCAGCAGCGAGGCACGATCGAGGGACTCCTCCTCGCCCGCCATCACCGCGTCGCGCACGCGGGCGGGCGGGGAGGCTCCTTCGTCGTACACCACCACGATGCTCTCGTCGCCGGCCACGAGGTAGGTGCTCTCGCCGAAGGGCGTGTAGCGCGTGGCGCCGATGCCGATGAGCGCCCGCTCGGGGCAGCCGGCCTGCGCCAGGTACTCGCCCACCGGCTCGAGCGGCGTGTCGTCCGCTCCGGCCTGCTCGCGCAGGCGATCGATCATCCAGTCGATGAGCGTGGCACCGGCGTATGAGTAGCCGGCAGCGGGGCTGTCGATGCCGTACTCGTGCACCTCTCCCCCGCGCCGCATGAACGACGCGATGCGGAGACCCGCGAGGCCCCCCGTGGGGTCGATGTCGTGCACCGCGAATCCGCGCGCGGCCACGCCCTTCGACGCCGGGCCCCAGTTCTTCTTGTCGCTGATCTTGCGGGCGCCCTCGCGCCGGATGCTGCAGTCGTTCCAGGCGACCACGGCCTCAGGGGCGATGTGCGCCACGCGCCCGGCGTCGTCGTAGCCGAGGCGCGCGATGAGCCCCACCTCGGGCTCGATCTGCAGGTCCACGCCGGGCTGGTCGGGCAGTTCGAGCAGGTCGTGGGTGACCGGGAACACCCCGAGCTGCCCATCGCGCCCCGGCACGTACCAGGGGAACATCCCCTTGGGCGCTTCCGCCGCGGTGGGCACCACGTTGGCGAAGTCGGCGGCCTCGCCGGCCTGCTCGAGGTGGCCGGCGAAGTTGCCGGCCACCCCGAGCCCCGCGGCCTGACGAAGCGCGCCGAGCGCGACGTCGATCACTAGTTGGCGGTGACCGTGACGGCCTTCAGCACCGACCGGAACGCCTGCGTCTGCGCGGTGATCTGCAGCGCCACCTTGGCCGGGCCCTGCACGGTGTCGTTGAGGGTGAACTTCACCGTGCCCGACTTCGCGCCGCTGCCCTTCACCGAGATGTTGACCTCCTTGCAGCCCACCGCGCCGAGGCAGACGTCGAGCTGGATCGGCTGGCTGAAGCCCTGGTTGCCGGTGGCGGTGACCGGGACCTTCTCCTGCACCACGCTGCCACCGGTCGTGAGGGTGGCCGTGGGCGTGCCGATCTTCATCGGCAGCAGCTTGCTGGCCGGGACGTTGAGCATGGACGCCGCGCCGGCGAATGCCGCGGCGGGGACCACCGCGAGGGCGCCTGCGGCGGCGATGGCGATGAGGGACCTGCGCATGGGAAGACCTCCGGTCGAGCCGTATGGGAATCGCGCTCGATCGTACGCACGGGCACGGCCGCGACCGGCCGGGCGCCGGGACATAAGACCCTTTCCCCGCCCTTCCCCCGCGCGCGCGGCGTGCCGGGAGGCCCGTGGCAGGCACACCCTGCTTAGAATGCCCGGTCCCCAGCAGTCCAAGACAAGGGAAGGTTCATGTCGGCATTCGACGCCGAGGTCCAGAAGACCAGGGAGTACATGCAGTCGCCGCGCTTCGCGGAGATCAGCCGCATCTACTCCCCGCGCATGGTCGCCGAGCAGAAGGGCACCATCGCCCAGGACTACACCGTGGCCCGCGAGGCCGCGGAGGGCTTCTACGCCCGCCTGCGCGAGCTCTTCAGCGAGGGAAAGTCGATCACCACCTACGGGCCGTACTCGCCCGGCCAGGCGGTAGCCCAGAAGCGCGCCGGCATCGAGGGCATCTACCTGGGCGGCTGGGCCACCAGCGCCAAGGGCTCGATCAACGAGGACCCGGGGCCCGACCTCGCCTCGTACCCGCTGTCGCAAGTGCCCGATGAGGCCGCCGCCATCGTGCGCGCGCTGCTCACGGCCGACAAGAACCAGACGTACATGCGCGCCCACATGAGCGCCGCCGAGCGCGAGGCCACCCCCGAGGTGGACTTCCGCCCGTTCATCATCGCTGACGCCGACACCGGCCACGGCGGCGACGCCCACGTGCGCAACCTCGTGCGGCGCTTCGTGGAGGTCGGCGTGCCCGGCTACCACATCGAGGACCAGAAGCCCGGCGCCAAGAAGTGCGGCCACCAGGGCGGCAAGGTGCTCGTGCCGAGCGACGAGCAGATCAAGCGCGCCTCGTCGGCCCGCTTCCAGCTCGACATCATGGAAGTGCCCGGCATCATCGTGTGCCGCACCGACGCCGAGGCGGCCAACCTGCTGGACGGCTGCGGCGACGAGCGCGACCAGCCCTTCATCCTGGGCGTCAACGGCACGGCCGTGCCGGCCTACCGCGCCGCCTTCCTGGGCATCATCAAGCAGCTGCACGATGCCGGCATCGAGGAGCTCAACGGACACCTGCTCTACGCGGTGTCGTCCGAGGAGCAGGCCGAGGCCGACGCCTGGCTGCAGTCGTCGGGCGTGGCCGCCAAGGTGGCCGACATCGCCAAGGCCCACCTCGCCGACGCCGACGCGCTGCCCGAGGACACCCTCGACGCCGCCGCCGACGCGTTCCTGGCCGAGTGGGAGGCCGGCGCCAAGCTCTCGACGCTGGCCGAGGCCGTGGCCGAGGCCATCCAGTTCCGCGCCGACGAGGGCGTGGACGTCGGCATGAGCGTCGACGAGTGGAACGCGTTCTCGCACCGCGCCGGCTGGTACCAGATCCGCCGGAAGGCCCGCGAGATGGGCATCGAGGTGGACTGGAGCGCCGACCGCGCGAAGACGCCCGAGGGCTACTTCCAGATCCGCGGCGGCATCCCGTACGCGGTCGCGAAGTCGCTGGCCGTGGCTCCCTTCGCCGACATCCTCTGGATGGAGACCAAGACGGCCGACCTGGCGGACGCCAAGGAGTTCGCCGACGCCATCCACGCCGTGTACCCGAACCAGATGCTGGCGTACAACCTGTCGCCGTCGTTCAACTGGGACACCACCGGCATGGACGACGACGAGATGCGTGCCTTCCCGGCGGAGATCGGGAAGATGGGCTTCGTCTTCAACTTCATCACCTACGGCGGCCACCAGATCGACGGCCTCGCCGCCGAGGAGTTCTCGCACTCCCTCAAGGAGGACGGCATGCTCGCGCTGGCGCGCCTGCAGCGCCGCTTCCGCCTGCTGGAGTCGCCGTACCGCACTCCGCAGACCCTCGTGGGTGGCCCGCGCGGCGACGCCGCGCTGGCGGCGATCACTGGCCAGACGGCCACCACCAAGGCCATGGGCGCGGGCAGCACGCAGCACCAGCACCTGGTGCAGACGGAGGTTCCGCCGAAGGTGCTGGCCGAGTGGATCGGCCCGTGGAAGGAGCACAACGGCATCAGCGACGACCTCTCGGTGTCGCTGCGCCCGTTCAGCCCGGGGTCGGAGATCCTCGAGCTCTCGATCACGAACGGCGCCGGCGAGAAGGCCGCGAACATCGTCTTCAACGTCATGGAGGACCGCGCCGGCCGCGTGTTCCTGTCGGTGCGTGACCAGAACACGTTCGACCTGAACCTGCGCCGCAAGCGCCTCATGACGCTGATGCACCTTTTCCTGATCCACCGCTACAAGGCGGCGTCGATCCACTACCTCACGCCGACCGAGGACAACCGCAACGCCGCCGACGCCATGGTTCGCCGCGGGCTGTTCTCGTCGTCGCACGACGAGGTGGGCGACATCATCGTGGCCGAGATCAATGGCGACACGGTGGCCGAGTGGGTCACGCCCGACTCGGCCGGTCGCCAGGCCCTGATCGAGGGCGGCGGCAGCAAGTAGCACCCGCCGGATCCGCTGGTCCCGCGGCCCCGCTCCGGACACGCCGGGGCGGGGCCGCTACTTTTTGCACGATGAGCGACTTCAGCAGTCCCACTCCGTCCGAACGGCTCGCGGCCGGCCGCGCGCTCCGCAAGGTCACGCCACGCTCGTCCCTCGCGGGCTTCCAGGCCCCCACCCGGCGCTTCGATCCGCTCAAGGTGCTGGCCGCGCAGGACCGCGTGCGCATCGCCGAGCTCGTGCCGATCAGGTACGGGCGCATGTCGGTCTCGCCCTTCACGTTCCTGCGGGGCTCGGCGGCCGTGATGGCGCGCGACATCGCGGGCCAGCCCAGCACGGGCATCCGCGTGCAGTGCTGCGGCGACTGCCATCTGCTCAACTTCGGCGTCTTCGCCACGCCCGAGCGCAACCTCGTGTTCGACGTCAACGACTTCGACGAGACCCTCGAGGCGCCGTTCGAATGGGACACCAAGCGCCTGGCCGCGAGCATCCACGTGGCCGCGCTCGACAACGGGTTCACCCCCAAGAACGCGCGCGCGGCGGTGCTCGCGGCGATGCGCGGCTACCGCGAGCGCATGCTCGAGCTCTCGCGAATGAGCTATCTCGACGTCTGGTACTCCCGGGTGGACGTCTCCACGATCGAGGCGCTCATCACCGACCCGCGTGCGCGCAAGGCATTCGCGGAGCGCGTGGGCAAGACCGAGAAGCGCGGCAACCTGCAGGCACTGGGCAAGCTCGGCACGGTGAGCAAGGGCGGCAAGGTGCGCATCAAGGACCAGCCGCCCCTCGTGCAGCACGTCGCGCTGGAGCACGACACGCCCGAGGTGGTGGCCACCATCACCGCGCGCTACATGGCCACGCTCTCGGACGACCGCCAGCAGCTCCTGCGACGCTACGTCTTCGCCGATACGGCCCGGAAGGTCGTGGGGGTCGGGTCGGTGGGCCTCGACGCCCGCATCGCGCTGATGCTCGGGCGCGACGACGGCGACCCGCTCTTCCTGCAGATGAAGGAGGCCCGCACATCGGTGCTGGCGCCCTACGCCGGGGCCAGCCCCTACCGCCACCAGGGCCAGCGCGTGGTGGAGGGCCAGCGCCTCATGCAGGCGGCGAGCGACATCTTCCTCGGGTGGTACACCGGCATCAACCGCCGCGCGTACTACGTGCGCCAGCTCCGCGACATGAAGGGCTCGGCGAACGTGGCGGCCATGACCGCCGGCATCCTCGCCGACTACGCGGCGCTCTGCGGCGCCACGCTGGCGCGGGCGCATGCGCGCAGCGGCGACACCTGCGTGATCAGTGGATACCTCGGCACGGGCACGCAGTTCGACGACGCCATGGCCGACTTCGCGCGCGACTACGCGGCGCAGGCCACGGCCGACCACGCGGAGCTCGAGCAGGCGATCGAGGATCACCGCATCACGGCCGTGATGGGGGTGTAGGACCGGCTGGCCGATCCCGGCGCCGAGGTGGGTCGGTCAGGTCGGGCACCGGCACCCGGCCCATGCCCGCCATACTCCTCGCTGCATGCCCGCGAGCGCTCCCCAGCCCACCACAACGCCCCGGCGCCGGTTCACGTCGAACACGTCGCTGGCCGTCTACGCCACGATCGTGGCCACGGCCGTCATCGCGGGCACCGACGACCTCGAGCCCGGGTGGAGCTCGTGGCAGCTGCTCATCGCGCTGGTCAGCACGCTCGTGGTGCTGATGTTCGCGGAGGTCTACTCGGACGTGCTCGGCGACCCCAGCCCCGACACCCTGCGCGAGCGCCTGCGCCGATCGGTCAGCTACCGCTGGCCGGTGCTCGACCCGCTCGTGCCGATGGGCATCCCGCTGCTGCTGGGCGGCCTCGGCATCATCGATGACGATGCGGCCGTCTGGGCCACGCTCGGCGTGGCGGTGGCCTTCCTCGCATTCGGCGGCACCACCACGGCGCGCCTCCGAGGGCGACCATGGCACCGCGCCCTGCTGGCGGGCATGGTGAGCGCCCTGGTGGGCGTGGTCATCATCGTGCTGAAGGCCCTGCATTGAGCGCCGCGCGCCCGGCACGCGAGCGGCGCCCGCGATCGCGCAAGGGGCGCGGGCGGGCGGTGGCGGAGATCCTCGCGGAGGAGCGTCCGGTGGTACCCGTGCCGCTCGACCACCGCAACGAGTTCGAGTTGCTCGCGGCCACGATCCTCTCCGCGCAGTGCACCGACAAGATGGTCAACACGGTCACGCCAGCCCTGTTCGCGCGCTATCCGACGCCGGCCGACCTCGCGGCGGCGGGTATCACGGACGTCGAGGAGATCATCCGTCCCACCGGGTTCTTCCATTCGAAGGCCAAGTCGCTCATCGGCATGGCCACGGCGATCGAGGAGCGCTTCGGGGGAGAGATGCCCACCACGATGGATGACCTCGTGACCCTCCCCGGAGTCGGGCGCAAGACCGCCAGCGTGCTGCTGGGCCACTGGTTCGACGAGCCGGCGATCGCGGTGGACACGCACGTGCTGCGCCTGGCGCGCCGACTGGGCCTCACCGACTCCGACGATCCCGTGCGGGTGGAGGCCGACCTCAAGGAGGTCTGGCCGCGCGACATGTGGGCCGACACCGGGCTGCGGCTGATCATGCACGGGCGCGAGGTATGCCCCGCGCGCCGGCCGAGGTGCGACGGGTGCGCGCTCTGGAACGCCTGCGTGAGCCGGGGCGCCTTCTAGCGCCGGGCGGCTAGATGCCCTGGGGCGGCGGCGGGTCCTGCCGCTCGCGCAGGAAGCGCTCGAGCTCGGCCACCAGCTCGTCGCCCGAGGGCAGGTCGCCCTCCTCGAACTCCACGGGCTCGTCCTCGTCGGCGGCCTGCTCGAGCTGCTCCACGAGCTGCTGCAGGCGCGGGTCGCCGGCAACCACCTGGTCCACCTGCTCCTCGAACTCACGCGCGTTGGCGCGGACGTCCGTGGTGTCGATGGGAACCCCGGTGACCGATGCCACGCCCTCGATCAGCGCGAGCTCGGCCTTGTGGTTCACCACGCCCGCGGCGTAGTGCGAGGTGGGCGCCCACAGCGACACCGCCTCGAGGCCGCGCTCGGCTGCCAGCAGGTGCAGCACTCCCACGATGCCGGTGGGGCCGCGGTATCCGGGCGGACGCGTGTCCATCCCCTGCACCAGGCCCTCCTGCGTAGTCATCACCGTGAGGGTCACGTCGCGCGTGTGCGGCACGTCGGCCAGCAGCGCCCCGAGCGTGATGAAGCGCCTGGCGCCAAGGGCCTCGACGGCGTCGAGGAGCAGCCGGCAGAAGGTGGGCCAGCGCATCGAGGGCTCGCCGCCCACCACCAGCACCAGGTCGCGATCGGCGTCCGGGCAGCGCGCGGCCATGATCTCCACCTCGGGCCACGTGAGCGAGGGGTCGTCGCCAGTGAGGTCGATGATCGGCCGCGTCACCTGGAAGTCGTAGAACTCCTCGGGGTCCACCGTGCCGATGTTGTCGGCATGCCGCTGCGCGGCGATGGTGGAGATCGTCGACGACGCGGCGCTCGCGGCGTCGTTCCACCCGCGGAACGCGGCGACCACCATGGGGTCGCGGAGCGGCGGGTCGGGCGGCGTGATGCTCAGGCTTCCTGACATGGGGTGCATGGTGACAGGTGCAGGGCGTCAGGGCCGCGCGTTCGGCACGCCCGCCGGGTAGCGTGTCGCCGTGAGCCAGCGCGCACCCCACCCATCGCGCACGCGGGTGTTCGCCCTCGCCACCGCCGCCATCGCCGTGGACACCCTGATGTTCAGCGCGATCGTGCCGGCGCTGCCCATCTACCAGCAGGAGATGGGCCTCTCCGACACTGCGGTGGCCCTCATCTTCGCGGCGTTCCCCGTGGCCCAGCTCCTCGTTGCGCTGCTGCTGCCGCGGTGGGTCGACAGGGCAGGGCGGCGCAAGGCCCTGGCCGCCGGTGCGGTGCTGCTTGCCCTCTCGGGCGTGGCCTTCGCCTTCACCACCGAGCCCGTCACACTGGCCATCGCCCGCGCGGTGCAGGGAGGCGCCGCGGCGCTCACCTGGACCGGGGCCCTGGCCTCGGTGAGCGACGTCTACCCCACAAACCAGCTGGGATTCCGCCTGGGCCTCGCCGAGACGGCCGGCGGCGGCGTGGGCCTGCTCGGGCCCCTGCTCTCGGGCGTGCTCATCGACGCGGTGGGCGTGCGGGAGACCTTCCTCATCATCTCGATCGTGCCGCTGCTGCTGGCGGTCTGCGTGGTGTTCGTGCCGGAGACCGCGCGGCCGTCGACCACCGTGCCATCCATCATGGCGGGGCTTCGCAGCGTGGCGAGATCGCGCGGCGCGCGGGCCGGCGCGCTCGCGCTCATCCTGCTCGCGGTGGTGGAGGCCATGCTCGAGCCCCTGCTCCCACTCGACCTCTCGGAACGGCTCGGGCTGTCGTCGAGCGGCATCGGCCTTGTGCTGGCCCTCGGCACCGCCGCGCTCTTCCTGGGATCCCCCCTCGGGGGATGGTGGTCCGATCGCGCGGGCCGACGGCTGCCACTCGTGGTGGGCGGCATAATCACGGCGGTCGCGCTTCCCTTCGTCGCGCTCGGTCCGCCGTGGTGGGTCACCCTTGCCTTTGCCGTGTGCCTCGGGGGCGCGGCGATCCTCGCGGCACCCGCCGGTCCGCTGTTCACCGAGGCCGTTGACGACATGGGCCACGCGGGGTCGTACGGCCTGAGCGCCGCCGCGATGGTGGTGGTCTACTCGGCCGGATACACCCTCGGGCCACTCATCGGCGGCGGGCTGCACCTGGTGCTCTCGTTCCAGGGCGTCACCATCGTGGTCGCCGCGATCGTGGCCCTCGGCACCGCATGGCTGGCCGTCATGGTGCCGCGCCGCTGAGGCCCACCCATCGCCGGAATGCGCGGTGCGGGACGTTCCGCCCGCCCATGCCCGGACCCCGCCCCCAGCGCCTCACCTAGCATGCCGCCCCGGAATCGACCGGAGGAGACCTCTTCGTGGGATGGACAATGAGCACGACCCGCCGCGCCCTCGTCATCGGGCTCGCCGGCGCTGCCATCGCATCGCCGGCCCTCGCGCAGAACAGCTACAACGTCCGCGCCGAGGGACAGGTCACCAAGGCCACGAAGGTCACCCGCACCACCGCGCAGCTCAACGGCTTCGTGCAGAACGCCACGGGCCAGAAGTCGCGGCTGGTGTTCACGATCGGCAGGCGCGCGTTCACCACCCCCTGGAGCACCAGCCGCCTGCCGCGCAAGGTGTCCGCGAAGGCCACCGGCCTGCGCCCGCGATCCACCTACCGGGTGACCGGCCAGGTGCAGGCCTACGTGCTGTGCAAGGGCACCAAGCGCAAGCCCTGTCGGAGCAAGTTCACCGTGAAGAGCCGGCCAGCCGGTAGCGTGTCGTTCACCACGAAGGCCTAGGAGCGAGCATGGCAACCGTTGACCCCAAGCGCGCAGCGCTGGTGCAGGCGCTGATGGAGCGCGATCTCTACGAGATGCTGGACGTCCCCCGGGACGCCGGCGACGATGAGATCCGCGCGGCCATCGCCCGTCGCACCGAGTGGGTCGAGGAGACCCCGATGAAGCACCGCGACCGCGAGGCCGAGCTGCACTGGCTCGCGTGGGCGGAGCGCGCGCTCGTGAACGACCCGGAGATCCGCGCCGAGTACGACGCCGCGCTCGAGCGCAAGGCCGCGGCCGAAGCCCGTGCTGTGGAGAGCCGCAAGCGCGTGCGCAAGCTGCGCGAGGCGCGCGACATGCTCGCCCGCCGCGAGGCGAGTCGCGCCGTCCCGGCCGAGCAGCCCAAGCCCAAGCGCGCATCGACGCCCCGGAAGAAGACGGACGTCGAGGCGCCCGCCGGTGCCGGGCCCGAGGTGATCGCCGCCGAGGTGCAGGTGGAGGAGGTCATCGAGGTCACCGAGACGCCCGCCGGCACGGTGTTCACCGACGTCACCGAGGTGGTCACGGCGGTCGAGACCGACGAGGGCATCCAGGTGACCGACACCGTCGACGTGGTCGAGGCCGTGGTCACCGAGGAGGGCATCGACATCGTGGAGGTCACCGACACCGTGACCATCACCGAGACCGCCGACGGCGAGATCGAGGTGGATGAGGTGATCGAGGTGGCCGAGGTCGAGGTCGTCCCGGAGGACGACCAGCCCTAGGACCCGAGGATGCGCTGCGCGGCCCACCGCCCGGTGGCCGCGACGTCCTCCATGCGCGGGCCGGCGGCCACGGCGTCGCCGGCCACCAGCACCCGGGTGCCCTCGGGGTTGAGGGCCTGCTGGTCCAGCCGGTCGCGCGTGGTCGAGTAGCGCCAGCGCTTCACCTGGGTCCAGGCGGGCTTCGCCGCCGGCTTGCCCAGCACCTTGGCGAGGGCCGGGAGCACCTCGGCGAGCACCGCGGCGTCGGATTCCTCCATGAGGTCCTCGCTCGCATCGGCCCCGAGGCGCGCGACGAACGACGCCACGCCGTCCACCGGCGGGCGATCCTTGGCCGCCTCGTTGGTGATGTAGGCGATCGGCCCGGTGAGCGGCCGGTGCGCGAACCACTCCGGCGGTTCCATCGCCACGCCCGCGAGCACCATCACCGCCATGTCGTATGCCACGGCGCGCATGTCCGCTGCCCGCACGGCGCCGCGCGGGCTGTGATCGAGTAGGTCGGCGGCCTGCGCGCCCGGGGCGGTGACGATCACCCAGTCATAGGTGCCGAGGGTGTTTCCCTGGTCCTGCGCCACCTCGAGCACATCGCCGTCGGCGCGGATCGCAGCGACCCGCGTGGCCGTGACCACCTCGAGCCCGTGCGCCATCGCCTTGGGCAGCCGGGTCATTCCGGATGCCCACGCGAGCTGGGGCGCCCCCTCGGTGGAACGGCCCGGCACGGGCTCGCCCGGCGCCACGACCTCCACGAGGTCATCGGCCGCGAGGTCCACCACGAAGCCGGCCAGCACCCCATCGCGCGGCACGTCGAGCACCGGCAGGCCGTGGTCCACCACGGCATCGCCCTCGGCGCGGCGCGCCGCCATGCGCCCGCCCATGCCGCGGCTCTTCTCGAACACCACCACCTCGTGGCCGGCGTCCACGAGGTCGCGCGCCGCCACCAGGCCGGCGATGCCCGCGCCGATGACGGCGATCCTCATCGGACGGCCGTCGCCTCGCCGCGCGTCCGGTCCTCCTCGCGGGCGAGGCGGCAGATGCTGCGCAGCGTGCCCCCGAACACGTACTGGTGGAATGGCCACATGGCGTACCAGTACGCGCGCCCCAGCACGCCTACGGGATCGAACAGCGCCGTCTGGTGGATCATCGAGCCCGACGGCACCTCGCGCACCTCGTACTGCAGCCAGGCGCGGCCCGGCAGCGCCATCTCGGCCTTCATGCGCAGCAGGTGGCCGGGGTCGACCTCCTCCACCCGCCAGAAGTCGATGGTGTCGCCCACGGCCACGTGCACGGGGTCGCGGCGACCGCGCCGCGTGCCGGCGCCGCCGAACGGCAGGTCGAGCGCGCCGCGGATGTCCCAGATCCAGTCGGCGTGGTACCAGCCGCTGTCCCCGCCGATGCGCTGGATCGGCTGGAAGGCCACGTCCGGCGGCACCGGCACGAAGGCCGAGCGCGAGTCCACCAGGCGCGTGCCCTTGCGCGCGCCGCCCCAGCGCATGCGCGACTGACCGCGCGACGACACGGCGTCCGACCACTTCGTCTCGGCGAACTCCCGGTCCTCGTTGGCGAGCGCCCGGTCGATCTGCTCGCGCATGCCCCGCGGCCGCACCGAGAACAGGCGCTCGGCGGTGTCGGTGGTCACGATCGTCTCGGCGCGCAGGCCATCCACCAGCTCACGGCCCACCCGCGCGTACACGGGCGTCACCAGGCCGAGCCACAGGCTCGAGAGCCGCGGCGTGAGCACGGGAACGCGGATGAAGAAGCGCCTGAGGCCGCGCGCGTGGCCGTACTCGATGAGCAGCTGGCCGTACGACACCTGGTCGGTGCCGCCGATCTCCACCACCACGCTCTCGTCGAGCGGGATCTCCGAGGCCTCCACCAGGTACTCGATGACGTCCTCGATGCCGATGGGCTGCGTGGGCGTGTCCACCCACTTGGGCCACACCATCACGGGGAGGCGGTCCACCAGTGCGCGCACCATCTCGAACGAGAGGCTGCCCGAGCCGATGATCACCGAGGAACGGAACTCCACGCACGGCACCGAGCCCGAGCGGAGGATGCGCCCGACCTCCTGCCGGCTCTCGAGGTGCTTCGACATGTGCTTGCCGCGCCCCAGCGCACCCAGGTAGACGATGCGCTTCACGCCCGCGCGCTCGGCGGCGGCCACGAAGTTGCGCGCCGACTCGCGCTCCGCGCGGTGGTAGTTGCCCGCGGCGCCCATGGAGTGCACGAGGAAGTACGCCACCTCGACGCCGGCCATGGCCTCGTCGAGGCCCTCGCCGGTGGTGACGTCGCCCTTGACGATGCGGGTGGTCGGCAGGCAGCGCGGCTCGAGGTTGTCCGGCGTGCGGGCGAGGCACGTGATCTCATCGCCGCGCTCCTCGAGGCGATGCAGCAGGCGCCCGCCCACGTATCCGGTGGCGCCGGTTACCAGCACGCGCCGGCTCATGCGGCGGCCTCCAGCCGCGCCGCGTGGCGGGCATCGGCGTCCTTGTAGCGGGCGATGGCCTCGTCGCGGCGAACCGAGTGGTCCACCACCGGGGCGGGATAGTCACGGCCGATCACGCAGCCTGCCTCCTCCTGGGTTGCCTCATCCATCTTCCATGGCTCGTGGATGAAGCGGTCGGGAACGTTCGCGAGCTCCGGGATCCAGCGACGCACGTACGCGCCGGTGGGGTCGAAGCGCTTGGACTGCAGCACGGGATAGAACACGCGGAAGTAGGGCGCG
>SXGQ01150106.1_pt1 | contig 17168 bp, 13 predicted proteins | sample 3178371 | NCBI WGS metagenome assembly SXGQ01 (sample SAMN11356859, study PRJNA531348) | freshwater metagenome | isolation source: freshwater sample F1-20 | place: China: Fuxian Lake, Yuxi | collected 2017-12-25 | reverse complement strand
CACGCCACTATCATCCTGCATTTCCCGGTCTTCTGGACTGGCCTGCCTGGGACATCGGAAGGCGGCTCTGTCGGCCCCGCACACCTGCATGCAGCGAGTGCCCGCTCGTCAAGGTCTGCGAACGACGAGGTGTTGGCGAGAAACAACAAGGCACTCACGCACTGGCTGACGAAGCCTCGAAGCCCGCAACCACCGGACCAGTCGTCGTCGGCAAGCCGCGCCTCAGCTTGCCGGCACCGGTGCCTGACAACGACTTCTGGGAACTGCTCGCAAGACTGCTCGCAATAGCGCTGCAGTCAGCCCGGAGCGGAGGGGTGGCGCACCGCTTCGCCAGCGTGGCACCGCATCTCGTCACCGATCCAGCCTTGGCCCTGACACGATGCCGAGCCGTGGTTACCGACATCCTGACCGGACGGCTACCCAAGACGGACCTCGCTCAAAGCGTTGACGTCATCGGCGCGGCGATCGAGGCCGACATCATCGAACCGTTCGGAGCGGCTCGGCTACGCGAGTGCTTCGAAGGGGAGCCACCTGTGGCAGGATTGGCAGAAGCCGTAACACTCGTGATCCAGGCCGTTCATGCGCTCGGGGGGGTGCGCCATTCCTCACCCGAATAGGCAGCGAGCCACGCCCCCAGTGTCACCATCGGCTACTTCTTGCTGCCCTTGCCAAGCCCGCGGCGACGAGGCGTCACCCCATCGCCTACCGCGACGGTAGTGGACGGCGGACGGCGGCAAGCCCGCGTTGGCGCGTTCGGTTCACTGGGCGGGCGCCCTCGCCGATCGCCTGCGCGAAAACCGGCGTCGCTTCCTCCGGCACGTGGTGTTCGGTTCGGCATTCGTCACCGGTTCACACCGACCGTGGGCGAGCGACCCCGCGCAGGCCCACCGGTCGGCGTGGTTCCGCCTAGCGGTACTGGGTCAACTGCTCGAACTGCTTGTGGAAGTCCGGCCCGTTGATGTCCTTGAGACGGATCGCCTCCGCCTCTCGAACCTTCATCGACTCGGCAGCGACCTTGTCGGCGATCTCCGCCGGAATGATCGTGATGCCGTTCTCGTCACCGTGCAACAGGTCCCCCGGACGGACCGTCATGCCACCGATCTGGACCGTCGCGCCGGTGTCGTAGATGCTCGGACGTCCGTGCGCAACGACAAGCCCACGCGCGTAGTAATGGAACCCGCCGATGGCGGTGACTTCCTTGATATCACGCAGGCCACCATTGGTGACCAGTCCACACGCGCCGACCCGCTTCATGGTGGTCGCCATGATCTCGCCGGCATGGCACGAGAGGTCAATCTTGTCCGGGTCGCCGTCGTCGCCGATGACGACCACCACCGGGTGGGGCTGTTCGGCCCAGATGGCGCGGTAGAGGTCGGCGTGCTGGCGCACGTCCTTGTCCTCGGTGGTGCTGTCGCCCCGGCACGTCACGGCGTAGCCAACCATGCTGCCGAGGTTCGGGATCAGGGCCTTGACGGCGGCGCCGTGGTAGCCGTGCACGCGCGGGCGGATGCCGAAGTGCTCGATGGCGTTCGCAATGGTTGGGCTGTCGATGGCGCGCAACTCGTCGAGTTGGGCGGCGGTCAGTCGGGTAGTCATCGGTCAAACCTTTCAATCGGTGGCCTGCAATGCATCTTCCCGGCAACGGGCCTCGATGCGTGCGCGGTCGGGACGCGGCGAGGGTCTCCCCTTCGTGACGTCTGCCCGGCGCATCCCACCACCCTCCACGAAGTTGGTGGGTGTGTCACTAGTGGCCGGGCGCGCCGAGTGTACCCGCCTCATCGGTCCGGGAGGCGATACAGATTGCGCGGGACCGCGTCGAGGGGCGGTAGGGCTGCCAAGCGAAGCGGATTGCCATCAAGGGGCGAGGAAGAGGGGGAGGGGGTGCCAGGGGCTTGCGCTTCGGCGTCAGGCGTCGGCGGACGCAGGGTTGCCGGCCGCACCGAGAGGCCGAGGCGGAACCGGCACCGGGAAGCTGACCGCTTCGGTGGTTGATAGTGCGCCCCGGACGAACCCCGCGATGGCTGTCCCGTCGACGGCACCCGGGTTGCGCGACATCCAAGCCATGAAATCTCGGGCGGTTGCATGGGCACCGGCATCGTCGGCACGCAAGAGGAGGGAAGTCTCCGCGACACCCGCATCACCTTCCGGCGCGCGATGCAGGGATGCAGCAGGTGTCCCGTCCAGCAACGATTGGGTAGACGCGTCCGAGATGGTGGCCTGGGGTGGCGATGGCGTCTCTTCGCTGTTGGCTAGTGAAGCGAAGCGTGTTGCAACCGAGGAATGATGGGATGGCCAAGCGAAGCGTCTTTCCATCAGGGGGTGATGGGGCGGGGCGAGCGGAGGGTCAGGCCTGTTGCAATCGGCGACGATGCGGACGACTGGAGCGAGGGTCATCGCCCTGGCGATGACTTCGGCGATCACCCCGGACATCACGTCCGATGATGTGGAAGCTGCGAGATTGGCCGGTTTGTCCTCCGCCCAGGCCGTCTCATCCTCATCGGCAACCTCGACAGAAATGTTCAGCGCCGTATCCGCCCGGGGGGCGTGGGAAATCTCGGCAGAGCGAATCGCATCACGATCAGGGGCGATGGGGCGGGAGAAGGGTCCCGCATGATCGACGTGACCACCGGCGGACACCCCCTCGCCCCACGGCTGATCGTTGCCTAGGCCACGCACTGATGAAGGCTGCGGATCAACCAACGTCGAGAACCCTGCGTCAAGGCCACCAGCGGGCGACGGGGCGGGAGAAGCGATGCGCGTTGCAGTCAGGGGCGATGGGTTGGGGTCAGGAGCACCTGGAGAAGTCGTGGCGATGACGGTGGCAACCAGTTCGCCGTAGGCGGCCTCTTGAGCGGTCCGCACGACCAGTAGCGGCGTGTTCACGACAGGCCGGATTGCAGTCGCCGACGAAACGGCCGGTGCATCGGGAAGTTCGAGCGTGGCAATGGCCGAGGTTCCGGAGACTGATCCCCAACCGGTCGTTGCCTGATCCCGGCTGCGCGCACCCGTCGCAACGGGGGACAGAATGGGTGTAGGGAAGCGTCCATAACCGGGGGACAGCGGTGGCGTGGCGAGGGCACTGTCGCTGTTGCCGCCCGGACCTCCGGCCCGCGCGCGGGTTTCCATGCCCAGGGCACCGGACGCCTGGCGACGCTGCGGGCCATCTGGCGCCCGCGTGGCCGGGGTCTGCGTCGACGGGGGCACGATGCCACCACCGGACGCGACTGCCATGCCGGCGACCGGTGACTGACGGCTGGGTTGCGGCGTCGGGACAGGACGGGCCTCGGCACGGGACGCAAGGCGCTGGGCAATCCCGGCAGGCAACTGGCGTGGTGTCCGGACTGGTTCCGGTGGGCGATTGGTTGGTGACGGGCGAGGCGGGCGAGGCGGTTCCGGCATGTACCGGATCGGTTCCCCCACGGCACGGCTTTCGAGGTCGGCGAGAAGGGTGAGCGAGTGGGTCAACCCGGACAGCCACGACCCCAGACGTTCCTTCAGGATTGACCGCAGGCGCAGGCGGTTGTACATGCGCGAGAACAATCCCGCAGGACGGTAGGAAAGTTGCACATGAACCCTTGAACCAGCATCGCGTGTGCGTTCGTTGACGCGCGGGCCGTCGGTCGGGGGCACCGGATTGGCGCCAAGGGTGAACCACGACGGAAGCGGTTGGATCCCGGTCGGCAGGACAGTCAACCGCAGGCGCCACTCCATGAGATAGCCACCCACTGACGGGGATTCGCATTCCAGGGTGCGTCCGAACTCGACGTCGGTGACGACCGTGCGCCAGGTGATGCGACGCGCACCGAACCCGAACGGGACGCCTACGACGGCTGTTTCCTGACGCATGTCACCGACGGAGGGCACAGGTTCCGGTTGGCGTGCGTTCCCGCGGAACTCGGTAACGGCATCGAGGCGTGGCAGGATGCCATGGCGTCGCCAAGCGCGCGCGGGCGGGTCACCGGCGGAAAGCCAGTCCGGCCAACGCGTGCCATCGAGCAGGGCCTCCCAGACCGCGGGGGCGGCGAGGGGCACATCTGCCGACGCCTCCAGGCGCGTTACCAACGTCGCCTCGCCCATCGCTTGCCTCTCTCAGTCGTTGTCACCGGCTGGATCACCTCCACCCGGTGTGCGTCGTGCCCGTCATTCACGCATCGAAGAACACGGCGGCCGCGCGTTTCAGGTGGAAACTCGCACCGGACGGAACGACCCGTCCGGGGCCAAAGTTGCGAAGCACGGCACTCTGCCACTTCCAGGGGGCGACAACCCTGCGCAGGCGAACAAAGCGAGGGGTGATGCACCAGTCCGCATGAGGGCCGGGCGAGGGGACCAAGGGTGCCGGGGGTGCCGGGGGTGCTAGAGGCCGACCCTGAGAGTGCTGTCGAGCAAGGACTGTGCCGCCTGGTAGGCATCACGACTTGCCTGGAATGCCTGCCGGCCAACGATGACCGCGGTCATTGCCTGGGAGAGGTCGATGCCGTCGGTCGAAATCGAGGTGAACGACTGGGCAAGGTCCGGGTTCAGGGAGACACTTCCACCGACCGGGAGCCGGTAGGCGTCGACTGCGGGCACGTTCACACGCGGTGCACTATCGGACGCACTGGAAGGCATCGACGCCACCGCGCTTCGCTGGGCTTCCAATGCCTCGACGCGAACCCGCTGCACATCGGGATTCGTGGCGGCGAACCCGGCAATGCCGGCAGCGGCGACGGCAACATCCCGTTGGGCCGAAGCCATGCCGGAAACGGCAGCACGGGTTGCGTCCATGATCATCCTCCAGCGACCGGCAGTGCCGATCCATTCCGCATGGATTCACCTTAGCATGTCCGGCCATTGCATTGGGCATGGCCTCACTCGCCTCGACCACACGGACAGGGACGAAGCCGAAGCGTGCGAGTGAAGGGGCGATGGGGTGGCCAAGCGAAGCGTCTTTCCATCAGGGGCGATGGGGTTGGCGAAGTGGATGTGCCTCCCGCGCGGAGTACCCGGGCGCGGTACCCTGTCCCACTGGAAACCAGACCGGAGAGGCAGGACTACGACGATGAGTGCAGGCACGCTGGCAGGCAAGGTGGCGATTATCACCGGGGCAGGAACCGGCATCGGACGGGCAAGTGCGATTGCCCTGGCACACGCGGGTGCGAAGGTCGCCCTGAGTGGCCGTCGCCCGGGCATTCTCGAGGACGTCGCGAAGGTGATCCACGACCACGACGGCGAGGCGATTGTCGTGGCGGGTGACGTCTCAAATCCGGCGGATGTCGATCACCTCTTCGACAGCGTTGCGGCGAAGTGGGGGCGCCTGGACATCCTGTTCACCAACGCCGGCACGAACACCAAGCACCGGAATATCCACGACATCACCCTGGAAGACTGGCAACACGTGGTTGCGGTCAACCTCTCGGGCGCGTTCTACTGCGCGCGCCGGGCATTGCCGGTGATGCGGGCGCAGCGCGAGGGAACCATCATCAACCTTGTCTCGATGGCTGCCAAGCGGGCCGGTGCATTGCCGGGCGTGGCCTACAGTGCATCGAAGGCCGGGCAGGCCTCCCTGACCCAGTCGATCAACGACGAGGAGAGGGCCTACAACATCCGGGCATGCAGCATCGTCCCGGGTGAGGTGGATACCGACATCATGGATGCCCGGCCGGTGGTGCCCTCCCGCCAGGCACGCGACATGATGCTGAAGTCCGAGGATGTCGCCGCGGCCGTGCTACTGGTGGCGTCACTTCCGCAACGTGCGCTGATCGAGGAGATCATGATCCGCCCGACACACGTGCGTGACCAGTCAAAGGAACTGCGCCGAGCCGACTAGGGCGACGGGTACTGCAACCAAGGGGCGTTGGGGCGGCCAAAGCGAAGCGCGTTGCAATCAAGGGGCGTTGGGGCGGCCAAAGCGAAGCGCGTTGCAATCAAGGGGCGTTGGGGCAGGGTGGTGCGGGTCAGGCGCGATTTCTGGTGCGAGTCATGAGGAGGCATGAGACCGATGAGTACCGACAAGCCCGTGCGCGTCGCCCTGCTTGGCTGCGGGGCAATTGCGCAGGCGCACCTGCGAGCGATTGATGCCAACCCCGGCGTGGTCGAGGTCGCGGGGATATACGATGCGGACCGTTCCCGCGCTGAGGCCCGCGCTGCCGAGTTCCACGTGGGGCACGTCTACGACACTTGGCACGACGTCCTCGCCAGCGACGCCGACGTCATTGCCGTTCTCCTGCCCCACGACCTTCATGCGAAGTTCGCGGTCGAGGTTCTGGAAGCCGGACACCACGTCGTCGTCGAGAAGCCACTTGCCACCACCCTGGCCGAATGCGACGCGATCCTCAACGCCGCCTCCAAGGCCGGCAAGCGGGCGCATCCCGTGCACAACCGCATTTACGACCCCGGGACCGATGCCGCCCACGAGTTCATCAAGTCGGGCGCGATCGGTGACGTTTTCCTGGCACAGACGGTCGGACTGGAACCCCCGCAGACCGTCAGCGTGCGCCCGTGGCTTGGCACCAAGGCCGGCGGAGGGGGCGTCCTCATGGCTCAGGCGGTCCACCCCGCCTACCTGTTGCGGTGGATCCTCGGCGACCTCACGGAAGCCACCTCGATTGCCGGCGCCCGCAAGGTCCTCGACATGACATCCGAGGACACTGCCATCGCCGTGTACCGCTTCCAACAGGGCGCAATCGCCGAGATGACCGGCACCTTCGGCATGAACGTTGGCCCATGGAACCACCGCGTGACCTTCTACGGCCCAGATGGCTACGTGGAGATTTGCAGCCGCGAGGGGGTCCGTGGCCTCTCCGAGAGGCACTTCGGCGACCGAAACATTCATCCGTTGCTGCCAGACCTCGAGTGGGGGACAGGCTTTGCGCGGATGTGGGCCGACTATGCAAATGGATTCCGCACCGGTGCGCCAACCCGGGTATCCGGTCTCGACGGACGCGCGGCGGTGGAGATGATCCTCGCGGCCTATGAATCCTCGAAGATGCGCCGCACGATCGACTTCCCGCTGCCCGCCTGACCCCTTCCGATCACAATCGCCCCTGCAGCGAAGCGGATTGCAATCGCGGGGCGATGGGGTGGCCAAGCGAAGCGGATTGCAATAAGGGGCGATGGGGTGGGGAGAGTGGTCGGCGTTCATCATCACCGGAACCCTTCGAGGCCGGGGTTGCTGATGCAGGACGGGCTATCATCAAGCCAAAGGGTTCGCCAAACGTTAGCGACCCGAATTGCGAAGGATTGGACATGAGTAACTCAGTGATCCCGGAGGCCCGCCTGCGGTCGCGTCGTGCGATCGTGGCTGTGCTTGGCAGTGTTCTTGGCGGAGCTGCCCTCGCGGCCTGCGGTGGCGACGCCGCCCCGGCCGCCGCCCCCACCAAGGCCGCCGCCGCTGCACCGACCGTTGCCGCCACGAAGGCACCGGAGCCGACGAAGGCCCCCGAGCCAACCAAGGCACCTGCACCGACCACCGCCCCCGCCGCCGTCGCTACACCGACTGCCGGGCCGGCCCCGGCCCGCATGGCCAAGGGAGGCCTGCGCAAGAGCGCCAGCGGGTACAAGGGCACCCTAAACCTCTGGGTGCTTGGCTACACCGCCGGCAACGCCTTCGCCAATCCCTTCGACAACGCCATCGCGCAGTTCGGGGTCGACAATCCGGATATCAAGGTGGAACTGGTCGGGTATCCACCCAATGACGAGGGCTTCACCAAGCTCACGACCGCATTGCAGTCCGGGCAGGGCGTTGACCTCCTCCGCCTGCCTTCGGACCGCCTGCCCGGCTACGTGAAGGATGATCTGGTCGAGGCGATCGATACCTACCTCACCGATGCCGACAAGGCCGACATCCTGCCGAACGTCCTGGATGTGACGCGGATCAAGGACAAGAAGGCGTCGGCCTGGCCCCTGTGGGTCGTGCCGATGGGCATCTACGTCAACAAGACCGTCTTCGCCGAGGCCAAGGTGGAGTTGCCTCCGAAGAACTGGACGTGGGACCAGTTCGTCGACGCCGCCAAGAAGACGACCTTCAAGAACGCCAAGGGCGAGCAGGTCTACGGATGGAGTGGCTTCGTCGATGCCGGCGTGGTCAACACCTGGGCAATGTGGATGAACGAGGACCCGTCGGTCCGTCCACTCACGGCGGATGGCAAGTTCGGCTTCGACAACCCGAAGGCCGTCGCCGGTCTCCAGCGGTTCATCAGCCTCGCACTGACCCACAAGGTCACGCCACCGGACTTCGGCAGCCAGAAGGACGCCGACATCAAGGGTGCGTTCCAGAATGGCCAGTTGGCGATGACCGTCGATGCGACCGGCCCCGCTGCCCAGTTCAAGGGCGCCAAGGTCGATTTCGAGATCTATCCGCATCCAACCATGAATGGCAACAAGCTGACCGTTGGTGCGGTTGGCCTGATCGCGGTCGCCAAGACGAAGGATGAGACCAAGCGCAAGGCGGCGATGGACCTGGGTCGGTACCTCACCAGCAGCGAAGTGCAGGAGGACGTCCCGGCCGGTTCCAACGTGCCAACGGGTTTCTACCTTGCACCGGGTGCGCGCAAGTCGGTCAAGATCAACGACCCGCTCGACAAGTTCCTCCCCGTCCTGCCGGACATGTGGTCTACCCCACTTGTCGCCGACTGGGCGAAGTTCACCCGCCTGTTCCATGTGGAGTACCAGGGCATCATCTCCGGCAAGGTCAAGGCCGAGGAAGCCATGAAGCGCATCTCCGCCGAGGCCACCGCACTCCTCAAGAGCTGATTGTCGAGACGACGTGCCTCACCGTGGTCGCACGGATGGGTACAAGGCAAGGCCAGAACTCCTGGAAAGCCGGGGTGGCCACGCGAAGCGTCTTTACATCAAGGGGCGATGGGGTGGCCAAGCGAAGCGTCCTTCCATACAAGGGGCGATGGGGTGGCGGGGGATCAACGGATCATCCCCGCCTTCCCGCCTCATCGCCCTGAACCGCCCCGCTACGGAGTGGCCAGCGAATGCAACCGGTCACGGCGTCACAACTTCCCGGTAATGCGCGTACCGCGAGGCGGGGCCACGTCCATGACTAACGCGCGACGCTTCCTTCGCGAACACGGCTGGTCGTACGCGTTCATCGCGCCGAGCATCATCACCTTCGCGTGCTTCACATTCGCACCGGTGGTGTGGTCCGCCATCATCTCGGTGCAGAAGTACTCCCTGAAAACCGGCGGAACCCTCGTTGATCCGGTCTGGATGAACTACCAGAAGGCGTTCACCGGGCTTGGTGGGATCTTCGTGACCGCGATTGGCAACACCCTGACCTACACGGTGTTCACGGTCACCACGAACATCGTGGTCGGCCTCGCACTGGCAAGCCTGATCCAACCCCTGCACCGGCACGTGCGGACGTTCTTCCGGGCCGCGTTCTACCTGCCGGCCGTCACCAGTTCGCTGATCGTCGGGATGACGTGGGCGTACATCTACAACGCCCAGTGGGGCTTCGCCAACTACCTGCTGCGTGGCGTCGGCATCGAACCGGTGCGGTGGCTATCGAACCCCGACATGGCCCTGGGCAGCATCACGGCCTCGGCAATGCTGACCATCCCGGCCACGGCAGTGGTGCTGTTCAGCGCCGCGATGGGTGGCATCCCAACCGAGTTCTACGAGGCAGCCGACCTCGACGGCGCATCTCCGGTGCAGAAATGGTGGTGGATCACCTTGCCGCTGATCCGGTCCACGACCCTCTACCTGACGGTCATCTACACCATCGCGAGTTTCGAGGTCTTCGAACGCATCTACGTGATGGTGCCCAGTGGTGTCGGGAGGTCGACCCAGACGATCGTCACGCAGATCTATTACTCGGGGTTCAAGGACTTCGATCTCGGGGTCTCGGCCGCACAGGCCATGATGCTATTCGTGATGATCGGTGCGGTCGCCCTGGTGCAGTTCCGCGTGCTGCGAAGCAATGTGGAGTACTAGGCGATGACGACGGCAACCGAGCGAAGCGCATCGCAATCGGGGGCGATGGGGTGGCCAAGCGAAGCGTCTTTCCATCAAGGGGCGATGGGGTGGCCAAGTGAAGCGTCTTTCCATCGAGGGGCGATGGGGTGGCGATGAGACGGCCTCGAACCGGACCGATCGGGATGACACTCACCCGAAGCATGGTGACGTGGTCGGTCCTGATCATGACGACCGTGATCGCACTCTTCCCGATGTACTGGCTCTTTGCCAACGCCCTGACCCCGATCACCGCGACCCCGCCACTGACGCCCATCCTGGTGCCCGCGTGGAAACTGGATAACGTGATCCGGTTGCTGACAACGTCCAAGCACTACACACGATGGGTCGTGAACAGCCTGACCGTCTCCCTCGCGGCCACCCTGTGGCACGTGGTATTCGATACCTTGGCAGGCTACGCGTTCGCCAAGCGACGCTTCCCGTTGCGGAACGTGCTGTTCGTCGCGCTCGTCAGCACGTTGATGGTGCCAATCCACGTCACGTTCATCCCGCTCTACCTGATCAGCCGCAGCCTTGGGATCATCGATTCGATCTGGGCGATCCTGCTTCCCGCGTCTTCGCAGGTATTCGGCATCTTCCTGATGCGCCAGTTCATCCAGACCCTTCCGGGCGAACTGGAGGACGCTGCCCGCATCGACGGATGTTCGGAGATCGGGGTGGTGCGACACGTGATCGTGCCATTGTCGATGCCGGCGATTGCCTCACTGGCGATCTTCACGTTCGTGCGGAACTGGAACGACTTCCTGTGGCCCCTGATCGCGGTGAACCGGCCTCAGCAGTTCACCCTGACCGTCGGCGTGGCAAGCCTGCAGGGCGAGTTCATGACCGACTGGGGAATCATCTTCGCCGGCGGTGCCGTGGCGTCGATCCCGATCATCATCTTCTTCCTGCTATTCCAGAGGTACTTCCTGGACGGATTGCGCCTCGGGGCACTGAAGTAGGCCGGCGCTCGCTCAGCCGCCCGATCGCCCCCTCATTGCAACAGGCTTCGCTTGGCCACCCGCATCGCCCCCTGAGTGAAACAGGCACCGCCTCTCTCCGCACGACTGCGGGAAAGAGGCGGTGGCATGCGTTGCTGGCCGGTATCTAGCCTCGCCCGGCGAGGACTGCTTCCACGGCGTCAAGTGTCGCCAGCATGTACCCGGTGGCGTGGGCGCGACCGCGGTGACCCCAATCGGAGTCGTCGACCATGTGCGGGACGTGATCGTCGATGAGAAAGCCGGTGAAGCCATGCTTCTTGAAGGCCATGAAGATCTCGAAGAGACGCATCTGCCCCTCGCCGAGGAAGCATTCGGCGAAGCGGTCGGCGGGACCGACGACATCGCGGCAGTGGCAATACAGGATCTTCCCGCGTGGCACGAAGTGCTCGATGCCCCGCATGACATTGTCGTGCCCGCCCATCTCGGACCAGCAGCCCATGCAGAAGTCCATGCCCCACGCATCGCTCTCGATGACCTCGGAACCGCGCTTGAACCCCTCGAAACTCGAGAAGATGCGCGCGACACCGCCAAGCATCGGCACCGGCGGATCGTCGGGGTGCAGGGCCAACTTGATGCCGGCCTCCTCGGCGACGGGGATGACCGCCTTGATGAAGTATTCGTAGTTCGCCCACATCTCGTCGGCGCCGTAGACCCGGCCATGGGTGTTCGGCGCATCGGCGTGGAGGGCCATGTCAAATGCGGTAACCCGCGCGCCACCGCGTCCGATCTGCAGGGGTGTCCCCTGCGACCGCCAGACGCTGCTCGGCATCCAGTGGTAGCCGAGGATCGGGATGCCGGCCCGCCCGACGTTCCGGATGGTGGCCTGGTAGTGCTCGATCTGCCGGTCGCGCTCGGATGTGCCGAGCATCGCACCTTCGTAGAAGTGCTTTGGGGTGTTCTCCAAGGCTTCAAGGCGCAGGCCGTAACTCTCGATGTACTCGCGCAAGCGCACGAGGTCTTCGTACTCCCACCGGTGTTCGCCCGGCAGGCGAGGCGTGTTCAGGAGAACCCCGGCACACCCGAGTTGCTTGGCAAACACCATCTTCTCGTGCGTTGCCTCATTGAACTGCCCGATCGATATCCGCATGTGGTCGCCACCCGGAACGCCTGACACGCCCCCTGGCCGACCACCCATCACGACTGCCATGAACTGCTCTCCCTTCGCGCCCTCGCGCCAGACCGGCGCCCAACCGCACCACCCCATCGCCCCTGATTTATTTCCGCTGGGCTTAGTCCGCGTGCGCCCGCGCGACGCCATGGTACTCGCGATGGATCACCACGGGGAGATGAAAGCCGGTCCGCGCACCGCATCTCGGCGTCTACCCCTCATCCCGGGCATCAATGGCAGCCCCATCCGGAGGTACCCATGTCTTCCGCACGCATCACGCTCACATTCCCAGGATGATGACTGTTTGTTCCATGAAGGAAGAGGCGAATGACAACTCTTCCAACAGGAGGACATACACAATGGCCGAGCTCCATTGCGACTGGCGGCATCTGCATGACGATGGGTACATCGACCAATACCTATGGCACATGGTGGATCCGAACCTGCTCGAAAACGATATCGACGAGGCGCTCGGTCGGGGAAGCCACCTCGACCGACGGATCGCCCGGAAGGTTCCAGTGGCCCGCCGGAGAACCATGCGCATGCCACATGCAACGCAGGTATCGGCTAGCTCCAGTTGCCACTCCACGGACCGCGGAGATGTCGGGCAGGGGGCGAAGTCTCAGCCGCTCACCACCTCCAGAAAGGGATCCGTCGTGCGGGAGTGTGCCGGTGCGGTCGGCGATGGCTATCGCGCTGGGGCAAACTTGTAGAGACCTACATCGATCGCCCCCGCGCGGAAGCCACCCTCGCAGTAGCCAAGGTAGTACTCCCACTTGCGCCGGAACACATCGTCGAAGCCCATCGCCTCGATCCGGGGCCATGCCCGAAGGAAGCGTGCGTGCCACTCGGCAAGCGTCCGTGCGTAACTCGCCCCGAAGCGTTCGACACACTCGAACGACAAACCGGCACGCGCCGCCTCGTCTGCCATTGCCTCGATCGAAGGCAACATCCCGCCGGGAAAGATGTGGATCTGGATGAAGTCCGGCTTCGACGCGTACTCTTCAAGGCGCGCGTGGTCGATCGTGATCGCCTGCACGATCGCGTGCCCGCCGGGACGGAGACGATCGCGCAGGGCGCCGAAGTACGCCGGCCAGTACGCGCGCCCGACCGCCTCGATCATCTCCACCGAGACGATCCGGTCAAAGGTTCCGCGCACATCGCGATAGTCCTGGTAGCGCGCGTCGATCTTGTCCGACAGTCCGTCACGGGCAGCGAGGGCCTGGACGTGTGCAAGTTGGTGTGCCGAGAGGGTCAGGCCAGTGACGTGGGCGCCGACGCACTGGGCCATCCGGTATGCCAGGGCACCCCAACCGACACCGATTTCCAAGACACGGTGCCCTGGCTGGGCATCCACCAGACCCATCACCCGGTCTAGTTTGGCGGATTGGGCTTCCTCGAGGGTCGTTCCGGAACGCTCGAAGATCGCCGATGAATAGACCATCGCCTCGTCCAGCCACTCGGCGTAGAACTCGTTCCCCAGATCGTAATGTGCCGAGATGTTGCGTTGGCTCCCGGACTTGGAGTTCGCACGCAAGCGATGGGTCACCCAGTCGAGGATGCGGGCCGGGCCGAACCCATCAATCGCCTGGTCAAGCGCCTCACGGTTCCGTGCCACCACCTCGATCACCGAAGCAAGGTCGGGTGTGGTCCAGTCCCCGCGCATGTACGCCTCGGCGAAGGCCACGTCACCCGTGAACAACAGTTGCCCGAGACATCGCAGTCGGTGGACGTGGATGACACCAGACGGCCCCGGCATCGAACCACGCCCTTCGACCCGTTGCCCATCGGGCAAGACAAGCGCGAGACCGCCAAAATGCATACGTGACAACGCAGCGCCGAGTGCCCTCGCAAGGATCCCAGTCACGATCCGCATTGTCCCATCTGCCGTCGCAACCCGGGCAGGGGCCGTCGCACTCCCATCTCCCGATGAGGTTTGGGTTCTGCGCGAGGTCCGTACGAATTCCGACATGTCGTGTCCTAGCTATTGAGATGTCCGCAAAACAGAGTGCGATCAGGGGCGTTGGAGTTTGCCAAGCGAAGCGTCTTTCAATCAGGGGCGTTGGGGTGGGCCAAGCGAAGTGTCTTTCCATCAGGGGCGTTGGGGTGGCGACAGGGCCATGACTGAGACCGGCAGGGCCGGTGGAGGCGGGCGCCGAAGGAAACCCACGCCCTTTCGCCAGATGTGCAACGCCTCGTAATGGATCCCCGCGATCACCTTGAGGGTTTGCAGCGGAAACTGCAGGAAGCTGCGCAACAGTTCGTGGTCGGTCAGCGGTCTCCGGCGCAAACGTTCGGCAGCCACCAGCAGTGGACCGGCACCATCGCTGACATCGATCCGAAGGCCGAACGTCTCGGTCGGCGGGCGCAGCCTGAAGTCGTACCGCATCCCCATTTCCACGAACGGCGAGACGTGCAATGCCTTGGCACAGGAATGACGCAGCGTTCCCCCGGCACCCGCGAAGTCGCCAACCGGGAACAGGTAGGTGTGGCGGTCGCCAAAGGTGTTGTTCACTTCGTAGAGGACGGCCTGCAGGTCACCTCCGGCCCGATGGCAGAGGTAGACACTGATCGGGTTGAACACGTAGCCGAGGACGCGGGGCATCGTCAGCAGGTGGACACTTCCACCAGCAGGATCCACCCCGGCACGCTGGAGGATTCCGTCAACCTCGCCACGGAGGTCACTCCCTCCGGAAAGATGATCCTGTGGTCGCCAGGCAAAGAGGTTCGCCCGGCCCATCGAGAACCAACGCAACCCGCCGGCGACGCGTGAGACTTGTTCGAGGTCGAGCAGCAGGGTGAACATGCCGTACCGAAACTCATGCCCAGCGGTGCGCACACGTCGGTGCATGACCGTGCCGGCATAGATGGCACTGGGAGGTCGGCCTGCTTGCCTACCGCTGTTGTGGAACGGCAGGGGTTCGGGTCCAACGCGACAGTCACTGTTCATTGCGCGCTACGCCACCGTCGCCACACGGGGAACGTCCCCGACATGGATCCGTCCGGATTCGTTGGGTACCCGCCAAGGGCGCCGGACCCCGCCAAGCTGTTCGGCCACGGCCAAGCCCGACTGAAGCCCGTCCTCATGGAAGCCGGCACCGAACCACGCGCCGCAGAACCACGTGCGACGCCTGCCCTGCAGCGACCACAACCCGGGTTGGGCAGCGATTGCCGGGCCGTCAAAGACCGGGTGTTCGTACGTCATCCTCGCCAGGACGCGCTCATCGGGGGGCATGGTGTGGGGATTCAAGGTGACGAACAGGTCGGTGCGGGTCGGCAACGCTTGGAGACGGTTCATCCAGTAGGTGACCGACAACGGCGTGCCCGGTGCGCGGTCCGGGGCAAGATAGTTCCAGCTCGACCACGCCGACCTCCTGCGTGGCATCAGGCGCGCATCGGTGTGCAGGATCGTGTCGTTGCGTCCATACCGGAACCGGGACAGCAGGCGCGTCTCATCGTCGTCAGGGTCGGCAAGCATGCGCAGTGCCTGGTCGGCATGTGCACCAATGACGACATGGTCGTAGGTCTCGCTCGTGCCGGCGGCGGTGACGGTCACACCATCCACATCGCGTCTCACGGCACTGACCGGCACCCCGGTGCGCACGCGATTGCCAAGCCCGGCGATCATGCGGGAGACGTATTCCCGGCTTCCTCCGGTCACGGTCCGCCACACCGGCCGGCCGGTCACCCGCAAGAGGCCATGGTTCTGACAGAAGGCCACGAACGCCCGTGCCGGGTACGACGCAACCTGACCAGCCGGAATCGACCAGATTGCGCCAGCCATCGGATAGAGATGGTCTTCGCGCACCGCACGGCCGTGGCCTCGCCAGTCCAGATACTCACCAAGGGACCGGTCGCCCATCACCGGCAGGTCACGCGGCGCATCGGCGTAAAAAGAGCGAAGGTCGCGCAGCATCGACCAGAACCGAGGGCGCACAAGATTGGACCGTTGGGCAAACAGCCCTTGGATGCCACTGCCGCTGTATTCCAGTTCTCCAAGCCCCACCCCATCACCCGTGGTTGCAATCCCCCTCGCTTCACCGAGCGAGACTGCGAAACTCATCTCGGTCGGCACGGTGGATACCCCGAGGTGGTCGAAGAGAGCAATGAGGTTCGGGTAGGTGTCCGGGTTGCAGACAATGAAGCCGGTGTCAACGGCAACGTCACCGTCGCCTGCGTCAACTGTCACAGTGTTGCAATGGCCACCAACCCGCGTGTCGGCCTCATACACGGTCACATCTTGTGTGCCGGCTAACAGCCACGCAGCGGCCAGACCCGATATCCCGGTCCCGATGACCGCGACGCGGAAACGTGTACCACCGGTAGACCTCATCAGATGGCATCCCTGAACCGTCGCGCGCCGGGCATCGCGGACTACCCAACGTCCATCGGTGCATCTGTAATTGCTGCCCGCAACTAGGTTAGGATATCTCACCTGAACGCCGTTTTCCGGCACTCGTCGGTCATACGGATTACAAGCGCGGGCACTTTTCGACGGAGTTCCGTTGAAATCGCGGCAAGGTGGAACATGGCGTTTCTCGCTTCTGTCATCAGCACGGTCGAACGGGAACCGGTTCCGGATGCGTTCCTGCGCCTTGGCATCCAGTGGCTTGTCGGGCGGACCCGGCGGAAATTGGGCGCCACCGCAAATGGGGCAGATGCCTGGTTTGCCGAGGCAATGCGCGACCTGCCCATCGCCACCAACGTCGAGGACGCCAACACACAGCATTACGAGGTGCCGGCACGGTTCTTCGAACTCGTCCTCGGTCCACGGCTCAAGTACTCGTCCGGCCTTTACCGCGGACCCTCGTCAACCCTGCAGGAAGCCGAGGTGGCCGCGCTCGAGGAAACCGTCGCCCACGCCGGACTGGCCGACGGACAGCGCATCCTCGAACTTGGGAGCGGGTGGGGTTCACTCTCTCTCCACATGGCGGAAACCTTCCCGAACGCGCACATCACCGCTGTCTCGAACTCGCACTCCCAGCGCGCACACGTCGAGGCGCAGGCTTCACACCGTGGTCTGAAAAAAGTGCGCGTCATCACCGCCGACATGAATGACGTGGCATTCGAAGCCGGGTCATTCGACCGTGTGGTCTCGGTGGAGATGTTCGAACACATGT
>SXGQ01149197.1_pt1 | contig 17168 bp, 17 predicted proteins | sample 3178371 | NCBI WGS metagenome assembly SXGQ01 (sample SAMN11356859, study PRJNA531348) | freshwater metagenome | isolation source: freshwater sample F1-20 | place: China: Fuxian Lake, Yuxi | collected 2017-12-25 | reverse complement strand
GATATCTCCTGATGTCAGTATTCTGTAGAGGATACACCCAGCAACCAACCTAATAAGCATCTATGATATCTCCTGATGTCAGTATTCTGTAGAGGATACACCCAGCAACCAACCTAATAAGCATCTATGATATCTCCTGATGTCAGTATTCTGTAGAGGATACACCCAGCAACTCAAAAAATATAACTTATTTACCTTTTAATTCTTATTTTTTAAGCTTCTATTTTTATGTAATAGATATCCTGATTACAAATATACATTTCTATTTACCATATTCTCTCGTAGCCTGAGGTATATATTGCGTTTTTTTTTATCATTAATGATATACTTATAATTATTACACATTACGGCGTCTATATTTTGGAAGCTATATGTATAATTGTATATATTATTAATATTGGGATAGCTGGGACATCTCATAATATTCGGCCTGCTACTAAAAGAGAACACGACGGATACTGAGAAGGATGACAAGATAGTCAGCAAAAGAATGCTCGAGATTTTGAAAATTACTAGCATTTATTATGATAATAATTGTGTTAAAAATAATAATCAATTTTTTATTTGCAAATACTTATAAGCTTCTATTTGAATAGCTGTTTATATTCGTTGAGATTCATAACGCCCATATCGCGATTGCAAGTTTTACAAGTAGGCTGTAAATTATTCAATGTCATCTCTCCACCTAATGCGTGAGCTATTATATGCCCGCATTCCATATATTTAATATCCAATTTCTCATCACACACATAGCATTTCCCAATCATATCATTAGTATTGTATTTATGCCATACCCGCTTTTTGAGTTCATAAGGAATTGTCTTTCTATCATTTTTAACTAAGACATCTTGAAAAAACCGCATACCTATATTGCTAATATCGAGCGAATTGATTAGAGCGTGCAGAGCCAAATCGAGCCACTCGTAATTTTTGAAAACTCCTAAATAACACGCATTATTACAACGCTCTTTCTCCTTTTTATTTTTACATTTCTCAAATCTCTTCGTGTATGTCGGATGTAACTGATGCGCCGAAATGCTTTCAAGATAATCATTAACACTTAATATATAATTAAACAATTCTTTCTCGGTTTTATTGCTATTTTCGAGTTTTCCTATAATATTCCTCGCCTTTATATGCTTCCCTAAATCATTCAGAGATATATGAGGACATTGATAGTTTTTTTCCACATTCCCGACAATACTATCCGAATAATCTCCCTTAAAATAGTTAGTTGTAAATCTATCTACCAAACACTGCAAAATTATTTTTTCCACAGCTACCAGGTTTAATATGGGTTTTATTGGAGAATGTTTATTGATTTTCTTGAAATATTCATTAACCTCCTCTATGCTACTTACATTATATTTTACGATAGGCACGAGGATATTATCAATATCATAGCCTTCACGCTTTAATCGCGAGTAAGCCTCGACTCTATGCTGTCCGTCTAAAATATACCCCTTCTTCTCTTCGACAATATAGGCAATCGTGAAACTTTGTAGCATAGAAAAAGACTTATATTTATCATATTCTCTCTTTTGGTCTTCTACCATACTTATAATATGTCCGTTATCGACTAACCTCTGCAATTCAGGGATTTGATAATTATCTATAATATCCCTCAAAGGCTTCATAGTTAATTCAGTCCTCATTAGTCTATTACTTATGAAAATGCGAAACCAGCAAAAGTATATATTATATTCTAATTTTATGTTTATACCTTCTTCACAAATATTTATTTAATTATATTTATTTATTATAGAATTATGAATAACAATATACCAAAGAAAGCCTTATGTATTCGTAATACGAGTACTTGGGCACATGTCAAGCCAGAATATAAGTTCGATTCTGCTAAGTTTAACAAAGAGAGCGTTTTAAAAGATTTAGCCCTTATGTCTCCTAAAATTGATTATATGTTAAACAAAATCAAAGAGCTTGACGAGAAGGATATGGCGGCCGATGGCAAACATTATAAACACATAATATATAGTGATGTTGATGGGAGTAATGGAGCAAAAATGGTAGCTTCGGCTATGATAGCGAATAATTTTAAGCCTGTCTATAATAACGGTGTTATAAAAACGAAATACGCAGAAGAAGATAATTACAATACTTTCGGCCTATTGACAAAATCCGTAGTTAATAAGAAGCCTTTAAGCGTGGGACTCAAAAAAAATATGATGGCCATTATGAATAATCGCGAAACGGGAGAAAAAGGAAATGTTTATGGTAAAAATATGCGTTTTCTAATATTAGATTCGGGATTTAAGGAAGGCATTGATGTATTTGATGTAAAATATATGCATATCTTAGAGCCGCTAATAACGAAGGCGGAAAATACGCAAGTAATTGGAAGAGGCACGCGATACTGCGGACAATCGGGACTACCTTTTATACCTAATATAGGCTGGCCACTAAATATTTATAGATACAATATAAAATACGATGATAATATGACGGTGCACGATTTATTTATTAAACATAGCAATGAGAATATAAGTATTCTAAACTTTATAGCGGAATTGGAGGATATTATGATAGCCTCAGCGGTAGATTTACCGCTCACCGAAAATATCCATATTATTTCTACGAAAAATAATAGATTTTTGAATTACATCAAAAACAATACGGGTTTTGGAAATAATAAGAGCATTATTAAAATTAATAATATTCGCGGGAGTTTTAGAAATGATGTTGATATCATAGATTGTAAAAAGAATTGCAAAGGCATCCTTGAATATAATATAGGCGACTTTAATCCGGACAATTTACTAATCACTGCAGCTCTTCAAGTTATTAAAATAGAATATGTGAAACATTTGCAGGATTTTAAAAAGTCAAATTCAGATGAAAATGATAATAAATCGTGGGAAGGCGTCATTAAGAAGAAAATCCGATTTAATATAGAAGATACCGAGTTAATAAGGGCTTTTAAAAAGAAATTTCCGAAGACATATTTATGTCAATATATAAGCAGACGAAATGATTACTGCGATACCATTAACGAAATATGGAAAAATAAACAAATATTCTTTAAGAAAAACGGCAACAAATTGCTTGATAAATTAGAAGAGATATCAAGAGCTAACAAAATAAATAACGAGAATTACATACAAATATACAAATATATCAATGAGAATATAAAAGAATACAAACAGAAAGAGAAACCCCCTGAGACTAAGCTGAATATCATAGATTTAAATAAATATATCTTTAAAAATTATAAGAAATATTATTGGGATATTCCTATTATTCAAAATAAATGTATAGCCGACTTAAAGAAAGATGACGAGAAGGCCGAGAAAAATAAGATTGTATCCTTTTCTAATACGCAATTATTCGTCCAAAAATATCTCACGCCCCAATCGCCATATAAGGGCATATTCTTGTATCACAGTGTAGGTTCTGGGAAAACTTGTACGGCTATCTCCACGGCTACCAATACATTTAATAAGGAGGGCTATACTATATTATGGGTTACGCGACACACATTGAAAGAAGATATATGGAAGAATATGTTTGACAACATATGTAATGTAATAATACAAGAGAAGTTGAAGAGCGGCGAAATCAAGGAGATTCCCAAACTTAGAGCGAAACGATTGGAATTGTTAGGAGATAGCTGGATTCAACCTATATCATACAAGCAATTTACTAATATGATTAAGGGAAAAAATAAGTTCTATGATAAGATGGTGAAAATTAATGGGAAGGAAGATCCTTTCAAGAAGACGCTTATAATAATAGATGAGATTCACAAGATATATAGCAATTCTTTGTCGGCTCTCGAAAAGCCTAATCCCGCTGTACTTCAGGATATGATTCAGCATTCTTATTCGGTATCCGGAAAGAACTCGCTCCGATTAATTCTTATGTCTGCTACGCCTATTACCGAAGACCCTATGAGTTCTATCAAGATACTCAATCTGTTATTGGAAAATGATGAAAGAATGCCTGAAAATTTTGATGATTTTAAAATGAAATACTGTAATGATAACGGTATAATTAACGATAACAAAATATTAGATATAATGAATAACATAGCGGGCTTAATAAGTTATATAGACCGAAGCAATGACAAGAGCCAGTTCGCATATCCAGTAATGAATGATATTATATGTAATATTGATATTAGCACTTCAAGCCTTGAAGATAAATTGAACAATATTAACAATGAGATTGAAGAAATTAACGAGAAAATACTTAAGCTTGACAAAAAAATTAATAAGGAGGAGATAAAGGAGCTTAAACTTAAATTGAAGACGATTGAAAAGGATAAAAAGGGGGTTATCACCAAGTTCAAAGAGCCCAAGAGCATCCTCGATTATATCAATAAATGTTTTAAGGAGAAATAAATGGCTTGTGGCGCGCTGAAAAGTATAGCCTTGAGTATTCTCGTGGCGCGTAATATTTCGTATAAGAATTATAAAAAAAATAAATAGATAATGTATATATTAATATTATACGCTTCCTGTATAACTGTAATATTATTTAGTATTTATCATTATATAAATATAAATAGAGAAGAATCGGAAAATCCTAATAAAAAATATGATATATCAGCTGATTTACTGACAACTAACAATATTATAGTATTAGCCATTATATTCGTGTTTTCTATGACGCTGATTTATTTTGTTATGGACGAAAATACTGATATTCTATCTATGATAGGTATTACCGACAATGATTACAGCAAACTAAATAATATATCTAAAAAGACATTGATTGACCCGCATATTTTAAAAAATACGAGCGAACCTATGAGTTCCGGGTTTGAACCTTACACCAGTGGGGGCTCCGTAGATAACTCCGACAACTCAGGCGATTCATCATCAGAAACATCAAGCGATTCCGATTAGCCTGAGCGAACACAAGAGGCATAACGCCAGACAAGAAGCGAAAAATTTACTTAAGACAACTATATTTTTATTACAGCCGATAAACGCTATGAGTAAAACGCTTGTTAATAATTTTGTTATAACTTTCTTTTCAGCAAAGAAAGAATATAGATCATTGAGTAATTTTTGGGAGAGCCAAAATAGAAAATGGTGAGCTAATAATATTAGGCAAGAACTTATTAGGAAACATTTGGATGAAATATAGATAAGTAAATAAGGTTGTTAGTTTTTACAAACAGTTTTTGGGTCAATATTGAGAGCTTTGAGAATCCTTTTGTAGAATTGTAGGTTGAAATTGACTACGCTACAATTTTCATATTCCTTAATGATGTTATCTTTTACACACATTTTTTGCGCCAACTCTTTTTGAGTGATATTGAGTGCTTTGCGTCCATCTACGATAGCCTGCGCATATTCGCGAGTAATCTTATTCAACTTAGGGATATCATCTTCAATGAGCTTGATATATTCCTTAAATCCGGGCTGATTTTGAGTATTGACTTGTTTATTTACACTGGTCTTCTTCAATACAACAGGTTCCCAATCTTGAAAGTTCGCAGAGCTCATCATTATCTATTGTCTATATTATCTATATTGTCTATTATATTATAATAGTCAATTTTTTATTTTTCCTTAATAATCTTAATCTTTCTTAATAAGCGATGGTCTCCAATATACGCACCATTTTTCATTAAGCGACGGAACCATTCTTGCGCGTGTTTTTTCGTCAATACCCCACCATCTTTTAAATATTCCATCGGGCGATAGATTATTTTCATTTTCTTGTAATTCTTTAGGTGCATTAGAATGAGGTCTTCTAATGAATTTAATTCCGATTGTTTTACCAAAATCTATAGCTTCTTGTTGTGAATCAAATATGCGGATTTCCTTGTCTGTATCGTCGGTGTTGTTTTTATTTTTCTTTTTCTTTGGAATACGGATGTTATCTATAGCACATTTACCTATATCGCCCATTACATTCATTGGTTCTCTATAATTTTCTTGAGAAACAACTTCCCCGTTATGACAACAAGCCATATTTCTCGCACATTCTTCCATTACTATAATACGATTCATTATAATTGTGGGGCAATATACCTGCGTTTGGATATATTTATCTCCCCAATCTTTCATTCTTCCTGTTATTCTTCCAAACAACTGATATATATCATCATTTGTAAGATCTAAGTGTCCAAATATAGCAGATGTAAATGAACCAAGTGATTTATGAGTCAATGTTTGACCCATACCGACACATATTAAACCTGTAATTACAATTGGGCGATTTTCTAATTTGTGATGTAATACAAGTCGAGAAATTGTTTCGCATACTTCTTCATTTTCAGATTGTAAAGGCAATGTTTTACAATTACCGCTATTATCATTAAATTTAAGAGTTTTTTCAAATCCATTAATAATAATGACGACTGCTTTTTTATTTATACTAAATATTAATTCTCTTATAGCATTATGACCTACGCGGCGAATATGTCCCGGAATAAATGACCTCGTATTATTTCCCAAAATTTCGGGATATCTTTTTAATACCAACTCTATAAAACCAATATTCTGTCTATCCATTTCATCATAACTACGCGAACAAATATAAGGGTTTGTAAAGAAATCGTCAATGCAATTAAATATCATATCCTTATATCCCGCATAATTTGAACCTGAGAAATTGTCTAATTCAATAAGCCTTATTTTAGACCAAAAACCATCTCCTTCTTTTTCCCAAATTTTATCAGGTGTTCCTGTCATAGCTATAATTCTCTTTACGATATCCAAATTGTGTATTTGTTTTTCTATTTGATAGCGAACCGAATCAGTAATATAGTTATGTAGTTCGTCATAATAAATGAATGCTCTAAAAATGTTGTTTCTATTTTCATCAATAACTTTTAGAAATTCTACTCCATCACCATATCGCGTTTTATTGCTACACATAACAACAACACGAGGACATACATATTTATCATAACAAAGTCCCTGTAATGATAATATTGTTTTTATGTGTGTATATTTACCATCATATTTTGATGAAAATACACATACAGAACCCTTCCCATATTTGTTCTCAATTTCGTCAAGTCTTTTAGCAAACTGTTTATTATTTAATAATGTATTCATTGTAAATATAATATGAATACTTCTTCCAAACTCATTATCTTGTGAAATATCTGCATTAATCTTTGATATAGCTGTATATGTTTTACCCATTTGTGTTAGAAGAACACATAGTATAAACTTTGATATGAATGTATTTTCAATAGTTTCATCCATTGTTATTTTTAGATATTATAGCCATTAATCAATTTTTATTACTTTAGGATTTAGGAAAAATTTGCTCTTGTAAATTATTAAAGTAATAAAAATTGACACCTATAATTTTTATTATTATTGCAAGCAAAACCAAGCAAAACCAAGCAAAACCAAGCAAAAACCAAGCAAAAACCAAGCAAAAACCAAGCAAAAGCAAGCAAAACCAAGCCATATAATGACTACTGTCTCATCTGCTACCGCAGCTACCGCGAAGCAAATCTTTGAATATGATGGTGATATTATATCGGTTGACCTTTCAAATGTTAGGATTTGCCCAGGACCCTGTAATAACACTATGGAGGAGCCCGAGCCTTCTTCTATATATACGACGCAGAATATTGACAATAATAGCACAAATGAAATGCATTATTTCAAGCCATATTCGGGTGGCAAATATGCGCGATTCTGCTATCCTATCAATAATACACAGAAGCTCATTCTTAACAACTTGCGAATCTGCGCTTCTTGTCATCGCAGGTATCTTGAGTTTAGCGAAGAGAATTGTACTGAAGAGCTAATGAGTGATGCAAAAATCATTATGAAAAAACTGGAAAAAAACTTGGTCTAATATAGATATGTCTTAGGATAGTTAGATATATATATTATGTATTTTTTATTTAATATGTTATATAATGCATATTATACTAATAAAAATTGACTGACTATATCATTATTTTAAATATACTATTTAATCAAAAGACAGTTTGTACTTGAACAAAACAGCCGCAAATAAAGTAGATAACAAAATGAGTAGGGATTTTAATCAATTAATGTTAGATAATTTAAAAGAAAATCAAAAAAGACGGAAGGAAAATGAAGCATATGTAGAAGCATTTAATAAATTATCTAATGAAGAGAGAAAAATTATTAATAGCGTTGAACTAAAAATATCTACAGCTAAATTGGAAGAACTTATGTTTATAAGAATTAAAGAGGAAAAAAAACAAATCAAAGAATTAACCAAAAAGATTGAAGATAATAAACGTAAAGACAATATAGGAAGGGCAACAATATGTATAGGAGGTGCATTTGTATATTTAGCAGCTACTATTATAACTCGCTAATTATTGTCATTCTGTAATTTTATAAGGTATATATTATGTATTTTTTATTTTTTTTTAATAAAAATAAAAATTGATTATATCATAGATATATAGAATATTAACATACTATGAATAGCGATAATCAGCGTACTTTATTCCAGCGCGCTGGTGAAATTATATTGAATAAATATAATAATTTTAAGGATATTCCTGATAAATATGTATTCTTTTATAAGAATTATACTCCATCTTCAATCGGACAAAAGAGAAAATATGAAGGTTCCGGAGATGATAGTATGGTTTAATAGAAAATCTTATTCTTTATATTTTTGACTACATAATCTAAATAAAAATCCTTGTTAATTGATTGAGCCGCTATGGGCTTAAACTTGCGTCCGAAAAAACAAGGGCTTTTTAATAAATGAAGCAATTCGGCCTGTGTTATATGTATATAATTTTTTAATTCTCTATCTGTCGCATATTTATAATCCATTCCTTCCCAATTTGCAAATGTCGTAGCAATTTCGGGAGGTGAATTATATGAAGTAGATTTAATCTCTTCTCCTAGTTTATCGCCGTAAGTATAAGATAGATAGGTAATATAGCATAATTCATCGGCAGCATAAGCACTCTTAAACCACGCCAAATATTCCGTGTTATTTACAAGCAATTCGCTATGTTTTCGGTTCAATATACACCATTGCGAAGCCTTGTTCAAATATTTCATATCTATATATGTTAGTGCCGTAATACAATCAGGGAGACAATCCTCCGGATTAGCTATGTGAAAATATGAAAAGGGCTCTTCTATTTTATCATAGATATATTCAAAAGGTTTTAGAGGAATACAAGAGCCGGATAAGAATATAAAATGCGTATTATTTTTATCCTTTAATGCCTCGGATAACATATAATTTTGCGCCTTTACGATTGAAATATCAGCATATTTAGTAGGTATATTTTTGGCTACCTTGAACTCTTCTAAATACTCCAGGCGCTCATCGTATTTATAATGTATATATATGCTATACTGGCTCTTATCTATATTGCTAAAAAACATATGCCATAATTCTTCGTGATTTATAACATTATATATCAAAAAAATAAATGCTATCTTATTCATTTTATATAGATAAGTGAAAATATATTTATATCAAACTAAACAAAAACTAATGATAATTTTTTTAGCAGTTATAATAAGTAATAAAAATAAAGGTGCTCTCGGGGAGACTTGAACTCCCAATCTTTGGCTCATAAGACCAACGCTTTAACCGATTAAGCTACGAGAGCGCAATTGAATATGAGAGTAATTGCTCCCATATTATATATAATACACCTAATTCTTATATCTATTTTCAACTGATAAATATAATGCGCAAAGATGTAAATATATTACATTAAAATTGATAACAATTAACTTCGTAATGTCCATAATTTCCGCATATATCGCATTTTTTTGAAGATTTTGCGACAGATGATTTACGAGACCAACAATTACTTGCAAAATGCCCTCCCTTACCGCATTTGAAACACGAATTGCTTTTATTTTGTTTGTTTTTCTTTTTACAATATATTTCGTGATATTCGCATTTTTTTTCATCTTCAAACTCTTTATCACAATATTCACAGCACCATATGACATTTTCTTCATTATCGCTACTATCGTCGTTTTCTTCTTTACAATTACTTGCAAAATGCCCTTTCTTACCGCATTTGAAACATCTATCATTTGTGCTATTGCTAATTTTTACAAGATGGTTTTTGGTTTCCTTATCTAATATTATAGATGTGTATGATCCGCCTCTTACATTATCAATTCCGTATTTATCCATATACATTTTTGTATATTTATCTTCATCATAATCATCTCCATCTATAATCTCTAATAATTTTTCGGGCTTATATATTTTAGTCCATTCAGAGCCTTCTGAATTAAAATGACTTTCTATGCGAAAATTAGGGTTTGATGTTTTACCAACATAATATTTACCCTTTTTCAGCTTTAGAATGTAAATATATACCATATTGATTGTGAAAATATCTTGAATATACTATATCATTTTTTACTATTATAAACCCTTTTAAGCAGTCATAATAATCAATAAAAATAAAGGTGCTCTCGGGGAGACTTGAACTCCCAATCTTTGGCTCATAAGACCAACGCTTTAACCGATTAAGCTACGAGAGCTAAATTGAATACGGGAGTAATTGCTCCCATATTATATATAATATACCTAATTCTTATATCTCTTTAGGCGCTGGCCTAGAATTGGATTAGCATACTTTTTTTTGCCGAAGTTCCATAGATAGATATCCATTCTTTCAGCCTTGATATGCCTCCTCTATTTCTAAATATATATACGACATCTTCAAGTAGCATATTATCACTAATTAATTTATATTTTTTAGCCAACATACTAAATACCGATTGATCGTGTCGGTGCTCTACGAAACTATCGTAATTCTTTGAGACAGATGGAGAATCGTCTATATTATGATAATCGCAAGAAATATCGTACCATTCATTAACTAATTTGCGTGTTTCCGGACATACTAATAGCAATATAATACCCGATTGTATTTGAGTGCTATTCAAAAAGTCTTCATCGTCCATCCCAAGCTTCTCAATCAAATCCTTTTTACACCATTTAATCTCTATCTGTCCCACAGAATGTGTAGCCATTATTTTATTTGTTTTAGCAGTTTTAACAAGGTCTATACATTCAATCAATTTATCCTTGTTTTCTATACCCAATTCACAACCAACATCTATATAAAATAGAACATCGCCATCTTCCATTTTATCCATCCACTGTTTAATTATATACGGCTTCCATATCCAATATCCGAAACCGCGCCTATTGTTATTAATAAAGCTACAGTGTTTATTAAAAAAGTATTCATCGTTTTGTAAGTATTCTGCCGTATATCCTTTGATTTCCGTAAATATATTCAGAGCACAAGCCTGTCTTACTAACCTATTGACGGCATCAATATAACTCCCGTGGCTCCCAAATGTTAGCAAGTTAGTCCTCATATTTAGTATTATATTTATTGTTTATTAATAATAATATAATTACTTTTAAATAAAAAATTGATTTTAATTATTATAAGTAAAAAGATTTACTAACTATGTCTGAAAAAGTTAATGAAATGAAGCACAAAAAGGATTTGGGACAATACTTTACTGTCGCAATAGAATTACAAAATTTTGTATTTGAGAAGGTAAAATATAAATCGAGCCTTCTTCTCGAACCATCATTTGGCGCAGGTCATTTGTTGAAGAAGTTCAAAGAATATGACGATAACTATCCTATGATGTGTTATGAAATTGACGCAAAAATAAAACCTATTATTACCTTTAACAGCTATCAAACCACTATTTATGCCGACTTTGCAAGCCAAACAATAACAAGTAAATTCAAGACTATTATAGGTAATCCGCCCTATGTAAAGCAAAAAACAGGCAATCTTTATATCAAATTTATTGAACAATGTTATGAATACTTAGAAGATGATGGCGAACTGATATTTATTGTTCCGTCCGACTTTATCAAACTAACGAGTGCTTCTTCTATAATAGATAAAATGGCTAAAAACGGAAGTTTCACAGATTTCTTGTTTCCTCATAACGAAAAACTCTTTGAAAATGCGAGTATTGATGTTGTAGTATTTCGGTATGAAAAGGGCTATATGAATAAAAAAACAAATGTAAATGGTAAAGTGGTATTCTGTAATATAAATAAGGGTATTATAACCTTTAGTGATACAGAAGTATCGGGTTCTTCCATTGATACGCGCTTTAATGTATATGTAGGACTCGTATCTGGGCGAGATGAAATTTATCGTGTTTCATTCGGTAATATTGATATTTTGAATGATAAAGATAGAGTTGAAAAATATATTTTTACAGAAACATTTCCTACAAAAAATACTCAGATTGATTCACATCTTCAAGCACATAAAACAGAGTTATTGGAACGAAAGATTAAGAAGTTCTCAGAAAGCGACTGGTTTAAATGGGGAGCTCCAAGAAATGTTTCAAGTATCATAAAGTATTGGGGGAAGCCGTGCATTTATATTAAAAATATGACTCGTAATAAAGAGGTAGCTTTTATAGGAGCCGTTCAATATTTTGGAGGGTCTCTATTATGCCTTGTTCCAAAAACAAATATGACTGAAAGCGAAATGCAAAATATTATTCAATATATAAACACATCAGACTTTCAAAAAGATTATATGTATTCTGGAAGATTCAAGATAGGTCATAAGCAAATCAGTACAGCTATTATTCCTAATCCTAAATAATGAGCGAACTCATATCAGCATCGGCAAATCTTTTGGTTCGTTCAATCATTTCCTTTACAGATTTCTGGATACAAACTAATAGAGATTGAACCTTACTAAGATAATCAGCATCTTCTGTATGATATTCAGAATATGCAAATTCATTTTTCCAGTTAATCTGTAAATCATTACTTGGATTACTTACATAGTTATGAATATCAAAAATGGATTTTAATAAGACATCGCCAGTAAGTTTATTCTTTACGAGGTAATGATATTCTGTGGGCTTATACCTCTGTTTTTTTATCTGGTTTTTAGTTTTTGCTTCCAAAAGCCTATCAAGGAATTCGTTCCAATTAGAAGAATATGGGTAATTTGTAAGACCTGTAATGCTGTAATATATAGAAGGTTTATTAACACAATTGTCTGATGACTTGCAATCTGTAAGTTTCAAATTAATTCTAATTGAATTAACCATTATATCACAAGAGGCGCGAGGGGGAGAAATGACTATATCCCATTCTGGATGTTTCTTCAGTAAAATCAGCTTAATTTCATTCAAGAATGGTGTTTCTTTCATTGCACTATCAATACGACCATCACAATCATCTTTTTTAACACCAATAGATTTTGCTACAATCTCAATCTCTTCAATAGTTGTATTGTATTCCTGTAAAGACATCTTAATATTTATATTAGTATTAGAGTCATTTTTTATATTATTTATATTATTTTAGGAAAAAAAGATATAATCCTTATATCCGGCATCCATTAACTATTGGATTTATTTTTTGCGTTCTCATTAGGTCATTGTTATTAACGGCTTCCAATAAATCAGCATCAAGTCGGTTAGAATAAGCATTGGATTTATTCGGCATTTTAGTTATACCACAATTATCAAGCGTAGGCGTGGATTGATATATCATACCGACATTTCCCTTCTCTCTCGCTGCAAAACTGTTCTCTACCGGTTTTTTACTATACATTTCTATATCCGCCGAATCTATTCCTATATTAACATTTCCGGGATTTGGCGTATGTCCGGCAGCCATCAGAATAGCCTCGCGTGTTCCATCAATTTCCGCATTTTCAGCAGCAGTTCTGTCAGATTGTCTATGATCATTAGTAGAACCGGCGATACCATACTCGCTAACATCTGATGTAAATTGTTTTTGCGTATTTTTCATATCAACATTCTTATTCATATAGCCACCGAAGATACCTTCTAACATACCACCAATAAACCCGTATTCTGATTTGCCTACAATTGTAGTTTCTTTCGTAGTAGTCTTAGCGACTATATCGGGGTCATATAGTGTCACCTTATATACAACGCCGCCAATATTTCTAACAGTATCTTGGGTAGGTAGCGTTTGTCTCAAAGTTTTCTTGGCATCATCGCTATTCTTAAAATATGCCGCCTCATTACTTTTTACATTTGTTAGTACTGTATCGTGTATTAGCGTTTCTTTAATAGTAGTTTTTGCCAAATCTGTTACAGCCGAATAAGTTTCTTTATTTCCTGTTAAATTACCTGCTTCATTGTCGTGAATCGTCGTCTCTTTTACAGTTGTTTTAGCGGTATCCGTTAGAGCCGAATAAGTTTCTTTGTTGCCCGACAAATTACCTGCTTCATTATCGTGAAGCGTAGTCTCTTTTACGGTTGTTTTAGCGGTATCAGTAAGAGCCGAATAAGTTTCTTTGTTGCCCGACAAATTACCGGCTTCGTTGTCGTGTATCGTGGTCTCCTTAACGGTCGTTTTCATAATATGATTAACGGGGTCATACAGTGTAGCTTTTGAAGGTATTTGGATACTGGGATTCCCTACGCCTCTTGCAGCCTCTACGGTATATTCCTTATTCGTATATTTCAAGGCATCCATAATAGGCGATACGATGGCTTTTATAATACTTGTTAAATTCGTAACTACCGTTTTATTTTCGGTCGTTTCTCTCTCGTTATTATACAATATTATCTTGCTTTTACCGTAATCATCTTTGATACCTTGATTTAAATCATTCTTGGCAATATTACCTTTGTATTCTATATGGGATTCTTGGCGAGTTGTAGGGCGAATATTTTGCGCCGGTCTCAGTGCGTCCTTTGTATTTGCCCCAGTTGTTTTAATCCACATATCTTCGGTTTGTTCAAAAACGGTGTCCGGCCTTTGTTTAGCCATAGGGGCTATTTCGCCTCTTCTATCGGGTCCTTTAATATGCCCTTTGACTGGTATTTCAAAATATGTCTCCTTTTGATTGATTTTACTTCTGAGTTCATCTAATGTACGAGGCTTGGCATAGTCCAATGTATCGGCTTGATGGAAACCTCCGGAACTTTCGCTGCCAAAACCCTGATTCAACCCGGGGCCAACGCGAATCTTCTCTATCGGAAAAAAATTATTAGCTACTTCGGATAAATCTATTCTTGATTTAAAAAAATCGTCATTATTTTTCATACCGCATATATTTCCCCCCGAGTTCATTTGCGGCTTAAACATACATTGAATTTCCTGTTTTCCCTTCTTTAACGAATTATTCCCTGTTAAATTATCTAACATAGACATATTCTCAACATTAGTATTTTGAGTTACATTTTTCTTCAAGAAAGGCGTCATATTATTATGAGAAAACGATGATATCGGAACCTTTTCGCCAGTTAGCGAATATGTATAATTATTATCAGTAAGTCCGCCGTTTCCGCCGCTGCCGCTATTGTCATTTATTTCAGAATAAAACTTTCTATTAAACATAGCTGAGCCAGCAGTTTTAGATACAATCCCTGTCTCATAAGGTTTCTTAGAATATTCATACAATTTATTGCTTCTGTTCTGCTCATCGGCTTTTACTTTATCAAAATATCTTGAATCATATATATTGTTCATTGATGGTATATCTAAATGTAAATCCATTCTTTATCTCTAATGAATGAAGGATAAAAAATACAAAAATATATATAGCTATCAATCTACGGATATCTCTTAGGCTCTTAAGTCATTCTATCTATTACAGGATACGCCGGGATACATAGAGCCTTCGGGATATCCTGGGCTGTATAATTTGTTCATTTTGTTGTTGTTTTTCCACGAATCGAGATTATCGTTATTTTGCTGGCTATTAGGGAAAAAAACCGATTGATCCATTGGTTTTTCAATGCAAGGGACGTGGTTATCCTTGGCTACCATTCTATAATTTACGGGGATTCTATCAAATTCTTCAATTGCTTTATCTTGCGGGTCATAGCATATCCATTCCCATCTGTTAATACCCGTTTCTTTGAGCGTACAGGGCGGGTTAGATAAGCGAGTATCTTCGCGAGGAACCATACATTCACGGGGTTCAGTATTGCCAGTGATTTCGCAACCGGTTTTAACATATTTGCCAGGCGTATATTCTTGGTCATTGCATTTGGTATTTTTGTAATTTAAACCGAGCAATTCGCTTGAATCATCGACGGCTTTTTTCATACTACAAGTGTTATGACCGTAGGATTGGTATCTTAGCGAGGGATCCGCCGGAACATCCTGATAACACTCTATACAATCATTCGCCGGCGAATCTAATTGATATAAACCGGGTCCTACAGTTCTTCTTAACTTCTCTTTATAACTACAACTATCATAATTTAACCTTGTATCTATATATTGGTTCATATCTAATAAAATAATATATTATTTTATACATAAATAAATAGATATGTTAATATTTTTATTAGCCCCTTTTTTTTTATTAAAAAAGGAAAACTTTTCTAATATACCCTTTAGTATACCAGCGAATCTCAATGGCTACACGGAAGAGGATTTCACTTATACTACTATAGAGAAACTCTACCTCATTTTATGGGGATATAAGGCGGACTTTTATTATAAATGGGAGCTAATTGACAAGATTTTCGTAGCCGTCCTCTATATACTTACATTTATCATATCAGCCTCTGCGGCATATTTGTCTTTTAAATGTACTTGGGGAGGCACTATTAAAAATATAGTATTGAGAGTATTATTTGCCTTCCTGGCATTCCTTCTAGGACCCATATATTTAATCTGGTACTTTTTCGTAAATTATTTGGGCAATTTATGCTAAGGTCATCTGTACCTTGGCGGATAAAGCGATTATTATAGATAATCTATGTAAAAATAATGTAAAAGTCTGCGATTAAGCCGACGGACTAAGGTAAGCGATTGCTTCCTATTGGCATTTATCGTAATTTATTTTTGGCGGCATAGGTACTTCTCTGTACATTATAGATTGGCAAGCAGGTAAATGAAGCATCGTAGTATCTATGGGTTGCGTTTTATCATTCTTTATAATACCATCTTCGGTAGGAACATATTGATTTGTCCCGCATTTTGATATTATTCTCGTCTGTCCTCTAAGCTCACTGTCTAAATCAACGAGATTACCTTGTATGTGTGAAACCACGGTTCCGCCGACAAAACCTAATTGATGACGGCATTTGTTTTCGTGCTCGTATCTGTACGGCGATAATAAATAGCTTAAGGTACTTACATTACCTTGTAATTCTTGTTTATATGAACAATTATCATACGTCGTTCTATTAAAACTCATATACTCTCCTATATTATATAGAAAAGTTTTTATTTCTTCCTAT
>SXGQ01664936.1_pt1 | contig 17169 bp, 9 predicted proteins | sample 3178371 | NCBI WGS metagenome assembly SXGQ01 (sample SAMN11356859, study PRJNA531348) | freshwater metagenome | isolation source: freshwater sample F1-20 | place: China: Fuxian Lake, Yuxi | collected 2017-12-25 | reverse complement strand
GCAGCCAACTACAGCTTTGGCGGTACGGTGGGCAACTACACCGTATCCACACTCGCCCTTACCGGCGTGCTCGGCGCGGGCTCGTCGGCCTATGGTGCTTCGCTGGTGCCTGGTGCAGTGACATTCAGCAACAAAGTGACTGGCGATATCGTCAACACAGCTACGCCTACCATCACCACCACGGGCAACACCAGCACCAGCGGCAACCTCAAAGCAGACAGTTACATGGGCATCCAAACTGTCTCTTCGGTGTTGAGCGGAACAGACGCCGCCAATTACACGTTTGCGGGCGCCACGGGCAACTACACAGTGTCAGCCCTGTCGTTGGTGGGAGTGCTGAGTGATGGCTCATCGGTGTACGGTGCAACGTTGGTACCTGGTTCGGTGACATTCAGCAACAAAGTCAGCGGTGACATCGTGACAGCCGCAACACCGAGCATCACCACCACGGGTAACACCAGTACCAGCGGCAACCTCAAAGCAGGCAGTTACGTAGGCATCCAAACTGTCTCTTCGGTGTTGAGCGGAACAGACGCCGCCAACTACACGTTTGCGGGCACCACAGGCAACTACACCGTTTCAAAGGCCACCTTGGGTGGCAGCATCGCATCCGGTTCTTCGGTGTACGGGTCGGCACTTGTGCCGGGAACCGCCTCCATCACTTCAGGTGTTGTTTCAACAGGCACAGGTACGGACTTGGTCACCGCAGGTACAGTCAGTGTGACCACCACAGGCAACACCAGCACCAGCGGTAACCTCAAAGCAGGTACTTACAGCAACCTGCAAACCTTGGCCCTGAATGGCGCTGACGCAGCCAACTACAGCTTTGGCGGTACGGTGGGCAACTACACCGTCTCCACTTTGTCGCTGGCAGGTGTGTTGGGCGCAGGCTCCACCGTCTATGGCGCTTCCCTCGTACCGGGTGCGGTCACCTTCAGCAACAAAATGGGTGCCGATGTTGTCACTGCAGCCACACCCACCATCAGCACCGCTGGCAACACCAGCACCAGCGGCAACCTCAGAGCAGGCTCATACACAGGCATTCAGTCGGTGGGCAGCACCCTCTCTGGTACAGATGCCGCCAACTACACCTTCTCCGGTGCCACCGGTGATTACGTGGTGTCCAAGCTGGCACTGACAGGAGGAAGCATCGGAGACAGTGATTCTTATTACAGCAACACCTTGGTACCCGGTGCGTTGACCTTCTCCAACAAAATCACCAACGATCTGGTCAGCGGCACTGTCAGTGTCAATACATCAACCACCTTCAACGGTTACCCGGTGATAGACAACTACACCCAAACCGCTTCCAGCTCACTGAGTGGAGATGATGCGGGCAATTACACCTTTGCCGGTGTGACCACACCCACCAAAAACTACGCCGTCAAGTACCCGGATACGAGCTTGACGCCGCTGACGATCACCAGCGCGCAAATGCCCGTGATCACAAGCAGCTCTATTGCCCAGTTCACACCAGCGCAATTGCAGCAACTCAGCGCCACACAGCTGCAAAGCATGAGCACCTCACAACTCAATGCCATACCACTGTCGAATTTCGGTCAGTTGTCGGGCACGCAAATCGGCTATCTGACGAACGCACAAGTGGCCGCGTTGCCCAACAGCTATGTCCAATCGCTGAGCTTGGGCCAACTCAGCGGCATGACGGCTTCGCAATTGGGATCCTTGGGCTTGTCGCAATTGGCGCAACTGAGTGCTAACCAAATCGCGAATTTGTCAGCTTCACAAATACAAGGCCTGACCGCTGCCCAATTGCAAAATTTGTCCAGCCCTCAGTTGTTGGCCTTGACCAATACACAGTTCTCGTCCATGACCGATGCCCAACTGCAAGCCTTGTCCAGCTTGCCGTTGGATAAATCTTTGGGGTCTGAAGCCAAAACTGCAAGCACCGCATTGGCCGATACACGCAACGCCAACCTGATTCGCTTTCAAAGCACTTCTGACAACAAATTGAAGCCGGACCAGTTTGGTAGCTTTGTGTCACAGGTCAACAACCAACTCAGCTTGGCCGATATCAAAGGCATACAGCATTTGAAGCCCAGTCAAATCACGGCATTGGCACCCGAACAAATCACAGCGGTGAGCCAAGCCCAGCTACAAAATTTAAACACCAACCAACTTGCCAATTTGAGCAGCAGCCAACTCAAAGTGCTTTCGGCGAACCAACTCAATGCTTTGTCGCCTTCGCAGCTGGCGGCTTTCAGCGACAGCCAGTTGTCTGCACTGTCGTCCACGCAATGGGCTGCACTGACAGAAAACCAACTCGCCGCACTCACACCTGTGCAACTCGGCGCTGTACCCGCCACGGCATTCGCCAAGATGCGCGACTCACAGTTGCAATCGCTCACACCCACGCAATTGGTCAATCTGTCCACCGACGTGTTTTTGGCATTGAACAAAGCCCAATTGGGCTGTTTGACCTGCAACCAAATCAAGTCGCTCAAACCCAGCCAAACGGCGAGCCTGCCATTAGGTGTTTTCAAAGACCTGGTGAAGAAAAAGGCCGACTGCATGTCCGCGCAACAGTTGGCCAGCTTGACGCAAGAACAGTTGCAGCATGTGATGAGAACCCAGACCACTGAAATGGGCAAAGAACAATTGCAAGCCATCAACGCCACGCAATTGCCAACCCTGCCAGCCAGCCAGCTACAAAAACTCAGCGCTGAGCAGTTGCGCTTGTTGTTGCCCGAACAAATCGCACAGTTGAACCTGGTGAGCGTGCGCAATTTGCTGAAATCGTTGTCGGCTGAGCAGTTGCAAGCCTTGACTCCGGCACACATTCGCGGCTTGCAAGCAGCCGATACCGTCAAGCTCAATGCACTGCACATTCAGGCTTTGACGCCAGTGCAAATCGCTGCGATCGCGCCAGAGGTGCTGGCCCAATTCAATAAGCAGCAATGGCGCGAATGGTCGCCTGAGCAAATTCGCAGCTTGCAGTCCAACCAATTGAAAGCCTTGACACCCGAGCAACTCTCTTGGCTGAGTCCATGGCAATTGAACGCGTTGACAAGCAGCCAAATGGCGCAGCTGCTGCCCTTGCAAATCGCGGGCCTGAGCGCCAGACAACAACAAATACTGCTGCCCGAACAATGGAGCCAATTGCAGCCCAACCAACTGCAAGCATTCACCAACCCCTTGTTATTGACCCCACCCAAATCAGCAGCGGACATCGTCATAGACAAAGACTTTCAGCAGCTCGCTGCCGACCAATTCACGCCGCAAAAAATCACGCTGCTGCTGCCTGACCAAATGCGTTTGATCACCCCGCAACAAATCAGTGGCTGGAACAAAACCCAACTCAGCAGTTTGGCGCCCACGCAATGGCAATTGCTCAGCCCAGAACAATGGGCCGCCATTTCACCCGATGTCCTCAAAACACTGGACCCTGCCGCCTTGAAAAATCTGAGCCCTGTGCAATGGGCCGCCATGAATGCTGCGCAGTGGCAAGTACTGACACCTGCACAACTGCAAACCATGCCTGTTTCAGTGTTAGCTAAGTTAATGCCAGAGCAATGGCGCGTGCTCAGTGTGATGCAAACCAATGCCCTGGACAAAGACCAGTTGGCTGCGCTGTCTACACTGCAATTGCAAGCCCTCAATCCTCAGCAACTGGCTGCGTGGAATGTCGCGCAGTTGCAAAAGCTCAATGCCGCGCAGGTCGCCTCACTTACTCCTGCGCAATTGAACCAACTCAATGAATCGCAATGGAAAGCATTGACACCTGAACAAGTCAAGCAACTGCAACCTGCACAACTGGCCGCACTGAATCCCAAATCGCTCAACGCGTTGCAGCCGGAACAATTACAGTCGTTGACTGGCACTCAACTGGCCGCGATGTCACCCGCACAACTCGGCGGGTTGAAATCCGCGCCATTGCAAGCATTGACAGACAGACAAATGGCAGTGCTCACGCCTGCTCAACTGGCCAATTTGTCGCCAGAACAAATGCGCAGCCTGACACCCATCCAAGTCAATGCGCTGACACCCGTGTTTTTCAGCAAGATCAGTCCCTCCGTGTTGCAGGCACTCAGTCTGAACCAATGGGCAGCGGTGTCACCCCAAGCGATTGCTGCCATGGACAGACCGCAAATTCAATCCCTGACCATCGTCCAAGTGGGCAACATCAGTCCAGCGCAATTAGAGGGCTTGTCCGCCTACCAATTGCAAGCTTTCACACCCTTGCAATTGAACGCCATTCCACCGCGCATGCTCTGGTCCATGAGCAACCAACAATTGCAATCATTCTCACCAGAGCAAGTGGCGCAATTCACACCTGCGCAACTGAACCAATTGGTGAACTTGCTCACGCCTCAACAGTTGACAGCGCTTGACCGTAACCGCCAAGCCGCCTTGGACAATCCCAGTAACCGCGTTCAAAGCACACCGCCAGCGCGTCCCCTGCCTGAGCGTCAACCCAACCGTGCGCCGCCCGTGCTGCCTCGCTGAACCCATGCTTTGCATGGTGCGAGCTTTTAACGCTCACCCATCGATTGGCTGAGTGTTTTGGTGATGGGTTTGGTGAGGTAACTCAACACCGTGCGGTCTTGTGCTTTGATTTCAACCGTGGCGGTCAATCCAGCCCGCAAGCGGATGGCGTCTGCTTTGGCGCCTTTGAATTCTTTGCCAGTCACTTTCACACGCACCCTGAAATGGCTGAGCGTTCCTTGCTTGGTTTCTTCTACCAACACATCGGGGCTGATGTAGCTGACTTCGCCGCGCATGGAGCCGTGTATGGATGAATCGTAAGCATCGAGTTTGATGGTGGTGAGTTGCCCAATTTCAACAAAGGCGATGTCAGAAGGGGACACTTTGGCCTCTACCACCAAGTTGTCCCCGGCCGGCATCAACTCCATGACCACCTCGCCAGAGCGCACCACACCCCCCAAGGTATTGATGCGAATGTTGTTCACCACCGCATCCATGGGTGCGATCAATTCGGTGTGCTCCAGCACCTGACTGCGGTCTTTGAGTTGTTCTGTTTGGGTACTCAGGTCTTCTTGCGCCTTGGTCATTTCCGCTTGGGCGTCTTGGAAATACTTGTTGCGTCGGTTGGCCAACTGCGCTTTGATATCCGCCACGCTGCGCTGTAATCGCAAAATTTCTGCTCGGCTCACGTCGCCCGAGGCTTCGAGCTGGCTATTGATGCGCAATTCATCTTCCGCCAGTTTCAATATGTTTTCCAATGCGCTCACATCGTCTTTGAAGGCAGTTTGTCGCTTGTTATACAAATCGGTTTGGTTGCGTATGTAATCGGCATAGGCCAGCAAGCTGTTGTCAAACTTCAAGGATGTGTTGTAAACCTCGGCATGCAATCGCGCCAAGGTGATCCGCAATGCAGCCACTTTGGCGTTGCTGTCTGACACAGCCGCGGCTGCCCGTTCCTTTTGCAAAGTCGCCAGCAGCTGACCCGCTTTTACCGTGTCGCCTTCTTTCACATGCACCTGCGTCAACACGCCACCGTCTGACGACTGGATCAACTGGGTGCGTCCTTCGGCAATGATTTGGGCGGGAGCGCGTGTCACCTGATCAATGCGGCCGTGATAAGCCCACACCACCAAGGCCACCAAACCCACCATGAACACCCACAGGCTGAACCTCGATGTGCGGGGTATGGGTGTGGGATCGAACATATCGTTCGAAGACGCGATTGGCGAGTCATTCATAAAGCTGCTACCTCTGTGACAGTCTGAGGAACTTGGCCGGTGGCTTTGGCATGCCGAGCTTGCAATTCATTCAGCACCTGGTCACGCGCACCATCCAGCACAATGCCATTGCCCGACATCACCACCATGCGGTTGACCAGTGGCAACAGGCTGGGCTTGTGGGTGACGATCACCAAGGTTTTGCCTTGTTGTGCGCGTTGAGCCAGTACGCTCAAACAACGCCGTTCTTGGTCATCGTCCATGCTGGCGGTCGGTTCATCCAGCAACCACACCGCAGGGTCGCACAATACCAAGCGGGTGAATGCCACCAATTGTTTTTGCCCGCCGCTCAAGCCCTTGCCACCTTCGGCAATTTGACGCGCCAAGCCTCGGGGGTGGCTGGCGACAAAACGGTCCATGCCAGTTTGCTTCATGGCATGCAAGATGGCTTCATCGCCTGGGTCGGGCATGCCGATCAGCAGGTTTTCGCGCAAACTGCCTTGGAACAAACGGTGGTCTTGCTGCAAATAACCAATGTGCTGGCAGACCACCTGCCGGTTGATATGTGATAAATCCAACTGGTCCAACAACACCCTGCCCGCTTGCGGTGTGTACATGCCACTGAGTATGCGCAACAGCGTGGACTTGCCCGCGCCAATCGGACCCAAAATGGCAATGCGCTCTGCGGGTTTCACTTCCCACTGGCCAATCGACAAAGCCGGTGGGTTGTCACCATACGCAAATGTCACGTCTTCAAGTTTGAAATGCCCCTCTATTTGGGTGGGTGCCAAAGGCGATGGCGTGCCGTGGTGGTCGGTTTTGAGTTGGTAAATGCGCTCAATGCCTTGCAAGGCCGCTTGGGCATGCGCGTGTTGCACCAGCAGCCCAGGGATGGCCATGACTGGCGCCAAAATGCGTCCACTCAAAATGGAACTTGCGATCAACGCACCCATGGTCATGTCACCGTGCATCACCAACACAGCCCCCAACGCTACCAACAAGGCATAGCTGATTTGCTGCACCGTGGCGGACACATAGCCCACACTTTCCGTGGCACGGCGCATTTTCAAATCGTTGTGTATGGTCATCTGATTGACGTTGATCCAACGCGACAAGAATTTCCAGCCACCCGATCCCGCCTTGATGGTTTCTATGCCTTCCACCGCTTCCACCAGCAAACCGGTTTTCATGTTGGACATGGCCGCGCCTTCGCGGGCTTGCCACATGATTTGTCGCCGAATCGACACACCCAACGCCAGCGCCAACACCGCAAACACCAAAGGCACCAGCGCCAACCACGGGCTGGCAATCGCCATGATGATGGCCAAGAACACCACAGCCAAGGGCAAATCGATCAAGGTGAACAATGTGCTCGCGGTGTAAAAACCACGCACTTGCTCGTAACCTCGTAACTGCGCAGACAGACTACCGACAGACGCTGGCACCTGATCCACCCGCAATTGCAGCAAGCGCTGAAAGATTTCTCGCGATAAACGCTGGTCCAGCCCAACAATGATGTGGTCCATCACATGCGAACGAGCAAACTTCATCCCAAGCTCTATCAAAATGGCGATCAACACGCCCACACCCAAGATGATCAAGGTGTAGTCGCTGCGCACAGGAATGACGCGGTCGTACACCTGCATGGAAAACAACGACGTTCCCAAAGACAACAGCCCGATGAAAGCCGACGCCAAACAAGCCTCTGTCAATGCCACTTTGTGCTGCTTGAGGCCTTGGTAAACCAAAGCGATGAAACTGTCATCCTTGGCTTTTGCGCCCAAGAACGACAAACCAAAACCCAATTGCACGGGTTCGGCGATCCGCAGCCATACCGTCTTGTCGGCCAGTTGCGCGTCGGTCATCGACTGGCTGCCTTGCGGGGTGGTCACCACCCATTGGCCTTGCGGTGTGCGGTCCGTCACCACGGCCCATCCCACGCTACCCACATGGCACAGCAAGGGCAAGAGCAGCCGGTCAGGGAATTTCAGCTGTTTCGGTGAGGGCAAACCCAATTGCACACTCGCTTTGCGCAATGCTTGAAATGGATGGGCTTGCGAAGACAAAGCCAAACTGGCCGAATTCAGTTGCAGCAGATCCAGGCTGCCGCCTTGCATCTGTGCCAGCCGTTGCATGGCCCATATGAACTGGGTGGCTGAGCCATCGGTGTTGGTGTGGGGGATTGAAGTGTCTGTCATGGCAGGTCCTGACCGGATCGAATTTGTAGTCTGTACATGGCGGCCACCATGGCGGCTCGGGTGTCTGCCAAGGCGTATTGGTTTTGCGCCAATTCACGCACTGCGTTGAGCAAATCCAACCATGACTTGCGCCCCGCTTGAAATTGCCGCTGGTAGGAATCCAGCACTTTTTCAGCACCGGCAACCGACTTTTCCAAAGACTGCAAGCGACTGCGCGTATTGGTGAACTCTTCTTGCTCGTTTTGCAAGGCTTGCAAGGTTTCGCGAAAAGACGCTTCCACGGCTTGTTCGGAACTCAGTATGCGGGTGCTCATCGCTTGCGCTTCCACCAGATTGGCAAAACCTGCCCCGGGCGTGTAGCGAAAACCCAGAAACGCCGTGGTCGATGTGTCTGGGTTATTGGGCAAGCGGTTGAGTGGTTTGTACACACGCAAATACAGTTGCGGATACGCTTCCGCTTGCTTGGTGTCCAAGCGGTGCTTGACCTGGTTGACTTCGTGCCTGGCTTTGGCCACCGACGGGTGTAAAGACACCAGTTGCTGCCAATCGGTCTGGTTCAACTGGCGTTGAAAATCCTCGGTGTCGATCCAACCCTTGGGATAAACCGCATGCGTTGAGGCACCCAACAAATCGTCCATGCCCGAAAACTGTTGCAGTCGCATCACCGCTTGCTGCAGCGAGGTTTTGGCTGCCGTGGCCTCGACCTCGGTTTGCAAGATGCGCGAATCTACCAATTCCAAATCAATCACCGGCGAGGCCTCGGCTTGCACACGGCGCAGCATTTGGGCCTGGAATTTCCTCAAGCGCAACAACGTGCTTTGGGCGACAGCCAAGCGTTCTTTGGCAGACACCATGGCTTGCCATGCGTTGGCGACTTGCAAGAACACTTCCTGTTGTTGCAAATACACCTTGGCCACACTGATCTCGGCCAAAACTTTGGCCTCGCTGATGCGTGAAGTGTTTCGGCCAGCATCCCACACGGTTTGGTCTACCTGCACCGCGCGGTTGGGGCTGGAGCGCAAATTGCCTGTGTCGGATTCCACAGTGGCCGACACGCTTGGCCAGCGCAAACGCTCGGTGGCTTGCACATCTTGCGCAGCGGCTCTGGCTTCTGTGCGAGCAGCCACCAACACCGGGTAGGTGGCGGCCACTGCGTCGAGCACCTGTGACAGCGACAAGCCTTGGGAGCGGCTGTCTGCCAATTTCACCACTGGCATGGGTGGCAATGGATCGGCTTTGACCTGTGCCACGCGGGTGGCCTGCACCAGCCCAGAGGGCTGGGTCTGCGCCATCAGTGGGGGAGACAGCACCCCAGCTGCTGCGCCCAAGCAAACAGCCAAGACGGGTAATGCCACAGGACGGTGTGTCATGGCGTCATGCATCAAGCGTTGATACCCGAGGTGCTGTTGATATAACTTTGCAATTGCAGCAAGTTATCAATCGCAGAGGTATCGTTCAGCGCAATGAATTTATCCATCACGCTGTTGATGCGGTTGTTTTGTACCGTTCCTGACACATTGGTCAAGTAACCGGTGTCCAAACCCAAGTCCTGAAAATCTTTGACCGTCAACCTGCCACCGATGATGTTGTTGTAATTGGTATCGTCTTTTTGTGCGGAATTCGCTGTAGGGGTTTGATCCACCAGCTGGTCTATGCGCGACAAAATCACGGCCAAGTCGTTCAATTCTTTGATGCTGTTGACCTGGTCTTTGCTTTTTGCGCCAACCACATCCGCAAACAACTTCACCAAATTCGCATCATTCAGCACCGCTTGGACACCCGGTTGTAAATTGACTTCAACACCATTGCCCAATCCCACATTTTCAAAATCAGCTTTGGTGGGGTCTGTGGTTGTCAAGTCTGTGGTTTTGTCACCATCGGCCTCATTCAAAATGGTGTTGAACGACAGCACCATGTTTTTGATTTGCTGTTCATTGAACGTGTCAACGTTGGCTACGGTGGGTTTGGCTTTCACGGCATCGTTGTATGCCGTCAAATAACTGCCGTCATGGGTCACCACGTCTGTCAATTTGCCGCCTTGCTTGACCATGATGGCTTGGTAATCGGCCAAAGTGGGCGCAGGGTTGACAACGTCATTGACCGCATATTCATTGACCAAATACCTACTGATAATCGCTTGCAACTTCACGACGGTATCGATCGCGGCTCCGTCGTTGCTGCTGTCTGCGGTGTCCAGCGCTTGTCGCACCGCAGCCAAATTGCTGGCAGTCACACCACTCACACCGAGCGCCTGAAAACCTTGTAACCATTCGGCGTTGGCGTTGTCGCTGCTGTAACTGATACCTGCGGAGGCATTTCCGTCGCCCGAACCCGCACCCACCGCCATCACGTTCTCCGCAGCTTTTTCTAACGCTTGCAATTCAGCCACGGTGTCCACTTTGGTCGCCACCGATCGGCCCACAGCATCGTTGAGCAGGTCAAGTGCTTTGCCAGTCACCAAGGCAGATTTGTTGGCATCGGACTGGGTGATGCCTATCGCTTTGTAGTCGTCGGCCAGCGGATTGTGGGCTGCTTCGTTCAGATAAACACCGGTATCGGTGGTGGTGGAACCCGCTTCGCGCAAAATTTTGTAGTATGCATCCACCATGGTTTGCAACACGGTTTTGGTCAACGCCGTGCCCGCCACCTGAGTATCCAAAGCCGAATTCAAGGTGGTTTGCCAATTGACCCCTGAGGCAAAGGTCAGGCTGTCGATATTCACCCGCGAGGCATCACTGGTATCGGTTAAATTTTTATGAGCCTTGACACCTATATTGGTGTAGTCCGACAAGCCGGGCGCTGGTTGTGTTTTTTTGTCCAGTGCAGCCGCATCGTCATTGAAAGAACGCATGGCTTGCAAACTGAACAACGCCTGCACTTCAGATTGCGTGTCCACCGCATCCCCGTTTTTCACATCACCGGACTTGCCCAAACTGGTGTGCAAATTGGCCAAGTTGTCGCTGAAGGCTTTGGCTTGGATGCTGGTGATGCCTGCGTTTTGGTTGTTGATCTTCAAACCCAGCGCCAGCAAATCGGCAGGGGTCACACTCGCCCCGGTGGTGCCAGCCGCCAACTTCATGAGGTTGTCGCATGCCGTGGCGATGTTGTTGAGCTTGGTGGGGCTGTCGACTTGGGTGGTGCTGAGTTCGACCAGCACGCTGTTCATCAGCTCCACAGGTTTGCCCACGGTGCCCAGCGTGACACCCACATTCGCGTAATCGGAGACGGTGGGCAAGCGGGCGGAAGTATCTTCAGCGGTGGCTCCGTTGGCTTTGGCCAAAATCACCGAGTAACTGCTTTTCAGCGCGTCAGCCAGCGCTTGCAACTGGGTTTGCGTGACCACTTGGGTTTTGTCTTGTCGGTTCACCACACGGTTCAAGGCGTCCAACACATCGGCTTCTTTGACATCGTTGCCCAAGCTGGGTAATGTCACACCAACCGCCACATAGTTGGCCTTGGTGGGCGCGGTGACTTTGCCGGTGGTGTCCGCCTTGGCGTAATTGTTGAACACCTCGAAACTGCCTGGGCTTTGGTCACTGGGACTGCTGCCACCGTCCTCACCGCCGCCGGAAGCCCCCACGACGGCCACCCCCGCGCCAATGCCCGCCAAACCCATGGGACTGTCAAAGCTGGTGAGCAAGGCCACCGGCGGATTGGCCAATGCCACGGCGGTGCTGTGGTCGTCGGTTTTGCGGTCGGTCTCTTTGGACAAAAGCTGGGCTGGTGAGGCCAACAACGTGGCCGTGTCATAAACCATCCACTCCCCGTTTTGGGCCAGCCCTTGCAACCGGTTGCCATCCACGGCGTAGTAATCTTTGATGACGATGTCGGGCATGTCCACATCACTGCCCGGCAAAGCCAGGTGCAAGTCATGTCCCTTTTTTTTCAGCAGCAACTTGGCGGGTGAACTCAGGGTGACCATATTGATCAATTGGTAGCGCGCGGCTTGCTCTGCTGTCAGCACCAAGGCTTGGCCTTGGGCACCCGCCCCAGAACGGACCACGTGGGCAGTTTGGGTCTGACCGTTTTGAATGACTTTGAGCGAATATTTTTCTTGCATGAACATACCTTTGGCTAATGCGGGCGAACAGCGAATGGCGGTTTACTTTTCAATCAGCAAAAAATGCTTGTCGAAAATTTTTTTGACCTGCTCTGCATGCTGGGTCATGAGCGCATTGAATTTTTCTGTCGGTATCAGCAGCTTGGATCTGGCATCGTCTTGCCGGGTCACCGCCTCGATCAAACCTTGGCGCTCCATATGGCGCATGCGGGTGCGCAGCGCTTTTTCGGTGAAATGCATGCCGCCAAACACATCTTTGAGTGCCCGCTTGGGCACATATTCGTTGTTGACCGACTCCTGTGCCAGGCGGTAGTACAGGTGCCTGCCCGTCAGCGTCTCCAGCAGAGGATGGTTTTCCAGCTCCCACTGGTGCAATTCCGCCAAGCTGATGACCAAGCTCCACCAATCGGTTGGGTGTTGTTCGATGGTTTCCAATGGCTTTCCCTTTTTGTTTGTTTGAAATGAGTATCAAAATAGTCAAAAAAAATCGATACCGGTATATTATTAACTATATTTTGTAATTTATTTTGTTTAATTAGTTAAATATTATTACAATTTTGTTGATTTTGTGTATTTAACACAACGATTCAAGGTCTGATAACCTCAGGACACCATGAAAAACAACCCCATCCTCCAAGCTGCCCCACTGTCCTTTCCTTGGCAAACCATCGACCCTTTTTTGTTTTGTGTGCACCATGTGGACCACTACCCCCAAGGCGATGCGCAGATGGGCCCCGTGGCTTCTTTGGCCGGCAGACAAATCGGCAGCGATTTCTCCAACAAAGACGGTTGGAGCATGTACCACGGGCAAACCATTCCGGGCTTTCCGTCACACCCTCACCGGGGGTTTGAAACCGTGACCATCGTTCGCCAAGGGCATATCGACCATTCCGATTCATTGGGTGCCACCGCGCGGTTTGGCCCGGGTGATGTGCAATGGCTGACGGCTGGCAAAGGCATCGTCCACTGCGAAATGTTTCCGCTGCGCCAGACCAACGCGCCCAACCCCTGCGAGCTGTTTCAAATTTGGCTGAACCTGCCTGCCAGCCGCAAGATGGCTGAGCCCCACTTCACCATGCTGTGGAATGAACAGATACAAAAAGTGCAGCACACCGACGCGCAAGGTTTACGCACCGATGTGGTGGTGGTGGCAGGAGCGCTGGGGGATGCCAAAGGTTTGCCGCCACCTCCTGATTCGTGGGCCAGCCAACCAGACTCGGACCTCGCCATATTCACGGTACGCATGCAAGCTGGTGCATGCTGGACATTGCCACGCGCACAACACGCTCAAACACAACGACAGTTGTATGTGTTTGCCGGGCAAGGTCTGGGTATTGAAGGCCATGCTTTGGCCAACCGACACGTCGCCCGCCTGAATGCACACATGGACTGTGTGCTGCAAAACGGCGACCAAGAGACCGAATTGTTGTTGCTGCAAGCGCGTCCGATCGGCGAACCCGTGGCGCAATACGGCCCGTTCGTGATGAACACGCAAGCCGAAATTCACCAGGCGTTTGCCGATTACCGGCGCACCGAATTTGGCGGCTGGCCTTGGGCCTCTGGCGACCCGGTGCACCCGCGAGATGCCGGGCGGTTTGCCAAGCATGCCGACGGCCGAGTCGAGCATGCCGACACCACCACAGGCGCCCATTCATGAACCGCGTTCTGGCACATACCGGGGCACGCTTTCCCATCATCCAAGCGCCCATGGGTTGGATCGCTCGCAGCCCACTCGCCAGCGCTGTTTCGCGTGCCGGTGGGCTGGGCATCATCGAAACTTCCTCGGGTGAAACGGCCAACTGCCAACGCGAAATCCAAACCATGCTGGACAGTGGCTTACCGTTCGGCGTGAATTTACCCATTCGCTTTTTGAAAGACGAGGCCATGCTGCGCTATGTGTGCGAAAGCGGCATCCGCTTTGTCACCACCTCGGCCGGCAGTCCTGCCAAGTTCATGGCGCCGCTCAAAGCCGCGGGCATCACGGTCTACCACGCGGTACCTACGCTGGACGCCGCCCTCAAATGTGTAGACGCAGGCGTGGACGGTTTGGTGGTCGAAGGTGCTGAAGGCGGCGGCTTTAAAAATCCCGAAGAAGTCAGCACCTTGGTGTTGCTGCAAGCCATCCGCGAGAAAACCGATATTCCGATGGTCGCGGCTGGCGGCATCGTTGATGGGCGTGGCATGGCGGCGGCCTTTGCGCTCGGTGCCGAAGCCGTGCAAATGGGCACACGTTTTGTGGCCAGCGCAGAAAGCCCGGTGCATCCCAACTACAAGCAAGCCATCGTGGAGGCGGCCGCCACGGGCACCTATATGCTCAACACCAAATCGTCGCCTTGTATTCGCGCTTTGAAAGCCGATTTCACCGCCCGTATCCATGAAGCTGGGCTGATGGAACCCACGGCGTTTGCGGGCATTCAGCAGGTATATTTCGGGGGTGACATGAATGCCGCCCCGGCCCTTGCCGGTCAATCCGCAGGTCTGATACACGAGGTGAAAACGGTGCAAACCATCATCGAAGAAACCGTGCAACAGTTCCAAGCCATCGCCCAACGCATGGGCCAACTCAGCGCCGGTTTTTGACTCGCTGTTTACAAAACGCTTCCATGAACCCGACACCCACCCCGGTTGACCCCCTGCTTCACGATGATGTGGAACGCCGCGAAGACTGCGCATTGACCGCACAAGAGGACCAACAGTTGCGGCAACGCTCAAACTTATGGGGCCTGGGGTTGGTGTTACACGCATGGGCCATGGTGGCTGTTTGCATGGCCGTGTTTGCCGCTTGGCCCAATCCCTTCACTTTTTTGGTGTGCAGCGCTTTGATCGGCGGGCGGCAACTGGGCCTGAGCATATTGATGCACGATGCGGCGCACCGTGTGCTGATGCGTCATCCCGCTTGGAACGATAACGTCGGACATTGGCTTGCAGGTGGCGCGGTGGGCTCGCACATGTACGACTACCGTCCCTATCACTTGACACACCATCGCCACACCCAGCAAGACAACGACCCGGACTTGGTGCTGTCTGCCCCGTTCCCCATTTCCCCGGCTGGACTGCGCCGCAAAGTTTGGCGTGACCTCAGCGGCCAAACAGGTATCAAACAGCGCGTGGCCCAGATTCGCTCAGGCTTGGGCGAAGACGGCACACTGTGGCAACGACTGTCTCGTTTGTTGCGCCATGAACGCGCGTTCTTGTGGACCAACCTCGGTTTGTTTGGGGTGTTGTGGTGGCTGGACCAACCGCTGCTGTTTGTGTGGATGTGGGTGTTGCCACTGCTCACATGGTTTCAACTCTTTAGCCGCGTGCGCAACATCGCCGAGCATGCGGTAACCGGCGACAGAAACGACCGATTGCGCAATACCCGCACCACTTTTGCCAACATACTGGAGCGTTTATTCGTTGCGCCCTATTGGGTCAACTACCATCTCGAACACCATTTGTATGCATTTGTTCCATGCTGGAAATTGCCTGCCGCTCACCGTTTATTGGTGCAGCGCGGACTCGCACCCCAGATGGAAATTTCCCCCGGCTATGCGGCAGTGTTGCGCCAAGCCACCCAAGCCCGCTGATACTTGTAAAGGTTTCCCATGACTATCTCATTGCCAAGCCGCCGACACGGGCTTGTTTTGCTTTTGCTGGCTTTGACCAGCCTGCCACCTGCATTGGCGGAATTGCCCACCGCGTCCCCCGCCTCTGTGGGCTTGTCGGCAGAGCGCCTGAAACGGATTCGCCCAGTCATTCAAAAAGAAATCGACAACCAGCAAATGCCCGGTGCAGTGGTCATGGTGCTGCGCAAAGGCGCGGTGGTGTTCAGCGACAACATCGGCGTCAAACACGATGCGATTTTTCGCGCTTACTCGATGACCAAGCCCATGGTGTCCGTGCTGGCGATGATGATGGTGGAAGAGGGTCAGCTGCAGTTGGCCGACCCTGTCGCCAAGTTTTTGCCTGCGCTTGCCAAACAAACCGTGCTGGCCAACCCGTTTGACAACAGCACGGCCACCGTACCTGCGGTGCGCGGCACCACCGTGCACGATTTGCTGCGCCACACCTCCGGGCTGACTTACGCAGAATTCACGCGCTCTGCCGCCATGAAACAAGCCTATATCGATGCCGGCTTGTTCTCCACCGACACTGGTGCCAAATGGATCACATTGACGCCCAAACAGCAAGTCGAGGCTTTTGCCAAAGCGCCCTTGCAGTGGCAACCCGGCAGCACCTGGGAATACAGTTTGTCCACCGATATGCTGGGCCGTGTGCTCGAAGCGGTGGGCAAAAAACCGCTGGGCGTGATGTTGGAAGAGCGCTTGATCAAACCGCTGGGCATGAAAGACACCTCGTTTGTGGTGCCGGCCAGCAAAGCACACCGGATTGCAGAGCCTTTGGCGATAGACCCCCTCACCAACAAACCCTTTCCCCCGATGTTGGACATCACCCAGCCGCAGGGCAATGACTCGGGTGGCGCAGGCTTGGCCACCACAGCGGATGACTATGTGCGCTTTTGTCAAATGCTGCTCAATGGTGGAACGCTGGACGGCAAGCGTTATTTGAGTCGAACCACGGTGGCGTTGATGACCTCTGACCATCTGGGGCCCAAGATGGCCACGCCTTTGCAACCCGGTGAGTTGCTGATGGGTGTTCAAGGCTATACGTTTGGTTTGGGCTTCATGGTCAGGCAATCGCAGGGCATGGCGAGTGTGCCGGGTTCTGAAGGCGACTACGCATGGGCAGGTGCGGGTGGCACGTTCTTTTGGATTGATCCCAAGGAGCAGTTGATCGGTTTATTGATGGCGCAAACGCCTGGGCCTCAGCGCCAGTATTACCGTCGCATGGTCAAGCAGTTGGTGTATCAGGCGCTGGAATAGTTTGTTCTCTGGCAGATGCGTTTGGTTTTGGGGGTGTGCAATGTTTTGCTTGCCAGTAAGGTTTAGGCAGTGGGCAAGGTTTAGGTAGTTGGCGATGTTTGGGGTATTGGCTAGGCCGTCCGCGCCGGTATGCTTTTTTGCTGCGCTTTCGCTTGCAAAAAACATCCCCGCACAGACGGCCCGATGACACACTTTTGTCATTGCAACACTTCATGAAACAGCTGTTTCATCGTTCGGGACCAGCAGCACCCGCTTAATGAGGTTGAGAAGCATCCGCTCTATAAAGACTGGTTACTCGGTTCCCATCGAACTTTGCAAAAACATTGCAGCTCGTTGTACGGATCCTCAGTACTCTTCGTCAGACCGTCTGTGCGGGGATGTTTTTT
>SXGQ01306913.1_pt1 | contig 17170 bp, 16 predicted proteins | sample 3178371 | NCBI WGS metagenome assembly SXGQ01 (sample SAMN11356859, study PRJNA531348) | freshwater metagenome | isolation source: freshwater sample F1-20 | place: China: Fuxian Lake, Yuxi | collected 2017-12-25 | reverse complement strand
GGTGGAGCTGACACTGGAGCCGCTCTTACAAAATCAAAAGTGGGCAAAATTTCATTTACTGGATCGACTAAAACTGGAAAATTAGTTGCTGCAGCCTGCGCTCTTAATATGACTCCAGTGCTTCTTGAGTGCGGCGGAAAAGATGCAGTGTTAATTGATCGTGATGCTGATTTGAAGAAAGCTGCTGAAGTAACGCTCTGGCACGCTATGGCTAATGCTGGTCAATCTTGTATTGCAGCAGAGCGGGTCTATGTCCATAGAGATGTTGCTGAGCGGTTCTCTACTTTAATTGTGGAGCAGGCGACAAAGGTCAAAGTGGGTTATGAAGATGGCGCCAACTATGGCCCAGCGACTATGCCATCTCAATTAAAGGTCATTAAAGCCCATATCGATGATGCCGAAAAACGCGGCGGACGCTTTCTCTTTGGTGATAAGTCTGCAGTAAAAGGTAGCTTTGTTAGCCCTGTCATTTTGGCTGATGTCCCTGAGGATTCAAAGGCAATTACTGATGAGACTTTTGGACCGACTTTAATCATTAATTCCGTGAGAAATATGGATGAAGCAGTTGATCTAGCTAATGCTAGTAACTATGGCCTTGGCGCTGCCGTCTGGTCAAAGAAGAATGGCAAGAAAATCGCCTCACTACTTAAGTGTGGAATGGTTTCGATTAACTCAGCATTTTCTAATACAGCTATAAGTTCTCTCCCCTTTGGCGGTATAAAAGATAGCGGGTATGGAAGAACTCATGGAGCAGAGGGCCTTCTTGAATTTACCTATCCAAGAGCGATAATCAAGCCTAGATTAAGAATCCCTATAAATTTCACAACTTTTAATAGAAGTCCTAGATCCGAGGCAACTTTGGTACGAATTGTACGTATTCGAAATAGGCGCCACCACAGAAAGTGAGTGTGGAATTAATGTATCAGTGTGCAAATATTTCAAATATAAATAAATGTTATTTAATATAGTGATTGATTTCTATTTACTTTTTAGCTTTATCCGTGTAAACCTATCCTCATGAGCACAAAAAGTGGATGGATTTTTCTTGAGGAAGAGTTAAAGCGGATAGTGAGTTTATATAATCCTGGAGAAAAGATTCCAGGAGAGAGGGTGTTGGCTGTAAAACTTAATGTTGCTCGAATGACGCTTAGGCACGCAATTGAAAATCTCATAGTACAGGGTATTATCGAAAGAAGACCTGGTTCTGGAACATATGTTTCCAACAATTGTTTCTCGCTCTCGGCAAAGTGTCGGTCATTCAGTGCAGAGATTAAATCTCAAGGGATGATTCCAAAAAATGTGGTAATGTGGAAAAAAACAACTTCTGCAGACTTAATCGTCTCAAAAAAACTTAGAATCCCCATAGGTTCGAAAGTTTTGAAATTTTCCCGACTTAGATTTGGAGATCAGATAGCGATGGCGGTTCAGTCAGTGACCATTCCGCTGGCTTATCTGAGGAGTGAACGTGATTTTCACCTTGAGGGTTCTTTGGAGGATGAACTTAGAGCACAGCATGGAATTTCAATTGCTGGTTCGCAAACAGAAATTTCAGTTGGAAAACCAGATTTAAGAATTTCCTCTTTGCTAGAGCTGGTAGTTGGGGCAGATTGCCTAATCAAAGAGTCAATTGATAGTGACGAGAAATTACGTACCGTGATGCACTCCAAAACCTGGTACCACCCAGATCGATTTAAAATTCGTTTTTCAACCTCTTGTGATGAGAATGAAAATCCATTAGTTTCATTTGGCTAAGTAAGATTGTCTACCGATGACCAAAAATCATTCATGACAGCAAGGTTGTCAACATCGATACAAATTGCCCTACTTTTACCCAACTGGTCCCAGTGCATAGCACCTGTTGCGTCAATGTACGGCAATGGTCGCTCTTCCATTTTCAACGCACCTGGAACAGAATAATAGGAAACATTGACAATATCCCACAGTACTTTTCGATTCTTTCGCCTTGAATCCATGTCAAGCTGTTTCTTTCCCACACACCATTGTTCAAGAATCAAGGCGAGATAATCCGTCAGTTCGTGAGACTTGCTCCTGAGTTCGGATACGCATTGATCGCTGTCTACATCTACTTTAACAACACCAGGCCAACCTGGTAGCACCGTTAGATTCTCAACAGATTCGTACATGACCCGCCATGCTTGGATATCAGCTCGTGCATTTAACTCTCCATACTTATATCTCTGCCATGTCTCTTTGTCAGGAAATGAGCCCGCCCATATTATTGGTAACTTCTTTATTTTCTCAGGCTGAACTAGTTGGAGCATAGCCACATCGGTCGCTGGCCCTGTTGCTAGTATAGAAAAATCAACACCACTATCGCAAAGAGAGATCATGAAGTCGAGACCCTCCGACTCCTGAACATCTTCTTTTGACTCCATAGGCCCTCTTGCGCCCTTTAATGAAGGAATTTGGCTCTTACCGCCCAAGCTAAGTATTTTATCAGCCTCTTCTTTGTAAATATCTACCGATCTTGACCCATGTACTAGGGTGTTTTGACTCGAAATTACTCCAAGAACTTCTACTGATGGAGAGCCGATTGCATAGGCAATGGCAAATTGATCATCAATTTCGTTCATAGTGTCACAAACTAGAACAACTTTTTTAATATCTGTTGACAATGTTCTCTCCCTTAATCATAGATATGCAATATCGAACAACTTCATTTACTGATGGAATGAAAAAATCCTCAAGAGGAGGAGAGTACGGGACTGGAGTGTGCAGTCCCGTTAACATTTTAATAGGTCCTTTTAGGCTCGCAAAGGCCCTGTCGACGACTTGCGATGAAATATCTGAAGCGATTGAACAGCGAGGGTGCGATTCATCAACAATAAGTAGAAAGCCAGTCTTTTGTACAGATTCACAAATCAATTCAATATCAAGAGGAGAATATGACCTAGGGTCGATTACTTCTGCATGTATCCCTTCCTTTTCTAAGATGTTTGCGGCATCCAATGCCGTGTTTACCATTTTTTGCACCCCAACAATAGTGATGGAGTTCCCAATTCTCTTAATATCACCTTTTCCAATTGGAATTGCATAAGGTGCTTCCGGGACCATAGATTCCCTCATATAAAGGCGCTTGTGTTCCATGAAAATGACGGGATCAGGATCTCGAATTGCAGAAATTAGCAAACCTTTAGCATCAAAAGCGTTAGAGGGGGCAATTACCTTGAGTCCTGGAACATGAGAATAGATTGAGATTAGCATCTGCGAGTGTTCTGACGCAGCCCTAAAACCTGCCCCTGTTACCGTGCGAATGACTAAAGGAATACTCGAAATTCCCCCATACGTGAAACGCAACTTGGCAGCATGATTCAAAATTTGATCGAATGAAGTCCCTAGGAAGTCTGCATACATTATTTCTGCAACTGGTCTCAACCCGGCAAATGCAGCACCGATGCAAGCCCCCACAAAACCTGTTTCTGCCAGCAATGAGTCAATTACTCTCTCCCTGCCAAATTCAGTTACAAGTCCTTTTGTGACTCCAAATGGACCACCCCAGGCATCGGTTGCACCTGGAAATTCATCGCGACCTGCGCCCCCCGCGACGTCCTCTCCTATGAGAAAGACTCGAGAATCTGCCTGCATTTCTTGCCGAAGGGCTTCATTTATTGCATCTTTGTAAGTGAGTAATCTGGAAGTCATAATGTCTCCGCGTATACCGCGTCACGCATAACGTCAATCGATGGATAGGGGTCGTTATTTGCAGCATTAAAGGCAGCTTGCACCAACTCTTTATTTTCTGATTCAATTTTTAGGAATAAATTAGGATCAACCTTGTATTCAATCATCATTTTATTTGCCAATAAAACTAATGGGTCTCTGCCAGCCCAATAGGCTATTTCATCAGTTGGCTTATATGTTTGTTTGTCACCTTCGTATTGCCCACTCATTTTGTAAGTCATGAACTCAATAAATGCTGGCTTCTGATTTCGCCTCACCCATTCGATAAATTCCTGACTCACCTCATGCACCCGCTCGAGATCATTACCATCTATCTTGGCTGACTTTAAACCATAGCCTTGAGCATAATTAATCACAGATTCATGAATCAAGTGATACTCGACAGCGGTGGACTCGGCATATAGATTGTTTTCGCAAATGAATAGAACTGGAGATTCAAACTTCGAAGCAAACTCCAACCCCTCGTGAAATGCTCCTTGATGCACGGCCCCGTCCCCGAAGAAACAAATAGCTATTTGATTAGACTTTTTGTATCTGGAGGCAAACGCAGCCCCCACTGCAATGGGTATACCTCCTGCCACAATTCCCATGGATCCAATAAAATTTCGGGACTGATCTGCAATATGCATTGAACCACCAATACCCTTGCAGTAGCCAGTCTCTCGACCTAGCATTTCCGCATACATACGCTTGATATCTAGTCCACGGGCTATGCCATGCGAGTGATTCCTGTAGGTTGAGGTTAAATAATCGTCTTCATTTATGTTTGGTATGACGCCAACCGAGACTGCCTCCTGCCCAATCGATGTGTGAAAATAGCCAAACGCTTCATCTGACTGAGAGAAGTCTTTTACATGCAAATCGAACTCTCTAATGAGACTCATTAATTTCCACTTACCCAGCAGATCTTCTTTATCCATTGTCCGGATTCCTATCCATTTCTCTTGTTAACCAGTTATCTAGGTCCGAAATTAACTTTTCGCAGTGATTCTGAATGACATCGAATGTGGCTCCTGCAATATGAGGAGTACAAATGACACTTTCTAATTTAAGCCAGTTGGAATTGCTTTCAAGTGGTTCATTCCAAAAAACGTCGAGCACCGCTCCCTTAATTCTATTCTGTTCCAAGGCCTCTAATAAGGCTATCTCCTCGATTAAACCTGATCGTGCGGCATTTATTAAGACACCTTTTCGACCCAATTTTTCTAATTGATCTTGAGTAATGGAGTTTTTTGTTGCTTCATTTATTGGAGCATGCAGCGAAACTATATCACAAATCTCAAATAGCTCATCTAGAGATTTCACTTTCTCGGCCTCAGCACAGATTTCTACAAATGGGTCATAGAAAAATACTTTTACTCCAAAACCGTAATGCAATCTTTTAGCAACTTTTAGGCCGATATTACCCAGCCCGTAAAGACCTATTTTTTTGTTTCCAATTTCAAAGCCTCTAAACTTTAAATAAGGAAGTTGTCCTTCATAATTCCAACCTTTCTCCCTCAGATGCAACGAACTTGAAAAAATACTTCGCGAAGCAACAATCATCATCGCAATGCAGTAATCAGCAACTGCATCTGCGTTTCTTGCAGGAGTGGTCGTTACTGATATTCCCTTTAACTTACATGCAGCCAAGTCAACATTTATTGGCGTTCCCCGTGCCACTCCAATAAGACCTAATTTAGGACACTTTTCTATCACCTCTGCATCTATCTCCTCAAGCTCAATAAATGCAATGTCACAATCCTTCAAAGCAGTAATCAAGCTAGCCTTATCCAGTGGAATGCCGCTCTTTCCCCAGCCAGCTTGGTGGACCGCAAACCCTCTTTGTTGGATTTGCTCAATAAATTTCGGAGTGCTTTCGCAAGTTACAAGTGCTCTTTTTGAATTAGTGGACACTTTCTATCAGCTCCTTTAGGTTTTCAACACTGGAGTAGTTCTCTCTGTGCAATATTTCGAAGTCAATTAAATTTGCTTGGGTATTAGAATCTGCTGGTTCAAAAGTCTCAAATGTTTCTGGTGAACCTTCACCCTCGAGCAGAAATACTCCATCTAAGGCAACTTCAGAAGATTTATTGATTCGAATCTCTTGGTTCATTAAGGTTGCTAGAACTTTGCCCAGAATGCTACTTGCTCCTCCTCCAGTGATTACTACTTCTATCGGCCAGGAATCGCTCATCGAATTTATCTGACTTTTGATCCCGATTGCATAGTCGATAATTAGACTTAAAGCAATATCGCTTAGAGAGTGGTAGCTTTTCATATTCACTATCGTAAATGGTGGCCTTCGCTCCCAACTTTCTTGACTCCAGGACAAACATGAAGCTAGCACCACTGGAATACTATTTACTGTACAAGATTTGATTGAGGACGCTTCTATTTCACTTACACCATTTTTCGTCATCAGCCAGTTGTAGTACGAGCCTGGATAACCAAGATTCCCCTCGACAAAATATCTATTCTTTTGAAAAGTTGGTGATATCCAAGGCTGAGCTTTTTGAAAATTCTTTGAGTTATCTAGTATTACACTTATTGGGGTTGATGATCCGGCAGAGATTACAAAGGCTCCATTTCGCCGACCCACCGCGCCGTAGTGAAGAAAATGTGAATCCCCTCCTCCGACACTAACTAAGCAGTCTTGCCAGGCGGGCCCAATCCTCTCCAAAACACTCGCATCAATGTAATCAACACTGCTACCAAATGATCTAAGTGGAGAGATGAGATCTCTCGATAAACCGAATTGGTCTAATAGTTCAAAGTGGACTTGCCCACTCTCTATATTCCAAAGTTGACCTGAGGCAAGTAATGTCGCCTCACTTATTTTGTGTCCTGTCAGCTTCCATATGACCCAATCATGAAAAAAAGAAAGAGAAACATCACCTCTGAAAATATCTGAGCTCGCTCGTTTTAAGTGAACTAGTTTTGGAAGCGTTAGCTGGGGTGCGTACCAATGGCCGGTTTCTTCATAGATTTTATGCATACCATAGTCTTTCACTTCATCTTTGGAGCTTGACCCGGTTGAATCAGAATTGTAAATTAAAGAAGTTAACTCCTCGTCATCTCGAAGCAACGTGAAACCTTGTCTAAGAGTTGAGATGTAAATTTTCCTAACTCGACGAGTACTTCCCAGCCGTTCTCCACACTTTCTTAGTATTCGCAAGAGAGTCTCAAACATTACGCCAGGATGTTGAGTTGCTGACTGCTCTTGAATGACTGGCAAGAGATGTTCGCGCTCGGTGAAAGAGTCCATACCATCTTCTGAACGACATGATAATTTAACTCCCGACCCGCCTATATCTAGAATTGCTAAGTAACTTTTCATAGGCCTTTTTCCTCTAGATAAGCCCAATACGCACGTGGTACAGGATTTGGCTCAATTCCTACCAAGCGAGATTGCAAGGTGAGATCAGCGGCTTCCTCTAGATTTAAAGCCCTAGAAAAAGCAATTTCGGGCCCACTCCCGACCACGACGCATCCATGATTCTCCAAGATAATCACGTTACTTGATTTCAACTCCCGAAATACAGCATCCGCGATTTCTTTGGTCCCTGACTGAATCCACGGGATTGAAGAAACCTTACGTAAATAGTAAACGTGATCAATCGTCAAGAATTTAACTTCTAAACCAAGGGCTGCAAGAAGTACACTTTTTTGCGGGTGTAAATGAATACACACAGAGATATCAGGTCTACTCTTATAAGCAGCTAAGTGCACGCGAAATTCGGATGAAGGTTTAAGCCCATTCGAGAGTATCTCGCCATCTAATGCAACTTTTGCAAAGCTATCTTGATCTAAATTATCCAGTTGGGTTCCAGTGCCTGTAATGACAAAAGCCTGCTCCTCTGGCAACAAAATAGAGATATTCCCACCAGATCCAACTACTAATCCAAGATCCACTGCCATCTTGCCAATTCTTCGAATCGAATCTATTTCACTTATGCAAGAGTCATGCTCTTTTGCCTCAGACACCATATCTACCTAGACATCCCCTCTGGAACGAAAATTGTTTTGATTTTCTGTCTATTCGTTGAATGGAATGCACTAGAAAAATCATTGAATGAGACTCTTTGCGAAATTATCTTTCGAACTCTATCTGCATTACGCCCCAGAAAGACTGTTGCCTTTTCAAAGGCATCGTCATTCGCCAAATGCCCTCCTAATAAATTGATAGACTTAAACTCTGCAAAGACATTGAAGTCAATCGAGACTTTATCTCTAAAAACACCATATTGAACAAATCTACCGCCCGGCTTGATTGCATCAAGACCAAATTCAAGATTCGATTCAAAACCCGAGCACTCAATCACAACATCAAATGAATTAGAAAATCGCTCCGATGAATCATTAAGACCATTTATACATCGGCCTCCTAATTGTTCGAACATTGATCTTTTCCATGCACTTGATGTTAATCCCCAAAGATCCAATTGCGGATAGAGTTCGCTGACTATATGTGCGATTGACATTCCGATTGAGCCTAACCCCATTATCAAAACTTTTGCATATGGCAAGGGATTCGCTAAGTCAAGACAGAAAAAGGCATTTGCAAACGTTTCTGCCAAAGCTCCGATTTCTGAATCTACCTTCTCTTCAAATTTATGTACACGAGCTCCTTGTGGAATCCGAATAAAGTCAGCGAATCCACCTCTCTCGCAACTGCCAAAGTGGCAAGCTTTGAGGCACAGATTGAATCTTTGGTTCAAACAAGGCTCACATAAGTAACAAGGAATTAAGACCTGTAAAGTTACTTGGTCACCAATACAAAAAGAGTCTTTTGCAGATGAGTTCAATTCGACAATTTCTCCAAATATCTCGTGCCCTGGAATAATTGGGTATTCAATACTCCAGGGGTGCTTTCCTGAGTAAAGGTATCCATCTGCCGCGCAAATCCCTGTCGACAATATTTTCAAAACCCCAAAGTCACCTCTTAAGGAATCTATCTTCACCTCTTGCGTAGTGGTTTGTAAGGGCGATTGCAGCACAATAGCTCTCATCTATTTTTCACAATCCGCTGTCTTTCAAGTGACTGAGACTCTCTTTAACAATAGATATTGCACCAGGGCCTGAAGAATCAATGGCAGCGCCGTAAAGGTCGAAGTTTGCAATTACAGATAGGTCCAGATCTTGCAACGCTTTTACAAACAAATCAAAGTCATGCAATCTTCCACATGGAAGATCGTCATCAGAGTTGCCAAACTCAGCATCTCCTAAGTGAATTGCTCCCAATTTTTTAACCTTATGAAAGGTTTGTACTAATCTCACTGGATCCTCATTAAGAGCATAGGCATGTCCTGTGTCCAGAAGTATTTTGAGGTTTTCAAACTCTTCTAGGGAAGCTAGGGTAACGTCAGCGTCGTGAAAATAAGTTCCCTCTTTATATTCAATTGAGACGGTGCCAGAGTAGCTTGCTGCAAGAAAGTTCATTTTTTCCAGGCATTTATGTATTTCTTCTGGGTCAGAATCTCGAAGGTCTACCCCTGTCCAAACATTTGCATTTTTGATCCCGTGGGTTTCGAGTGCTGACAAGAACTTTTCAAATTCACTTAAATAATTACTTCTACTATTTGAGAGAGCACCATCCTCCCAAAAATCCTGAATCAAGGAGAAGAGAACAGCCGTTACATTGATGTTTAGATTCTCTGCTTTATTCAGCAGGTTTTCTAGGTTTTCTTTAGTCAATTCTTTGCTGGGCTCATAGATTCCTATTTCAACATTGGAGATTTCAAGCGCTTTTAGATATTGAAATATTTGATCATAATCCCTTGTTAAGGGCCAAAAATTCCAATCAGCTGAACCTAGATGTATCTTTGCCATACTAATTTGAATCTTTGCTAGTAATCAGGTGAATTCGTCTCGGGCTGTACTTAATGAATATTTTCGCACTTCTTGAAAGATCTTCAAATCTATCTACTTCAACAAATACTGTCGGCCCACCTCCGTCTGCAATTACATCGCATCTCACCAAAACTCTTGAGCCTACAAATTGCCAATCTATTATCTGCGCAGCGAAAGAGTCAGGAACTTCTATTTCACTCAGCGACAAGTCTTCCTGCCTAATAGCTGCAATAACTCTCGACCTTGTTAGGTGTTCTTCTGTGTTTAACTCTAGACCCTTAATTGTGAACTTGCCATTTTGCAATTTTCCTTCTAGCAGATTTTTGCATCCAAAGAATTTCCCGACTTTTGCACTTTCAGGCGCTGATACAAATGACTCCGGAACTCCTAATTGTTCCAATACCCCTGAATCCATAAACGCAATTCGATCTGATATCGCCATAGCTTCTTCCTGATCATGGGTGACAAAAAGTGTTGTCATCTTAAAGTTATCATGTATTTCCCGGATAAAAGTTCGCATTTCTACTCTTAGATTTGCATCCAAAGCGCTTAGGGGCTCATCGAGAAGTAGAACTTTTGGATTGCGAATTAGTGAGCGAGCTAACGAAACCCTTTGCTCTTGTCCCCCGGAGAGTTCGCCAGGTCTTCTATTTGAAAATCCAGGAAGCCGCACAAGCTCTAGCATTTCATCCACACGCTTTTTGAGGTTTTCAACCTTCTCCCCCTTTGCTCGCAGGGAAAAAGCAATATTCTCTGCAATAGTCATGTTTGGAAATAGCAATGCCTTTTGAAAAACCATGGCAATAGATCGTTTTTCAACACTGATGTTGTTTTGAAGTTCGTTTCCGAAGTAAACATCGCCACTTGAGGCGTACTCCAAACCCGCTACAATTCTTAACAGCGTTGTCTTTCCGCATCCAGAGGACCCAAGTATTGATACTAACTCTCCCTCCTTAACGTCCAGATTAATGTCTTTGAGGACTTCATTATCACCAAAATTTTTCTTGATGTTGACAGCACTAACTCCTGATGACATCACACGCTCCCCAGTCCCGTCATAGAAGACGATCGTCCAACTAAGTACTTACTTGTAAACCGAAGTAAAATCAATGGTGGGATCATGAAGACGATGCTTGCAGCTCCAACAAGTGGCAAATCACTACCTCTTAAAAAAGAAAAAAGGACTAAGGGTAAAGTTTTTATGCTTCCTCCACCCACCAGCAAGGTGAGAATGTACTCGCTCCATGAAATCACAAAGGCAAACAGAAAAGAGACCGACAGCCCTGGAATTACCATTGGAATAGTAACCTTTCTCACCACAGTCAAGCGACTAGCTCCTAATACCTGACCTTGTTCTTCATATGCGCGATCGAAATTTGCGAATGTGCCAGTCATAATCATGACAACATAAGGAACTGTTGGAATCAAGTGAGCCAGACAAACACCTAAGACTGTATCCACTAGTCCATAGCGTATAAAAAGGATTTGAATACCCATAGTAACTGCTAACCCAGGGACGATGAGGGGTGCAAGAACTAAAAACTGAAAAGATTTCTTCAGTCGAAAATTATGCATGGCAATTGCTCTTCCTGCAAAACTGCCAATGAGAGTCGCACTAAGACCAACAACTAACGCAATGAGTGTTGAAGTTATCACCCCTTGGACGATATCTCCAGATGGCTCTATGGCGATTTCAAAGGCACGGAGGGAGAAACTAGTGGGTAACAGTTCTGGAAACCTCCACCCTCTGGCAATCGACCAAAAGATGATTGAAATGAAAGGGACAAACAGATAAAGCAAGAAAAGAACAATAATTGGGATTCGTAGATTAAATTTCATTTCCCTCTAGTCTCCCGGCGGGTTACTCTCATATAAATTAGCACTAAAAAGGCAATGGACAAAGAGGTCAATGTAGCTAGGGCCATTGCAATCGGCCGGTTAACTAAATCCCTATCAGTATAAAATTCATAAGTAGCTACCGACAACATCGGGGGGTAAGGTTGCCCTAGGATAAATGGAACCTCAAAGGATCCGAAGGTGAATGCAAAGACAATAATTGTGCCTGACAGTATCGACGGAAAAATATATGGAATAATCACTTTTCGTAGACGATAAGAATATGAAGCTCCCAGCGTTTTTGCTGTCTCATCCAGAGCCGTAACAGGACCTCGTAAGGCGCCTAAGATTAAGATACACATGAAGGGAATTTCTTTCCATAAAAACGAGAGAAGGATTCCAAAGCCAGATGGATCGTTAGTAATGATTGGAAAATCACTTGTTCCCTCTGTATTTCCAATAGCATTCGAAACGCGAGAAATAGTTCCCGATTGCGAAAAAGTCAACAAGATAGCGGTTGCTGCCACTACATGTGGGATTGGAATATTGAACTGAGTAAGGGAAACAATCAGTTTTTGAAAGCGCTCAGTACGACTAATTGATATGGCTAAAATCAAAGCAATGATTGTTGATAACAAAGTTGCCAATACGGCAATTCTAAATGTTAGGACTAAGCCTGCCCTCACTTTTTCGCTAGCTAAAGCGGCCCTGTAAGCATCAAGACTCACACCAGAGCTATCGTGCACTACTACTGAAAAAAGTCCAAAACTTTGAAGAACGCCGAAAAAGAATCCCCCAAGAAAGAGAATTCCTAACACCAAGAGTGTAGGAAGAATAAGCCACAAAACCCTAGTGCTTTTTTCTCTTACTGGGAAAGTTGTGGGAGTTGATTTCTTTGTCTCAACTCCCACAATCTTTGCCTCCCTCGATTAACAGCGTGTTTAAGCCTTTGATATTTTCTTAGGCGAAACTACTTTTGAACCTTGTCTTTCCACGCTGAATCAATTGCATTCACCCAATCAGCTGATATCTCAGGGTTTGCGTTCTTTGCCAATGCACTTGGGGACAAACTGTGTCTAGAGATTGGCAGGCTGCGGTAAGCCCCTGAGATTGGAGTCAGGTTCATGTTAATAGCTGGAAGACCCACCACACCATCAGTCTGTAATTTCATCTGCGCTTCTGGCGCAAGCATTAGGTTAGCTATGACCTGTGCTCCAGCTTTTCGAGGTGAATTATAAGGGATGGTTACATAACTGAGATTTCCAATCATGCCATCACCAAATACTCCAACACGAGTTGAGTCTGGAAACAACCCATTATTGACGTCTACGAACGCATTTCGTGCGCCGTAATCAAGGTACACGGAAATTTCACCAGTCGCGAAGAGTTTCTGCACATCCCCAATCGTGGCCGGATATGTCGCTCCTTTTCTCCATAGATAAGGCTCGATCTCATTCAGCAAAGAAGCCGTTTTGGTCATAGCAGAATCAAACTTGGCCTTTTCGAACTTACCAAGGAATTGGTCATAGCCACCATTTGCTTGGTAAAAAAATCGCCTAACAGTCATTGAACCATTGAAGTCCGGTGGAGCCGGGTAAGTAAATTTTCCTGGATTTTTTTTCACCCAGGCAATAAAAGCGGCAGCAGAAGACAAATCTGACTTCTTTAGATACTTACTGTCATAGACAATTCCTGAAGATGCAGTTGCCCATGGAGACTCGCACCCGTTAACTGGCAGACCAAAATCCTGATTAACAGCTGAACTCTTCCAATCAGTATATTTTGTGTTTGGAAGTTTTGTTGACCAATCGCAGTGCCATATACCTGCTTGCACTCCGGTAGCAAAGTTATTGCCATTGATCCAAATTAGATCTACGCTTCCATTTTTATCATTACCGGCTTGCTTCTCTCCAAGAACCTTATTGACCGCCTCTGGTGTTCCGTTGAGTTTTACTTGGTTCAAAGTTATGCCGTATTTCTTAGCTTCTGCACCTAAATAATCATTGACATAGGTGTTTATCTTGGCGCCCCCACCCCACATATACCAATTCACAGTTTGCCCTTTTGCTTCGGATAGAATTTTTTTCCACTCCGTACTCGAATAGAGCTTTGTGCCAATTGCACCTGATGGGGTGACACTCATCACGCTTGAGGCTACGAGAACGAATGAGGTTAAAACCGCAGCAATATTACTTTTTCGCATACATCTCCCTTTTCTTTCTATCCACCTAAGGGTGGTTGGTGAGAAAAGTAACAGAGGCAAGAGTGATTGGATAGAAGGCCACCCTTTCTCACTAGACCACTTTTCTCTTTATGGTTCTGTATGTGCTCAGGGAGTGGCGAAGATGAGGTGATAAAGACTAGTTTTCAGCGTATTTTAGGGTTTGCTCGCTCAGGGGACGCATAAGGTGAAGCAACGAAGTGGTCTAGTCTTATTGTCTAGCAAGATAGATTCCAAGGCTTAATGGTGAATACTACGCTCTAGAAAAACCGGTTACTTTAAAGGAGCAGAGCGATGAGTGCGCAAATTGCAAGCCCAAATATCGTGATAGTAATCTGTGATGACATTGGCTTTGGAGATTTATCGTGTAATGGCTCAACAATGATTAAAACTCCTTGCCTAGATCTTGTTGCGCAAAATGGGGCTCGACTCACTTCAATGTATAGCGGGGGCCCCACATGCACTCCAGCGAGAGCGGCTTTAATGACAGGAAGAATTGCGGCACGAACGGGAGCCGCTCGCGTTTTGTTTCCTGGAGATAACCGAGGGATGGATCTCACGGAATTAACAATGGCCACCTATTTGAAACAAAGAGGCTACAAGACTGGGTGTTTCGGCAAGTGGCACTTGGGCGATATTCCTGAGAATGGTCCCTTGAAGTTTGGTTTCGATAGATATTTTGGGCTTCCATACAGTAACGACATGGAACCCATGATCGTATATCGAGACAATGACGCAATCGAAGAACCTGCAGACGTTGCTTCTCTTGCAAAAAGGTGCACCGAAGAAGCTATCGATTTCATGGATGCAACCCCATTAGATCAGCCGTTTTTCCTCTACTTTCCCTTCACAAGCCCGCACCACCCTGTGACCCCTGAGGATTCATTTGTTGGTCAGTCAGAAGCGGGAATCTATGGGGACACATGCGAAGCAATTGACTTCTATTCTGGAGAGTTATACAAAAAAGTTGAGTCTCGGGGACAGATTGAAAACACTATCTTTATTTTCACTAGTGATCATGGTCCTTGGTGGGAGGGTTCAAATGGAGGGCTAAGAGGAAGAAAATTTGAGACGTGGGATGGAGGTATGAGGGTTCCCTTTTTAATCTCGTGGCCAAAAGTGATTCCCTCTGGTCAAGTTATTAATCAACCAGTTGCTACTATGGATGTTTTACCGACTGTTTGTAGCATTCTTGATATACCTATGGACAAATCCAAACCATTTGATGGCGAAGATATCTCTGATCTTTTTATTGAGGGTTCGCAGCAATCTCATAATCCGATTTGGTACTTTGATGCCTTCAATTTAAATGCCATTCGAAAGGGAAAATGGAAACTGCATCGAAGACGGCAAACTTGGGGTGGAGAAAAGTTTGCCCAATGGTCATTGCCCCAGCTCTTCGATTTAGAACGAGATCCCGCTGAAAGCTACGACTTGAGTGCCAGGCATCCAGACATAGTGCTAGAGCTTTCAAAATTAATGGAGGATTGTGAGTCTTCACTTGATATTCAGCGGCCTGACGACCGTGAATGGTGGAAGGGTTCAACCCTAAATGAGAGCGCTGGTTGGACAGTTCAGAAGTAAGCAACGACAGCAGAGTTGATTCCTTGTCCACGGGCTGTTGTCCTCCAAAAAAGGGCTTGGGTTTAATTCAGCAGATTTACACCACTAAGCAGCAGAATTTTGGTAACGTCGAACTAGATTTAGTAACAGTACCATCGGGTGAGTTCAACATGGGTTCAGACTCCTCACCCTATCCTTCAGATGGTGAAGGACCCCAAAGAATTGTATGGATAGATGAGTATCAAATTGGTAAATGTGCAGTGTCGAATCGAGAATTTGAGTCTTTTGTTCTGGCCACCGATTACAAAACAGATGCAGAACAATTGGGATGGTCTTATGTTTTCAAATATTTTTTATCTGAGTCGCAAGTCTTTGCTTCAAGTCCTGTATCGGAGAACGCAACTCCTTGGTGGATCCCTGTTTCGGGGGCAAATTGGAAAAACCCATTCGGGGATAATCGAGAATTTAGAGATTACCTTGAACACCCCGTTGTTCATGTGTCTCGAATGGATGCGCAAGCTTTTTGTGATTGGTCAGGCGTCAGGTTGCCTTCCGAGGCGGAGTGGGAAAAAGCCTCTCGAGGGAATTACGATGGTGAGGACTTTCCATGGGGAAATTCCCTGACCCCCGAAGGACAACATCGCACCAACATTTGGCAGGGAGAATTTCCCTCATTCAATACTCAAGAAGACGGATATTTAGGCACTGCGCCAGTTGAATCATTTTCTCCAAACTCTTACGGGTTGTTCAACACCATAGGTAATGTTTGGGAATGGACTGCTGACTACTGGTCAGCAAGATGGCATTATTCTGAAAAGACCGAAACTCGAATAAACCCAAAGGGTCCTAAAAACACCAATGGTAATTATGTCCTAAAAGGCGGATCTTATCTCTGTCACAAGTCCTACTGTGCGAGGTATAGGAATTCTGCTCGAACTTACAATTCACCAAACTCCTCATCGGGACACATAGGTTTTCGCTGTGCTCGGTCTATAAAACAAAAATAATTAATGAATGCAAAGTATTTACTCTCTGAGCTAAATCCCAATTCTCTCTCTTTAGTGCTTCTTGGTCTTTCTATTGGATTAATACTTAGCTTGATGGGAGCAGGTGGTGCGTTAATTGCTGTACCCACTCTAATTTTCTTACTTGACTACGAATTAGAAATTGCAACCACAGTTTCAGCGATAATTGTGTTGATAGGTGCAATCTCTAGCTTAATATTTAGAAGAGGCCTCAGGGCTCTAGAATTAAAAACTGCGCTACAGTTATCAATGTTTGGCTTCCTCGGAAATTTCTTAGGTTCATTTCTTTTCTTTTTTTTACCTAACCTCCTTATTTATATCTTTTTAGTGATCACCATGTCAATCTCAATTCGCCTAATGGCTACTAGAGATGAACTAAGCAATCAAGCAAAATCAAAGATTAAGCCTACTTTTTTGGTCGGCGTAGGTTTCCTTGCAGGTTTGCTGTCAGGCTTACTAGGAGTTGGCGGAGGATTTGTGTTGGTGCCAGCACTGGTTAAATTCGCAAATAAAGAGTTACATGATGCAGTTGGGATCTCCCTTGCATTCATACTGTTAAATTCTCTACTGGCAATATATCTAAGGAGAGAGTCGCTTGAATTGATTCTAGTTAGTGATTTAGTGGCCTTGATTTTGGCTATGGTTCTGGCAACTTTTGTCGTTAGTTTATTTTTTTCTAAATTTAAGGGAAGAAGTTTAAATATCTTGTATATTGCTCTAATCTCGATTTGCATAATTGTAATTATAATTTACAGAATAATTCCAGAAATTGAATTACTTTGATACATGGGGTTATCATGCTTAAAATCTGCAAACTTTAAAACCTCGGAGCATTTCTACTTCTCTCAACCTTTGGTTTTCTCTTATCTTTCTTACTCCAACAAGCGCTATGCCAATGACGACGAGACTCCACATCATGTTCAATCCACGCAACGATATGCGGTGTTGCCATAGGAATTAACTGATCACATCCTGGGCAGCGATATGGCTT
>SXGQ01027969.1_pt1 | contig 17178 bp, 15 predicted proteins | sample 3178371 | NCBI WGS metagenome assembly SXGQ01 (sample SAMN11356859, study PRJNA531348) | freshwater metagenome | isolation source: freshwater sample F1-20 | place: China: Fuxian Lake, Yuxi | collected 2017-12-25 | reverse complement strand
TGGCATCTGCCCGGTCGCCCGTCGCACCGCATCGGGAAACTTCGCGGGGTGTGCAGTGGCCAGCGTAATCATCGGCATATTTTTTGGATAATCAACGCCCGCACTTTGACGCGCCGCCGACAACCCCACCGCCGTATGTGGGTCAATCAACATCCCTGACTGTTGATACACATCTTGCATCGTGGCCAAAGTTTGTTCGTCGTTGCAGCGTCGACCAACGAACACCCCTGAAATCCATTTTTGATAAACACTCGCGGCTACATCAAGTTTCCCTATGGCGCGAAAATTAGTCAATTGCATGGCTGTCGCCAGACCGTCGCGGTTGTTCATTTCAAAAAGCAGTCGCTCGAAATTCGACGACACCTGAATATCCATGCTCGGACTCAAAGTCGGCACTACCTCGTTGGCGATCATTTTCTTCGACTCAAAAAATCGGGTCAAAATGTCGTTCGTGTTAGACGCGACGACAAAACCGTCAATTGAAACGCCTACCTGCTTGGCAATCCAGCCTGCCAAGACATTGCCGAAGTTTCCTGTCGGCACGCTGAAAACGGCCGAACGCCCAAGTTTCTCGGTGGCAGTTATGTAATAGACGACCTGAGCCATCACCCGCACCCAGTTGATCGAATTCACCGCCGATAGTTGATTGGCGTCGCGAAACTTCTGATCGTTGAACATCGCCTTGACCAAATCTTGACAGTCATCAAATGTGCCATCAATCGCCACGGCATGAACGTTCGGCGACATAACTGTCGTCATCTGCCGGCGCTGCACATCACTGACACGATTATTTGGGTACAGCATCACAAGATCGACGTTGCGACACGAAGCCACACCATCAAACGCCGCGCCACCCGTGTCGCCACTGGTCGCACCGACAATCATCACGCGTTCGTTACGTTGCGTCAGAACATGATCAAACAACTTGCCAACAAGTTGAAGCGCCACATCCTTGAACGCCAATGTCGGGCCGTGAAACAATTCAAGTAGATATTCGTTTGGCCCGATCTCAACTAGTGGCGCCACCTCGGGGTGACGAAACGTCGAATAGGCATCCACGCAAAGTTGCTCAAAAACTTGCTGATCAATTTCATCGCCGACGAACGGCGCCATAATGCTTGCCGCACGGTTCGCATAATTGGCAATTGGAGTCCTATCTAGTGTTGGCCAAGTCTCGGGCACATACAGCCCACCATCTCGTGCCAAACCAGCGAGCAGCACGTCACAAAAACCAATCTTTGCTGCTTGACCTCGTGTCGAAATATATTGCATCGTTACGAATTGGCAACAACGCGCAACAACGCACCCACATGCTTCACGACGTCCTGCGACTTGAACTCGCTCAAACAATTTTGCACCGCCGCCTCGTTCGCATCGTGGGTCAAAAACACCAATCGCGCATCTTCGCCGATGCCATCTTGTTCGGCGGCACGAATGCTCACGCCGTTGCGCGCAAACACGCCGGTCACGGCGTGCAACACACCCGGCTTGTCGGTCACTTCGAGTCCGATCATGTATTCGCAGTTCACCGCGCTCATCTCTTGCAACTTCGTCGTTTTGAATGCGCCAAGCAGTGCGTGCGTACCCTTACGCAAGTTAATCGCCGCATCAATCACATCACCAAGAACGGCCGATGCGGTCGGCTCGCCACCGGCGCCTCGTCCATAGAACATCAACGAACCCGACGACTCGCCGTCAACCAACACGGCATTGAAACTTTCACGCACGGCTGCAAGCGGATTGTTCAACGCCACGAGTGCCGGGTGCACGCGAACCGAGACCATCGATGTTGTGGCATCAAGTTCGGCGACACCAAGCAATTTCACCGCATAACCAAACTTGCGGGCGATAGATATATCAGCAGCAGTCAGTTTGCTGATGCCCTCGACGAAGACATCTTCGGCGCGCACCGTTGTGCCAAACGCAATGCTGGCGATAATTGCAATTTTGGCAGCCGCATCATGGCCTTCGACATCGGCAGTTGGGTCGGCTTCGGCAAAACCAAGTTGCTGCGCCTCTGCAAGTGCCACCGAATAATCGGCGCCAACCTCGCTCATTTTGGTCAAAATAAAATTCGTCGTGCCGTTGACGATGCCCATCACCCGCAAAATCGGTTCGCCTCGCAAACTTTCACGCAGCGGTCGAATCAGCGGAATGCCGCCACACACGGCAGCCTCGAACAACAAATCGGTTGACGCTGCGTCAGCCGCAGCGAAAAGTTCGGCGCCATGTTTTGCCAACAACGCTTTGTTCGCCGTCACAACCGGCTTGCGCTTGCCCAAAGATACAGAAATTAGTTTCAACGCCGGTTCAATGCCGCCCATCAATTCGACAACCAGGTCGACATCGTCAGCCTGCACAACGGCGTGGGGGTCGCCAACCAACACTGCACCCTTTGGCAATTTGTGCTTCTTGGTCGTGTCGCGCACGCAAACTTTTGTCACTTCAAGTCGCACGCCACTGCGCGCCAAAATCTGGTCTGCTTGTTGCGTGACGAGTTTGACGAACGCCGAGCCAACTACACCATGACCAAGCACGCCAAGCCGAACAACCTGTGTTTTGGGCTGCGAGACCATATTTATACGCTATCTGCGATGTCGAGATCAACGAGATCAGCAAATGTTTCGCGACGCACAACAACTCGAGCAACTCCATCGCGCACGAACACAACAGGCGGGCGCGTAACTTTGTTGTAGTTCGACCCCATGCTGTGACCGTAAGCGCCGGTTACTGGTGTGGCCAACACATCACCAACTGCATAACCGCTCGGCAACATCGCATCGTTGATCAATACATCGCCACTCTCACAATGTTTGCCGACAACTCGCGCATGCTCGGTGCGGTCTGCCTCGGCACGCGCCGGCAGAAATGCTTCGTAGCCAGAGTCATACAAAACTGGTCGCGGGTTGTCGCTCATGCCACCATCGACTGCGACATAAGTGCGTATCCCGGGCAAATGCTTGATCGAACCAATTTGATACAGCGTCACCGCCGCGCTCGCCACAATCGCCCGACCCGGCTCAACAAAAACTTTCGTCGGCTTGCGCAACTTCGCCGTCGCCACGGCCAACGACTGCGCCCATTGCGTGATCGTCGGCGCATGTTCAGTTTCGATATATGCCACACCGAGTCCACCGCCCAAAGTCAGTTCTTCAACTTCAAGTTGATTGGCAAAATCAACCATGATCTCGGCAGCCTGCGCGAAGTTTTCTGCCGCGAACACATTTGATCCGATATGACAATGAATGCCCACAAATTCGACGCTCACCGATGATCTCACGCGATCGACCGCGCGTTGCGCGTCGCCATTGCGCAGGTTAAAGCCAAATTTCGAGTCATCTTGACCTGTCGAAACAAATTCGTGCGTATGCACCGCCACACCGGGCGTAATTCGCAGTTGAATCCGCGCACGCTTCGCACCCTTTGCACCGATCGCCTGCAATGCATCCAGCCGATCTAGTTCATCAAAATTGTCGACGACGATGTGCTGCACGCCAGCATCAAGCGCCATCTTCAATTCGTCAGTCGACTTGTTGTTGCCGTGCATCACGCACGCTGAACCAGGCACACCAGCATTCAACGCGACAAACAACTCGCCACCCGTGGCGACATCTAGCAACAAACCTTCTTCGTGCGCCAAACGCGCCATCGCCCCGCACAAAAATGCTTTGGTCGCATAGACAACTCGCTGCCTACCAAATGCGCGAACAGCCTCTTGGCAACGCGCACGCAAATGCGACTCGTCATACACAAATGTCGGAGTACCAAATTTTTCGGCAATCGCAACCAAGTCGCATCCGCCAATTTCAAGATGCCCGAGTGCGCTCGTTGTAGCCGAATCGGGCAACAGATGTTTGGCGACGCGACTCACATCTGCTCCGGCGCTTCAATGCCCAATACGCCAAGACCCGTCTGCATCACACGCGCCGTCAGATCGCAGAGCATCAACCGGCTGTTGCGCTCAGAATCGGTGTCTGCTTTCAACACTGGGCACTGCTCATAAAACGACGAGAAACTTGCCGCCAAGTCGTATAGATACGTGCACAACCGATGCGGGCTGTATTTGTCGATCGTGTCCCACAACGCCGAATCAAACTGCAACACGCGCATCGCCAAAACACGCTCGGCAGCGTGAGCAATGGTTGGCGAGAAATTTCGCACACCCGCACGCTCAATGTTGGCGCGACGAAAAATACTGCATATCCGCGCGTGCGCATATTGCAGGTACGGCGCCGTGTTGCCGTCGAACGAGAGCATTCGATCCCAATCAAATGTGTAGTCCTTGATTCGATCAGTCGAAAGATCTGCGTACTTCACGGCACCAAGGCCGACGATGCGGGCGATGTTTGCTTTGGCCGCATCCGACAACTCTGGGTTTTTTTCACTAACTGCTGCTGCTGCTCGTTCGACGGATTCGGTCAACAGTGCATCGAGTTTCACGGTGTCGCCACTTCGTGTCTTCAACATTTTTTTATCGGCGCCAAGAACATTGCCGAACGAAACATGCACCATTTCTCGCGGAGCCTGCAACCAGCCGGCTTGCTTGGCCACTGCTGACACCATCTGCAAATGTTGCGCCTGTGGTGCACCGACGACATACAGCAACAAGTCTGCGTTGAGTCTTTCGACGCGATCAATCACGCACGCCAAGTCGCTAGTCGCATAGTTGTATCCGCCGTCAGTTTTACGAATGATCAGTGGCAGCGGTTGATTCTCGCGATTCATGAAACCTTCGGCAAATACGACTTCAGCCCCATCGCTTGTCGTCAACATTTTCAATTTGCCCAGCCGTTCGACAACTTGAGGTAACAACTTGTTATACGCACTTTCACCCATCACGTCAGTGTCTTCGAGCAGCACGCCGAGCGTGCGATAAATCATCTGAAAATATCTCGTACTTTCGGCAACGAGAAGTTTCCAGAGTCGCAGTGTTTCTTTGTCGCCATTTTGCAACAACACGACTCGTGCCCTTGACCGTGCCTGAAAATCCTCTGATTCGTCGAACTTTTTTCGCGCACTGCGATAAAACGAATCTAAGTCACCGACAGATAGTTCGTTGGCAGAGTGTGTCTCACCAGAATCGACCAAATGTTCGATCAACATGCCAAACGGTGTTCCCCAGTCGCCAACATGGTTTTCGCGCACGACCGTATTGCCGACAAACGTCAACATCCGCACGAGCGCGTCACCAATCACCGTCGATCGCAAATGTCCAACATGCATCTCTTTGGCCACATTCGGCGCCGAATAATCAATCACGATTTTGCGTGGCTTAGTCGCATTACGCACACCGAGTTTCTCGCTCGCACTCGACGACATCAGTTCACGCGACAAAAATTCGTTCTGAAAAGTCAAATTAATGAACCCCGGCCCCGCCACTTGGGCGTCGCTACAAATATCTTTGAGATCGGCAACTTCAAGCACCTTGGCTGCAACATCGCGCGGTGTCAATCCCATCGCCTTGGCAAGGGCGATCGAACCGTTTACTTGGGCATCGGCGCGATCGCTCGCCCGCACCGCCGTGTCAATGCCAACTGCCGCCGCCCCGCCAACCTTGGCAAAGGCCGCCGCGATGCGCTGCTCAACATAAACGATCGGATCTGCCACCCTTTCATTGTTGCCGAGATCGCCCAACAAAACGCGCCGTATTTAGCGACGCTATTTCTTACGCCGAATTACCGCTCGGGGCAAGCGCGAATGGCCTCGACAATCAGACTAAATGCCGCATCTGAATCAATAGTCTCGAGCACCTTCGTGTTGGCCTTGGCACGCGAAACCACGTGTCGATCATCAATCACGGTCATGCCCCGCGTGATCGCACCGTCAATCTCGACGGCAACATGCCTTTCGCTTGACCCAAAAAACTGCGGATGCGTCAATGCCAGTACAGCGCAGACATCGTGTAGCGGAGCCCCTTCGAAGTCGTCATGCAGTGACTTATACATCTTGCTGAAAAATTCGAGCAGCCCCGCCAACTGCGGGCCAACAACTGCGTGCGCACTTCGCACCATCTCAATTCGCGCAGGCGTCGCCATGATCTGGTGCGTCAAATGCAAACCACTCATCACAATCTTCGCACCCGAATCAAAAACTGCCGACGCCGCCTCTGGGTCGCACCAAATATTAAATTCAGCGGTCGCTGTACGATTGCCAAATCTGCCGCCACCCATCAAAGAAATTCCAGAAATTTTCTCGACGAGATCTGGCGCCACCCGCAACGCCAACGCAATGTTCGTCAACGGCCCAGTCGGCACGAGCCACACGCCGGGGTTCGCCCGCACAGTATCAATAATGAAATGCACGGCATCGGTGCCGTCAGCAGGTCGTGATGGCGCCGAAAAATTTGCGCCGTCCATTCCGCTTTCACCGTGAATATATGCCGCATGAATCGGCTCAGCAACTAAGGGCCGACCAGCACCAGAGTGCAACGGTGTAATCGAACCACAAAGGTCAAGAACTATCCGCGCATTTTTGGTTGTTAGATCAAGCGGTGCGTTTCCCGCCACGGTCGTCACACCCAAAACTTCGGCAAACTTCGACGCGACGATTATCGCGAAAGCATCGTCATGCCCCGGATCACAATCCAACAAAACTTTTACCCGGGTTGCCATTAGTTGCCGAACCTCGAGTTGCTGGTCACCAAAATTTAGGCAACTGGATGGTGACATGCCACGAACTGGCCAGGCGTCACTTCACGCAATTGTGGTTCTTGGTCAGCACAAAGCGCCGACGCCGCCGCACAGCGAGTTCTGAACCGACAGCCCGACGGTGGGTTCATCGGTGATGGCGGCTCGCCCTGCAACAATTCGGTCGCTCTTTGTCGCGTTGGGTCAGCGATCGGCACCGAATTGAGTAATGCTTTCGTGTAATGATGCGCGGGCTTGGCGTACAAAACTTCTGGCGCCGCTACTTCGCAGATCTTGCCCAAATACATCACCATCACGCGATTGCTCACCGCTTTAACAACGGCTAAGTCGTGAGAAATGAAAATCATCGTCAGACCGAAGCGGTCTTTCATGTCTTGCAGCAAATTCAAAATCTGCGCTTGAATACTCACGTCTAGCGCGCTCACAGGCTCGTCACAGATCAACATTCGCGGGTCGAGCGCAAGTGCCCGCGCGATGCTGATGCGCTGACATTGACCGCCCGAAAACTCGTAAGACCGACGATTCAAAACGAGTTCGGGTTCAAGCCCGACATTATTCAGCAAAGTGTTAATCCGTTCGTCGCGCTCGGCTCTTGTGCCACGGTCCCAAATCTCAAGAGGCTCATCAATCAACTGATGCACCGTCATTCGCGGGTCAAGCGACGAAATCGGATCTTGAAAGATCATCTGCATCGAAGTTCGCGCCGATCGAAGGTTCTCTTTTGGCAGTTGTGTTAGATCAGTGCCATCAAATACAACCTCGCCAGAATTCGGTGGTGGTAATTGCAAAACCGCGCGCGCCAAAGTCGTTTTACCGCAGCCGGACTCGCTGACGATCGCCAAAGTTTCGCCCTTGATCACATCGAAACTCAACCCTGAAACAGCCTTCACGATTTTGTCTTTGGAAATTCGAAATTCAACGGTCAAATCTCGCGCGGTCAACACCGCATCAACGGTGTTGCGCAAGTGGGCTGTACCCGAGCCGGCCATTACAACGCCTCTCCAATCGGAAACCAACATCGGTAGAGATGCCCATCGGGATCTCGTTTCAACTCTGGGTGCTCTTCGTGACACTTTTCTTTTGCAAATTTGCAGCGTGGCGCAAAACTGCAACCAGCGCCACGATCGGTTGGGTTTGGAAGTCGACCTTCGATCACATCGAGGCGCGTACCTGATTTGTGATCAATTTTTGGGATTGACTCGAGAAGCGCCTTGGTATACGGCATTCGCATATCTGCAAACAGTTTCGTTGTCGGTGCATATTCGACGATCTCACCCGCATACATAACCGCCACATAGTCGGTGTTGCCCGCTACGACACCCAAGTCATGGGTAACCAGAACCATCGACATCTTCAGGTCTTCGCGCAGTTCACGCAACAATTGCAAAATCTGCGCTTGCACCGTCACATCAAGTGCAGTCGTCGGCTCATCTGCGAAAAGAAGTTTCGGATTGCATGCGATCGCGATTGCAATCATCACACGCTGACGCATACCACCTGACAATTGATATGGAAACGACTTCATAACCGCCGCAGCATTTGGAATGCGCACCAACTCAAGCAATTCTTTGCTTCGTGCCAAAGCATCGGCTTTGCTCATACCGAGTCGCAAACGCAAACCCTCAGAGAGTTGCGAGCCGATCCTGCGCACCGGGTTCAAAGCCGTCATCGGATCTTGAAAAATCATCGCCATGCCCGAGCCAAACAGGTCACGCACTTGCTCTTTAGTCATTGCGGTCAACTCGTGCCCGTCGAACACGACCGTGCCCGAGCGCTTGACATTGCTGCCCTGTAGCAAACCCATCGCGGCACGACACATCACTGTCTTGCCGCTACCAGATTCACCAACGATGCCAACGCTCATGCCCGCAGGTATCTCGATATCAACACCACGCACGGCCTCAAGCGAACCACGGGGTGTGTCGAAATTGATCGACATATCTTTAACACTCAATAGTGAACTCATACCTTCGCCTCACGACTATCGAGTTTTGAGCGCACGACGTCGCCAAGGTGGTTTGTCGAAATTACAGTCAACGCCAGAAAAACCAATGGCACATACAAGACATGTGGTGCATATTCAAGGTCGTTGCGACCGCGCGCGATCATGCCACCCCAACTCGCCCCATCAGGTATGCCCACCCCCAGAATTGACAACGATGCTTCAGCGATAATTACAACACCCACCGCCAAAAACGCAACAGCAATCAATGCCGGCAAAACATTAGGCACGATGTGTTTCAGAATGATCTTTGAATCTTTCATGCCCATGCTGCGCGCTGCGGTCACGAATTCACGACCAGCCCACGACAACGTCGCACCGCGCGCGATTCGACCCAAAATCGGAATCAGCACAATGGTCAACGACATAACCAACACCATCACTCGGCGCCAAGTTGGCACCGCTTGATTGATGTCAACATTCGTCGCCAGAACCGAAACGAGTGCAAGCGCCAAAACCAAGTTCGGCACCGAAAGACCAACGTTAAAAATCGTCACCATAACTGTGTCGATCTTGCCGCGAAGATACGCCGAGAAAATACCCAAGATGCTGCCAATCAAGCCGCCTAAACCGACTGAAGCAATTGCGATAAAAATCGACATGCGCGTGCCGGCGACGACTGAGGCGAGCATGTCATACCCGTTGCTGTCTGTGCCCAAAATGTGCCCACTTGAAAACAAGCCGACTTCAAGGTCATTTTCGTATACGAAACTCCACGGCTTGAACGGCAACAACCAACCGAACAGAACAAAGAACAGCATCAACCCGAGCCAGCCAAACGCAAACCAAGTTGGTTTCGTGAACTTAGGCATTGACCCTCCGATCTCGAGTACGCGGATCAATAAAGCCTGAAGATATGTCAACAACCAAGTTGAAGAACACGTAGAACAACGCGATCACCGCGACCGTTGACTGCATCGCTACATATTGTCTGCCTGCAATTGCCGCAAAAACCTCAAAACCCACGCCGTATGTCGCAAAAATACTCTCTATCACGATTGCCCCACCGATCAAACCGCCCATGCTTAATGCCGCCGAAGTCATCAATGTCACGCTTGACGGACGTAACACATGGCGCCACAGAATCCGGCGATCACTCAAACCTTTCGACGCTGCCATGGTCACATAATCTTCACGCAGGGCGGCGATCATGTCGGCCCGCAAGAGGCGCGTGTAGGTCGTGATTAATCCAACGCTCAAACTGATCACCGGCATGATCATGTGTTTGAAATGCTCCCAGACTCCTTCTCCAAGTGTCTTATACCCCAAAGTTGGCAACCACGCAAGTTTTACACCAATAAAAATTATGAGCAACAAGGCAATCGCAAAATTCGGTATCGACGACAACGCGAACAGCGAATTGCTGATTATCTTGTCAGCCCGACGACCCGCGCGATATGCAGACAACACACCCAGAGGTATGGCGATAGACAAGGCTAAAATTTGGGTGTAAACCATCAACAGCAACGACCGTGGCATCGCAGCTTTCAGGTGATCTGAGACATTTTCAGTTCCACCAGAGAAATAGATCTTGCCGAAGTCGCCTTGCACAAAATTGCCGAGCCATTGCAAGTAGTAGCCGATCGGTCCCTTGTCAAAGCCCAGTTCGGTCCGCAAAATGACGCGTTCTTCTTCGCTGGCAACTGGCAGCAAGATCGTCGCAAGATCAACCGGTATTAATCGCAGCAACAACGACACGCCGAAGGTGACAAGCAAAAGCACAACTAATAGTTGTCCGAGTCTCTGTAACCAAAAACTGATCCTTAACACTGGTTGCCTCGTTTTTAAATGTCTCTAGTTACGGCTCAGGGCAGGCTAGACGAGAACCCATCAAGTCGGCAAATAAACAAAGGGTGATTGCGCAAATGCACAACCACCCTTTGTCAAATTAACTACGAATTACTTTGTTGACCAGACACCTGTCCAGTCGATACCGAAGTTTGTGATCAAACGACGTTGACCACCCGCAGCAAGACCCAACTCTCCAACACCGCCGAGCTTGTTATATGTCACTGTGTATGACAAGAACGCGATGTTTGCAATGTGTGCCTCCTTCTGCAACTGTTCGGTCGCCTGCATGTACAACTTCTTCGCCTTTGCCTTGTTCGGCTCGGCGCGCGCTGCAAACATCAAATTCTCGCTCACTTCATCTTTGAATGATGAAAGGTTCAAGATGCTGTAGAAGATCTGCAGACCGGCCAAGGCTGGTGAGAGTTTGGCTGCACCACGCAAGAAGTGCGTTGGATTGCCACCTGATGTGTCGCTGACCAAGAACGGCAAACTAAATGCGGTTCCTGTTCCTTCCATCAACAGCAACGGCAACAGCTGGAACTGCATCGGGAAGGCTTTTTGAATGGCTTCTGCTGTTGTTACTGACAACAGGTTGACCTTCATTCCGGCTGCTTCAGCCATACTTTTCAGCAACTGCGCGTTGGCAGTCGAGTCTGCTGACGCACTGACATAAGGAAGGCTGAATTCGAGCGCCTTGCCTGTCTCTGCCGTGTATGCAGCAGTAAATTCTTTAGCCTTCTTCAGGTCAAAACCCGCATAGCCCTTCGGGTTGTGCATGATGTTGTTCGGCCCAACGATCGAATCTGGAACAGTGCCTAAACCTTTTTGACGAACCTTCAACCACAGGGCGCGATCTAGCGAGTGCGAGAACGCAAGACGTGCATTCTTGTTGTTGAACGGTGCGATCTTGTGGTTCAACCAAATTGTTGGGTAGTAGTCAGTCGGTGAAGTGATAGTCGTCAGATTCTTGTTTTTTTGCAAGGCAAGAATCTGCTTGGCTTCTGAAGCCGCCGAGAACATTACTGCTGCAAGCGAACCACTCTTCACACCGCTAACGCGTGGTGCCGCATCTGGCAAGAATGTAAATGTGATGCCGTCAAGGTATGGCAACGCACCACCCTTGGCATCTTTACGCCAGTAGTTGTCATTCTTCGCAACAACCAATTCAGTCAACTTGTGCGAAACATATTTGAACGCACCAGTACCTACTGGCACTGTTGAGCATGTTGAGCCCGTAATTTGACCGATTGATCGAGCGAAGGCTCGGCCCGATGCGTAGAGGGTTTCAAGGAAGGTTGCGTCTGCTTGATAAAGCTTGACGGTCACTGACATCGTGCCAGTCTGGATTACGTCAGTAATGTTGGCATTGAATCCAGCAGCGGTACCAGCGGACGGCGACTTTGGAGTCTTGCCAATCAATCCGTTGAGATACAGTGCCCCTCGACCTGCCTGAAGATTTATCAACAACGCGGTGCCGTCTACCGGTGAACCGTCGTGAAACTTGATACCGTCGCGAAGAGTCAACAACCAAGTCTTGTTGTCAGGGCTATTTTCAACCGACTTCAAAAGATACGGCACCATCTTGCCGTCGGCTCGCTGCTCGACCCATGTTTCGTAAATTGTGCGACCGGCCATCAATGATGAGTTCGCCAAGTTGTCTGCCATGCAGAAACCTGGGAACGAATCGAAAATACCAACTGTGATATTTCCGCCACGCTTCGGCTTGTCGGCACCCGAGGCACCGCTGGTTGTTACCTGACTTAGAGAAGCAACAAGCGCTATCGCCATTACGGCAGCAACTTTGCGACGACCTCCAGTGAATATTTTCTTCATTTTAATTTCCCCCTTCGGAAATAGGCATTGGGCCTAAGGGGCAGGCTACCTTCTTGACACTGGTGTGTCAAAATCAACCTTGAAGCAATAATCTGGCGTAACTAAACCAGTTTGGCCTTGACCAAATTGGCGATTTTGGCGCCATCGGCGCCCGCCCCAGCCTGCCCGCGCACGGCTTTAACCACGGCGCCCATCGCCTTCGGGCCGGTTAAGCCTTGCTTTGCTGCCTCGGCTATTTGATCGGCGACGATCTTTTCAAGGTCTGCGTCGCTCATTTGGGCCGGCAAATATCGTTCAAGAATCGCCAATTCGGCACGCTCGGCCATTTCGGAGTCATGGCGACCGGCTTCCTTATATATGTCCGCAGATTCGGTGCGCTTTTTCGCTTCAGCACCCACTACCGCTAAAACTTGATCGTTGGTGAGTTCGACAGCCTCGACGCCCGCGACCTCGGCGTTCATAATTGCGGCCAGAGTCATACGCAAAGTCGAAGTCTCGACTTCGTTGCGCAGTTTCATCGCATTGGTTAAATCAGCCTTGAGTTGATCTTTAAGACTCGACACTTTTGTCACCTCAATCGTCGTTCAATCAGTGTTTCTCTGATTCGGTTTTGCAATTGCACCAATTAGCGTAGTGCAGATATGAACAACGAGGTGTTCGAACTATTCTTCTCGATACTCAGTTTGGGCACGCTCGGTTTCGGCTTGGTGGTTCTATTTGCGAGAATTTTCAAAGCAAAAGGTTTTCTGGTTGAAGTAAAAAAGATCGCCATACCTCTTACTGCTTTGATCACAACAACGTCAATGCTTGGCAGCCTTTATTTCTCTGAGATCGTCAACTACACACCATGTCGCCTGTGCTGGTATCAGCGCGCAGCGATGTATCCGTTGGCAATTTTGTTGATCGTCGCCATATTTAAGAAACTAAAATTTATAAAACTTTTTTCAGTCATGCTCGCTTCTATTGGTCTGTTGATTGCTTCTTACCATTGGTTCATTGAACGCTTTCCAGATCTCGACGCTGGGGTCTGTGACGCCAAAATGCCGTGCTCAGTCGTCTGGTTTGAAAGTTTTGGTTTCGTCACGCTTTCATTCATGGCGCTCACTGCTTTTTTTACGACGATCGTTCTAGTTACAATTCGCACAGAAGATAAATAGAGAAACAGAGGGATCATGGCAACAAAAAAATCTGACTCGTCATCCAACAAATCGGTCTGGCTAATTGGTGGCATCGCCGCACTCATCGCCGTCGCGGCAATCATCGCGGTGGCGTCTCAATCTGGCAGCGACGAAGTTGTCGCAGGTGTCGAGGAGTTTCATCCGGTTGAAGTTGTCGGTGAATCGCTTCCAGAATTTTCAGGTGAGGCATCTGACCCGGCGATCGGCATGATGGCGCCAGTTCTAACTGGTCAAGGTTTCACTGGCAACAAAATCGTCACAAGTCCTGGTACGCCGACGCTGCTGGTCTTTCTCGCCCACTGGTGCGGCTTTTGTCAACGCGAAGTACCACTACTCGTGAAATGGAACAGCGCGGGCACGGTGCCAACTGGTCTCGATGTAATTGCGATCACTACTTCTACAGATCCTGCATCGCCAAACTTTCCGCCATCAGAGTGGCTGGCGCGCGAAGAGTTTCCTGCACTTTGGCCAGTGATGACAGACAGCGGCGAAAAAACTGCCGCCAACGCAATGGGTGTATCGGGATTTCCGTTCTTCGTATTGATTGACGCCGATGGCAAAGTCGCCTTGCGAATCAGCGGCGAGATCGAAACTGATGCTCTCACCGAACAAATCAACAGCGCACTCTCAAATTAGATTTGGGAATCATTCTCAAAACTGATACAGTAAGGGAATGGCAAAAAACTCCACGAAAAAACTCCGTAATTTATTTGGCGTCGCGTTGACGCTTGGCGTCTTGTCCAGTTGCAGCAGTTCTGGCGATTCGGCAAGCACGAACGAATCAAGCACCGAAACAACATCTGATTCTGTTGTTGCTGAGTTGCCAGTCATCTCTGTTACCTACTCGATAATTGGCGACATAGTTTCACAACTCGTTGGCGAAAACGCGACCGTAAATGTGGTCATTCCAGATGGCCAAGATCCGCACGAGTTTCAACCATCAGCCAAAGACATCGAAACAATCAACAACGCTGCACTGGTCGTATCAAACGGTCTTGATTTTGAGGAAGGCCTGGAAGAAGTACTCGAAAACATTGCTGACTCAGGTGGCAAAATCTTTATGCTCGCCGAACACATCACCGTGCGAGAAATTGAAGAAGGCGATGATCACGTTGATGAAGAAGACGCAGATCACGCGGACGAAAAGAGCGACGAACACGGGCATGGTGGTGGCGACCCACACCTGTGGCTTTCGCCCGCGACGATGCTCGAGATGCTGCCAGCACTCACAGCCGCGCTCAGCGAAGCCACAGGGGCAGATCTCTCTGACGAGGCAATGGCCCTCACGACGAAATTGCAGGATCTCGACAGCGAAGTTGAGTCAATCATCAACGGTCTTGACGAGTGCAACCTCGTTAGTGGCCACGACGAGATGGGCTACTTTGCCGACCGATATGGTTGCGAAGTAACCGGTGTAATCATTCCGTCCTTCACAACTACCTCTGAGGCGACCGCCGGCGACGTTGCCGAACTAAAAAAACAGGTCGAGCAATACAAAGTGCCGGCAATCTTCACTGGTCTTGGCGTCTCACCAGACACGGCAACTCAACTTGCCAAAGAACTCGGCATAAAAGCCGTCACGCTTTCAACTCATTATCTCGATGGTGCCGCCAACTATCAGGAGTTCATTCTCAAATTGACTAAACAAATCGCCGAAGCACTCGGCTAACTCACGGCACTCATTACTGTTGTAAGCGTGGGTTGGCTCAATAACAACATGCTTTTTGAGCCATTCGCCAACAACGAGTTCTTGAGGCTCTCGCTGGTCGCGGGCGTTCTCGTCGCCGTCACTTGTGCGATCGCCGGCACTTTCGTTGTGTTGCGTGGGCTCGCGTTCATCGGCGATGCACTCAGTCATGGCGTGCTGCCGGGTATCGCCACGGCGATGCTCTTGGGTATCTCGGGTGTTATCGGAGCGGCTGTTGGTTCACTAGTGATGATGGCTGGCGTCAGCGTTGTCTCGCGACGGTTTCGCCTCTCGGGTGATACCGCGATTGGCCTGCTTTTCGTCGGCATGCTGGCACTCGGCGTGATGATCACTTCGCGATCGAGAACTTTTTTTGGTGATCTTTCGCGAATCTTGTTTGGTGAATTGTTTGGGGTCAATTCGCGAGACTTAATTGTGCAATTTGTCGCTCTAGTCATCGTCGCCGCAGTTGCATATATTGCTCGACGACCATTTTTATTGCTGTGCGTCGACGAAGGTCTAGCCAAAACTTCTGGGTTCTCAAGTCGACTGTTTCACAACCTGATGTTGATGATCGTTGCTATTACCGTCATCGCCAGTTTTCAAACAGTTGGCACGCTGTTGGTTCTTGGCATGCTCATTGCTCCTGCTGCTACCGGCGCATTATTCGCACGGCGTATTTCAACTGTGATGCTTATCGCCTCGTTGGTTGGTTCAATTTCAACTTATGTTGGTTTGCTAATCAGCTACCACTTCGATCTCGCCGCAGGTGCAAGCATCGTGCTGACAACCGTGCTGATCTTTGCAGTTTCTGCGACCTATTCAGAAATCAAAAAAACAATTGCTGGCAACAGTCATGATGAGCACGAGCATCCTCATGCGCACGCTGACTCACACATCAGATGAGCAGCCCAATCGAGTACACAATCAAGACTGAGTATCTTGCCGTCGGATACTCAAAGTTTCCGATCGTCAGCGACATTTCACTGAGCATGCAACCTGGCGAACTCTTGGTGTTGATCGGCACCAACGGATCTGGCAAGTCAACAATTTTAAAAACAATGGCAGGCCTGCTGCAACCAATCAACGGCAACCTAGAAATTCTCGGCGCGGCAACTGGCTCACTACCCAAGCGTGTGGCATATCTTCCCCAACACCCAGTTTCGACTCACACTTTGCCGCTCCGCGTTCGAGATGTCGTTGCGATGGGCAGGTTCGCTCATCTCGGACTTTTCAAAAAACCAACAACGCACGACAACAAAATCGTCGATAACTCGATGCGCCTCACGGGCATCGACTCTCAGGCAAACAATCCGATTCGAGATTTATCTGGTGGCCAGCAACAACGCACTCACTTGGCACAAGTTTTAACCCGACAGGCCGAAGTCTTGTTGCTTGACGAACCCACGGCCGGCCTAGATCTCAACGGCAGAAAACTCGTCGCCGAACTCATCGCCAGTGAGCGAGCGCGTGGTGTCACGGTTGTCATGGCCACTCACGAACTTCAAGATGCAGAGCAAGCCAATACCGTGATGCTGTTGGCGCAACGCGTCGTTTCAATTGGGCCACCAGAAGTTGCGTTGCGCGACGAATATCTACGCGAGTGCTTCGGTTTCACCCAACCGCACTAGTTCGCTGGCGCTCTTAACTGCTCTCGAGCGCAAGCAACTTTCGCTTGATCGCCAGCCCGCCACCATAACCACCAAGAGTGCCGCTCGAAGCAATCACGCGATGGCACGGCAGAACTATCGCCACTGGATTCTTGCCATTAGCCGAGCCCACTGCACGAAATGCTTTTGGTTTGCGCACGAGTTTTGCCTGCTGGGCATACGAAATTGTTTTGCCGTAACCAATTTCGTTCAGCGCAAACCACACAGATTCTTGAAACGCAGTGCCCGAGATATCGAGTTTGAGCGAAAACTTTTTGCGCTCACCGGCAAAATATTCGCGCAGTTGTCTTTCGGCCAAATTCAGGTGAATCTTTGCCTTAGATGATGCACCGCGCGAGTTTTGCAACTTCTTTGCGCCAAAGATCACTTG
>SXGQ01850059.1_pt1 | contig 17180 bp, 15 predicted proteins | sample 3178371 | NCBI WGS metagenome assembly SXGQ01 (sample SAMN11356859, study PRJNA531348) | freshwater metagenome | isolation source: freshwater sample F1-20 | place: China: Fuxian Lake, Yuxi | collected 2017-12-25 | reverse complement strand
TATGCCTGTTGGTATAGGCGCCCAACTTATTGTATAAGTAGGTGGTGGATTTGATGGGTTAAAGGTTAATCCTAAATTAAATGCATTTAATGTACTCGTACAACTTGTTTGTGTTATAGTTGGAGAAACTATGGGTTGAGGGAAAACGGTAACGGATGATATAGCTGTTTGAGTAACTACCACATTTAAATTGTTTGCGCCTGTAATAAAAACCGTATAATTGGTAGTTGATATAGGGCTTACAGTAAAAATACCACTAGCATTTATATTTCCTCCAGGTTGAATTGAATAACTTGGGTTGGAAAGATTACCTGAATTTGTGGTTGAAACAGTTGCAACGGCTCCGGCACAAATAGAGGTATTACTAGCTAATAACGAACAATTAGTACTACCAGTTCCTGCATATTGTTGAAAAATAATATTTTGTGTAACGTTAGCGAAATTCGTAATTAACACCAAATAATATTGCCCAGTAATTCCATTTGGAATATTTAAAGTTTCAGTAAAACTTCCCGAGTAGCTACAATCAATAGTATTCAGAGCGTTAAGATTATTACATATACCAGATAAACTGGAAAATGGGCCCCAACAGGTGAAATCCACATCTTGACCAGGCCCGGTAGGCGGAGTGGTTAAAGTACCTTGAATTAATATATCTAAATTTCCAGAATTACTTATTTGAAGATAATACCATGATGGATTTGGCTGAGTGCTAAGACAAGTATATGCTGGGCCAACTTGGGCTTGAGTTGCTGGAGTTGATGTGAAAGCGGGAAAAGTTAATCCAGAGGTGCCGTTAGCACAAAAAGGAAGCGCATTTAAACACGTGTTGTTTTGAGAGAAAACAGAAATAACTAAAAAAAACAAAAAAACAGAAAAATTTTTTTTCATAACAAAATTTATTTAATTGCCTCAAATATACAAATACCTTACCATAATTTGTCAAATCAAAAAAAATATTGAGAATAAAATTATAAGTTTAGCTCTAATATTCTGATTTTGTATAAGAATAAAATTAAAACTATCTTTGAAAACTATCAAAAATATTATGCTTTTATTAAATAATAAAGTTGCCCTAATTACCGGAGCAACAAGAGGAATTGGAAAAGAAATTGCATTAACTTTTGCAAAAAACGGTGCTAATATTGCCTTTACCTACATTAGTTCTGAAGATAAAGCCAAGGCCTTAGAAACTGAATTAAAGAGCTATGGAATAAAAGCAAAAAGCTATAAAAGTGATGCTGGTGATTTTAAAGCAGCTGAAGAGCTAGTAAATATTATTATTTCAGAATTTGGAACTGTAGATATATTGGTTAATAATGCAGGAATTACTCGCGACGGATTATTAATGAGAATGAGTGAAATACAATGGGATGATGTAATTAACGCAAATTTAAAAGCGGTATTTAATTTAGTAAAGGCAGTACAAAAACCAATGCTAAAAGCAAAAAAAGGATCGATAATTAATATGAGTTCTGTTGTAGGTATTAAAGGAAATGCTGGACAAAGTAATTATTCGGCTTCAAAAGCAGGCATTATTGGATTTACTAAATCTATTGCTTTAGAATTAGGATCTAGAAATATCAGAAGTAATGCAATTGCACCAGGATTTATCGAAACCGAAATGACTTCCTCTTTAGATGAAAAAGTAGTCCAACAATGGCGTGATTTGATACCCTTAAAACGAGGTGGAACCCCAGAGGATGTTGCAAATTTAACCTTATTTTTAGCAAGCGATTTGAGTGCTTACATCACGGGGCAATGTATTAATGTTTGCGGCGGAATGTTAACATAAATGATTAGTTCAACAACTAATTTTTAAACGCCATCCCTTTTACAAAAATTTATTAAAATATAAACTAATTGTTCACAAAAATCATAGTCACCAGTCCTTGGTATTTTTTTGCTATCAGTATAATAATAGCTTTTATTATTGCAATTGTAACCTATTACAAAAATAAAAAAAATACCGGCGCGCCTAAAAGTATTATTTTAATTTTATTTGGATTGAGATTTATTAGTTCTTTATTTTTGATTTTTTTATTACTAAATATTTTTGTTAAGCAATTTAAAAATAATACTGAAAAGCCAATTATTTTATTTGCCATTGACAACTCTTCATCGATTGTTTCAAACCAAGATAGTATTTATATTAAATCTGTATTTCAAGAAAAAATTACCCAGTTAAAAGAAAAAATAGGAAAAAAATTTAATTTTAAAACTATTCTATTTAGCAATAATGTAACAACGACTGAAAAATTACCTAGCTTTTTTGATAAAGAAACAGATATAGAGAATTTGATGATTGAACTAGAAACAAATTATTCTAATCAAAATATAGGCGCGTTAATATTAGTAAGTGATGGTATATACAATAAAGGCAGCGACCCTACTCTATTTTCAGAAAAATTAGGATATCCTATTTATTCTGTAGCATTAGGAGACACGCTTCAATTTAAAGATATTTCTATTCTGAAAATTAATCATAATCAATTGGCTTATTTAGGTAATGATTTTCCGGCTGAAATTATTATTCAAGCTAATAAATATAAAGGAAAAGAACTAGAAGTAGCTATACTTAAAAACGAAAAAGTTCAAGCTAAAAAAATAATAAATGTAACGGCTTCTAATTTTATTGGAACATGCAGTTTTACTCTAAACTCTGAAGTAAAAGGTATTATAAAATACGATGCAAAAGTCACAGTAATAAATGACGAAAAAAATAAATTTAATAATGCACAATCTTTTTTAATAGATATTTTAGATAACAAAGAAAAAATATTATTGTTAGCAAACCATCCGCATCCAGATGTTTCATGTTTAAAAGAAACCATATTAAAAGGAACAAATTATGAATTAGAAATTGATTTAATAACCCAATTTAATAAACCTCTGAACCCTTATAGTTTAGTTATCATTCACGGTTATTCATCGGCTAATTCTGATTTTCTTACCAATTGTAAAAAAAATAATATTCCTGTTTGGATAATTAATCCATTAACGAGCTCCAATTTACCTGGCATTAAAATAAATACCATTGGAAATGAATATAATGAAACGGAAGTCTTAGTAGAAAAAAACTTTAGTTTATTTTCTATAAGCGATAAGCTCAGCACCTTTTTAAATAACTCCCCAGCCCTTAATGTATTTTTCGGATACTATTCTTTAAGTAATGGATCTAACAGCCTTATTAATCAAAAGGTCGGACAAATAGCTACAAAAAATCCAGTTTTATTTTTTTATGAAAATAATAATTTAAAACAAGGCATTTTTATAGGAGACGGACTTTGGAAATGGAAAATGCGTGATTTTGTAGAAAATAAAACTAATGATCTATTCTTTGAATTAATTAGAAAAACCATTCAATATTTATCTGTTAAAAGTGATAAAAGTTTTTTTAGGCTCGTTGTTCCAAAAATAACAAAAGAAAACACTCCGATTGAAATAAAGGCAGAATTGTATAACAAGAGCTACGAATTAACGACTTTGCCCGAAATAAATTTTAAACTAAGTGATAAACAAAAAAAAATATTTTCATACACATTTAGTAAAATCAGTTCATCATACCAATTAAATTTAGGCATTTTAAGTGCTGGAGAGTATCAATACGAGGCAACTGTAAAATACAACAATGAATTATATATAAAAAAAGGAAAAATATTAGTTAACGAGCTTTTATCTGAAAATATAAATACAGTTGCAAATCATCAACTACTCTATAAAATTAGTACTCGAAGTAATGGAAAGATGTTTTACCCAAAAGATATTATGAACTTAGAAATAGAATTATTAAAAAATAATACAATAAAGTCTATCACTTATTCTCAAAAATCTACTTTTAATCTAATTGATTTTAATTGGTTTTTTATTTTAATAATTATTCTTTTGAGTTTTGAATGGCTTTTAAGAAAGCAATTTTTAACAATATAATTATTTAATTATATTTTTTTGCTAATTTACGATGTCATTCTAATTATTAATTTTATTTAATTGTTGTCTCCAATTTACGAACATACTGATATTAAAGATATTAAACGTTGTTTGGTGAAAATTATCTTAAATTAGCTTTTAAAAATTAAACTTTATCCCTAAATTTGTGTTTTAGTTGTGCATTTTTACACATTAATATGAGCAATACAAATAATATTCGTTTTAACAACTCTAATCGTCAATTTTATACTGAGTTAAAAAAGAGGGTAGATTTTTACTTTAGAGACAACAAAATCACTAAAAATGGTAATTTTAATATGTATTTGAAAACGATTTTTATGTTTTCTGCTTATTTTGTTCCTTATTTTCTTCTTGTTTTTAATGTTTTTGATAGCCAATTAATTTGGTTTGTATTATCAGCAATAATGGGTTTTTCAATGGCGGGTATTGGATTGTGTGTTATGCACGATGCAAACCATGGAAGCTACAGTAAAAGTGCGAAAATAAATCGAGTACTAGGATATGTAACACTTAATATTTTAGGAGGCCACTCGCTTAATTGGAGAATACAACATAATATTATTCATCATACTTACACCAATGTTCATGATATTGATGAAGATATAGCGCCTCCAGGATTTATGAGATTTGAGCCTCATACAGAAAGAAAATTTATACATAAGTTTCAATTTTTGTATGCTTGGTTTTTTTATGGTCTAATGACAGTTATGTGGAGTACCACAAAAGATTTTAAACAAGTAATAAGATACAGTAAACAAGGTCACCTCAAAACTGCTAATACTAATTTTGCTACTGAATTATTTTTGGTAATAACTTCTAAAATTATTTACTATGGTTATGTATTATTACCATTTTTTTTAGTTAAAGAGATGACTTTTTTAAATTGGCTGAGTGGTTTTTTAACAATGCATTTTATTGCGGGTTTATTATTAGCAATGATTTTTCAGCCAGCTCATGTTGTAACTGAAACAGATTTTCCTCTTCCAAATAACCAAGGAAGTATTGAAAATCACTGGGCGGAACATCAAATGAGAACAACTATGAATTTTGGAACAAAAGATCCACTTTTTTCGTGGTTAGTAGGTGGTTTAAATCATCAAGTTGAGCATCATCTTTTTCCTACTATTTGTCATGTTCACTATCCAAAAATTTCTAAAATTGTAGCGGACGTTGCAAAGGAATTTAATATTCCTTATTTAGATCAAAAAACTTTTTTTGGAGCCCTATGGTCTCATGAGAAAATGCTCTGGAAATTAGGAAGAGCTTAACTTTTATTTTGTTAAATTATTGTTACAAGACTAATTATATAAATTAGTATTACCCAGTTCAAATTTTACTTTTTTAGAATTAAATGCAAATATAAACTTACTTCATCATAATGTTTTTAACGTTGCTATAAACCGGAAAATTATTATGATGCCAATTCATTACAACAGTTCCATTTTTAACTAACATTAATCCAGGATTGCTCCTTATCATTGTTTTTAAAACAGTTTGATCCATTATCACAAAATTGTATAAAGCATTGTGTTTGTGTTTAAAAGCGTCTATTTCTTTAGATCCACTTGCTGTAAATGCGATAAAATTGAACTTATCTTTAGCTACTAATGTGTAAAAATCGTTTATCTGAGCCATCAACTTTTCATCATCTTTGGTTTCATTTAAATCATAGGCAATCAACCAAAAACTATAATTTTTATCATTTAGTAAAGAATCTGTTAAATCAATCTGTTCCAAGGAGTTTACCTTAAAATCTGTTATTTTAGGTGGATTAATTGCATCTTTTATAAGGATAGTTGTAGTAGCCGACCATTTCCAATTAAGTGTGTCCTGCCAAGGATAGTTTTTCATTGTGAATTCCATTTTATCGCCTGTCTTCAAATTTTCGTAAACAAAGCCCGATTCATAAATGGCAGGTTGATAATCAGATCCGGCTTTCATATTTTCTTTAATATTCATTCCTGGGGCATATGCTCTAAAATCTAAAGGCGGTAAATTTCGGTAAGCATAAATTGGAAACCAAAAAGCTAGAATTGCGCCTAATGCAAATAAAGCGCTAGATATTATTGGAGCGAAAGTTTCTTTAATATTCTCTTTACCAGAAAATAAAAGTGTAATTAATACCAATAACGCAATGTCTTTCCAAAAACTTTCCCAGGGTTTTAATTTTAAAAAATCACCAAAACAGCCACAATGGGTTACTTTATTATAACACGCAGAATAAAAAGTTAAAAAGGTAAAAAAAGCAATTTGAGCAAATAAAAGCCATAAAGTTAAATCACGCTTAAACCCAATTAATAACATTATACCTAAAATAATTTCACTGGCACAAATAATTATTGCCAATGGCAAAGCGATATGAGAAAACATCTCAAAAAAAGCCATACCCGTATCGGCCTGAAATACTTCGAAGTATTCTTTTAATTTATAACTAAATCCTATAGGATCATTAGCTTTGATAAAGCCTGAAAAAATAAATAAAGCTCCAACTAAAATTCTTGATATATGTGTTAGAAGAGAAATTTTTCCTATATATCCAGAGGCATTGATTAAAAATAATTGAATAATCAATAAAACAGATAAAATAATTTTACTAAAACAAGGTGGACATAGAAAATAAAATAATGTTGCTAATCCTACGGACCAGATGAACCGAAATAATTTAGAGGATAAAATTTTGTTCATACGTTATAATTTACAATCTTAATAAAAATTTAAACTTACTGATTTTTGGATTTAATCAAGGCAAAAGCAGAATAATTTATCATATCCATATAATTAGCGTCAACACCTTCGCTAATAATTGTTTTACCCTCATTGTCTTCTATTTGTTTAACACGAAAAACTTTCATTAATATTAAATCAGTTATCGAACTCATCCTCATGTCCCTCCATGCTTCTCCATAATCATGATTTTTATCTTCCATTAATTTTTTAGTTTGATTAAAATACTTATTATATAGGCTTTCAACCTCTTTATAAGGAATATCTATACGCGCATCATCATAGAGCTCTATTTGAATAAGAGCAATGATACAATAATTAATAATGCCAATATATTCTCCATTTATGGCGTCGTTAATTTTTTGAATTCCTTTTTCTTCTATACTTTTAATACGTTGAGCTTTAATAAAAATTTGATCAGTTAAAGATTTAGGCCTTAAATTTCGCCAAGCAGTTCCATAGTCGTTCATTTTCTTTAAAAAGATATCTTTGCATATCGCAATTGCTTCGTCATAATGTTGAGATGTTGTTTGCATAATTTATATGAACACTAAAATTAACGAAAAAAAAACAATTGAATATTCTTGTAATGGGAAAATTATAAAATTTAATAAGCCATTAATAATGAGTATTGTTAATATTACCCCCGATAGCTTTTATGACGGAGGCAAATATGACTCTGAAATAGATGTATTAAAAGATGTTGAAGATAAAATAAATTCTGGCGCCAATATTATTGATATAGGAGCATCTTCATCGCGGCCAAATTCAGATGAAATACCAGAAAAAGAAGAATGGAATAGATTAAAAAATATTTTGATTTCGGTTCGTAGAAGTTTTCCTGATATTTTATTAAGTGTAGATACTTATCGTGCATCAATTGCAAAAAAAAGTGCCGAGTATGGTATAGATATTATTAATGATATTAGTGGAGGCAATATAGATTCTTTAATGTTTAAAACGGTTGCTGATATAAACCTTCCATACATTTTAATGCACATTCAGGGCACACCTAAAACAATGCAAAATAATCCTAAATATTTAAATGTAGTGGAAGATATTAAAAAATATTTTGAATCAAAAATTACTCAGTTAATAAATTTAGGATTCAATAAAATAATTTTAGACCCAGGATTTGGATTTGGAAAATCTCTTGAAAATAATTATCAATTATTAAAAGGACTTGCTGTTTTTAGCACTTTAAATTATCCTATACTTGTTGGAGTTTCGAGAAAAAGTATGATTAATAGTGTTATTGGTACTAATCCAGTTACCGCCTTAAATGGAACCACTGTTTTAAATACAATTGCCTTACAAAATGGCGCGTCTATATTAAGAGTTCACGATGCATACGAAGCAAAACAAGCCATTGAATTAATTGAGTTTTATAAATCTTGCTAAGAGTAAATTTTTATAACTTTGAGCCAATAAAAAATAAATTAATTTTATAAGATGTATAAAAAAATATTTTTTTCATTATTGTTATTTTCTTTTACAATTATTAATATTTCTTTTAAATCAAAAACCACTTATGCTTATCAAATTGCTTTACTAAAATATAACGGTGGTGGAGATTGGTATGCTAATTTAGAAACATCGCTCCCCAACCTAATAAAATTTTGTAATGAAAATTTAAAAACGGCAATTAATCCCGAACAAGCTATTGCCGATGCAGGAAGTATTGAAATTTTTAATTATCCATTTATTCATATGACTGGTCACGGAAACGTGATATTCTCAAATCAAGAGGCTGAAAATTTAAGAAATTACATGCTTGCTGGTGGCTTTTTACATGTTAGTGATAATTATGGCATGGATAATTTCATACGTATACAATTAAAAAAAATATTTCCTGAATTAGATTTAATTGAAATACCATTCAGCCACCCAATTTACCATCAAAAATATGACTTCCCAAAAGGATTACCTAAAATTCATGAGCATGACAAGAAGGCTCCTCAAGGATTTGGATTAATATATAAAGGTAAATTAATTTGCTTTTATGATTTTGAATGTGACTTAGGTGATGGTTGGGAAAATCAAGAAATTCATAATGATAGCCAAGAAGCAAGAAATAATGCCTTAAAAATGGGTGCAAATATTATTTCGTATGCCTTTATGAGTTTTGAAAAAAAATAAATCTACATCTTTATTTTGAATGAAATTTTATACACAAATAAATATGTTTAAAAATATATTAAATATATTTTTATATTTTTTATGTATAAGTGCTTTGTCGCAAAACTATACTTTAAGCGGAGTAGTAAAGGGTGACAAGGAAAATCTTTCTTTTGCAACAATTTATCTAAAAGGAACTAGTAAAGTCATAAATAGTAATGATGATGGGAATTATTCTATAAAATTAGAAAAAGGATTGCATACTCTTGTTTTTCAATACATAGGTTATTCAAAACAAGAAATCGAAATAAATTTAACAGAAAATAAAATATTAAATGTTAATTTAATTGGTGAGGGTATAAAACTTCAAGAAATAACCATAATTTCTGGCGAAGACCCAGCCAATCGAATTATTCGAAAAGCAATCAAAAAACGTAAGTTTTATTTGAATCAAGTAAACGAATATTCTTGTCAATCATATATTAAAGGATTGCAAAGATTAAATTATGTTCCCGAAAAAATTAAAAAACTAATTAAATTTAAGACTGGTGATAAATTAGATTCTACTCAACTTGGTGTAATATATTTAAGTGAAAGTGAAAGTAATTACTTTTTTCAAAAACCAGATAAAGAAAAAGAAGTGATGTATAGTAGCAGAATTAGTGGCGAAAATAAAAACTTCAGCTTTAACCAATTAAGTCAATTAAAATTTAACTTCTATAATAACTTAATTACAATTAAAGGATTAAGCGATCGGCCAATAATTTCGCCATTAAATAGAAATGCTTTTTATTACTATAAATTTTTTCTAATTGGTACAATTATCGAAGATGGAAAAGTAATTAATAAAATTAAAGTAAAACCTAAACGAAAAACTGACCCTTGTTTTACAGGTATAATTTATATTCAAGATAAAGCATGGCGTTTAACGAGCCTTGATTTGAATTTAACCAAAGAAAATAAAATAAATTTTGTAGATACTTTAAGTATTAAACAATTGCATACTCCAATTTTAAACGATACTATTTGGATGCCTGCTAATCATAATCTTAGCTTTTCATTTAATTTTATGGGACTTAAAGGAAATGGTTATTTTAATGCCATAGTTAGAAATTATAATCTTTATCCAAATTTTAACTCAAAAACATTTAGTAATGAAAAATTGCTGATTGAAGATGGAGCAAATAAAAAAGACTCTAATTATTGGAATTTAAATAGACTTGCTCCATTAACAAAAGAAGAAAATAGAGATTATACAAAAAAAGATAGTATTACAAAAATTCATGGCTCAGATGCGTATAAAGATTCTATCGACAAAAAAAGAAATAGATTTAGACTTCCCAATATAATACTCGGATACGAGTATAATAAAACTAAAAAGGGGGTTTCAATAAATATTCCCGGAATTATTAAAAATGGGATTCAATATAATACAGTTGAAGGAATTAATTTAAATTATAATTTTTCTATTAATAAAGAATTTGAGGATTTTAGAGCCCACAGAATCAATGGTAGAATAAGGTATGGATTTAGTAATTATTTATTAGGTGCTGAAATAGGGTATAATTATTTTTATAATCCAAAAAAAAATAGTCGTATTGGCTTTAAATGTAAATCTATTGTTGAGCAATTTAATTCATCAGATCCAATTAACCCATTAGTGAACTCATTTTATACATTATTTAAAAATGATAATTATCTTAAACTTTATAAAGAAAAATCTATTGAAAGTACCTATTATAGTGAACTTATTAATGGAGTTTTTTTAAATTCAGTGGTTAAGTATTCGCATAGAGACTTTTTAGAAAACTCAACAGATTTATTAATAGTTGATGATAAAGTTAAATTATTTACAAGCAATATTCCCAACAAAGATTTTAGCTCCGAATCATTTTATTTTAATAGTAATGCTTTTACTGCAGAATTATCACTTTCTATAAGATTTAAACAAAAATATATTTCCATACCAAATAAAAAAATATTTTCTAAAAGTAAGTTCCCAAGGTTAAATTTAACATATAAAAAAGCTTTTCCTATTTTATTTAGTAAATTAAATTACGATTTGGTAAGTGCTATGATTTATGATGAAATAAATTTAGCTTTATTAGGTAAGTTAGGTTATCGTTTAAAAGTTGGCAGTTTTTTAAATACAAAAAAAATTGCATTTATGGACTTTAAACATTTTTTAGGAAACCAAACGATTTTGAATACAAATGAATATCTTGGGAGCTATAGACTCCTTCCTTATTATCAATTCAGTGCAGATCAATGGTATATAGAATCACATATCGAACATCATTTTAATGGCTTTTTAGTCAACAAAATTCCATTAATAAAAAAACTACGATTACAAGAAGTTATTGGGGGGCATCTTTTAATGAATAATAATTTAAAACAGTATTATGAAATCAATTTTGGAATAGAAAATATTTTAAATATTTTAAGAATTGATTATGTTTTGAATTATGGGATAAATAATGAAGTAAAAAGTGGCTTTACCATTGGAATCATATCGAAATTATGAAAAAAAATTATTTATTTTTTGTATTACTTATTTTTTTTATGATTTATCGAGCTCAAAATTCTCTAAGTATAAAAGAAAATGAGGCTCAAATTATTGGAGGTAATATTCAATTAGAGCAAGTGTTACAGACCCAGCTAAATCTTCCTAAAACTATTTTAAATACCAACTTTAATCAAGACTTTATTGTTTTTTTTAATATTGATTCTCTCCATAAAGCATTTAATATAGTAACCGATAATAAAATAAATATTTTTTTAAATGATGAGATAAAACGTATGCTCTTATTTTTAAAATTTAAAAAGACAATTCCATTTTCAAAACTATCAAGCCCATACTATATTAAATTTAATATTTCAAAAAATAAATACAATAATTATTTTAAACAAAAATCAAAATTAAAATTAAATTTAAGTGCGGATAGCAGTTTTATCGTTTATTCAAAAGCAGATATGTCTCCCGTATATTATAAAAATGGTGATGAGGGATTAATTGATTTTATTTTATCAGAAATAGAATATCCAAAACTTGCTATAGAAAAATCTATTGAAGGTACGGTAATTACCGAATTTATTGTTGAAACGAATGGCTACGTAAGCAATCTAATTATAAAAAACGGGATCGGAGCGGGCTGTTCAGAAGAAGCTTTAAGAATAATAAAGCAAACTAAATGGCAACCAGCTGTTATAAATAATAAATTAGTTAGATACAAAACAACCTATCCAATAACATTTAGCTTACGAAATGTGAATAAGGATAATGAATCTTCCTCACAAAGTCTAGGACAGTAAATTAACTTGTTTTTTTAAAGCCCAATTCTCTTTTATACGCATCAACACCGTATCAGCAGCTTTTTTATCATTGTATCCGCACAAATGCAATATACCATGAATCAAAACACGGTTCAATTCTTCTTCAAAATCTGATTTAAATTTCACGGCGTTTTCTTTAACACGTTCAATGCTAACTATAATATCCCCATTTATAATTTTATCCTTACAGTAATTAAAAGTAATAATATCAGTATATGAGTTGTGTTTTAAAAATTGAATGTTTTTCTTTAAAATCTCTTCATCATTGGTAAAAAGAAAATTAATTTGCCCTAATTGTTTTTTTTCTAATTTTAAAACTTTGGCAATCCATAGTTTTATATTATTTTTTTTTCTTAAGTTAAAGTTAATTTTTTCAACCTGAAAAGTAATTGACATATTATAAGTTTAAAGTATCTTTAATTATTAAAGGTAACTCTCCATTATTGTGTTTCATAATTAATATATCAACATCCTTTATCGAAATCTTAAATTCAAGTATTCTAGTATAAAATAATTTTTGTTGTGCATACATTATATCCTTCAACTTAGAGCATTCTTGTTTTTCTGTAAAAGTATAAAACTTAATTTGACTAACATCAAAAGCATTTTCTTTTGTGTCAGCTATTAATTTTTTTAACTGCTGCTGTACCATTTTTGATCTTTCAAAAATTAATTGCCGATTTTTAATAAAATCAGCTAAACCAATTCCACTATTATAAAAACGTTGCAAATTATCTTCTTCTGGCTTACTGATTGTATCGATAATAATTTGTTGGATAATCTGTTTATAATCATTAAAACGCGTAACTGAATTTTTTAAAAGAACGGTATCTATTTTTAAAAATTCTTCTTGAAGAGTATAAACCACGGTACTTAAACTATCAATGGTTTTTATGTTTTGATCATACAATTCTGAATTACGACAAGAGCCAAATATTAATAGAATGACAAAAATAATAATAAAATGATACTGGCTTCGATTCATTAATCAATAATATTAAAACCACAATATGGAATGAGTACATCAGGTATTTTTATCCCCTCTTGTGATTGATTATTTTCTAATAAGGCGGCAACAATTCTAGGCAATGCCAAAGCGCTTCCATTTAAACTGTGAGCTAATTGACTTTTTCCGTTTGCATCTTTATATCTACATTTTAAACGATTAGTTTGAAAAGTCTCGAAATTACTAACACTACTTACTTCTAACCATTTTGATTGAGCCGCGCTCCATACCTCTAAATCATAAGTTAAGGCACTAGAAAAACTCATATCGCCACCGCATAATTTTAAAATACGAAATGGCAATCCTAACTCTTTTAATAAACTAGCTACATAATCTAGCATATCTTCTAAAATTTTATAGCTTTGATTTGGATGAGTAATTTGTACAATTTCAACTTTATCAAATTGATGCAAACGATTTAAGCCTCTCACATCTTTTCCATAACTTCCTGCTTCTCTTCTAAAACAAGGAGTATAGCCGCAATTTTTTATTGGCAAATCAGTCTCTTTTAAAATTACATCGCGATAAATATTTGTGATTGGAACCTCTGCAGTTGGTATTAAATACAAATTATCTATTGAAGCATGATACATTTGCCCTTCCTTATCAGGCAATTGCCCTGTGCCATAACCACTTTCTTCATTAACTAAAATAGGAGGTTGTACCTCATTATAACCGTTAGAGGTAGCCCTATCTAAAAAAAAATTGATTAAGGCTCTCTGCAAACGCGCGCCTTTGCCCTTATAAACAGGAAAGCCTGAACCAGTCAATTTTACACCTAACTCAAAATCTATGATATCATATTTTGACGTTAATTCCCAATGAGGTTTTGCGTTTGAATAGAGGGTTGGCTTTTCACCATGTTCTAAAATTACCTCATTATCCTCAGGAACTTTTCCAGCTGGTACGTTTAAGTTTGGTGTGTTTGGAACTGTTACTAATAAATTATTTAATTTTAATTCAATTTGGTTTAATTGATCGTCTATTAATTTTTCAGTGATTTTTAAATCGGCTGTTTTTATTTTTAAAGCATCTGCCTCTAACTTTTTACCGCTTTTCATCAAATCTCCTATTTGTTTTGAACAGCTATTTGATTCAGCCTTTATGTCATCACCTTTTTTTTGAGTTATTTTTCTAATATTATCTAATTCTAAAATATCATTAATAATGGTTTCGGCATCTTTAAAATTTTTTATTGATAATCGTTTTAAAACATCTTCCTTATTTTCTCTGATATTAATTATTTGTAACATATTGGCCGAATTTTATTTTTGATCGAAATTAATTTCTTATTATTTTTAAGCTAAATTACCGATTTAATCTTTTGGTCTTTGAGTGATATTAAAAAAAAAGCCCACCTTTAAAGGAGGGCTTTTAAATTATAAGACTTATTTACTATCCCTCAATAGGAACAATAGATACATAAGATCTATCATCTTTTTTCTTTTTAAAAACAACTTTACCGTCAATCAGAGCGTATAGCGTGTGATCTTTACCAATACCAACTCCAACACCTGGATTATGTTTTGTTCCTCTTTGGCGAACAATAATATTTCCTGCAATACAAACTTGACCCCCGAAAATTTTAACTCCTAAACGTTTACTGTGCGAATCTCGTCCATTGTCTGATGAACCCGCTCCTTTTTTATGTGCCATTTTTTCTTATGTTTTAATTTTGTGAATTAGATTTTTAAAAATCTTCTTTCTAAAATAATTAATCTTCTTTCTTTTTAGTTGTCTTTTTTGCTGCTGCCTTTTTAGGTGCTGCTTTTTTAGGTGCTGCTTTTTTTATCGGATCCTCAATAACAACTTCTTCAACTTCTAAAATTGGTTCGGCAATTTTAGCTTTTAATCCCTGAACACGAACTTTTCTCTCGGCTGTTAATTCCGACTCTAACTTATCGCCTTTAGCTAATACGCCTTGAATTAGAATTTGAGTTAAACATTGACGGTGATTGTTCCATTTTTGATACCCCTTACGTCGTTTCTTTTTGAAAATAATTACTTTGTCGCCTTTTAAGTGGCTAATAACTGTGGCGGCTACTTTAGCGCCATCTACGGTAGGGGTTCCAACTGAAATTTTTCCACCATTATCCAGCAGGAGTACATTGTCAAATTCAATTTTTGCACCCTCGTTAGCCTCAAGGCGGTGAACATAAACTTTATTTCCACGTTCCACTTTAAATTGTTGCCCAGCTATTTCTACAATTGCGTACATCTAATTTTAATTTTAAATTTTTATTAAATTCCTCAAAAAGGGATGCAAATATAATAAATTCTTAATTATTTGCAAATTTTCAATGGCGATTGATTAAATAAACACTTAAAATAATAACTAAAACACTTGTAACTTGAATCAAATTAATAGTCTCGCCAATAAAATACCCCAAAGTAACGGCAACTACAGGAATTAAATAGGTGCAACTACTGGCAAAAACAGTTCCTGCCTTTTTAATTAATAAATTAAAAATAATAACTGATAAAGCTGAACCAATAATTGCTAAAACACAAACATAACCTAAAGATGATAATGCTTTTGGATGAGTATAAAGATGAGTAGTAAATTGGGTAAATCCAAAAAGATAAACTAATGCGAACGGACCTATAACAGAAAAAGACCAAACTGTAGCTTTTATTGAGTTCAAATCACATAAATACTTTTTAATTCCATTTAAACTAATCGCATAACAAATAGTTGCTATTACAACTAATAATCCAAACATTATATTCTGAAACTTATTATTCCCTGTTTCAAAAAACAATAAACAAACTGCAGCTATAAAACCAACTAAAATTCCAAAAATTTGTTTTGATGATGTTTTTATTTTTAACCAAAATAATGAAATTAAAACAGTGAAAATTGGTGTTAATGCATTTAACATGCCTGCTAAACTGCTACTGATATGCGTTTCGGCCTTTGTAAATAAAAATGCAGGGATTAAATTACCAAAAACACTCATTAAAACTATACCTAAAAAATATTTTTTTAGATCAATTTTGTAATATTTAAACTGAAATGGTAACAAAAATAAAAAGGCAATCGAAATCCTTAAAGCGGCCACTTCATCACTACTAAATGCATCTAATCCACGTTTCATTAAAATAAAAGAACTACCCCAAACTACTGATAAAATAATAAGTATAGACCAACTTAATGATTTTGAATGCATAATTATTGCAAATTTAAGTCTTTAGACTTTAATTATAGCTTTAAAAATTTTTACACATAAAATAATCGAGTACCTTTGATTGAATAAAATAAAACCATGATAGAGATTGGAAAAATGAATAGCCTTGTCGTTTTGAGAAAAACTGATGTGGGTTTATTTTTAGGAGATTCAGAAAACAATGAGGTATTATTACCCACTTCGTATATAAAATCAAAATATAAAAATAACGATAATATTAATGTTTTTGTTTACACTGATTCCAATCATAAATTAATTGCTTCTTCTCTTAAACCATTTGCAGAAATTAACAACTTTGCTTACTTAAGAGTAACTTCTGTTTCTGATTTTGGAGCTTTTTTAGATTGGGGATTAGAAAAGGATTTGTTTGTTCCATTCAACGAACAAAAAACAAAAATGATTGTAGATGCTTTTTATGTTATTTTTATTTATATTGATAAACTTACTTGCCGACTTTTAGGATCAAATAGAATTGAAAAATTTATTTCGAAAGAAATTCCACAGCTAAAAACAAAAGAAGAAGTTGATTTACTTGTATTCGAAGAGTCTAATTTAGGCTATAGTGCTATCATTAATGGTAAATATAAAGGTCTAATTTATCATAACGATATATACCAAGATGTTTTTATTGGCGATGAAATTAAAGGGTATGTTAAAAAAATTAGAGAAGATCATTTAATCGATATTAGCTTTCAAAAAAGTGGTTTTAAAAATGTATTAGATTCAACAGAATTGATACTAGAATATATTAAAAAAAATAATGGGTTTATTAATCTTCACGATAAAAGTACTCCCGAAGAAATTTCGATTAGATTAAGTATGAGTAAAGCAACTTTTAAAAAATCAATTGGAATTTTATA
>SXGQ01075009.1_pt1 | contig 17180 bp, 6 predicted proteins | sample 3178371 | NCBI WGS metagenome assembly SXGQ01 (sample SAMN11356859, study PRJNA531348) | freshwater metagenome | isolation source: freshwater sample F1-20 | place: China: Fuxian Lake, Yuxi | collected 2017-12-25 | reverse complement strand
GAAGCCGGCGTCAACCACAACGGCTCCCTCGACCTCGCCCTCCAACTCGTCGATGCCGCAGCCGATGCCGGTGCCGACGCCGTCAAATTCCAGACCTTCAAAAGCGCCAACCTCGTCACCGCCGCCGCCCCCAAGGCCGATTACCAAACCCAGCAAACCGACACCGCCGAGTCCCAGCTCGACATGCTCCGCAAGCTCGAACTCTCCCCCACCGACCACCTCGCCCTCATCGACCGCTGCCGCACCCGCAACATCGAGTTCATTTCCACCCCCTTCGATCCCGAAAGCCTCCAACTCCTCGTCGACCTCCGCGTCGCCCGCATCAAAATCCCCTCCGGCGAGCTCACCAACGCCCCGCTCCTCCACCAGGCCGCCCGCTCCGGCCTCCCCGTCATCCTCTCCACCGGCATGGCCACCCTCGACGAAGTCCGCACCGCCGTCTCCGTCCTCGCCCACGGCTACGCCCCCGCCGCCGGCCACCCCTCGCTCGAAGCGTTTCAAAACGCCCTCCCCCGCCACGCCGCCGCCCTCACCGGCAAGCTCACCCTCCTCCACTGCACCACCGAATACCCGTCCCCCTTCGCCGATACCAACCTCCGCGCCATGGACACCCTCGGCGAAACCTTCCAGCTCCCCATCGGCCTCTCCGATCACACCCCCGGCATCTCCATCGCCATCGCCGCCGCCGCCCGCGGTGCCTCCATGATCGAAAAACACATGACCCTCGATCGCTCCCTACCCGGCCCCGATCACCAGGCCTCCCTCGATCCCCGCGAATTCACCGACCTCGTCCGCTCCATCCGCGAAGTCTCCCTCGCCCTCGGCAGCCCCCTCAAACAACCCGCCCCCTCCGAGCTCAAAAACCTCGCCATCGTCCGCAAAAGCCTCGTCGCCAGCCAGCCCATCCGCGCCGGCGAACCCTTCACCGCCCAAAACCTCACTGCCAAACGCCCCGGCGGCGGCCTCACACCCCTCCGCTACTGGGACCTCCTCGGCACCCCCGCCACCCGCGATTACACCCCGGACCAACCCATCGCCGAACCATGAAACCCGTCATCCTCATCGGCGGCGGCGGCCACGCCAAAGTCCTCGCCGCCACCCTCATCGAGCAAAAAATCCCCATCCTCGGCTTCACCGATCCCGATCCCGAAAAAGCCACCCTCCTCGGCCTCCCCCGCCTCGGCACTGACGAAATCATCCTCACCCACCCGCCCGACACCATCCAGCTTGCCCAAGGCCTCGGCTCCATCCGCCCCGGCCCCCTCCGCGCCAAAGTCTTCGACCACTTCAAATCCCTCGGCTACACCTTCATCACCGCCATCCACCCCACCGCCACCGTCGCCCCCGACGTCGAAATCGGCGAAGGCACCGTCATCTTCGCCGGCACCATCATCCAACCCGGCACCACCATCGGCGAAAACTGCATCCTCAACACCCGCTGCTCCGTCGATCACGACTGCCACATCGGCCCCCACAACCACATCGCCCCCGGCGCCACCCTCTCCGGCACCATCACCACCGGCCCCCACTGCCACATCGGTACCGGTGCCACCCTCATCCAAGGCCTCACCCTCGGCGAAGCCACCCTCATCGGCGCCGGAGCCGTCCTCCTCCGCAACACCCCCCCCCACACCACCCACCTCGGCAACCCCGCCCGCATCATTCCTTGAAATTCCAAGATCAAGATGACCGGCGGGGCCGTTGAACCCGAAACCCGAAGTTGCAGGGGTAGCACTTAAGAATTCGACCACAGATTTCTCAGATTTCTCAGATTGAGGCATTCATCAAACAGATTTTGAAAAACTCTCGTAACCTCTTCATCATCTGTGTCCATCTGCGAAATCTGTGGTTCAATCTCTGCTCCCCGGTTGAATGATCCACAACAAATCGGTTGCACAACCAATCCGTTGTATTCTCGCCCCAGAGAAAGGCCTCTGCGCAGATGTTAGTTTCCCACGGAGCGTTGCCTAACTGGGACTCCTCAAATCTGAAAAAACTGGCCCCGTTGGCAATCCCTCTCCCCAAACAGCAGGTAAAACACAGCAGATGCCGGCAACGACAAGCCATCGTAATGCTTTTTGTGTCCTGTTGTTTTCCGTGATTTTGTCTCTCGTGATTTGAAAGGTAAAAAGTTGTTGGAAATTTTCGCCAGTTCGTTCCGTTAGGTTAAACATGAGCTCTTCATGTGTCGGGCGGATCTTGCTGATGGCGGTTTCCCTTCTTTCCCCGGCGGCGGCGACGGTGGTCGGGCTGGGGACGATCGAGCAGCCGGTAAACCTCGGACGGCGATCCGACCCGGTATCGATCCCCCTGGGGCCCGTCGCTTATGAATCCAACCATGGTTACGGGCTCCACGAACTGATCAGCGCGTCACGGCCATGCCAGCACGGGACGATGGAGTTGGAGAAGGGCCAGGAGTTGGAGCAAAATTTGGCGCGCGCTTTCGGGATCTCCGTGGAACCGGTTGATCCCACGCTGGTCCCCTACTCCCCGGTCATGCTGCGGGTGAAATCATGGCCCAAACCCGCATACAGCCCTTATTCACGCGAGCAAGTGTTGGCGGCGACCTTGCAATGCGTCGTTAGATCGACCGGCGGCACACCGAAAACGCCGTTGGTGGTCCAAGTGGTGACCGAGGATCCGGCCGATCAGACATGGGCATCGAAGTATGCAGGAAAATACATCACCCGCCCCGGTGACGATGGCGCACCAGTCGAGCCGACCCCCGTGCCCGGCACCAAGATCGAAACCGATGCCTTCGGGGTGACGCGCGTGGTTTTTTCCGGTGTCAGCGGGAAACCGGCCCTCGAACCACGGCCACCCGTGTGGATTCCCTTCCGGCTCGGTGGCGAGAGCGGACCGGATGAGCCGACATGGATATTGCTGCCGGTGTGGACCGGCGACGATTGGACCGAGCCGCTCGATGCCCTCGGGCGTCCCTACACCCTGTTCTACGATCTCTTCAATCCCGCCGCGAGCTTCGGCCCCCAGGTCCATGCGCTGTTCCGCCGGGGACACTCGAAGGACTGGAATGTGACACGGGAACCCGGACGCACGTCGGCGCGCCTTTCCTTCGACGACGTCTCCGAGGGCGACCTCGCCGCCTTCCTCCACGCGCTCATCTGTCGGTGCGGCCGACCGCCGAGCAACCGCTGGAGGTGACCCTGCGGCCCTATCTCGGTCCCATGCCCTGTTTCGAAAACTGGCTCAAAGCCGGAGGCTGGGAAAAAACGCAGGTGGGAGGTGACGCGGCCTTGCAGGCAAGCTTCGTGCTCGACCCGCAGACCGGGAAACTGCTGCGCGGCAGCCTTCCTCAGCACCGCTTGGAAGGATATGGAAGCGGCTCATTGCGGGTGGTCGGCCCCCGGGACGAGGACGATACCGGCGATCTTCCGAAGCTCGTCCATTCTTCCTACCAATGGCATTTCATGCACGGCATGAAAGCCAAAGCCTTCGAACCGACCGAAGAAGAAATCCAGCAAGGCCTCGGTGATGCCAAGCCTGGCTCCATGCGTTGGGAGTTCTGGCATGCGGGATACCGCGATGCCGTCCTGGAGTTCCTCGACCCCGCCCGACTCAAAACCGAAGATCCCCCCGCACCCTCTGACCAGGACAATGAACTGTCCCGCTATCGCCAAAGCGGCTTGCAAGCCGGCCATCGCCGCGGCCACGAAATCGGCACCAAGATCCTGAAACAACGTCAGGCAGAACTCGAAAACGCCGATCCGGAGAGGTAGGCGGGGTTGAAGGTTTCGGGGTGCGGAAAGCGGGAAAGGACTGAATTCATGGGGACAGGCCTATATAAATCCCCAGGGGCTTTATCAAAACATTACTTGCCCAGTCGTCGGTGGATTTTGAGGGCGGTTTGGGTTGCCAGCGAGGAACGCGGGGTGCAGCGTTGGGCGTTCTTTTTTGCCATGTTTGCCATGAAATCCGGTTTCTTCCTCTTCTGTGCGGTGTTGTTTGCCTCAATTCGACCCGGAGTCGCCGCTGCGGCGGATTGGGAGGTGCCGGTGGCGGGAAATGCCTATGTCGCGGAGCGTCCGGCCGAGGGTGGCGATGGGATTTCGCGGGAGGGCGGACTACGGTGGCAGGATGCGGGGACCGTGTTTGCGCTGTTTTTCCACGTGGACCGGCCGGCGGTGTTGGATCTTGCGGTGCGGGTGGGGGATGCCGCGAGCGAGTCGACAATCCGGACGAAGGCGGCGGGGAAATCATTCGAGACGACCGTGGCGGCCGGGATGTCGCGGGTGGTGCCGATCGGGCAGATCGAGGTGAAGCAGGCGGGATACGTGCGGGTGGATTTGCAGGGAGTGAAGAAGGCGGGCGCGGCCTTCGCGGATGTGCGGGCGCTGGTGGTTTCCTCGGAGACGAAGGACTTGGGGACGGCGTTTGTGAAAACCAACGAGGGCAACATGTTTTACTGGGGCCGCCGGGGACCATCGGTGCATTTGGGTTACAAGATGCCGGCGGGGAAGACGATCGAGTATGCCTACAGCGAGATCACGGTGCCGGTGGGGCAGGATCCGATCGGCTCGTATTTCATGGCGAATGGCTTCGGCGAGGGCTATTTCGGCATCCAGGTGAAGAGCCCGACGGAGCGGTGGGTTTTGTTTTCGGTGTGGAGCCCGTTTCACACGGACAATCCGAAGGACATTCCGGCCGATCAGCGTGTGGAGCTGCTGGCCAAGGGCGAGAATGTTAGGGCGGGTGAGTTCGGCAACGAGGGCTCGGGTGGGCAGAGCTTCATGGTCTATCCGTGGAAAGCGGGCACGACGTATCGGTTTCTCAACACCGCGAAGCCGGATGGCAAAGGCAACACGATTTATGCCGCATGGTTCGGTGAGGCGGGGAAAGAGGGTTGGCAGCTCATCGCACGCTTCAAGCGGCCGAAGACGGAGAAGCACCTAACAGGATTTCACTCGTTCCTGGAAAATTTCCATCCGGAGACGGGCCACATCGGCCGCCGTGCGCTGCATGGCAACCAGTGGGTGCGCGATACGGACGGCAATTGGCATGAGCTTCTCGAAGCGGGATTCACCGGCGACGGCACCGCAAGCGGTCGCCACCGGCTGGACTACGCGGGCGGGGTCGCAGGCAATGGGTTCTTCATGCGGAACTGCGGATTTTTCAGCGAGCGCGTGGAGATCAACCAGACGTTTCGCCGTCCACCGAATCCTGCGGGAGCGCCGAAGGTTGATTTCGGGGCGTTGAAGTGAAAAGGAGAAGGGGCCAACATCCTCCAAGCCGCAGGTGGAATGGTGGGTTGCCCCGGAAAGTACGGATGCTTGCGCTGTTAGAAGACTCGGCGGTGCGAATCACGGGGGTGAATGAGAAGTGGAATTCAACTGCCTGCTCGAACCCTCGAGACCTCTCAAAATCCCGTCAATTCACCTCAAAAAAGCCGCGGCCAAAACAAATCTTGGCAAGTGGGGCGAGGTCGCTAGGATGACTCCTCAATGGATGCCAAGGCCATGATTTGCAAATTCAACCGATGCATGGTTGCGGCAGTCAACCTTGGCCAAAAGCAAATCGTTGGCAGTCCACACAGGATTGATTGGTGCCAGCAGTGGGGATGTTTTGGGATGCTCCGCATGCATTCAGGGAGGGTTCAGGCCATGAGATTTCACCAACCATGGCGGGAGGTGGTCTGCATCCTCTCACTGCTCGGTTTGGGCGCTTGCAACCGCCAGAATGATTCAACTCCTGCGGGAGATGGGCAGGAGCTTGCCGCGCCCTCCGCGAGCACCAAGACCGCTCGCAGGGAAGTCCTTCCAGACCCGGCCACAAGACTCCGCAAGGCCCGCGATGAGGCGATGGCTGAAACGGATCCGGCGATCCGCGAGCGACTGCTGGCTGAAGTCATCTGGAACGCTTTCGAGTCCGATCCGGACTTCGCGCAGGAGTGCTTCGATCAGTTGGAACCCGGAAGCGCCTCCACCTTGAGACTGTTGTCGCACGTGGGTCTGCGGCTGGCGGAGCAGGATATGGCGAGCGCCCTGGAATGGGCCCGGGGGATCGAGCTCGAGGTCGAAAGGATGGTGGCACTCGGGGCGGTGGCCTTGGTTCTTTCCAACCAGGATCCGACGGCCGCCGCCGCCATCGCCTTCGATGAAATGACCCAAAGCATCGAGCGCGATCGCTGCGCGGTTCAAATCACCCAGCGCTGGGTGCAGCAGGACCCACCCGCCGCCGCCGCCTGGATCGCCGAATTTCCGGCGGATGCCGCGCGCGAGGCAGGCATGCGGACGATTGTGGACACGTGGATGCGCAGCGACCCCGCGGCCATGACCCGGTGGCTCCTCGCCAGTGGAAACGTGGAATCATGGCAGCCGGTGATCGTCGCCCTTCTGGATTCCGAGGTGGATTCTTCCAAGCGCGAAACCCTCCGCAGCGCAATCAGCCAAGCCGGGCTGCAAGTTCCGGGCAGCGACTGAATTTTTTAAAAATTTTAAATTTTATAAAATTTATTTGACCCTGAATATCCGAATTAATTGAATTTATCAGCAACGATGAACGACTTTCCGCGCCGATTGATCCGATCGACGGGCGGTTATTGATTAAAACCCAAATCTCGAATCCCGGATGAAAACCCACAAAATTCAATGGATTGCCGCAGTTATCGCGGTGATTGCCTCAACAGCCTATTTTTGGCCTTCCGATGCCAAGGTTGACGCTTCGGATCGGCAGAAAACTTCGAGGGATCTTACTTCAAAAGCTGAAAGATTGGGAAGGGATTTGGGCCTGAATGCCGAGGTTTCCGCAGACTTCGGTGCTTGGGCGATGGAGCCGCTGCCCGAGCCTGATTTCGCCAAGATCGAGGCTTTCGAGCGCTGGGTTGAGGCATGGAAATCCGCTTCGCCCGAGGAAAGGGCGGCAATGGTCGAGGAAGGGAAACGTCTTGCTGGCGGGCGTCGTGCGGAGTTCAAGGCGCTGATCGCGGCGGATCCGCGGCAGGCTGTGGAGCGGTCGGTGTCACGGGTGGTGCGGCAGGATTTGCCGGCGGCCATCGTGGCGGAGTTGGAAACCCCGGTGTCGGCGACGGGTGATCTGAATGTTTACAAGGGCAGACCGGCCCCAGGCATGCCGCTGCCGCCGGAAGGCCTTACGCTGCGCTATTTCGAGGCCGAGGGCATGAGCTACAAAGCCCGCGTTTACGGTGAACTGGAGCCGCTGATGTCGGCCAAGCAGATCCCGATGCGCGGGGTGGCGATCGACCGCGAGTTCGCCATCGCGGAAAGCCCGGTGCGGCCGCTGGAAATCGGCGAGCGCATCCCCGCCGGGACCGTGGTCGAGGATGTCTGCCCGGTTTCCGAGGAAACCACCGAAGCGGTCGCGACCGGCGAGCCGGTGACCGAGGAAACGCCGACGATCGAGGTCGGCGAGCGCGTCATCACGCTTTGCAACGGCAGCCACGTCACGGTGGTCGATGAGAAATACCGAGTGCTGGTGCAGGCCGCCGGTTCGGGCAGTTCGTTCTTCATGGACGCGCATCCCGGCACCGCCGCCGAAGCGATCGGCAACCTGCGCTGCCTCTACATCCGTGCGACCTATCCCGATCAGATGGCCGCGCCGAACACCGAGGATCAGGCGCTGTTGGACATGCAGAACAACGCCCGGTTTTACTTGGAGAACTCCTACGGCAAGCTGACCTCCACCTACACGGTCACACCGCTGATCGTGCTGCCGCAGACCTTGAAATGGTATCAGGACAAGGACAGCGAGGTCGACGGCCTCGGCGTGATCCACAACCAGGCCCGCGCCGAGGCGCGCAAGCTGGGATACGACTCGAATCAATACAACTGCATCATCCTCCGTGTGAACGGCGGACTGCGCAGCGGTGCCTCGTGGGGCGGTGGCGACAGTGTCTGGCTCGGCTGGGGCGGGATGGACGTGATCAACCACGAGATCGGCCACTCGCTCGGCGTGGGCCATGCCAACTACTGGCAGACCACCGACGGCACGCCCTACGGCAACGGCTCGAACCAGGAATACGGCAATCCCTTCGACGTCATGGGCGGCGGCGGCGGCTTCGCAGCGCACTACAACAGCCGGGTGAAGCGCAACCTCGGATGGCTTCCTAACAGCTACGTCCATTTCCCGAAAACCAACGGCGTTTATCACATCCACGCCTTCGACCACCCGCGCCTCGAGGAAGGGAAACGCTATTCCTTCAGCGTCGCGAAGAACAACTCGATCTCCTATGACATCGAATACCACGCGACCAACAACACGCTCTCGAACCAGGCGCTCGTCCTCTACGGCAGCCGCCTGATCGACACCACGCCGGGCAGTTCCGGTGGGAAAAACGACGGCGGCATCCAGCTCGGCCGCACTTACTCCGATCCGGAGTCCGACCAGCATTTCACGCTGCTTTCCATCAATCCCACCAGCCCGCCATCGATCGACCTCGCCTACCAGCGCGGGCCTTTCCCGGGAAACACCGCACCCACTGCGACCCTTGCCGCGAGCGCGACCTCGGTGGCGGTCGGCGGCAGCGTGACCTTCACCGCCACGGCGAACGACGCCGAGGGCGACGCGCTGGCCTATCACTGGCAGTTCAGCGACGGCACCACCGCTGAAAACAGCGCGGTCGTCACCCGCAGCTTCAGCAGCGCGGCACATGTGACCGCCATGCTCACAGTGTCGGACATGAAAGGCGGCACCGTCCGCCGCTCGGTCACCATCACGGCCGGTGCGCCGTCCACTCGGACGATCAGTGGAACCATCACCGACGGCGTCGCACCGCTTGCGGGCGTGCTGGTGAGCGAGGGCTCGAACAACTGCTACACCGGCAGCGACGGCACCTACACGCTGGCGAACGTCGGCACCGGCAGCCGCACGCTTTCGGCATCGCTGGCCGGCCACACCTTCACTCCGGTCTTCACGAATCCGGTCAATGTTTCGTCGAACGTCACCGGCGCCGATTGGACCGCCGCGGGTTCGACCTTCGTCACCTTGCAAAAAACCGCCGATGCCAACGAAGGCGGATCTAACGGAAATTTCCGTCTGACCCGAACCGGCGACACCACCGCCGCGCTCGCCGTTTCCGTCGCCGCCATCACCGGCACCGCGACGAAGACCACCGACTACACCCTCGCCCCGGATGTCGCTTCCAACACCTTCACCATCCCGGCCGGATCGGCTACGCTTGATATCGTGGTCGCCGCGGTAAACGACACCGCCCAGGAAGGACCGGAAACGATCGCCCTGCAATTGGTCTCCGGCGCCGGCTACTGGTCGGGAAGCGCGAACTCGGTGGTGATGACGCTGATCGACAACGACACGACCTTGCCGCAGGTCGCCGTCACCGCGCCCGATCCCGAGGCCTTCGAAGCGAGCAATCCCGGCGCTTTCCTCTTCACCCGCACCGGCTCGACCGCCTCGTCGCTGAATGTCGCCGTGGCATGGAGCGGCAGCGCTACGAACGGCAGCGACTATCAGACGCTTCCCGCCACCGTCACGATCCCCGCCGGCCAGGCATCGGTCGCGGTGCCGGTGACCGTGCTCGATGACAGCGCGGCTGAAGTACCGGAAGACATCATCGCCACCATCAACACGAATGCCGCCTACGTCCGCGACAGTTCGGCAACCACGGCGACCGTGACTTTGAGCGATGACGACACGCCCTATGTCTCCGTCACCACGCCTGATGCCAGCGCTTCGGAAGCCGGCGCGGACACCGCGGTTTTCCTCATCCATCGCACGGGCCCCACCACCTCCGCACTAAAAGTTTACTACGGCCTCTCCGGCAGCGCCTCGCACGGCACCGATTTCCGCCAGCTCAACGGCGAGGTCATCATCCCCGCGGGGGCTTCGAGCGCGCCGGTGGTGATCACGCCGTATGACGACAGTCAGGGCGAGGGCGCGGAAACCGTCACGCTCGCCGTGGCCACCTACAACAACGCCTACAGCCTCGGGGAAAACTACCAGGGCACGGTCACCATCAGCGACAATGCCGACATTCCCGTGATCGCCGTGCGTGCCGGATCGATCGGCACCGAAGGCGGCACGAACCCCACGATCACCTTCCGTTCCATCGGATCCGCACCCGGAAATGTCACGGTCAATTACACCGTCAGCGGCAGCGCGACGGCGGGCAGCGATTACACGGCCCTCTCCGGCAGCGTCACAGTCCCTGCCACCGGGCCGTCCGATGTCTCCGTCACCATCCCGGTGATCAACGACACCTTGGCAGAAGGCACGGAATCGGTGGTGGTCACGATCACTCCCGGTGCCACCTATCAGATCTACAACGACGGCACCGCCACCGCCTTGATCCGCGACAACGACAGCGGTGCCGAGCGGGTGGCCGTTTCCGCCTATCATACCGCCGCGGCCGAAGGCGGGGCGGATGGCCGGTTCTATTTCTCGCGCCCCGGCACCACCGGTGACCTGACCGTGAACTACGGCGTTTCTGGTACTGCGGTGAACGGCACCGACTACACGGCGCTGCCCGGCACCGTCGTGATCCCCGATGGTTCGTCCGGCGTGGTCGTGAATGTCACGCCGGTGAACGACACCGAGGGCGAAGGCACGGAAACGGTTGTTGTCACGGTTCTTTCAGGAACCGGCTACAGCGTCGACCTGCCATCGTCCGCCACCGTGGAAATCAACGACAACGATGCCACCGCCGTGACCGTCGGCTTCGCCGCGAACGATACCGTCACCAACGAGCAGCCCGGTGCGAACGGCCAGTTCCGCGACGTTTCCGTGGTGCTCTCCGCCGCCGCGACCGCGCCGGTGACCGTGACCTGCGTCGGGGCATCGGGCTCGACGGCATCGGGCGACGACATCGACTGGGTCTTCGTCGATCCCGACAACGGCAACGCCGTCATCCCGGCTGCATCTCTCGTCTTCGCCACCGGTGAAACCTCGCGCACCGTCCGCATCCGCGTGAAAAACGACGGCTTCTCCGAGCCCATCGAGACCGCCGTGCTCGAACTCCGCGCCCCGAACGGCGCCTCGCTCACCGCGAACAAGAACCGCCACACCGTGTGGATCGCCGATAGCGTGACGCCTACCTTCGCGACCGAGGAGCGCTGGAGCGGCGGCAGCGTTTACACCAACCAGACCTGGAGCAGCAACACGCCGATCTACACCGGCGTGCTTCCGGGATTCACCACGCAGCAGAACGTCGCCGACAACTACTCGCGCCGCGTGGTCGGGCAGATCGTCGCGCCGGCCACCGGGACCTACCGCTTCTGGGTCGCTTCCGACGACGCCTCGCGGCTCTACCTGAGCACCACCTCGTCGGCTGCGAACAAAGTGCAGATCGCCAGCGTCTCCGGTTGGACGAATTTCCAGGCCTGGGATGCCAACGCCTCGCAGGCTTCCGGCAACATCTCGCTGGTGGCCGGGCAGTCGTATTACCTGGAAGCCCAGCAGCAGGAAGGCGGCGGCGGTGACCACCTGTCCGTCGCCTGGGAAGGCCCGGGCTTCACGCGCCGTCCGATTAGCTTCGAGGCCGAGGACAACTCGCCGCGCACCGTGCGCTTTGCCGTGGCATCGTCGTCGGTCACCGAGGCCGATGGCGGCGACCCGATGCTGATGGTCATGCTCGACCGCCCGGCCGGAACTACGGGAGTCACCGTAGATGTTAGTGTTGGTGGCACCGCGACTGCGGGCAGCGATTTCACGCTGGCTCCCGGCACGCTGACCTTCGCCCCCGGCGAGTTGGTGAAACCCTTGCCGCTCGTGCTGGTGGCGGACGCCACCGGTGAAATGCCCGAGGCCATCGTGGTTTCTCTTTCCAATCCTTCCGGCGCGCAGGTCACCTCGCCCTCCAGCCACGTCATCACCGTGCGCGATGCCGATGCCCCCGCCGTGGCCACGGTTCAGTTCACCGCCACTTCCGCGATGAGCGCCGGCACCGTGATCGGCACGATGAACGCCACGGTCGCCTCCGGCCGCAGCGTCACCGGCTGGACCATCCTCGCAGGAAACGAGGGCAACGTGTTTGCCATCAATGCCGCCGGACAGGTGAGCCTGCTCGTTCCGGGCGTCCTGCCGAATCCGGGTCCGCGCCAGCTCTTGGTGCGTGCCACCGACAGCGCCGGGGCCACCGGCGACGGCACCGTGAACATCGTCTGCAATCCGCCCGCTTTCACCGGCGTGTCCGAGCAGCGCTGGGCTGGAGGTACTGCCTACAACACCCAGAACTGGACCGGAACTCCCAACTACACGGGCACGCTCGCCACCTTCACGACCGCCCAGAATGTCGCCGAAAACTACTCGCGCCGCTTGATCGGTTACCTCCAGCCGGCGGTGAGTGGGGAATACACCTTCTGGGTCGCTTCGGACGATGCCAGCCGGCTTTTCCTCAGCACCAACGCGCAGGAGTCCAACAAGGTGCAGATCGCCAGCGTCGCAGGTTGGACCAATTTCCAATCGTGGGATTCGAACGCCTCGCAGCGGTCCGCCCCGGTGACTCTTGTGGCCGGGCAGGTTTACTGGATGGAAGTTCATCAGCAGGAAGGTGGCGGCGGTGACCATGCCTCGGTCGCCTGGCAGCCGCCGGGTGGCAGCCGCACGGCCATTCCCGCCAGTGCCTTGTTCCCGAACGCCTTCGGCACCGCACCGCAGCCTCCGCTGCTCGCCCTCACCTCGCCCGGCGCGGGTTCGGTCTTCGATTCCGGCGACAACATCGTGCTCGATGCCAACGTCGTCGGCGGCTCGCTGGCCGTGAGCGCCGTCGAGTTCTACCGCGGGTCCACCTTGATCGGTTCCGACAGCAGCGCGCCCTACAGCGTAACCTGGACCGATGCCGTGGCGGGAAATCATGTCCTCACCGCTCGCGCCGTCTATAGCGGCGGCGGGGTGAGTTCGGCGGGCGTTTCCATCACCGTCGAGAACACCGATCCCGCGGCCGATCCCGATGGCGACGGCTTCACCACCGGTCTCGAGCTCGCGCTCGGCACCGATCCGGAATCGAACGCCTCGCAACCGCCGGCCATCTACGCCGGGCTCCGCGCCTGGTGGAAACTCGATGAAGCCAGCGGCAGCAATGCCGACGACACCACCGGCCGCCCGCAGGACGGCACCGTGAGCGGCGCGGCCGGGGGCAGCGGCATCAGCGGCGGCGCGCTCGACTTCGACGGCATCGACGACGGCGTGCTGGTCGGCACTTCCGCCGCCCTGCTCGGCAGCGGTGACTTCTCGCTGGCCGCCTGGGTGAAGGTCGATCCCGGTTCGCCCGCCGGCACCGTGATCCAGCAGCGCGAGCCCGGGGCCACCGGTTACCAGGGCGAATACATGCTGAACGTGAATGCCAACGGCACCGTGAACTTCTTCGTTTACGGCACCAGTGCCTTCCAGTTCGACCTCACCACCACCGCCGCCATCAACGACGGCCAGTGGCGCCACATCACCGCGCTGCGCCAAGGCAGCACCGGCAAGATCTACATCGATGGCGTCGAAGCCGCCTCCGGCAGCGGCACGGTGCAGGCACTGCTGTCGCGCGCCGTGGCCATCGGCTACGACCACCGCGACCTCAACAAGCGCTTCGACGGCGGGATCGACGATGTCCGCATCTACGAGCGGGCCCTGAGTGCGGGAGAAATCGACGGCCTGCACGAAGACCTCGTGCCGAACCGCGCTCCAGCCTTCACCGCGGACCCGATCGTGAAATCCGCCGCCACCGAAGATGCCGCCTATGCCGGTAGCCTCGTTACCGATGCCACCGATCCCGATTTCGGCGATACCCGGACCTTCGAGAAAGTCAGCGGGCCTTCCTGGCTGTCGGTTGCGACCGATGGCACGCTCTTCGGCACACCGACAAACTCCGACGTTGGCCCTAACAGCTTCACCGTCCGCGTCATCGATGCCGCCGGCTTGAGCGACGATGCGGAGCTTTCGATCATCGTGACCAACGTCAACGACGCCCCCGTCTTCGCCGCCGATCCGATCCCGGATGGAAATGCCGCCGAGGACAGTGCCTACAGTGGCACCTTGGCAGGCACGGCTTCCGACGTGGATGCCGACGATACCTTGAGCTACTCGAAGGTCAGCGGTCCCGCCTGGCTCAATGTCGCTGCCAACGGCACGCTCTCCGGCACGCCGGAGAATGATGATGTTGGCTCTAACAGCTTCATCGTCCGCGTCACCGACGGTGGCGGGCTGACCGATGAGGCCGCTTTCAACGTGAATGTGACCAATGTCAACGATGCCCCCGCCTTCGCCGCCGATCCAATGAATGGAGGCAATGCGACCGAGGACAGCGGCTACAGCGGCACTTTGGCAGGCGCGGCTTCCGATGTGGATACCGGAGACACGCTGAGTTATTCGAAGGTCAGCGGTCCCTCGTGGCTCAGTATCGCTCCCAACGGCGCGCTTTCCGGAACCCCGGGCAACGGCGACGTCGGTTCTAACAGCTTCAATGTTCTGGTCACCGATGGTGGTGGCCTGACCGATGAGGCGGTTTTCAACGTCACTGTGATCAACGTCAACGACGCGCCCGCTTTCGTCTCCGACCCAATCGCCGGCGCGGCCGCGACCGAGGACACCATCTATGCAGGCAGCCTGGCCGCCGCCGACATCGATGCCGGTGACTCCCTAGCCTTCGCGAAGGTCGATGGGCCGGCATGGCTCATCGTGGCATCGAACGGTGAGCTGTCCGGCCTGCCGTCGAACTCCGACGTTGGATCTAACAGTTTCATCGTCCGCGTCACCGACGGGTCGGGGGCTTTTGACGAGGCGGTGCTCAACCTTACCGTCTCCAACGTCAACGACGCCCCGGTCTTCACGGTCGATCCGATCGTGCGGGAAAGCGGCAGCGAAGGGGACGTTTACACCGGCACCGGCCTCGCCGGTATCGCGGTCGCTGCGGACGCAGGTGACAGCCTCACGTTCTCGAAGGTCAGCGGGCCGTCGTGGCTTACGGTTGCGGCGGACGGCAACCTCGGCGGCACTCCCGGGCTTGGAACCGCCGGGTCGAATGTCTTTGTCGTGCGGGTGACCGACGGCACCGGGGCCTTCGCCGAAGCCACATTGACCATCGAGGTCAGTGGTGCCTCGCTGCCAGTGCCGTGGGTGTCCGGCGATGTCGGCACTGGCATCGCGGCCGGTTTCGCCAGCCATGCCTCCGGGGTCTTCAGTGTTTCGGGGGCGGGCACCCTGAGTGGACGGAACGATACCTTCCACTTCGTCCACCAGACCCTCAGCGGCGATGGCGAGATCATCGCCCGGATCAACAGCCTCCAGAACACCGGCACCTCGTCGCGGGTCGGCGTGATGATCCGCGACACGCTGGCGACCAATTCCCGGCATGTTTTCATGGGCCTGACCGGCACCAATGCCTACCGCTGGGTGCGCCGCACGAGCAACAACGGCACCACCTCCACGACGAACAGCAGCACCGGAACCGTGCCCAACACCTGGGTGAGGCTGACTCGCGTCGGAAATGTGATCACCGCCTTCAAGAGCAGCAACGGCACGAACTGGACCCAGGTCGGAAGCCTCAACGCCTCCTTCCCGGCAAACTGCTACGTCGGACTGGTGGTGGCGAGCGGGTCGACCGGCACGCTGAACACTTCTTCGTTCGGACAGGTGACGGTGACTCCTTGATGGACGGAGGAATTCCCGCCACCGCACCAAGGAAATCGATCATGTCGTCTCCGCCAACGCCGAAATTCGCGACGTTGGCGAAGGCCGCACCGCAACCACCTCTTTCGACCCGAAATCCGAAGTTGCAGGGGTAGCACTTAAGAATTCGACCACAGATGACTCAGATTTCTCAGATTGAGGCATTCATCAAACAGGTTTTGAAAGATCTTTCGTGACCTCTTCATCATCTGTGTCCATCTGCGAAATCTGTGGTTCTATTTCTGTTTTCGGGTTCAAACACGACAGCGCTCCATTCTCCTGCGCATCGATCCGCCATCTTTCGCAATACAAACCACTGGTCACCCGCTGGGAAAACGACGCCATGGGCCGACTGCTAGGAATTTGCGTGATCGGTGAAGGCCGTTGAAAGAGCCGGTGGCCGGACCGGAGGCGGGAAAAAGAAGGGTGGTGAGGATGTTGCCTTGGACGGCGTGGTTTGTGCCGGTGAGTCCGCTTGCCGATGAGCGCTTTCCTCATCGTGCGTAGCGGGGGCAAGTGGATTTGTGACGATTTGTGGTTCACGTAATCTTGTAGTTCACGTAATCTTGTGTTTTACGTAATCCCTTTCCGTCCGATCGGCTATACCATTGTAGCATTCAAGCGATCCCCTTCCGCAGATCCCTCAAGCTCCATAAGGCTCCCTTCGCTGCTGCACCTTCGCCCTTCATTCTTCTCGCACCATCTTTGCGCTTGGGTCCAAACCGATCCCGCGCACTCGCAAAGGCTTCATTCACGAATTCTTTGCTGCCAATCACCGCGCCGTCCGTGAAATATCGAATCCGGCAGCGCAACATCTTCGCCATCGCGAGATCCTTCAATACGGTCTCGTTATCCTCGCTCTCCAGCATTTCCGCCGTGTTTTTCGTGGTTTGGCCGAGTCCTTTTGACGATCGGGAAACTGCCGCCCGGCCGGGTTTCTTTCCGAGAGCGAGACCCATCAAGCGCCGGTACAAACGTGAAACCTCTTCCCATTTCCCGGCATCATATCCCACCCCTTGATCGCAGAAATACGCCCGCACCAAGGCCTCCCTCGCCTTCTTGCCGTTTCCCTTCTTTCCGCCTCCCACCGCTTCCCCATAACTGCTCCAGCGATAATCCGCCGGATCCTTTACCATGCCCGCTCTAACCGGATTCAGATCAATGTAAGCCGCCATCGTCCGCGCCGCCACGCCGTCCTCAACGATCACGCTTTTGAACCGATCCTCCCACAGCGTTCCCGAGCGCGAATGCGCGCGGTTGAACCACTGGGTGAAACGTTGCAGCAGCCCCTTCATGAACTCGGCCAGATCCTGCATGCGGTAGGTGAAGCGTTTGTGAATGGCCTCCACCGCCTCGCTCATACCATTTTCCTCTGTGTAGTCCGCCTTCCTCGCATCCGCCAATTCCTTCGCCACACCGGCCACAAATGCCTCGCCGTAAATCGCCGACAGCCGATTCAACAGCTCATCGTCCGAAATCCCACCTTCGGCCATCGGCGGAACCTCCAGCAGAAGATGGAAGTGATTGTCCATCAGACAGTAGGAAAGCGCCCGGCAACCCGTGAAATTTTCCTGCATCCGCATCAAGGTCCGGAATTT
>SXGQ01058022.1_pt1 | contig 17180 bp, 15 predicted proteins | sample 3178371 | NCBI WGS metagenome assembly SXGQ01 (sample SAMN11356859, study PRJNA531348) | freshwater metagenome | isolation source: freshwater sample F1-20 | place: China: Fuxian Lake, Yuxi | collected 2017-12-25 | reverse complement strand
CGGGATCGCGAATATGTCGAGGGGGGTTTTAAATGACGCCATGACAAGCCATACGATTGGGAACATGAAAAACACCATCACGGCTGCCACAGCGCCGTACTGGAGCACGAGGCCCGCCGACCACTTACGCCTTGTCTTCATACTGCGCCCGGCCTTCTTTCCTTCCGTTCGCGTAGAACCACAAGGAACACGAACGCTAGCACGTTCATTGCTGTGAGCAATACAATCGTCAACATCGACGCGTACCCCATGTGGAAGAGCAGAAATCCTTCGCGGAAGATGTGCATACTGATCGTTTCGGTCCTGATCCCCGGGCCTCCGGCAGTCATGATATAGATAAGATCGAACGTCCTGAACGCGTCGATGCAGCGAATCAGCAGCGCGATGACCAGGAGTGGTTTGAGCATGGGCAATGTGATGAAGCGGAACATCTGCCAGCCGCTCGCCCCGTCAATGATCGCCGACTCGAAGGGCTCAATCGGCAGCGACTTCAGGCCGGCCACCACGACCAAGATAAGGAAGGGCGCGTACTGCCAGATGGAAACGACGATCAGAGCAGGCAGCGCCAAATTTCGGTCTCCCAGAATCGTCATCTTCGAAAAACCGAGAGCGCCGATAGAGTAGCTAATTATGCCGAGGTCGCCTTGGTACATCATTCGCCAGAGGAGGCCTACCACCACTGGCGTGATCACCATAGGCAGGAGAATGAAGCCCCGCAGGGTCGACATCAGGCGCGATTCACGCGCCATTAGGTGGCCGACCCCGAGCCCGAGCCCCAGTTCGACAATCAGTGTGGTCGCCGTGAAGGTCAGCGCAGTGAGGATGCTGTGCAAGGAGGCGCCATCTGTTAGGAATTGACGATAATTGTCAAGGCCGATCCACTTAATGCCCAGCCACGGCATCGTGAGGTTCCAGTCCAGAAACGATGTCCTCACGACGTAGAACATCAGGTAGATCGGAAGCGGAACGAGCATGAGCAGAGTAGGCGTGAGCAGCAAATATGGGACTAGAGCCCGGCTCATCCGTGGCTTGCCCCAAAAACGCGGCGTTTCTATGGCACTGGACTTTGGCAACGTCTTAATCAAATCGGCCATGGCAAAAGATAGGCACGAGATTCTTCGCTTGTTCAAAAGGCTAGGTCAACGCACGTAGGGCGGGCGGGCGGCGACCGCCCTACGTGCAGGTCTAAAACCACAGACGAGAGGCACCTACTTTTGGTAACCGGCCTTTACCATTAAGGGGTCAATGGCAGCGCAGGCCTCGTCAAGCGCTGCCTGGGCGGTCTGTTCTCCAGCCAGCACGGATGAGAACGCGAGACCGATCTTATCCGATACCTCAGTCCAGTTCGTTATCAGCGGATAGCCCTGTGGATCGGTGTCGGCGAAGATCTTAGCCACCATTTCGTCGATCGGCGGCTCACCTTCCGGTGTTTTCTGCACTGCGTATACGTTCAAGTTGGCCTCTTTCGTCGTCGCAAGGTAGAGCCGCTTGGCCACCGGCGTGCTGGACAGCCACTGGATGTACTGCCACGCGGCATCTTTGTTCTTCGAGGTGTTCGCGATGCCGAGGCCCCAGGCACCGCCATTGGCCCTGCCCTTGGCCGGACTGTCGGGCAGTGGGGCTAGACCGACACGGCCAGCTATTTTGGACGTCTTGGGATCGTTGTATTGCTCCCAGACTACGAAGCCCTCCATCATCATGGCTGCTTTGCCCTGGGTAAACGCTGTTACCGTGTCTGTCCAGCCGGCCCTCTTGGCTCCGGGGGGCGCATACTTGTCGGCCATCATGGAGTACCACTCGGTCGCCTGCACCATTTCAGGGCTGTTCAGGGTGCACTTGTAATTTTCATCGAAGACCTTGCCTCCAAAGAGCTTAATGACCTGAAACCATGTGCTGGTATCCTCACTGCCGCGCCGCCCGCCGCGCCCCATCCAGCCATAGATCTGGCCCAATTCCGGGTCGTTCACGGTCAGTGTCTTGGCTGCTGCCTCGAACTCTGCAATCGTCGTTGGCACCTTGACGTTGTACTTCCTTAAGACATCCACGTTGTAGAGCAACCCGTTAGTGAAAGTAATGAACGGGATCCCCAATTGTTTGTTATTGAGCGCAAGGATGCCGAGCATCGCATCATCAAAGTCTGCCCGCTTCCATCCAAAGTTGCTCTTCGAGGCATCGTTGATGTAAGGGTTCAGGTCGATCATCCAGCCTGGCTTCTCATATCCGGGCTGAAAGAGCCAGATGTACTGAAAGATGTCGTACGTGCCCACCGCTTGGCTCAGCTCGATCTGTGTCTTCGCAAACACCTCGCTCTCAGGCAGAATGTCGATCGTCACTTTGATGCCGGTTTCGGCTTCAAACTCTGGAAGCAGGGCCAGCAGGTTCTCGGTATTCGGCCGCTTGTCATGCAAGGCGCGGAGCGTTTGGCCGGCAAATGGTTTGGCCGCTGCGGCTGCTGTCGGGGCAGCCGTCGGCGTGGCCGCCGGGGCACAGGCGGCCAGAAAACTGGGGGTGGCCGCAGCTGAGGCCCCTATCGATGCCAGCTTCAAGAACCTTCGCCGGCTGATACTTTCCGAGGTAAGTTTGTTTAGCTTGGTCATTTTATTTCTCCATAGGTTTCAGAGTCGTACCGATATCATAAAGATTCCCTATCTGTCTGGGCATTCTGATTAATGGCGCATATTTTCACCTCCCTTCTTTGACTACGCCGTGCGAGGCAGGTTCAGCATTGGATGTATTCCCCGCCGTTAACATGCAACTCCACCCCGGTCACATGGCTCATGCGATCGGAGCACAACAGGACCACCGGATACGCGACGTCCTCGGCGACCGGATAGTCCTTCCCGGGGCGTTGCAGTGGAATGTGGTCGCGGGCGAAGTTCTTCCGGTCCGCATGCGTGGGGAAATAGGGATCCTGCAGCCCGGGCAAACTCAACTCAAACCGGCGCCAAGCCGTGAAGCCCTCAAATCTAGTAGTGTTTGAACAAACCATAGTCAGCGTGGTGGTAAAAAATCGAATTTGATTTAATTTTTGTTCTGTGGTACACTCCGCTTTACTCAATAGTTTACAAAGTGTCTAATTTTTTGTCAAGCCAGATTTAATGCAACTTGAGTGATGACTATGGTGGAATTTGACATAAAACATTATCGGATGTGCATTGGCGGGGAATGGGTAGAGGCCATATCTACGGAAACTTTAGCCTCTATTGACCCGGCCACTGGGGAGACTTGGGCTATAGTTCCGGCAGGCTCCGCCGCAGATATCGATCGAGCGGTGAATTCGGCCCGCTCGGCTTTCGTCTCCGAAGCCTGGCGATCGATGCTGGGCAAGGAGCGGGGCCGGCTCATGCGCGCCTTGGCCACCGCCATCCGGCGTGAAGTTGATCACCTAGCCATGATCGAGACGCGCGAAAACGGAAAGCTCATTCGTGAGACCCGGGCGCAGATGAGAGTCATCCCGGACTGGTACGATTTTTTTGCCGGTCTGGCGGACAAGATTCAGGGCGAGACCATTCCGCTGGATAAGCCCAACATTCTCAACTACACGCTCCGCGAGCCGCTCGGTGTGGTCGGCGCCATTGTCCCGTGGAACTCACCGCTGCTGATTGCGACCTACAAGCTGGCACCAGCTCTGGCCGCTGGCAACACCATCGTCTTGAAGCCCTCCGAACAGACCCCCGTGTCGGCTCTCGAATTTGCCCGCCTGGCACAGGAGGTAGGTTTTCCGCCCGGCGTGATTAACGTTGTGACTGGCTATGGAGAAACGGTGGGCGCCGCTCTGGCGGCCCATCGTGGAATCGACAAGTTGGCCTTCACTGGGGGAACCGAGACCGGTCGCCGCGTGGCCCAGGCAGCAAGCGCCAATACGATCTCACTGACCATGGAACTGGGCGGAAAATCGCCTCAGATCGTGTTTGCCGACGCCGATTTGGCGCGCGCCACTAACGGCATCTTGGCCGGCATCTTTGCTGCGTGTGGCCAGTCATGCATCGCCGGCTCCCGGTTGTTGGCGCACCAGTCGGTTGTGGCCGACCTGACCGACCGCATTGCCAAACGAGCCAGAGCCATTGTCATCGGCGACCCAAGCGACCCTCGATCAGAGATGGGGCCGCTCGCCTCGGCCGAGCAGCTCGAAAGAGTCGAAAACTACGTCAACCTCGGGCTCGCGGAGGGAGCTAGCTTGCTCCAAGGCGGCCGGCGGCCGCCCGCGCTCCGGGGCCGCGGCTTCTTTTTCGAGCCCACCATCTTCTGCGACGTCCGCAACGACATGCGCTTTGCCCAAGAGGAGATTTTTGGCCCGGTGCTGTGCATTATGCCCTTTGCCAATGAAGCCGAAGCGGTTGCCTTGGCCAACGATTGCGCCTACGGCTTGGCGGCAGGGGTGTGGACGCAGGACATCCGCCGCGCGCACCGGGTGGCGCAGCAGTTGCAAGTTGGGACGGTCTGGATCAATGCCTACCGCATCGTATCGCACGCCTCGCCCATGGGCGGCGTCAAGCGCAGCGGCTACGGCCGAGAAAACGGCGTTCAGGCGATTTACGAATTTACCACGGTCAAGAGTGTCTGGGTTGATCTATCGGATGAAGTTCCGGATCCGTTCAGCTTGCGCATCTAAGGCCGGCCAAACATGCCTTTGGCCACTGAAAAGCATTCTTAGGAGAAGTGATTATGAACAAAGAGAAAGGACCTCGCATAGCACCTGCAGTGCTTCAAACCACCGTCGTCGGGAGTTATCCGCAGCCAAGCTGGCTGGTGTATCGCGACTACCTGCGCAATCATTTGCCGCCGCGCGTGCGTGACCTGGGCTGGTGGCGCGTGCCGCTCGATCAGTTGGCCGAGGCCCAGGACGACGCCACCCGCCTAGCTATCCGTGACCAGGAGTTGGCCGGCATTGATATCCTGAGCGATGGAGAGCAGCGGCGCGAGAGCTACTCTAACCACTTTGCTACCGCCCTGAACGGCATTAGCATTGACCCGCCCGGCCAAGCCCTCGACCGCACCGGGCGCGCCGTGCCAGTTCCGCGAGTGGTGGGGCCTGTGGGGCGTCACGAGCCGATTGCCATCCGGGATGTCGAGTTCCTGCGCCGCCACACCGATCGCCAGATCAAGATCACACTTCCGGGCCCATTTACCGTGACACAGCAAGCGCAGGACGACTACTACCACGACGACCGCCGGTTCGCGCTCGACGTCGCCCGAGCGCTCAATGAGGAATTGCGCGACCTGGTTGCAGCCGGCGCCGACATTATTCAGCTTGACGAACCGTATATGGAGGCCCGGCCAGAGAAGGCGTTCCAGTATGGCTTAGAAGCTTTCAATATAGCCCTCGACGGCGTTCAGGCCACGAAAGCCGTGCACATTTGCTGCGGCTATGGGCATTTCGTCAAGGACAAGGCCGGCAAGCCGCACTACGCCGTGCTTTCCGCACTGCGCGACACCGATGTCCAGCAGATCTCGCTTGAGGCGGCCCAGCCACAACTGGATCCGAGCCCCCTTGCCGATCTGCCAAACAAAGCATTCATATACGGCGTCATCGACCTCTCGACACCGGAAATCGAAACACCAGATGTAGTGGCTCAACGCCTCCGCACCGCACTTCAATACGTATCACCGGATAGGCTCTTTCCTGCCCCCGACTGCGGGCTAAAATACCTTGACCGCGAAGTTGCGTTCGGTAAGCTGGTTGCGCTTGTTGAAGGCACCCGGGTCGTGCGCCACGAGCTGGGCCTGGACTGACGCCTCCAGCCGACCACTTCGCGAGGAAATTCTTCATGTCAATCATCGCAACCGCTTTGGCCGAGTACATCGTGTCCTATCACTCGCGTGTGATGCCTGACCCCGTTGTGGCGGAAGCCAAGCGTTGCTTGCTCGACACTCTGGCGTGCGCCCTAGGCGGATACGATGGACTTTCAAGCCACATCAGTCGCCAGGTGGTAATCCGGTTGGGCGGAGTCCCTGAAAGTTCTCTCATCGGAGTAACGCAGAAGGTCTCTTGCCTGGGCGCCACGCTGGCCAACGGCGCCGCCGTTCGATACTTGGACTACAACGACACCCGGGCCAACCCCATGCCGGAGGGCGATCAACCTTTGATGCCGGTGCATCCCAGCGAGGCGATCCCTGCGATTCTAGCAGTTGGTGAAGCCATTCGGGCGAACGGCGACCAAATCCTGCGCGGAATCATTCTGGCCTACGAGTTGAATGCGCGTTTCGTCGACGCCGTGCAACGTATTTCCATCAAGGAGCGGGGATTTCACCATGCTTCGCTTGGTGCCCTCGCCGTCGCCGGAGCCGCTAGTTACCTGTTGGGCTTGGACCCCTCCCAGACTGTCAACGCGTTAGGGGTGGCCGGGACCTGCGTTACGCTCAATATTCTGGATGGTTTGCCGGTTGAGCCGAATACGATGGCAAAGAATACGGCCTATCCCATTGCGGCTCAGCATGGGCTGCTGTCTGCGCTACTAGCCCAAGGGGGGTTCACCGGCCCAGCCCGCATCATCGAAGGCTACAAGGGCTTCGGCCAGATTGTCATGGGCAACGAATTCCTTTCCGACGCCCTCATCCGCGAGAACTGCGACTACGGCATCCTCAAGACTTTGCGTAAAGCCTTCGCGGCCGACCATACGACCCACGGCGTTATCGGCGCCGCCGTCGCCATCGCGACTGCGAATCGCTTCGAGCCTGAAGCCATTGACCGCATCGAGGTGCGCGCCGGCAAACGCTGCATTATCCACACGGGCGACCCGGACCTCAACTATGCAGTGAACAAGGAAACGGCCGATCATAGCTTGCCTTACCTGGTGTCCGTCTCGCTGCTGGAGGGTGACGCCGGTCCCCGCCAATTCAGAGCCGAGCTCATGCAGGCCAGGCAGGTCCGCGAGTTGGCCCAAAAAGTCAGCCTGCAGGTAGACGAGCGCTTTGACGCGCTTGTCGCGGGCGGTGCCGTAACGGTCTATCTGAAGGACGGTCGACGACTGGCGGAGGTCGTGGAATACCAGCGGGGGCACTATCTGAATCCGATGCTCAGAGTGGAGCTCGAAAGCAAATTCACCCGCTCGGCCGAGCGCTGGCTCTCCGAGGCACAACTACAACAGGTCATTGCGCTCGTCGAAAGCTTGGACAACCAGGCGTCCATTGACGAGCTGATGAGCCTCCTTCGCTTCCCAGCTAGCTGACTCCGTGGCAGCGCACAGCAGCGGTTCGCGTGGTCTCTTGCTAAAGCCGATGCTGACTCTTGCGCCCGAACTCTTTGGTCCACCGGCCGTAGATCAAGATACGGGAGAGTTTAACGACCAGTTGGAAAGTCAACTGGCGCATCTACATCCGCTGGATCAACAATCACCCGAGGCGACGCGTGCCTTGCGGCGCACTGGTCAATCCGTTCGCGGGCCACTTATCCTGTCACCGATGGCGCAGACGCGATCGATACCCGGCCCCGCAGGCAGGCTGCGGCTCCGGTTGTTTGTTCCAGAGACGATTATAGGCGTCTACTTACACTTGCACGGCGGCGGCTGGGTCGTTGGCGGTGCGGACGAGCAAGACGTCTATCTTGAGGACATGGCGCGCGCCTGCGAGGTGGCGGTGGCCAGCGTGGACTACCGTCTGGCGCCGGAGCACCCGTATCCGGCCGCGCCGGATGACTGTGAAGCGGCCGCGGCATGGCTGGTTGAGCACGCGGCGGCCGAATTTGGGACGGATCGGCTGATCATAGGCGGCGAGTCGGCCGGTGCCCATCTGGCCGTCGCAACATTGCTCCGCCTACGCGATCGGCACGCATTTATCGGCTTTTCGGGCGCAAACCTTGCCTATGGCCTGTATGACCTGGCCCTTACGCCCAGTGCCCGCCACTGGGGGCAACGCCAACTAATCCTCAACACGCCCCAGATCCAATGGTTCATCCGCCATTTTGCGCCGCCCGATGTCCGCGACCCAGATGTCTCGCCCCTGCAGGCAGACCTGAGCCGAATGCCGCCGGCTCTCTTCAGCGTGGGGACGCTCGACCCACTCTTGGACGACAGCCTGTTCATGAGCCTCCGCTGGCTGGCCGCAGGCAACGTCAGCGAGATTGCGGTTTACCCGGGTGGGGTGCACGGATTCAATCTGCTTGCTCTAAACCTCGCACGGCGGGCCAATCAAAAGATGTTCGAATTCATCCGGGCCAGAGCGTCACACCCGGGCTAGGGCCTCGCCAAAGCAGAAGTAGCAACCTTATGTCAACTGCCTCTCCTGGCGCGTCCAGCGCGCTGGCCCTGAGCCTGCTGGTGCGGTTGTTTACCGCTTCGAGCGGTGCTCCTGACGAGTGCGAACCCGCTACAGGGGTTGACAGTCCGGTCTGGCTGTGAAGCACCATGACTTGGCTAAGCTTCGAAGCCCGTCCCGAGCTGGCGGTCGAGATCGGGCTTCGCGCCGTCGAAATTACCCTGATAAACCAGTTGTCCGGCGCAGGCTGGTCGGAAGCTGGCGGCGGGAAGCAAGCCACCGCGGCCAATAGCAATGCGCGCAGACTGCAGCGCTCCCGGGGGCGGACACCCGGTGCGATATTTGTGGGTGCAGTTGCTGGCGCGTATCTAAGGGGTGTTTGCGCTCAAGTGCAGCGGGTGCGGCGGGCGGGTGCGCCTGATTGCGTTCATCACCGAGCTGGCGACGGTGGGGTAGATACTGGTGCATACAGGCGAGCCGACAACGGCACCGGCAATCGCACCTGCGTGCTCACCACCGGTGGAGGTGAATGCACAGCAGCTGATTGCTCCCGAAGCAGTAGAGGCAATCCCCGAACTGGAGTTTGATCAGACGCTGGGTTGGTGATCTCTTGACGCAGAAGTGGCACGCGCGGCGGAGCGTGAGCAGGCGAGGTGCAGCCACTCGCGGAGCGCACTGTATGTTTACGACCACGAATGCCGTACTAAAGACATTGTGCAAACTGCGTTGGTTACGCGGCTCATATCTCTAGAAATATCGAACATAAGTTACAAGAGTAGTCAATGCCCATGAGACTATTTCTGGGGTGGGGGTCAGCGCTTACTATTCATGGGTGATTGGGGGCTTGAATTCCCAATCCTTTATACCCGCTAAGCGCGGGTGTGCCGACTTCGGCCAAGCCCACGAGTTGCTTGGCTCACGCACCCAGAAAAGTCTCGGCATAGGGTTGCGGTTTTGTGCTGGGGCGCAACGAAAGCCAGTAATCATTCCCTCCGGCGTCACGCTGATCATGACGTTCAGACCGTCATACCAGCCGATCCGATTGCAAAAACCACGACTGGCTTCACCCGCTATCCAGTCGCGACCTCGGCGGTGAACGTTACGGGTGGCACAGCCCATAATGTCCAAGGATTCATATACACATTGGCGTGCTCGCAAGCGACTCACCAGATGATGGCTGAACCCAATCAACCCCGGCACCACCGCCCGCACCAACCAATTGAAGAGACTGCGGTCCGGTACGCCCGGAAACGCTGCTCGCCAGTGCCGCTCGGCATAGGTATAGAATTCTCGGTCGCTACTAAAGCGCGCTCAGCGACTCTACAGGCTCGGCGTCAGCACTTCACTCACGCTCAGGCTGGGCGTCCGGTCGGGCAAGATCGGCCTATCAATCGTGCACGCTTTGCCATAATCGTCAGCGGTAACAAATACTATTTTCACGCGGAACGGGCGTCTGGGTCCATGATTGTGCTCAGGGCGTAAGTCTGGGTGACAAGCGCACTCTACGCCTCAGACAACTTTTGCGCAACTCGCACCAAACGTTAAACTCTGCGCGCCCACTCTTTGAGTGCCTCCGGTGCAGTGAGACGTTGGTGTTGCAACTGCCATTACTACCGCATTTCGGAGGCTTTTTCAGCTTAGCCCTCCGGGCTTGGGCGTGAATTCCGGGAACTAACCGGGGTAACCCAGCTAACGACCCACCAGGGTAGCTATCTGGTTTTCTCACAGAGTTCTTAGTTCGGCCAATCGGCCTGCGCGTCTTCCACCGTGGCTAGGCTACCTCCCATGACAGCCGACCGGTAGGCGGCATCTAATAGGTTCACTGTAATCCAACCGATTTCGCCGGGCGCGAGGTTTTCTTGTTGGCCTAGAATCACACTGACAAGATTGTTTGCCGGTGCCCATCGCGGATAACGTTCTTCGGCTGGCAATGGGGGCGGTGATTCCAGCGTGCCATCGTGCTTGCGAATTATTAGCGTCCCGGCAATCAGATCGAGAAGGAAATAACCTCTGCTCCCATACACGGATAGGGTGTGCTGACCGGCATCGCCTGGGCGCAGGTTACCTGTGCTGGAAACCACACCAACCGCGCTGTTGTTCATTCGCATGTTGATGGTATCCACAACATCTACAGCCGTATCTAGCTGATTCATGAACGCTGTGACCAGCTGTGGGCGCAATCCGGTGATCCAAAATGCCAATGCGGCAGAATGTGTGACTTGGACGTGCCCCTGCCCGCCCCCGCGGTCGAGCGCTGTATTGGCATCCACGCTCGGCCCGACGATCGGCGTTTCGAGCACCCCGGCATAGGCCGCCAGATTGCCACGATAGGTTTCGTAGGCAGTTGAAGTGAATATGCTCGATACGAGCTCGACGTTCCCCAGTTCGCCCGCCAGAACAGCTTCTCGCGCCCGGCGAACGTGGGCCGTGTAATTCCACGGGTAGCTCATTACGATCTCGCGCCCTGCTTGACGGGCCAGCCGCACCAAGTCACGGGCCTCGCCGGGCCGGAGAACCATCGGCTTCTCAATCAAGATGTGAGAGCCATATTCCAGCGCTGCCCGCGCAATTTCGTAGTGGGCCGCCTGCGAGGCCGCCACGACGACGCCGGCCGGGCGCTCTTGCGCCAGCAAGTCCCGAAAATCCGCGTAAGCCCGAGAAACGTGGAAGTGATCGGCGGCCAGGCGGAGCTTCTGCGGGTCGGGGTCGGCCAAGCCGGCGATCTCGACATCTGGACGTGACACTAGTGCCGGCAGGTGCGTGTAGGTCGCCCACCAGCCCGTGCCGACCACCCCGATGCGGGCCTTTTGGGTGCTCATGCCGAGTCAGCGGGCTCGGCGATGATTCCCTTCGGGTACAGGACCAAAACTTCGGCGTCGTGCACAGGGTTGACGACGTCGGCCAAGCTCCGGATGCGCTCGAGCGCATCCAAGCACTCGTAAATGTTCTCCAACGCGCCGATGGGGATTCCCCAGTCGAAATTGTCGTAGCGAAAGATCGAAACCGACAATACGATGGTCCCCTTGACCGTCTGAATGGCGACGGCCATGGAACCACGATGGTGGCAGCCCACCCAGAACATCTTGATGCCCAGGAGTGCCTCCTCTTCAGCGCCCATCAGGTGGACATGCTTCCAGCCCTTCGTGACCGGATAGGAGAGTGTGGCATCAGTGAAGATGACCTAGCGGGCATAGGCCAGTGGCCGCTCAGGGGCAACAAAGTCGGTCCAGCCGAGACGGGACATGTACAACTCGGCTTGAGGAAACAGCTCGATGTTTCCCGTGGAATAGGATCCCATGGAAATCAGAAGAATGGTATCGACATCGTTGGGTTTGAGCGCCACCTAGGCCAGACTCTCCTGTGGGGTATGTGTCCGCTCAGGTCTGAAACAGTTCTCCGGGTGGGAAGTCCGACAGGCGGCGTTGAGAATTTTCATGTCCTCTGGGCCCTGTAGCAGGCCAGTGTTGACGAGGATGTTATGTCCGCCACCCTGGATAAGGCATGCGAAATGGGGCGTCCACTCTACTGTATCCCAAGCGCTCATATACAAACAGAGGGGGGGTCTGGGGCCCAAGACTCACCCACCTTGAAAGCACGCACCGAGTATTCCATTCTGAACCGCCTAATGCATCTTCTATTTACGCAGCAATTGGCTCAGGGACTGCGCTGCTAAGCGATAATGCCGTCTGGGTAACGCTCTAGCACCCGGTTGTCGTGCTTGGGGATCACGACATCGGCTTCCTTGCGAATGCGTTCCAGGGCATCTTGGCACTCGAAGATGTTCTCCAACACGCCGATGGGGGTTCCAGGGTCCCAGTTTTCGTACTTGAAGATCGAATCCGAGATCACGACTTTGCCCTTGCGTGTCTGAATGGAGACGGCCATGGAACCGCGATGGTGGCAGCCTACCCAAAACATCTTGATGCCGGGCAGCACCTCTTCTTCGTCACCAACGAGATGGACATGTTTCCAGCCCTTGGTCACCACATAGGTCAGTGTCGCATCGGTGAAGATGACTTCGCGAGCACAGCCAAGTGGTCTCTCAGGGGCGATGAAGTCAATCCAACCAGCGCGCGACATGTAAATGTCGGCGTTAGGAAACAACTCAATGTTGCCCGTGGAGTAAGCCCCAATGGAATTGATCAGGATTGCGTGGACATTCTCCGGTTTGACTCCCACGCTTGCCAACACTTGCTGGGGCGTCCGCGTGCGCTCCGGCCGGAAATAGTTCTCAGGGTGCGAAGATCGACAGGCTGCGTTGAGAATCTCCATATCTTCGCGGTCTTCCGGTAGGCCGGTGTTGATCAGGACATTGCGCCCTCCGCCCTGAGCCAACCAGACGAAATGAGGCCCGTAGTCCAGCTGATCCCAGTTGCTCATGTAGACAAGGAGCGGGCCTGGGGCCATGCTTTCGCCGATCTTGAAAGTACGCAGTGAATACTCCATGGTAGCCTCCCTTTGGTTTATTTGTATCCGCCAGTTCGCCTGGCGTCGATGAACACTGCCAGCAACAAGGCTGCGCCTTGCAGGACCAGTTGATAGTAGGCCGGGATGCCGGCCATGTTCATGCCATTGATCAGCATGCCAATGATCAGCACGCCGATGAGGGTGCCTCCAATCGTTCCGTGGCCGCCGGCCAGGCTGCAGCCGCCCAGGACCACGGCAGTAATGGCACTCAACTCATACCCAGTTCCCGCGGACGGGATGCCGGCGCCGCCCATGGAAGAAAGCACCCAGCCAGCCACGGCGGCCAGCAGCCCGCTGAGCGTCAGGCACACGAGGCGCAGGCGGTTCACAGGAATGCCAACCGCACGCGCTGCGGCGGGGTTCCCGCCGACGGCATAGATGTGGCGTCCGAATGCCGTGTGGGTTAGCACAACGTACACGACGGCGTACAGAATCACCAACGCGAGCACTGGCACAGGAATGGGGCCCACGAAACGCGAGAAGATTAGGAATCCTGGGTCCTGCACCGTGGATCCAAGAACTCCAAAGACCCTATAGGCGAGGCCTCGCAAAGTGACCATGCTGGCCAGCGTGGCGATGATCGGGTTCACACGCAGCTTGGTGACTACAAGTCCGTTGACCAGTCCCACCAGCAGGCCGACCCCAAGGCCTGCCAGCACCCCCACCGCGATTGGCACATTGCCCCGCGCGACCTCTGACACGTACCCTGCGGCGCCCTCCAGCCCTATGGGCGTTAGCGCCCCACTGCGCGTGCCAAGGAGCGTCACGGCAGTGACGCCTGAGATGCCGATGACCGAACCGACCGAAAGGTCAACGGCGCCCGAAATCAGGCCGATCGTCGCGCCGGCGGCGGTGATCCCCAGAACAGCGACCGCCTTCGTCATAAGCATCAGATTCCGTGTGGACAGAAAATCCGGCGCGAAGGCACTGAATGCAACAAACTCGACAACCAAGATGATCAAGGGCGCATGACGGGCGGCGTCCTGTGAGAGCCGCCGAAGCAGCACGGAAGCCGCGGAGTTGCCTGCGGGCACTGTTGATGACATGCCAGATAAGTTCTTGCTCATCGGTAACCTCCCGCCCGCCACTGGCCGATCACCACAGCAGCCACAAGCAACACCCCTCTGAGCACGTACTGCCATTCCGGGTGAATGCCCATCCCGACCATTCCATTGGACATAGCCGCCATGAAGAAACTGCCAACCAGCGTGCCTAGGATGGTGCCCGCTCCACCGCCCAGGCTGGCCCCTCCGAGGAGCACAGCGGTCGCCACATCCATCTCCCTGCCCACGGCCTGGCCCGGGTCCTGGAGCCCCATGATCGAGGCCCCAACGATACCCGCTATGGCCGCCAAGCTGGCACTGCAGACGTATATCCACAGGCGTGTACGCTCCACATCCAAGGCCGCCTGCCTAGCCGCATTGGGGTTGCCCCCCACAGCGTACAGATGTTGCCCAAACCTCGTCTGCGCCAGCATGTACTGAACAACCACCAGTACGACGAGCATCACCAGAATGGGCACTGGTATGGCCCACGGCTGGGCGCGGGCAAAGCGGAAAGACTCGTCATGGATGGGGAACTGCTGGCCGCCCGTCCAAGCATAGCAGAGACCTCGGAACAGCCCCATAGTCCCCAGAGTAGCTATGAGCGGGTTGATCCGCCCCCGCGTGATGAGGAGCCCATTAATGGCACCTATGAGTACGCCTGACAGGACGCCGATTAGGGAGGCCAATGGCATCCCCAGCCCCTGCTTGAAGGCCCAACTGGTCATGACTCCAGCGACAGCCATTACAGCCCCGACGGAGAGGTCTAGTCCTCCGCCAACAAGGGCTATCGTCATCCCGGCGCTTACCACGAAGAGAATGGAGCTGTCCCTGGCGATGTTGATGACATTCTTTGTCGTCAGGAAGTAAGGCGCTAGCCTGCCAAAGACAGCCATGACGATCAGCAAGCCCACTAGCAAGCCAATGTCGGGTCTGTTCAGCACCTTCCGAATCCTCCAGAGGTCTTCCTGGCGCGGCCAGTGGGCCTCCCGAGCTTGGCCGGTCAATGTGCTGCCCCCCCCACATCGACCGACTTCAGGGAGTTGCCCCCGTTGCCACCTTTTGGCGCATCGCCCCTGACGATCAGATCCACACAGTCGTCCAGAGTACACAGTGCTACTTCCAGTATCCCTACTCGTCGCCCGCCCTTCATCACCATGATGCGGTCGCCAATGGTCAGGATGTCAGGGATACGATGGCTGATCATGATGATCGACACACCGCGCGCTTTTAGCCCTTCGACGAGCTTCAGCATCGTGCTCACTTCGTGCACCCCCAAGGCTGCCGAGGGCTCGTCCATAATCAACACCTTGGCGTCAAAGGACAGAGCGCGAGCCAGGGCTGTGCACTGGCGCTGCCCTCCTGACAACCCGCCCACCGAAAGGTCCGGAGATCTAATTCCAATCTTCAGCCGATCCAGCACTTTTCGTACTTCGGCATGCATGCCCTTGTGGTCTAGAAACGGGATGCCCAAGATGGTGCGCTTGAGTTCTCGGCCGATGTAGACGTTGGCAGCCACGTCAAGGTTGTCGAACAGGGCTAGGTCTTGATAGACCATTTCGATGCCGTGCGGGCGTACATCTTTTGGGGAGCGGAAGGAGACCTTCTGTCCCTCGACCCGGATTTCACCCTCGTCGGGGACGTATAGCCCTGTCAATATTTTCATCAGAGTGGATTTTCCCGCGCCGTTGTCTCCCACCAGACCCAAGATTTCGCCTCTGCGCAGTTCAAGATCAACATCTTTGACCGCTTGAACGAACCCGAAGCTCTTGGATACTCCGCGCATCTCTAGGACGTACTCACTTGTCATGTTCAGCTCCTAATGTTTCGTTCCATTCGAGCACCCCGATGCGTGCTGGAGATGCCAAGGGGGTGCCCTCGCGTCGTCCGACCCCCGCAGTGCAGAGCGTTCCCAGAGTAACCCTCAGAAGGACGACGAGCGAAAGACCGGATGTGCACTTCAGTGCCGACAACAGGTACTGAAGTGCACTTGCGGCTCACTGTCAGTGCCGGTCCGTGGACCAACCCTGACAGTACCTCTGTTCCGATGCGTGGATAATTCTACGGATAGTACTTCTTGATATTGTCGCGCGTCAGGACAAGGTGCTCGTTAAAGTTGTCTGGCGACACGGGCTTGCCTGCCAGCATGTCCTTGGTGATCGGTACGAGGAACTCTCCATAGCGGTCGGGGAAGAAGGCAACTGAGCCCTTGAAAGCGTTGTCCGGCCTCTTGAGCTCGGCTATGGCCGTCTGGTCGCCGCCACCGCCGACGATCACGATGTCCTTTTCGCGGCCGGCAGCCTGTGCCGCCGCTAGGAACGCCAACGCCTCAGCATCGTTTGTCAGAGCGGTTGCCACGATATTGTGTGCATCCGGGTGGGCGTTTAGCCAGGCCGTCATCGCCCCCTGAGCCCCTGCGGGGTCGAGGGTAGTGTCGATCTTGGTGACCGTGTCATTGTTCCACTCTGGAAAGGCCTGGCTGAATGCGCTAATCTGGCCCTCGATACGCCCCAGCACCACCGAACTCCAGCTCGCAACCCAGGTCATCACCACGCCGTCGACCTTGCCGCCCCAGTTCTTTTTGACGTAGTCAACCAGCCACTCTCCAGCAACGACGCCCGCACCCCAGTTGTCAGCGCCGAAGCGGACCGTCTTGTACATGCCAGCATCAAGGGTGATGACTGGGATGCCAGCGTCGGCGTACTTCTTGTAGATGATGGGCCCGAGGGACTCTAGAGCCTGGAAGCTCCAGACAAAGTCCACTTTCTTGGTAACCATGGCGTCGGCGTTGGCAAGGGCTTTGTCGGCATTGAGGTCATTGTCTAGGGCGTAGAAATCCCAGCCCTCTTTTGCGACCCCCTTGGCGCAGCTCTCTTCGACCGTGGCACAGAACGGGTTAGATTTGAGCAGGTTGGTGAAGCCAATAAGCAGCTTCTTGGCCGCCGCGGCTGCTGTCGGGGCAGCCATCGGCGTCGCCGCTGGGGCACAGGCGGCCAGAAAACTGGAGGTGACCGCAGCTGAGGCCCCTATCGATGCCAGCTTCAAGAACTTTCGCCGATTGATCCTTTCTTGGGAAAGTTTGTTTAGCTTTTTCATTTTTATTGCTCCTAGCATAGTTTCAGAGTTGTACCGATATTATAAAGATTGCTTATTTGTCTGGAAGTTCTGATTAATGGTCCATATTTCCTCCAGCATTTCTTGGTACTATTCTGCAGTTCTCGCATCATCCCAGCACCGTTATACACAAACCTCATGCCGCGGTGGAAAAATATTAGACTTGACAATAGTCAAATACAATATAAACTACCAATGATCACAGAGTACCACATAACAGTATTTGGTGTCAAGGCAGAATTAATGCAACTGGAGTGATGGCTATGGTGGAATTTGACATAAAACATTATCTAAGCATTTGCGGGAAATGGGTAGAGGCTATAGCTACGGAAACTTTAGCCTCTATCGCTGCAGGGGCTTCGG
>SXGQ01272524.1_pt1 | contig 17186 bp, 14 predicted proteins | sample 3178371 | NCBI WGS metagenome assembly SXGQ01 (sample SAMN11356859, study PRJNA531348) | freshwater metagenome | isolation source: freshwater sample F1-20 | place: China: Fuxian Lake, Yuxi | collected 2017-12-25 | reverse complement strand
CTTCACCGAGACGGCCGGCGGCGTCACCACGGCGACGCTGAAGAAGCTCGCCGACCGCGGTGAGATCGGCAAGGACGAGCGCGTCGTCCTCGTCATCACCGGCGACGGCCTGAAGACCCTCGACGCGGTGCGCGGGTCGTTCGAGTCCTTCGAGATCGACGCGGACGTCGACTCGTTCCACGCGACGGTTCCCACGGAGGTCACGGCGTAGATGTCGGTCACGGTCAAGCTTCCCACCCAGCTGCGCGACGCGGCCGGCGGCAACGCCTCGGTCGCGGTCGAGGGCGGCACGGTGGGGGAGGCGCTCGACGCGCTGTTCGAGGTGCACGGCGAGCTGCGCGAGCGGCTCTTCCAGGACGGTGAGCTGCGCCGCTTCGTCAACGTGTTCGTCGCCGGTGAGGACGTCCGCTACCTGGACGGCCTCGAGACCGCGGTGCCCGCGGGCGGGGAGCTCACGATCCTCCCGGCCGTCGCCGGCGGCTGACGCGTGTCGCAGCCCGAGCTGGTCCTGCACGTCCTGCCGCCCTCGCACCCGTGTGCGACGGCGGAGGCTGCGCTGCGGTTCAAGGGCCTGGAGTTCGAGCGGGTCGAGCTGCCGATCGGCCGCCACCAGGAGCCGATGGCCGAGATCTACGGCGAGGGCAACACGACGGTGCCGGGTCTCGTGGTCGACGGGGACCCCGTCCACGGCTCGAACGCGATCATGGAGCGGCTCGAGCAGCTCGCGCCCGATCCGCCGCTCTACCCCGCTGACCGTGCGGAGGCCATCCGCGCTGCGGCGGCGTGGGGCGACGGCCAGCTGCAGGACCTCGGGCGCCGCATCCCGTGGGGCGCGCTGTACTTCCGTCCCGAGGCGATGGGCACGATGGCGCCCGGCGGCGGGCCGCTCGATCCGGCGGGCACCGACTTCGCGATGAAGTTCATCCGGGCCTCGTGGAAGTACCACAACCTCTCGGCGGCCCAGCTGGCCGAAGACCTCCAGGCGCTGCCCGGCCTGCTCGATCACATCGACGGCCTCATCGCCGACGGCGTGCTCGGCGGGGAGGACCCCAACGCCGCGGACTTCCAGATCGGCGCGACGCTCGCGGTGCTGCGGATCGTCGGCGACGTTCGGCCCCTGATCGACGCACGGCCCGCCGCGCAGCTCGCCACCCGCTGGTTCGGCGAGCGCCCAGGCGACGTGCCCGCCGGGGCCTTCCCGGCGGGGTGGGTCCCGCAGGCTTGACCGATCGCCGGGCCACGCCTACTGTGCGGCCCGGGTGTCGAGTGCTCGAAGATTCCTGCGCGTCCTGTGCACGGCCATGGCCGTGGCGGCGCCCGTCGTCTGCGCGCCCGGCGCGCACGCCATCCAGCTGCCGCCCGGGTTCTCCGAGGAGATCGTCGCATCGGGGCTGAACCAGGCGACGACGATCGCCTTCGCACCCGACGGGCGCATGTTCGTCGCCGAGAAGGCCGGCCGCGTGCGCGTGGTCACCGCCAGCGGAACGCTGCTGCCGACCCCGGTCGTCGACATCTCCGATCACGTCAACACCGCCGTCGAGCGCGGCCTGCTCGGCCTCGCCGTCGACAGCGACTTCGCGCGCAACGGGTATCTCTGGCTGCTCTACAACTACGAGCACGAACCGGGCGATCCCACCGCGTTCGAGGCGCCGAAGACGTCACGGCTGTCGCGCGTCACCGTGCGCCCGGACAACACCGTCGAGAACCCTGACGACCCGGAGACCGTCGTGCTCGGCAAGGACGTCGCGCCCTGCCTGCCGCCCGCGTTCGCGCCGGGCAGCACGGCCGACTGCATTCCCGCGCACGCGATCACCCACACGATCGGGACGGTGAAGTCGGCGCCGGACGGGACGCTGTGGGTCGGCTCAGGCGACAACTCGACGCACCAGGACCGTGTCCCCAGCCATCTGTGGACGCAGCGCGACGACGTCCTGACCGGCAAGATCCTGCGCGTCGACCGCGCCGGCCGCGGCCTGCCCGGCCACCCGTTCTGCCCGGGCGAGGCGGACCTGTCGAAGCCCTGCACGAAGGTCTACGCCAAGGGCCTGCGCAACCCGTTCCGCTTCACGCTGCGCGACGGCGCCGGCCCGATCGTCGGGGACGTGGGGTGGGGCGCCCACGAGGAGCTGAACCTCGTCCGCGCGGGCGGCAACTACGGGTGGCCGTGCTACGAGGGGCCGGGCAAGAGCCCGTGGGAGTGGGATCCGGCCTGCCAGCCGCTGTACCAGCGCGAGGGCACGAACCTCGCGGCCATCCCCCCCGCCTGGAGCCTCTCGCACGCGCTGCGGCCTGACCCGGTCGACCCGCGCTGGACGTCGAACGGCGCCTCGATCGTCGGCGGGCCACTGCTGACGTCGGTGAACTACCCGTCGGAGTGGCGCGGCCGGATCTTCGTCGGCGACTACGCGCGCAGCTGGCTGGCGGCGCTGCGGGTCGTCGCGCCGGAGACGCTGCATCCGGCGCCGACGCGCTTCGCGCTGGACCTCGCCAGCCACGTCGATCTCCAGCAGGGACCCGACGGGAACCTGTACTACGTGTCGCTGTCGTTCGCCGGCGCCCGCAGCTCGGTGCGACGCATCGTCTACGCGCCCGGCAACGGCGTCCCGGTCCCCAGGGCCAAGGCGACGCCGACCTCCGGTCGCGCGCCGCTGACCGTGCAGTTCGACGGATCGGAGTCCACGGACCCCGAAGGGGAGGCGCTGACGTACCGGTGGGACTTCGGCGACGGCGCGACCTCCACCGCGGTCAGCCCGAGCCACACGTACACCGTCCCCGGGACCTACGCCGCGACGCTCACAGTCGACGACGGCCGCGGCCGCAACCCGACGGACACCGTGATGATCGGCGTCGACAACACCCCGCCCCGGCTGGACGTCACCGAGCCGGTCCCCGATGCGCCGTTCCGCGTCGGGCAGAAGGTGCGCCTGCGGGCGACCTGGGACGACGACGAGGAGACGACCTTCCCCGGCTCGCGCATCCGGTGGACCGTGAACCTCCACCACCGCGACCACATCCACCCGCGCGGCGAGTTCACCGGGGGCGATGTCGAGTTCACCGCGGCCGACGACCACGACGCCGACTCGCACTACGTCATCACCGCCACGGTCACCGATCCTGGCGGACTGTCGGACACCACGACGTTCGACATCCACCCGCGGACGACGCCCCTGACCGTCCGCAGCGACCCGCCGGGCGCCGCCCTGGCGTACGCCGATGCGACGACGACCGGGTTCCCGCCGATCCCGGCGACCGCGGCGCCGGGCTTCCGGACGACGATCTCCGCGCAGCCCGGCTTCTTCCGCGACGGCATGTACCTGCGGTTTGCCGCCTGGTCGGACGGCGGGGCGGCGACGCACTCGATCGCGGTGCCGGAAAGCGGCGCGGCGTTCATCGCGCGGTACCGCCCCGCGACGCAGGGCACGGCCGACGCGACGTCGGCGCGATTCGTCGCGGAGGACGGGCAGGCCAACGTCGTGACGGTGGCACTGCACGAGGGGCGTCACGACCTGCTCGACGACACGCACGAGGTGATGGCCTCCGGGGACTGCCTGCGTGTCGACGTGCGCAAGGCCAGCTGCCCGGCCGGACTGCCCATGCGGGTCGACCTCGGAGACGGTGACGACGCGGTGACGATCCTCACCGTCCGCGGCGCAGTCGCGGACGGCGGGGCCGGCGCGGACCGGCTGACCGGCGGGCCCGGCCCCGATGCGTTCTCCGGTGGGCCGGGCGACGACACGATCATCAGCCGCGACGGCGTGGCCGAGGACGTCGACTGCGGAGCGGGGACGGACACGCTGGTCGCCGACCTGGAGGACCGCGCGGTCGGCTGCGAGTCCGTCGACGTTCCGTTCTTCGGCGGGGGCGACCAACCGAGGCCATTCCCACGAAACCCAGACCCCGCGCCGCCAGGCCCGATCACGCGCGACCTGCGGGCGCCGGCGATGACCCTGCCGCGCCGTGCGCGCACGGTGCGGGCTGATCGCCGTGGCCGGGTCACCATCGGGCTTGGGCGGCTCGACGAGTCCGCGCGGATCACGGCGCAGGTGTTCGATCCAGCCGGCCGCCGCGTGGGCCGGACGGCCCTGCGCGGCGCCGCCGGGCGCGTACCGTCCGCGCGGGTGACGCTGGATCGCCGGGCGCGCCAGCTGCTGGCCCGTCGCGGGTCCGTCGTCCTGCGCGTGCGGCTCGTGCTCACCGACGCCGCCGGCAACGCGCGCGGGCTCACGCTCCGCGTGCGCGTCAGGCGGTGACCGCCGCCCACGCCGCCGCGACAGCCTCGGCGCGCGTATGGACGCCGAGCTTCGTGCGGATGCGCTCGGAGTGCTTGTGCAGCGTCCGCGGGCTGATGCCCAGCTGGCCCGCCACCGACGCGGTCGACCCGCCGCGCATGAGCTGGTCCAGGATCTCCGCCTCGCGCGCGGTCAGTCCCAGGCCCGTGAGCCGGCGACGGAGCTCCTCGGGGACCGGGAGCGCGGGGGCGCGCAGCTGCACGTTGCGCCACGCCTGAATGAGGTGGGGCCGCGCGAGGTCGAGGACCTCGCGGTCGCGCATCGTGAAGTCCCTCGCCCCGTTGCTGAGCGCGATGCCGATCGTCAGGTCCGGCGGGCCGGGCAGCGCGACGGCGAGCTGGTACTCGACCCCCATCGGGCCGTAGACGTGCTGGTAGAGCTCGAGGGCGTGCAGCTCGTCGCGGGTGACGAAGTCCGAGAAGCGGTACGCCCGGCCGTCCCGGGTCTCCTGGTAGTAGGAGACGATCGGGTTCTGCAGCGCGTACTTGTCCCACTCCGCGTACAGGCGCGCGTCGGGGATCGGATCGATCAGCGCGGCGTGGATCGTGCCGTCGGCGCCCACCTCGTTGTAGGAGATCCAGTCGCACGGGATGACCCGCTGGATCGCCGGAAGCAGGCTCGCGCGGAACTGGTCGAGCGTCTCGGCGTGGTGGGCCTCACCGACGAGTTCGAGGACGGCGTGGACGTCGCTGGCGGTGAGCGGGGCCATCGTGGCCCGACGAACCCTACGTTCCGGCCCGGCACGCCGTCTACCGTTCCGGGCGATGGCCGACCCCGATCGCCTTTCCCGCTACCGCGCCAAGCGCGACGCGGACGTCACCCCCGAGCCTCCGGGCGACCGCCCCGCGACCGACGGAGGAAACGGCGCGCCGCGGTTCGTCGTCCAGGAGCACGACGCCACGCGCCTGCACTGGGACCTGCGCCTCGAGCACGACGGCGTCCTGCTGTCCTGGGCGCTGCCCAACGGCGTGCCGGCGACGCCCAAGGACAACCGGCTGGCGGTCCGGACCGAGGACCACCCGCTGGAGTACCTGGAGTTCCACGGTGAGATCCCGGCCGGGCAGTACGGCGCCGGCACGATGACGATCTACGACCACGGGACGTTCGAGCCGCACAAGATCGCCGACGACAAGGTCGAGATCACCCTGCACGGGGAGCGCGTCGAAGGGCGCTACGGCCTGTTCCCGCTCAGCCGCGAAGGCGGGTCGCGCCACGAGTGGATGATCCACCGGATGGACCCACCGAGCGACGACGCGCGGGAGCCGATGCCCGACGACGTCGCCCCGATGCTCGCCCGGCCGGGCACGCTGCCCGCCGACCCCGAGGGCTGGGCGTTTGAGATCAAGTGGGACGGCGTGCGGGCGCTCGCCTACGCGCAGCCCGGCCGGCTGACGCTGCGCAGCCGCAACCGGCTGGACATCACCGGCGGGTACCCCGAGCTGCGTCGCATGCGGACGGCGCTCGGGCATCGTGAGGCGATCATCGACGGTGAGATCGTCGCGTTCGACGACGACGGCAACCCGAGCTTCGAGCGCCTGCAGCGCCGGATGCACGTCCGCGGCGACGCGCAGGTCAAGCGCCTCATGCGCGACGTCCCCGTCGTGTTCGTCGCGTTCGACCTGCTGTGGCTCGACGGGCACAGCCTCATGGACCGCACCTACGACGAACGGCGCCGCGAGCTCGCGCTCCTCGACCTCAACGACCGGCACTGGCAGACGCCGGACGCCGTCGACGACGGCGACGCGCTGCTCGAGGTCACGCGCGCACAGTCGCTCGAGGGCGTCGTCGCCAAGCGCCGCGATGCGCGCTACGAGCCCGGCCGGCGGTCGGCCTGCTGGATCAAGGTCACGCACACCGCGCGGGTGGACGCCGTCATCGTCGGCTGGTTGCCGGGGGAGGGACGGCGCGGCAAGGGGATCGGGTCGCTCGTCGTGGCCGTCGAGGAGGACGGGCACCTCCGGTACGCCGGGCGCGTGGGCACCGGGTTCACCGACCAGGAACTGGACCGGCTCAGCGCGCTGCTCGAGCCGCTGGAGATGGGCCACGGCGTCGTCGAGGACGACCGCATCCCGCGCGAGGTCACGTGGGTGCAGCCCGACCTCACGGCCGAGGTCGCGTTCCGGCACTGGACCAAGGACGGCGTCCTGCGGGCACCGTCGTACAAGGGCCTGCGCGAGGACGCGGCCCCGACGCCCGGCTTCCTCGACGCCGGAGAGGCGGTGAAAGGCGGGCAGCTCGTGCGCGTGGGGGAGCGCAGCCTGAAGGTCACCAACCTGGAGAAGGTGCTCTATCCCGCGACGGGCTTTGCCAAGCGCGACGTCATCGCCTACCTGGTGGACATCGCGCCGGTGCTGCTGCCGCACCTCGAGCGCCGGCCGCTCACGCGCAAGCGCTACCCGGACGGGGTGGACGGCAAGGCGTTCTTCGAGAAGCAGGCGCCGTCGCACACTCCGGACTGGGTCGACACGCTCGCGGTGCCGAGCAACCGCCGCGGAACGGTCGACTACGTGCTCGCCGACGACCTCCCGACGCTCGTCTGGCTCGGCAATCTCGCCGCCCTGGAACTGCACACCGCGCTGCACCGCGCCGAGTCCCAGGACACGCCGGACTGCGTCGTCTTCGACCTCGACCCCGGTGCGCCGGCGACCATCGTCGAGTGCTGCCAGGTCGCACTGCTGCTCCACGGGATGCTCGAGGGCCTCGGCCTGCACACGGTCGCCAAGACGTCAGGCAGCAAGGGCCTGCAGGTCTACCTGCCGTTGAACGCCGGGGAGGCGACGTATGCGCAGACCAAGCCGCTGGCGCGCACGATCGCCGAGGTGCTCGAGCAGGCCGAGCCCGACCTCGTCGTCAGCCGTATGACCAAGACGCTGCGGCCGGGCAAGGTCCTGATCGACTGGAGCCAGAACGACCCCCATAAGACGACGGTGAGCGTCTACTCCCTGCGCGCCCGCGAGCGCCCGACGGTGTCGACGCCGGTGACGTGGGACGAGGTCCGGGCGTGTGCCGAGGGCGACGACCCCGAGTTGCTCGTCTTCACCGCGCGTGACGTGGTGCGGAGGGTGGCCGAGCAGGGGGACCTGTTCGCCGACGCGCGGTCGCTGGTCCAGGCGCTGCCCAGCCTCTCGTAGCCGCGCGTCCTGTCTGTCACGCTGTAGGACGTGCAGGGAGGGGGGAGTGTGCGCCGGATCGCAGGAATCATGCTGGTCGCGTGCGTGGTGCTGCTGGGCATCGCGCCGGCGGCGACCGCGAAGGTGCCGAAGGGCTGGCTGGGGGTCGCGCTGGGCGAGGACCTCGCGCCGCGGCCCGGGATGCTCGGCGACGAGTTCGCGCTCATGTCGCGCAGCGGTGTCGGGACCGTGCGCGTCACGTTCGACTGGAACGTCGCGCAGCCGTTCGCCGACTGGCCGCTGTGGTTCGGGCAGACCGACGCCGTCGTGCTCGCCGCCGCGCGCCGCGGCATCGACGTCCTCCCGACGGTCGTGGGCGCGCCGGCGTGGGCGAGCGACGACCCGGTCGACGGCACGTACGTCCTGACCCCACGCGACCCTGCGCAGTACGCCGCGTACCTGCGCGCGCTCATCGCGCGGTACGGCCCCCGCGGGACGCTGTGGACCGAGAACCCGTCGGTCCGCGCGCGGCCGATCCGGGCGTGGCAGATCTGGAACGAGCCGAACCTGGACCGCTACTGGCGCGGTGACTGGGAGACCGGGTACCTGACGCTGCTGCGCGCCGCCCACGCGGCCGTGAAGGGCGCCGACCCGGGGGCGAAGGTCGTCCTCGCGGGCCTGCCGAACTTCTCCTGGCTGGCGCTGGGGTCGCTGTACCGCAAGGGCGCCGCCCCGTTCTTCGACGTCGTCGCGGTCCACCCGTACACCCGCAAGCTCAGCAACCTCGTCGAGCTCGTCGACGCCAACCGGCGGGTCATGCGCGCGCAGGGCGACGCGCGCGCCGAGCTGTGGGTCACCGAGCTGTCGTGGCCGGCGGCGAAGGGCCGGGCGCGCGATCTGGGCTTCAACGTCACGTCGTCCCAGCAGGTGCGTCTGCTGCGCGGGGCGGTGCGTGAGCTGGCACGCGAACGCACGCGCCTGCGTCTGGGCAAGGTCCTCTGGTACGCCTGGCTGACGCGGGGCAGCGGGACCACCGACGCGTTCGCCTACTCGGGCCTGCGCTGGCTGACCCCACGGGGGACGGCGCGGTCGACGCCGGCCCTCGGTGCGTTCCGCAGGGTCGCGGACGACATCGGCGCCCGCTAGCCTTCCTGGTCCGGCGGATTGCCCACTTGGTCGTGACCTCGCTTCGGCGAGGTCGAGCCGGGTCCCGCGCCGGCCTTCGGGCCGGCGGCCTGCCCCGGTGGCCAGGAGTGTCAAATGCCCAGGCAAGACACTCGAGTCCTGGGATGTATGTAGTCAGTGGTGATCGAGTTCGGGCGGTACCGGGCGGGCCTTCGAGTCCGCCCGGCCGCGTTAACGGGGCGGTTCTTCGTAGGCTGTGGCCATGCCCGACACGCTGTCCGAGGCGGCTCGCCGCCCCCTGAACATCGCGCTGGCCGTCGGCATCGTCGACGCGGTGCTCCTCGTCGTCCTCCTCTACTTCGCCCGCATCGCCGACGATGACGCCGCGGTGTCGATCCTCGGCCCGATCCACGGCGTCGGGTTCGTGATCCTGCTCTACCTGACCGGCAAGGGCGCGGCCGAGCAGCTCTGGAGCTGGTGGTTCCCCGCGGCGGTGCTGGTGACCGGCGGCCCACTGGGGACGATCATCGGCGACATCATCCTGCGCCGCCGCCTGCCCGACCGCGCGGCGGCCTGACGGCCATGGCGATCGTCGACGAGGGGCCGCTGCGCCTGCCTCCCGGCGCCCGCCAGGTCCTCCTCGCGCCGGGCACGCTCGCCCGGGCGCTGGCCGCGGCCGACGATGACCCGGAGCGGCGCTGGATGCTGCGCCTGCCGCGTGAGGTACGGCGGTCGTTCGTGGCCGAGGTCATCGACGCGGGGGCGGACCGCCGAGGACAGGAGCGGTGGCTGCTCTCCCAGGACGACGAGATCTGCCGGTCGTACGCCGACGAGGTGCTGAGCCTGCGGGCCGAGGGCGACCCCGCGGAGGCGTGGCTGTTGCGCCAGCCCGCCGAGGTGCGCGCGTCGTTCGTGGACGAGGTCCTGGCCTGATGCCGATCGACGGGGGCGCCGAAGCGCAGGCGCTGCACTCCCTGCTCGCCAGCGACGCACTCGCTGAGGCGCCGTGGTTCGACGCGCACACCCACATCGGGGCGAATGACCCGGATGGCCGCAGGGCCACGCGGGAGGAGATCCTCGACGGCCTCGACCACGCTGGCCATCGCCGCGCGCTCGTGTTCCCGATGCACGAGCCCGACGGGTATGGCCGCGCCAACGACGCGGTGCTCTCCGCGTGTGCCGCGTCGGGCGGCCGGCTCGACGCGCTGGCCCGGGTCGACCCCAACCATCACGACGCGGTTGACGAGGCGCGCCGGTGCCTCGACCTCGGCGCGAAGGGCATCAAGCTGCATCCGCGTAGCGACGCGTTCGCGTTGCCGCATCCCACGGTCGACGCGATCGTCGCGCTGGCCGCCGAGCGCCGCGGCATCGTCCTGTTCCACGCGGGCCGCGGCATCCCGCGACTCGGCGCCGCCGCGGCTGACCTCGCGCGCGCCAACCCCGAGGCGCGCATCGTGCTGGCCCACGCCGGCATCAGCGACGTGGCCGACCTCGCGCCGATCGTCGCAGAGCTCCCGAACCTGTTCTTCGACACCGCGTGGTGGCAGGTCTCCGACGTGCTGGCTGCGTTCGTCGCCGTCCCACCGGGCCAGATCCTCTACGCGAGCGACATGCCATACGGGCCCGGGCTCTTCGCCGGCTTCGCCATGGAGCGTGCGGGGCGCGCGGTCGGCCACGGCGACGACGTCCTCGCCGAGATCGCGGGCGGCCAGCTGACCCGGATTCTCGCCGGGGAGGACCCGGCCGACCTGGGCCCGGCGCCCGGGGAGACGCCGCTCGGGGCGCGTTCGCCCACGCACGAGCGACTCGTCGCGCATCTCACCGCGGCGGTCTCGGGCACGTGGAGCGACGGCGACCCCGAGCAGAGCCTGGCGCTCGCGCGGCTGGCGATCGCGGACGGCGGCGATCCGCTGCTGGCACTCGTCGACACCCTGATCGCCCGGGCACAGGAAGCCCGGTCCGCTGAGCGCGCCGATCAGCGCGCCGGCCTGATCTACGCCCTCACGGCGCAGTTCCTGGCGGGCACGCCCTCCGCAGGTCTTCCGGGTTAGCCCTTCACCATCCGCTTCGTCTTCTCCGGGTCATCGAACGGGAGCGTGTGCGCGATCGCCGGGACCGTGATGCTGCCCCGGACCTCCAGCGGCGTGCCCTGTACGGCCTGCGCCACGTTCATCCGCGCGATCGCCATCGACTTCTTCGTCAGGCGGGAGTACATCGCGCACGTGATGACGCCGACTTGCTCGTCGCCGGCGAACAGCGCGTCGCCCTCGGCCGCCGCGGCGTCACCCTCGAGCAGGACGCCGAAGATCTTGAAGCGCTCCTTGCCCTTCAGCCGCGCGTGCTCCTCGGCGCCGCGAAAGCCGGTCTTCCCCGGCGTGACGGTGAAGTCCAGGCCGAGCTCCCACAGCGTGTCCCCGGGTGCCTCGTCGGCGAACGGGTACATCTCGCTGTTGTCGTAGGGATAGAAGAGGAGGTAGCTCTCGACGCGCAGCCAGTCGAGCGTCACGAACGCGCACGGGACGATCCCGAACGGGGCGCCGAGTTCCAGGATCGTGTCCCAGATCTTCGGCGCGTCCTCGCGCTTGCAGAAGATCTCGTAGCCGCGCTCGCCGGTGTAGCCGGTGCGCGAGAGCATCACCGGGCAGTCGAACAGCAGCGTGTGCGTGAAGTGGAAGTAGTTCAGGTCGCGGATGCCCGGGACGTGCTCGGCGAGGAAGTCCACCGCGACAGGTCCCTGGAGTGACAGGTCGTGCAGGTCGTCGTCGAAGAGCACCGCGACGTCGCGGCCCTGGGTCGACCGGGTCAGCTGGGCCATGCCGTCGCCGGAGCCGTGGACGACCAGCCATGCGTTCGGGCCGGTGCGGTAGACGATGCAGTCGTCGATGAACTTGCCCGCGTCGTTGAGCATCGACGCGTAGACGGCCTTGCCCGGGTACAGCCTGCGGACGTCGCGGGTGACCGCCTCCTGGAGCAGCGCCTCGGCGTGCGGGCCGACGTAGTGGACCTTCTTCAGCCCCGAGACGTCCATGATCCCGGCCTTCGTGCGGATGGCCTCATGCGCGTCGGCGAGCGGGGTGCTGTAGCCCCATGGGGTCCCCATCCCGTTCCAGTCCTCGAGGTCGGAGCCGAGGGCACGGTGGCGATCTGCGAGGGCGGAGACCCGCCAGGAGTGCGTCATGGCCGCCAGCCTGCCAGCCAAATGAACCTATTTGTTCACACCACTGGTCCAAGACCAGGATCGGCGCATTGGACCGCGTGTCGCATCAGAAACACAGAGCGTTCTCACCACGGTATGCTGGCGCCGCCATCGAAGGGGGGACGCATGTCGGACAGGACTCATCGTGCCGAGGAGCAGGCAGAGGCGGGCGCGCCTCCGAGCCGCAGTGCGATGCGCGAGGTCGTCGCCGCGGCGCTGGCGCTCGACCGCGCCAGCAAAGACTTCGCGCGGGAGACCGGGTATCGCGAGGCCCTCGAGCTGGCAGTCGAGGTGGCCGGCCCCGATACGCGCACCGGACGCGAGCTGCGCGAGGAGCTGCGTGATCTCGCCTGGCGGTCATCCGACGGGGACCGGCCGTTCGGTGTGGGGCCCGTGCGGGACCGCCGCGACGGCTACGCGCTGGCGGCGGAGCGCCTGGTCCGCGCGTTCGATGCCGTTGGCCTGCACGACGAGTACGCCGCTTACGCGGGGGTGGACGCGGGTGGCGCCCGGAGCCTGCCCGCCGGGTTCCGCTCGTTCGGGACCTCGCTGGCCTGAGGCGTGACGTTTCGCCGGCGCGAGGCCTGCGTACAATGGGGCTTGTGAGCGACGCGTCCAAGATCGCCAAGAACCTCCGCGCCTTCCAGATGGCGATCAACGCGCATGCCGAGCAGAACCCGGACCACAACGTCCTGGGGCTCGGCCTCTCCGGGTACGACATCGAGCGGCTCGGCCTGGAGATCGGCGAGGAGATCCTTCCCGGCGTCCCGATCCAGGAGATCAACGTCACGGTCGGCAACTTCCGGGTGCTGTGCGACGGCGAGCATGACGAGGGCCTGGCCGGCGAGGCGCGGGAGGCGGAACCGGTCGAAGCGGTCTCCACGCAGACGGTCGAGACGGCGACGCCCGTCGAGATCGGCGCGCCCGGCTCGAACTGAGGACGGGCCCTACCGTGGTGGGGCATGGCGTCCACGCGGATCCTTCTCGAGCTTGACCTGACGCACGGCCTCCTGGAGGCGCCGCCGGCCGACCCGCTGGCCGCGTGGCGGGCGCGGATGACCCCGTCGCTGCCGGCGGTCGTGCGCCGGCTGCGTGAGGCCCGCGAGCGCGACGAGGTCGGCGGCCTCGTGGTCCACATCGGCGGGGAGCCGCCCGAGCCCGCGCAAGCCGAGGAGCTCGGCGCCGCGGTCGAGGCGTTCGCCGCCGCCGGCAAGCCGACGGTCTGCTGGGCAGAGACGTTCGGCGAGACCGGAAACGGCACGGTCGACTACCACCTGGCCGCGCACTTCGACGAGATCTGGCTGCAGCCCTCCGGCGGGCTGGGGCTCCTCGGGTTCGCCGCGCAGGGTCTGTTCGCGCGGGGCGCGCTGGACCGGCTCGGCGTCGAGCCGCAGTTCCGGATGCGCCACGAGTACAAGAACGCGCCCGACACGTTCCTGCGCGAGTCGATGAGCGCGCCCCAGCGCGAGGCGATGCAGCGCATGACCGACGTGCTGACCGACACCGTGGTGGCGACGGTGGCGCGCCGCCGGTCGCTCGACGCCGACGCGGTCCGCGCCGTCATCGCCGACGCGCCGCTGACCGCCGAGGAGGCGCGCGAGCGGGGCCTCGTCGACCGGGTCGGCTACCGCGACGAGGTCTACGACGACCTGCGGCGGCGTCTCGGCGACGAGGTGACCCAGCGCTACGTGCACCGCTGGTCACCGCCGCGCGGCGTCGAACTGCAGCGTCGGGTCCGGCGCGAGGTCTCACGCCGGTTCGGTGGGGGACGCCCGACGACGATCGCGGTCGTGCCCGTGGTCGGCGGGATCACGCTGGGTCGCAGCGGCGGCTCGCCGCTCATGGGGCGCACCACCGGGTCGGACACGATCTGCGCCGCGCTGCGCGCCGCACGGGAGGCCGACGACGTGGCCGCGGTGGTGCTGCGGATCGTGAGCCCCGGTGGCTCGTACACCGCCTCGGACGCGGTGCACCGCGAGGTCGCCCGGGTCCGCGCGTCCGGCCGCCCGGTCGTCGCGTCGATGGGCGGCGTGGCGGCATCGGGCGGGTACTTCGTCGCGATGGGCGCCGACGAGGTGTTCGCGCTGCCGAGCACGATCACCGGATCCATCGGCGTCTTCGCCGGCAAGATGGTGCTCCGGGCCGCGCAGGAGAAGATCGGCGTCGGGCGCGAGCTCGTCACCTCCGGTGAGCAGTCTGCGATGTGGTCGGCCAACCGGCCGTTCACCGAGGACGAGCTGCTCCGCCTGGACCGGTGGCTTGACGAGGTGTACGCGGACTTCACGCAGAAGGCCGCGGACGGCCGCAAGATGCCCGTCGACCAGCTCGAGCCGCTGGCGCGCGGCCGGGTGTGGACCGGCGTCGACGCGCACGAGCACGGCCTGGTCGACACCGTCGGCGGCCTGGAGGCCGCGCTTGCCGCTGCGGCACGGCGCGCGGGGCTGGACCTCGCCGAGGCCGATCCGGTGCTCTACCCGGCGGTCTCCGCGCTCGCGCGCATGCGCCCGCCGGCCCACAGCGATGCCCCGAATGCGTCGCTCGCGCCGCTGGCGCTGCCGGGGGAGGGCCTGCTGGCCGGGCTCGGCTCGCCGGAGGCGCTGCTCGGGCAGCTCGGGATGGCCCTCGGCCTCGGCGCGGGTGTCCTGCGCCTGCCACCCGGCGCCACGCCGGTGTAGTCAAACGGCCCAGAATGTGGTGTAGTCCCCGACGTGCCCAGCCCTGCCTGGCGTCGGCCGCTTGTCCTCGCAGCTCTTGCTGCCGGGATCCTGACCGCGCTCACCTCCGCGCCCGCCCACGCCGCGCCGCCGGCCTTCCGCGCCTTCACGCCGGTGAGCCTGCCCACCGGCCTCGCGACCGGACCCGACGGCAACCTCTGGGTCACATCGGCAGCAGCGGACTCGGTCATGCGGATCACGCCGGGCGCCCTGAGTGAGCAGTTCACTGTCGGCATCGCCCTCGGCGGTGACCCGCTCGGCATCACCGCCGGGCCCGACGGAAACCTGTGGTTCGTCGAGAACGACGCCAGCCGGATCCAGAAGCAGGCGATCAACGGCAACATCGTCGGCACGTTCCCGCTCCCCGCCGGCAGAGGGCCGACCGCCATCGTCGCCGGCCCGGACGGCAACCTCTGGTTCACGGAGTCCGCCGGGAACAGGATCGGCCGTGTGACGACCGAGGGTTCCATCACGGAGTTCTCTCCGACCCCGCCCGACGCGCTCAGCGGTCCGGCCGACATCGCCGCTGGAGCAGACGGGAACCTCTGGTTCACCGAGCCCGCGGCCAACAGCATCCGGCAGGTCACGCCGACGGGCGAATTCACCCAGTTCTCGTTCTTCCGGGACAACGCGCAACCGGGCGCGATCACCGCGGGCGCTGACGGGAACCTGTGGTTCACCGAGAGCAACTTCCCGGCAATTGGGCGGATCGACCCCGGGTCTGGCAGCGCCACGGACTTCCCGATCCCCAGCATCGCGGGCCCCATCACCGCCGGCCCGGACGGCAACGTGTGGTTCACGATGGCCAATGGGTCGATCGGCCGGATCACGCCGGCCGGCGTCGTGACGCCGTTCCCCGTCCCCACCACGGTCCTGCCGGCGGGGACGACCTTCTCCGACCTGCGCACCGGCCCCGACGCCAACCTCTGGGCCGCCACCAGCAACGGCAAGCTGCTGCGCATCACGACGGGCGTCACTCCGCCGCGGTTCACCGATCCCGCCAGCATCAGGGTTCCAGGCACGGGGGACAGCGGGATCGCCGACACTTACCCGGCGACGATCGAAGCCGACGGGCTCCAGGGCACGGTCACGAAGGTCACGGTGCGGCTGAACGGCGTGCATCACGGGTTCGCCAGCGACATCCACGCACAGCTCGTCGGGCCGCAGGGCCAGAGCGCGGTGCTCATGGCCAACCCCACGGATCGGCTGGGCGACGTCGGTCTCGCCCGGCCCGACGTGTTCGACGGCGAGGTCCTGACCTTCTCCGACGGCGCCCCCGCACCGCCCCGCCGCCCGTCGAGCGGCGTCTTCGCGCCGTTCAACCCGGGCTTCCTGCTCGCGTTCGTCCCGCCGGCCCCGCCCAACGTCCCGGCGCCGCCCGCCAGCCTGGCCGTCTTCAACGGGACGAACCCGAACGGCACGTGGAAGCTGTTCCTCGTCGACGATGACGATCACATCGAGCTCACCCGCGCGACGACCGGCGTCATCGCCGGGGGCTGGTCGCTCGACATCGAGACGACCGGCCCGCCGCCGGTGCAGCTACCTGCGCCGCCGCCCGTGCAGCTGCCGGCGCCGGATCCGATCATCGTTCCGGGCCCGACGGTCACCGTCGCCGGTCAGGCCCCGGCCGCCGTCGCGGATACGACACGCCCGACGCTGAAGCTCGGCACGCTGCCGAGCCGCGTGAAGCTCAGCGCGTTCCGCAAGGGCCTGCGTGTGCTCGTGACGCCCAGTGAGCCGGTGACCATCGACAGCACACTGGCGGTCACGCCGCGGACGCTCTTCGAGCGCACGACCAAGCTCAGCCGTGCCCAGACGCTGGTGCTCAAGCCGAGCGCGAAGGTCCTCGGCCGGCCGAAGCGCGCGTTCAAGGTGCGGCTGCGGTTCGTCGTCACCGACGGCGCCGCGAACCGCACGACGGTCCAGCGCACGGTCACCGTCACGCCGTGACCCGGGCCTGCTGACTCAGGTCCCGCAGTACGTGACGTAGTCGCCCGCGTCGCGGCCGGCGGGCTGCGTGTACGCCGGCGGGGCGTCGGTGGCGAACGGCCGGCGCACCGCGTCGACCAGCCGCTCGTAGGGCCCGAGGTCGCCGGCGGTCGCGTGTGCGAGCGCGTCCTCGACCGCCTCGTTGCGCGGGATCACGACCGGGTTGACGGCGTCCATCACGTCGGGGTTGGGGGAGCAGGCCAGCCAGCGCTGCACCCAGCCCGTGGTGGCTGCGGGCTCGCGGGCGAGGCTGCCGAACGCGTCGGTGTCGCCGCGGGCGGTCGCTGCGAGTGCCCGGAACGCGAGGGTCCAGTCGACCTCCGCGTCGTGCAGCAGCCCGAGAAGATCGTCGACGAGCGCCTCGTCCTCTCCGACGCCATGCGTCAGCCCGAGCTTCGCGTGCACGCCGGCGGTCCAGTGCTGGCCGAACCGCGCCGGGAACGTCTCGAGGACGGCCATCGCCCGCTCGACGGCGGCGTCGGGCGTCTCGGCGTCGATCAGCGACAGCAGCGACTCGGCCAGGCGGGCGAGGTTCCACTGCGCGATCAGTGGCTGCCGGCCGTAGGCGTAGCGGCCGCCGTGATCGATCGAGCTGAACACGGTCGCGGGGTCGTAGCGCTCCATGAACGCGCACGGGCCGTAGTCGATCGTCTCGACCGAGATCGTCATGTTGTCGGTGTTCATCACCCCGTGGACGAAGCCGTCGAGCATCCAGCGCGCGAGCAGCTCGGCCTGCGCGGCGACGACCGCGTCGAAGAACGCG
>SXGQ01494956.1_pt1 | contig 17192 bp, 14 predicted proteins | sample 3178371 | NCBI WGS metagenome assembly SXGQ01 (sample SAMN11356859, study PRJNA531348) | freshwater metagenome | isolation source: freshwater sample F1-20 | place: China: Fuxian Lake, Yuxi | collected 2017-12-25 | reverse complement strand
CCGCTGAGAAGTCCCTCTTGAGCCCCCCGCCAAATCTGGCTGGTCTTTTCGCCCCACACCTGCTTCATGATGGTGTCGGCGAAGCTGGAGACGACTGCCACGCGCTTTCCAGCGAGATGCTGTGTCCAGCGATACTTTGGAGAGACGTAGTATGGCTCCAGGCTGCGAAGAGGCACACGAAAAGAGTGAGGAGCATATTGCGTTAAAAATGTGTTTTCAGTTGCGGCCGTCGGCTTATACCATCCTGCCGCGCCGCCATCGAGCTCGCGTAGAGCCTTCACGTAGGCCTCGCACCAACCGTCAATACTGGAATCGGTGGCAGGAAAGACGCCGGCATTGCACTGGATTTGATGCACGATGCGCGCGGGATACTCGCGATGGGGAGGAGAGCCACGGCGCATTGTCAGCCAGAAAAAGAGGGTCTCGATTTCAATAGTTCCGTGACGACCAATCAAAAATGGTCTATTTCGTTGTATAAAGTCGGATATTTTCCAGGCGCCCATATTGACGTCTTCGGGTGTGGGTGCGGACATTTCTAGAGGGATTTAGCGGTCAGACCCTTAGGCTTTACGCGTTGCGCCAAGGATTCCAGCGTGTTCCGTCTGGATTGAGACGAATCGTTCCGCCGAGGACATTGCCGGCTGGGATTGGAGGAGGCTCTGGGGCAATCAGCTCTGGAAAGAAGGGTGCGGCCTCAGGCACTGGCTCAGGCTCAGGCTGACCAGACTGTGCCTCTGCAGCACCGTCGAGTGCGGCCTCAAACTCAATCACGACCTCATCGCCCTGCGCCAGAACAATATTGGCCGGCTCAGTCGTAATAACATCAAATGCGATTTGGTATCCTCCCAACACCTCTAGAGGAATGAGAACTGTATCCCCCTGGCGCAGAACTCCAAGGCGTGTGAGTGCCCTCTCCAGCTCCTCCTTTGCATCTGCGTAATAGAAGGCGGAATCGTGTGGGCGCAGAACAATACGCGTGGCCTCTGGAAAGGCCTCCTGTGAGAGCCAGGAAATATCCGCAGTCTCACCGATGCCCTCGGACCCCAGCTGGTCAATCATCCAGGTGGGCAGATATACTCTGTCATTCTCGTCGCCCTGCACGGGTGTTCCGAGGGCGGCAAAGATAATCTTCTCGCCAACCTGAATCTGCGCGATGAGTCTCTGGCCGTCATTCTCTTCCGTGATTTTCCGCCATGCGGGCAGAGGTGCTACGCATGTGGCCCAGTCGCCTGTCTCATTCTCGACGGTTCCATTGAGGAATACAGATGACCAGAGCTGCATTGTGTGCGTGTGTGTGCAGCCTTAAGCCTGGCCGCACATATCAATTTTAGCAGGCTTCCGCCCCCATGTCGCTCTATGGATGTCTTGTCAGACATACACCAACACCCTTTGAACAGGCAATCAACACAATAGACCTACCGCAGCACAAGAAGAGTATTATTATGCACAGATATGTTCCACTGTTGAGGCAACTGAAGGGGCGCACAACACGTCTTACAATTATATTTCAGTCGTCTCGTGCCGTCATTACAGTCGGCTCTCTGATTGTTCCCGCGCTTCTCTCTATTCAATATACTGGCACATCGGATTATCAAAACTCAACCATCTATTGGGCCACGTGGATTATATCACTCTGTGTGACAATCTGTAATGGGCTCTTGACACTGTTCAAGCTCGATAAGCATTACTACCATATCCATACCGTCTATGAGCATCTTACCTCCGAAGGGTGGCAGTATATTGGTCTTACCGCAAAATACAGCAGATTCAACGCGCCGGCAGTTGCACCAACGCATGAAAATCAATTCATCTATTTTTGCCATTCTATTGAGAAAATCCGGATGAAGCAGATTGAGGAGGAGTATTATAAGATTAACGAGACGTCTTCGCATCCGTCGAATCATCCGCCCACCGCAACTGCTGAGCAGTCGCTGATTCCGCCTACACCGCAGAAGGGATTCATAGAGAGTATTCCCGCGGATATTGTCAAGGCGATTAAGGAGCAAAAGTCGCGGGCTACAGTAGAGGATGCAGGGGGGGAAGAAGACACGAAAAGTAAAGAAGACGGGGCACAAAAACCAGTGTCAGTGTCTTTCGACCTGTAAGAATAAGAGTATGCCTGGAAAAGCATTCTGCCAGCAGCATATGGATAAGTGTCCGCGCATATCTCCTCTGAGTGGATGGGAGCCTGCGTATAACCCGAAGAAATGGAACAAGAAAATGGAGGTGCGTGAGACACACAACTGTTATTCGTATGCGATGAATGTGAATGACCCGAAGCAGCTGGCAAAATGCAAGGGGAAGAAGGAGTGTAATGCTGCATTTCATCAGCCAGGCCAGCCGTCGGATTATGATGGATTCAGCTCGGAGAGGCCAAAGACATGTCCAAATATGATTGTACGGATGCTAGGAGATAATCCGAATATTACTCTGACGACATTTGAGCAGAAGTGTCCAACAGGAACATCCAAGATTGCATTGGTTGTCGATGAGTCGGATGACTACCATTACCTACGGCAGGATAAGGAGCAATACTGGTCGCAGAAGTCTGGTGCGAGACCAGTGACAAATCTGGACGCGGATGGCCATGAAATCTGGGACCCGCAGCTGTGTAATCTTGATTATACGCGCGAAGGTGTGTTAAACTATAACTACTTTTGCTCGTATATGTGTGTGCCTCGTGAGAAGCCGTTGTATCTGAAATCGGGTGGAGGGTCAAGACGTCTTCTTAGGGCTTCTTCGAGGCCCGCTGCTGTTGCTTCAGTTAGGGCTTCTTCGAGGCCCGCTGCTGTTGCTTCTGCTTCAGCCAGGCCTTTCCGGACGGGGACAACAAGACGGCATTCATAGGGTCATACATGGCCAATGCCTCTACAGAGTCGAGGCGGTCTCTCGGCGATGTTTTAAGGAGCCCCCGCAGAATATGTTTGATGGGACCTCTCCTCCGTCTCCACTCAGGATTTTCTGCAAACTCTTTTGATAGAAGGAGTTTGCGTAAGATTGATAAAATATTATGGCCGATAGCCCAGCTATCTACTACTGGCCAATACAGCTGCATAAATGTGGGAAAGTCGCCTGACTGATATGCCTTGGACGAATTCAGAAAAAGTGCGAGCTCGGCAATCTGTTGGTAGCGGCTAATACCAAGAATCTTTTCCACATATTCTATTGCGGGCTTATCTTTCCTTATATCATCCAGCATTTTCTGAAGAGGTATTCCTTCATCTAGCCCGTCAATGATTGTGACCTCGGGTGGTATTTGTCCTATTCCTGGGGCGTATTGCGCCAACAGATGCTCTTCAATGAGCTCCTGTGTGATAGCATGGGAGCTGTATGAGCGTCCAAAGTCTATTAAGCGTGGATGATAACTTTTATTCACCAGAATATTGTTGCTGTGGAGATCGTTGTGAATGAATCCATGGAGTGCAAGATATGCCCCCGTTTCCAGCATGTCGCGTATGAAATCGTAGAATGGAAACTCGGCGACGATGACTTTGAGATCCCGTAACTTTGTATCGAGTGCCCCGTGGAGCGTTTTTCCGCCATAGGGCACTTCGAACTGCACCATATCACTGAGTGATTGTCCCTCTAGAGGCTGGCATTTCGATATATCCTTTTCTTTTTGCTCGGTAAATGGACTAAGAGTTGTGCAGAAAGTGTCGAGCTCGGGCAGAATAAGATATTTCTTGGCTTCGGGCTTATTTGCAAATATTCTCGCGGCGAGGATTTCACTTTTGACGTCCTCTTTATCTGTGACTTTTCCCAATTTTCCCTTGGAGGCCTGGCGAGTAGAGCCACGGCATTTGAGTGGTGGCGTGAAAATGCATCCATATACTCCAGAGCCGAGCATGCCTCCGCCCTTTTGATTTGCTGGTATCATCAGACCATTGTCCATCCTGTTTGTTGCTGGGGACTTTTTTCCAAGTCGCAAAGCTTCAAGCCCCTAAGCTTCGCGCCCCAGCGGCGGGAAGGGATATCCTGCTATAAGGTAGATGTCCGGAACAGTCTGGATAGGACTATGTCTATTATTAGGAGTGCTTGTCCTGGAGTTGCTCGCCCCTGTAAAGCTTGCAGAGGGGTTCCAACTGCTGACGACACCCGCTCCCAAACAGAAACCAAATATCATAACGAATCTTATTGTGCGTCGCGGAGACGTGGGTATTGACAGAGAGCAGGGGGGCTACGTGCAGGACCGCCGTTACTTTGCAGGATATGCCGATGTGCAGAGATTCGGTGTAGATAACGATTTCTGTCGCGTGGTGAGCAAGGGCGGAGACCCTTCCACCACCGTATTCGCCTGTGCGCTCGCGGGAACAACGGGCGACCCGGTTGGCTATAGAACCCAAACGGTAAAGCTCGGCTTCAGGCTGAGTCGCGACGACTACATGCGCGACATCATTAATGACGGGCGCCAGGCATACTGTAGGATTCTGAAGGGGCAGGACGGAACATATAAGCCCTTATGTCTCCGCGCGCTCGATATTAACTTCAATACCACGGAGGAAATGGACCCCGACCCACCCGAGGATATCAAAACAATGATGGATTTCTATGCGGGATGTCAGCTGTGGCTGCGTCTCCGCGACGATATGGTGGATTATATGGACAAGGCTGTCGTGCAGACTGCGGGAGGACTCCGAATCGATGAGACGCCTCGCCCGACCATTACACGCGGTCTGTATTTTAACGGGATTGACCAATTCGTCCGGTTTGGAGATACTAGTGAGCTGTCCCTCGGCAACAGAATACAGATGCGCAGCATCAGAGCATTTAGTGTCTGGGTCTATTTCGACCAATTCACCAATAATGCGCACATCTTTGATTTCGGAGACGGGGCCGGTCTAAACAATACATGGATGGGCATTCTCGGAAAGGGCGACGCAGGAGATGAGGGAAATCAGGTGCGGCCGGCGAGCAACTGTCCTGAGACCACTATTCCAGAGGCCCCCAGTGGCGCGCAATTCTGCCCGGAGCTGACTGCACAGGACCTGTTCATGACGTCTGCGGCGAACGTGGATGATTTCACCTGTAGGGGGCCGGAGACACTTGCCAGCAAGGTCGAGCCGATTCAGACGAGGCCACCTCAAAAACCGGCTACTGGGCAAGTATCGCGCGCGACGCTCCAGTATGAAGTCTGGGACAAGAAACTCCGCAAGGTTCAGATCAAAGTGAATCGGGCTATTCCTCTGCAGAAATGGACCCATATCGTCATAACGGCGAAGTCAATGGACGCTATGCGTCCGGATTTGCTCGTCTATGTAAATGGCAATCTACTATTTACGCAGGAGCAGGCATATTTGCCACAGGCCAAGGTGACCAGCAATAACTATTTGGGAAAGTCCAACTGGGCGAACGATTCCTCCGAATATGAGCTGCGCGATGAGATGTTTTCGGGCAGCATGTTCGATTTCAGGATGTATTCGTCGGCCCTTTCGGAGACGAAGATTAAGAGGATTCTTCAGTGGGGTATGAACAAGCTGGGGCTGGATAACAGCTTCTCTTCAGTATCGGGTTAAGGTGCTGCCCCGCGCACCTTTCCATTAATAGCGGACACGAGCCCAACCTTCTGCTCACACAGATAGTTGGGCAGAGAAGGTCCAATACACACAATCCCTTCGTCCTTGATTGCATTGTTATACATCCAATCAGGGGGGAGAAAGTGACCCTTTGCCTGCGCAGTAGCAAAGGCCTTGAGTGCCCCGCGCATGGCGTGCTCCTTTATTACCATTGCATGTGTTCCCCAGAATCTCTTCACGCGGACATAGGACTGATTAATAGGCTCAGTCTCGACATACTCGTTTGCACCGAGCAGAAGAATATCCCAGCGCTCTGGCAGCTGATTTGCCATATGAATGAAACCATAGACATCATCCTGGGTCTTTGTCATGTAACAGTCGTCTTCAAAAAGAAGCACGGCCTGCTCTCTTGCCTTTAGAGAATTGTAGAGGATATCTACATGGCTGTGGGTGCAACCGAGCATTCCGCGGGTAATAGTATCACTGGACCATGGATGATCCTTCTTGATTTTGGGATTCTTCTCCCATTCGGTCCCATCCTTTGCGGAAAAAACTTCGACCTGGTGAATCATCGTCTTCTTCAGCTTCTCGATGATTGGCAGGCGCTCGGACGCAGTGTCCAGGTGAATCACGACGGTGCGGCTCATCTTTCCTCTAAAGCGCGCAAATCCTTTAGACAACTGGGATTTACGCGACAGCGTCAGCCACCACAGAAGCGGTAGCTTCCACAGCAGCGTCAGCCACCGCAGAAGCGGTAGCAGCCTCAGGTCCATCCAGCAGTGGTGGAACCTCATCCATAGGATCCATAGTAGCATCCTCCGCTACAACAGCGGCAGCAGCCTTTGCCTTCGGCACAGCTCGATAGAGTGCGCGAAGAGGCTTCCACTTCCAGTCCGCCTCCAGCTGTGGAACGGCCATATGGTCCCTCTTTGCCAGCGCCTTGAGAGAGTCATTGCCGAAGATGCGAAGTTGCTCCAACTCTGGAATACCAGTATCTCGCAGCCAATCCACGAATATGTGCTCCAAATCCGCATACACTTGCGACCGCTCATAGATGCGATTCATCATATCGGACCCCGCCGTAATCAGTGTCTGGATAATCTGGCCAATCTCCTTCTTGCGCTTGAATCTGGCCTCAGAAATCTCCAGACGCCGCTGCCACTCGAGCTCTGTCAAGCGATTCATCAGATAATTCACATCATCGTCCTTGTTCATGAGCTGTGGAGGGCGCGCGGGATATTCGGGCAACTTATCGGCAATGAGCTCCCGCATATTTCTGTGCGTCTCCAGCAGACTATTTTTCATGTCATTTGGAACATGCTCCATCCGCACGATGCTCATCCATTGCCATGTTGCGGGGAGACCTCCACAGGGGATATCGCCGGCCTCGCGAGGAGCCGCGCCGCCGCCATTACGCCTCAGCCACTCATAATAGTGCGGGTTATGCACAATGCCTGTCACGATGTGCCCAGTATTCCATGAGAAGGCCGTGTGGCAGCCGTCCATGACACACCACATCTGGTCGCATCCATCAATCTTGAAGATGCGCGTGCCGCACTTGGGGCACGGCCTCGTCTCTGCGCGAATCATCTTGGCCGATTCCACCGTATCGGGATTGCAGGTGTGCGCGACATCCTTGTCCTCACCGATACACACGAGACACTGTGTGCAGGCCCATTTGGAGCAGGTGCCGCACTTGTAGGATGTGGAGAGAAAGCCGCGGCATTCATCTGCGGGGCACTTCATGATGAACTCGCGACGAGGCTCTTGGCTCGGCGGGCCGCCATTCAGGCGGTCATTATAGAGCGCATCGTATCTCCAGCGCTGGGAGATGACGCTATGCATCCTGCCGCGCATCTTCTCATACTCTTTTACGATTTCATTGAACTGTGGCTCGATAGCATCGCGCTTTTCTCTGAGCACCTCCCTCCTATGGCGAATATCAGCCAGTTGCTCCTCCACCGCCTGCCTCCGCTCACGGCTAATATCCTCCTTTTCTAGCTCTGTCTTATAGGGCTGTAGCTGGTCATATAGCAAACTACGCTCCCTCTTAATACTGTAATACTCACTATGCACTACACGATATCTGAAGGCAACTGTTAGACGGTTTTCAGGCGTATCCAGAAACTCGTGTCCAAACAGCTTCTTAATATCCTCCTCCTCCTTTTTGCAGCGATCGAACTCTCGCTTATATTCTACATAGACCTGGATGGCGGGAAGCATAGCCTTCTCGCGCTCAAGAAGCACCTTTCGCCGCTGCTTGCGGAGCGTGTCATTGCGGAAGGAGAGGGGGAAATTCGCCGCCATGAACTCTTGACTCCATCCGCGCTTGCACTCCATACAGTGCGGGTCCTCATACGTTTGTAGCAGATACCTCTGTTGGCATCCGCGACACGCGTGGCTGGGACAGTATTGACATGTGACCTTTTGCACCTTCTTCCCCTTATAGTCCTCAATGCAAATATTACAACTGTCTGTCATCGTTGGTATGCCACCCAAGCCGCAGCAGCGCAGCCTCAATTTTTTATAGGCCCTTAGGTCCAAAATGCACGAGCAGACACGGGTGGCATCCGCTTAACACCTGTAGGGGCCACCGCAGACACCTCTGCAAGAGTTGTTCCCTCACCCTCTGCGTCGATAAATACTTCTGGACTGGGGAATCCATTGAACTCGGAGGCAGTCGCGCGAGTATAGGCGCCCATAGATGGAAACCAGAGCCAGTCACCCACCTCCAGCTCCTCCATAGAATCCGCCTTTGCAATCACATCGACGCTGTCGCATGTTCTACCGAACAGAATGCCGGCTGAGCGCTGCCTGGGAGCATCGTCGAGGCTGGGCCGCACCCTCACCCATTCGGGCTTCGCATAGTCGAACAGAATACTGGAGAACTGTCCGTAGAGACTGTCATCGATCGTGTATTTCCATGTGCTGCTGACAGAATCCCACTTCTTTCCAATAACCTGGACGAAAAAATCAAAGGCATTCGAGGCGATGAAACGCCCAGGCTCTGCAATCCAGTTCATTTTGGAGCCTCCCTCCGCCTCCTGAGAATCTACCGCCAGTATCGCGCTGCGAATAAAGATTGCATTGCGCTTGAAATCCGTCAGATTTGACATATATCCGCCGCCAATATCAATCGTATCCACGCGCTTGTGCCCCGCATGGGTCATCTTCAGAACGCCTGTGTAGGCCGCCTCTATCGCCCGCTCATACGCCGCTCCATTCGAGCATCCAGAGCCGACATGAAAACTGATGCCGCGCAGAGACAACCCCTTGGCCAGCGCAGCCGCGCTAATCCGCTCAACATCTCCTGGACATGCGCCGAACTTGCTGGAAAACGGCATTGCAGAGCCGGTATCATCGACTGCAATGCGAATCAGCGCGCCACCGGCATACACCCCCAGCTTCTCCACCTCCTCTACCGAGTCCACCACGGTTAGCGGCGCACCGATGCTGCGCGCTACTGCCAAATCTCTACCCGATTTGCACGGGTTCGCATATACAATGCGGTCATGCGCTGTCCCGCGCGCCAGCTTCTTGACTTCGAGAAGCTCCCTTTCAGATGCACAGTCAAATCCGACCCCTGCGTCATACAGTGTATTGAGCAGATGGGGATCGGGATTGCATTTCACGGCGTAAAATGGTGCAACGTTGGGCAACTGTGTCCGCCATAAGTCAAGGACATGCTTGACCCGGGGAACCGACATGACGTAGAATGCTCCGTGAGCGGAATGGCGTTGGAACCGGGAAAGGGTGCTGCGTAGTTTTTCCAGTGCGCTCTGAATACATATATATGACAAAAAAGGTTTAGGCTTTACACACCAAACACGGAGCCATATACGCCTGAGAACTGCAGAAGGATATGCACGATGCCGCATTTCAGGGTGAGAGCACTAAAGTCAAGCGCCGTATTGGGTGAAAAAGGCTTATTGCGGAGATAGGTCATAAATAGAAGGATACTTGCAGGAAAGGATGCTGCAAGTAATGTCTCGAGAGTGAATCGGAGGGGGTGTTCAGTGGGATAGCTAGAGTCACGTATGAGCACAGAGAAGCCGGTATAGATTGCAATAACGAGAGCGGCAAAGAAAATAGTTATATGTTTTATGAGTGTGGATGAATTTGTTCCAAAAATATCAAATGTATATTTGGTCGCGGATGGCTTACTGTAGATGCCAAAGACGAGTGAAACTATCCCGCCGAATAGGAGGCCAAATGCGGCGGGATAGAGTATGTCAAAATTCATTTCCTGCTATTAGACGACATTAAGTGTGTCTATGGCAGTCTTCGGTTTATATGCTGTGTTTCCTGAGAGATTCAGAATGGGATTGGGGGTTACGAGGGACGCGGAAGAGGTTCTGCGCATGGGGGAGCGGAGGGAGCGGCGGTGGTTCCCAATAGGATATTTCTTATTGACCATATAGGCGGCTGCGATGACGCAGAGAGCAGCGACGATGACTCCTGCAGCGATGCCTGCGGACTCATTTGAAGATGGAGAATTTACAGGGGGGATAGGTATGGGACCAGAGTAATTATATGTCATTGTAGGGGCGGGAGTTGGAGATGTGGAGGGTGTTGCGCGGTATATAGGGCTTGAATACGGCTGCTCGGTTTCTGTTGGGGAAGCCGAGGGCGACCAGGAAGCTGAAGGCGACCAGGAAGCCGACGCTGAAGCCGAAGGCGTGGTAGAATCTGAGCTAGAAGATGTCTGTGTAGATGTAATAGTTGCAATACTATTTGTATAATTTCTCTGGATAGGAAATCCAAACGAGCTATTAAGTATTGTGCCAGCAGCGGCACCGCCTGGTCCGCTTTGTCCGCTAACAGGGCTGACGCCGTTAGCTTGACCGTTAGCTTGTCCGCTAACAGGGCTGACGCCGTTAGCTTGACCGTTAGCTTGTGCAAGAATAGCACCAATAAATGATACGAGACTCAAGAGCTTCATACTATCTGTAAAGGACACTATAAATCCATAGGCCGCTTCAATTTTAGAAAGTGCCTAAACTCCACAAGCAACTCTACAAGAGATGAATTGCAATGTGTGTGCAGGCCCTATAGCCGACAGCGATGCAATAGCCAAACAGTCCTGTTGCGACAGAGTTTTTCATACGGCGTGTCTGATAAATATGGTTGCAACTGCAACAAATGCATATTATTCCACCACTATATATTGCGACTGCACGACTGTCATGTATCAATCCCCGCATATATTGGAGAATAATGAGCTACTTAATGAAAGAGAGCAGAAGATTGCCGAGCTTCAGGCGAATGAGGATAGCAAGCGCGATCTGGAACAGCTAAAGAAGACTGTTACAGAGGTAAAACGGGCAAAGACCGCCTACACTAAATTCCTTATGGAGAAAAAGCGCGATTATACTATTCACAAGAAAGTACATATTGACGCTATTAAGGAAATGCGCGACAGTGCAAGAGCAGCTGTGCGTGCATCTCCAACATACAAGGCAATCAATAGCGCTTATGCGAAGCAGAGAGGGCTTGCCAAGAAATTCCAGAATAAATACTCCGTTTCGGATAATGTCATGCGCTATATGAATAGGAGCATGTTTGGCTTGAATATATACCGTTTTGGGCGTGCGTATAATATGTTTCTGCGGTCATTTCGAGTTCGTAGCTTTTAAACAACTGTAACATACCGGATAGAGCGCCGGTCTAAGATTCTGCTCCCCAACTCCTATAAAGAAATGGCAGCAGCAGCGGCAGCGGCAATTGATCTCGAGCCATGTGCGGGACTAGCAAACCGCCTCCGAGCCGTCATATCAGGAATCTGCGGGGCAGAAGATCTTAAGCGCCCACTGCGTATTATCTGGAAACAGGAGCCTGGTGTATTTCTCGGAGATTTCAATGAGCTGTTTGATCTGTCAGCGTCAAATCTTCCTCGATGGGTCTCTTTTCTTGATACGGGATATGCGCATCCCAGACCATATTCCTGTTTATCTCCTGCAGATTGGCAGCTACAGGTAAGCAAAAATCCTGTTGATCCGATTATCATCAAATCCTATGGACATTTTCATCAATCTGATCCGGCGAGATGGCAGCGCTGGTTGCAGCGACTGAAGCCACAGACCCATTTCGTGACACAACTCGACTCCATTTTCAAGGGGTCCAAGCCGGTGGGCGTGCATATCCGCCGAGGAGATAATAGACACTCTATTGAGCAGTCACCAACGGAGGCCTTTGAGGCCGCCATGGATGCCTATCCAGCTCATACGAAGTTTTTCGTTGCATCAGATAATGCGGGGGAGAAGGCGCGACTCCTGGCACGCTATCCAGGGCGCATTCTAGTGGCCGCGTTAGTTCTGAATAGGCGGAGTCAAGAGGGTGGGCAACAGGCCTTTCTCGATTTCTTGGGGCTCGCGCGCTGCTCTGAAGTGCTGGGATCCTTCGCATCCTCTTTTTCTGAAATCTCCGCCCTCTATGGTGGCTGTCCCTTGCGGGTTATTAGAGGGATCAATCCAAATAGGTGATTTCGAACATGAGCGTAAAATCGTGATTGCCGAGATCCACGAGCCGATAAAACTCATCGCGAATACTGACATTCAGTGTCGCAATGCGTGCAATAGGGGCAGGGGCGGAGAAATAAATAGGCATATGGAGCTCCTTGTTGAGTGTATAATATCCGTCCTTCGCCTGGTCCATAAAGAGAATGTGGAAGCAGTCCTTGCGACCGGCCCCCATTTCGATGCGATTCAGCTCGATGGAATTGTCGGCATTCAGATGAAGATAGACACGGCTGAGGCAGAAATCGGGGTCCATGCGTCTGGGTGGTGTTAGAGAGCCTGCCGAGCTGCTATAGTCGAGATACTCGAAACCGAAGAGTTTTGCGGGGCAATTTACCGACTGTATGGCGCCAGTATGCGTATCGAGGTCATCCAGATGATTTCCTGTTGCGAAATAGAAAGTGAACTGGCTGGGGCCGGTCGCTGACACCCTCATAAACTTGGTTGTGGTCGAGTAGGCCACCGTGTATGTATTGAGCTTTCCAGGGAGTGCATTGAGAGTTGTCTGGAGCTGGGCTGCGAGGCTTGTTGCGGTATATTGACCGGGTGTCAGAGCGGGATTCCAGAGTGTGGTTCCCTCGCCGAATGTGAAGGAGGCCCATGCGGGGGCCACATTATAGAGATCCGCGGGGATACAGCCATTTACAAGCTCGACACTCACAACGTCTTTGAGAGGACGACGAAAGGTCCAACGGAACTCGTTGGAATTGTAATTCGCCCCCAGATTACGGTCGCGGCTATTGACTGCGACGGTAACACGCCGTTCTTTTCTCTGTTTCCGTGTGGCTTCAGGGAGTAGAACTTGCTGGCCGGATGTTATTGCTCTGCCTGACATCCTTTGTATTATATTTAGCTATAGAGTGGGGATGTTATCCCGTAATTCTCTATGACCTCGGAGGAGGTGAGGGCGCGATTGTAGATGAGCACCTCACCGATTTCGCCTGTTACATAGTAGCCACTGTCCCAGCGACGCCCAATCACGTAGGCATTTCCAGCACCACTAGATGTTTCCCCAGCCTTATTCACTGTGCTATTGGGTGTAGAATCGTAGTAGCTTATAATATTTGTTCCATCCCATGTTACAACCATCTGGTGCCATTCATTGAGTGGAAATACAATAGGTGTTCCATTTTGCCATCCGCCATTAAAGAATCCACCAGCGAACTCGGTGTCCCCCACCTCATTATCATTTGATTTTATTACAATATTCATCACGCTACCTGTATAGGTTTCTGTGACAATTGAGCTTCCTATGCCTGAAGCACCAGTGCGCTTGAACCAGACGGAGATTGTCCAGACGGATTGTGAGCCGATGCTGGGGAAAGTCATAGCCGATGCGCCATCCAGCACTATACCGTTGGAGGCTGCGTTGAAAGTAATAGAGCCTTCCAGTAAAGTCGCATCATAGTGGTTGCTGGTGTTATCGAGCCATGCACCTGTACCGCTCCATGTATTCGCTGTGAGCCATACGAGGAGTCCATCTTGAACTACTATCGTAGGTTCAATGCTATTCGTTGTGGCTGCGGGGCTGTAACCAGGATCATTTACCGCGTATACTTTGAATGTATAGGTGGATACGAGATTTAGCTGAGATACGATCCCCTCTGTTTTCCATGGCTCTGTGCAGATTACTCGGACAGGGTCGGCGGGATTTGAACTCGCTGATTTCACGACATACCAGCCGATGTCAGCTCCGCCGTCGCTTGTGGGGGCAGTCCAGCTAACAGTTGCCGCAGGAAGATAGGGAACCGCCGTGGCTGAGACAGTCTGAGGCACCGATGGCTTGAGACCTGGCTGTACTGTGCGGAAGTAGGCAGCGGCGGATGCACCAATCGTATTATTCGCCACCAGATAGAAACTGTATTCCGTTCCATTTGTGAGACCGGTCACTTTGTAGCGACGGAGCGAGGAGTCAAGTGATTGGCTATACGAGGTTGCGTCGCAAATAAGCGTGTAGGATGTTATGGCCTCGCCGCCGTCGGAGGCAGGAGTATTCCAGAAAAACTCGAGGGCCTGATTGCTGGCTTTTGGGCGGAGTGTGATTCGCGGCGGATCAGGGACCGTTGCCATTCTCTTTTAGTTAAGATGAAATTTAAAACATATCAATCTGCACTGTGAGATCGTGGGCGGTATTATCATTATTCCCTGTATAGCTCACTTGTACGTGGATTCGGTCGCCAGGAGCCACGCTCACAGAGCCATTGTAAAATGATTTGGCCGTGTCGGTTGCATTAAATTCCACGGTGAAGACTGTAGATGCGATGCTTCCTCCATTTGGCGTAACTCGCACAAGAACCGTCACAGTATTTCCTGTTCCTGCCGCCCCAGCCAGACCAGCAGAGAGTCCAGTGATGATGGAAGGCTGTTGGACACGATAATAGGCTTGGGGTGTTCCAGTGTCAGGAAAGGTTCCTGAAATTGCTTGTGTACCAGGCCACATATATCCACCGCTCGTTCCATTTTTAAGATCACCTCGGAGACCGTAATAGATGGTTGTAGGATATGTATAGGTGGAAAATCCTTTGGCGCCGGCGGTCTTTGTGACGAGATCCACACCAGGGCCGACCTGAATACCAGGTTGTGCGAGATAGGTGGGGTCTGAAACTGTTGTAGGATTCGTTTGGAGAATATCTGAGGCGGTGTAGGATTGTCCTGCCGTGGGTGTGACAGTTCCTACCGTTGTTGAGCGCAGCTGGATGGAGCCCAGATTGCTGGAATCAGCGGTCTCTACACCCACATAGGAGCCTGTGGAGGCAGTGGATGTGGGTCTGGCCACATAGATATTCATATCGCGGCACGATATAATATTAGGTGCGGATACGAGGATGCCGCGCTTATTCCCTCCGCCGTTGGATAGAACATTGATTGTGGCGCCCTTCAGTGAATTATAGGAGAAGCTGCCTGCGCCGAGAGTTCCTGTTCCGCTGGACTCCACGCCTGTTACAACGCTTGAGCCACCAGAGGATGCGGCGGAGTTATCCACGGTCAGCACGCATGTGCGCAGCTTAGCGGTTACGGAGGTGGTGCCACCGAAGTTAATGCCTTTGAGAGTGTAGTGGCCGCTGGATGTCAGCTTGAGAGTCAAGTCTTCTACGCGGGTGTTTTCTCCCATTATCAGGAGGGTTGTATCGGCTGTGACTCCTAGCATTTGTATAATCGTGGTTTGGGTGTTCTGGCCACGGAGGGCGATGCCGGCGGGGAGAGTGATGCCTGCGGTTAGGTTATATGTTCCAGAATGGACCCAGATTGTTTCGCCTGTTGCGGCTGCTGCCACTGCGGCATCTACTGTTGCGTATGGAGTCCCGCCGACAGTGGCAGTAGAGTCGTTGCCATAGACTGCGTCGACGCGGAGAACATTGCCGATGCCAAAGTCGTTTAGGGGGAGAGATGGACCAGTGTCGCCAGTGGGGCCAGTAACTGTAGATGCTGCGCCAGTAGGACCGGTGTCCCCAGTAGGGCCAACATCGCCAGGTGAGCCGATATATCCAGTAGGGCCAGTTACTACAGAATCGGCGCCAGTAGCACCAGTAGAGCCTGTGTCGCCTGTGTCCCCAGTTGGGCCAACATCGCCAGGTGAGCCGATATATCCTGTTGGGCCTGTGACGCCAGTGTCACCTGCATCTCCTGTTGGGCCAGTATCACCAGTTGGGCCAGTATCGCCAGTGGCTCCTACATCTCCTGTGGGACCAGTATCGCCTGTTGGGCCTGTATCGCCAGTTGGGCCTGTGACGCCAGTGGCTCCTGCATCACCTGTAGGGCCTCTGACACCTGTAGGGCCTGTATCGCCTGTTGGCCCAGCATCACCTGTTGGGCCAGTATCACCTGTTGGGCCTGTTGCGCCTGTCGCGCCTGTCGCGCCTGTCGCCCCCTTCAGCCCAGTCACAAAGATTTCTACATTATTAAACTGATATGCTACAGTGGCAGTTGCATTCGTATACTCGCATTTAAATCCGTGGAGGCCCACAATAGGATTGGCAGAGCTTGCCTGTAGAGTTCCTCCAAGATAAAAGTGCATCTTGGTGCCGTCAAAGTACAGTGACGCAGTATCACCAGGAGTATACGGGCCAGTAAAAATCGTCTCATAAGGGCCACTCACAGGAATGTATTCAAATGATACTGAATCTGAAGCTGTAAGCTCCAAATAGTATCCAAGGTAATAGGGGGAACCTCCAAATCCAACTGTCAACACATCTCCTGGATTTGTCACCGAGGGTAGAGTTGTCTGCATATAGATGCCGTTGACATCCACGGAAAACTGCTCATTGGATGTGACCTGATCGCCAGATGCGCGTAGCACGAAAGAGTTGGGAGACAGCAGTGTAGTTGTTCCTGAGGATAATAGAGTAAAGAGTGATGCGCCATTCATGCCTGTAATGCCTTGAGCGCCGCTCATACCAGTTGGCCCTGTATCACCAGTAGGGCCTGTATCTCCAGTAGGGCCTGTGACGCCTGTAGGGCCTGTGACGCCTGTAGGGCCTGTTGGCCCTGTATCACCAGTAGGGCCTGTATCTCCAGTAGGGCCTGTGACGCCTGTAGGGCCTGTGACGCCTGTAGGGCCTGTTGAGCCTGTATCACCAGTAGGGCCTGTATCGCCAGTAGGTCCTAAGTCGCCAGTAGGGCCTGTATCGCCAGGGGCTCCATTCAGCGCAAAGGAAAATGTATAAATATCTGCTGAATAAAAGACTCCAGCTCCGCTGATTGGGGTTAATAGAAGTTGATATTGTTGAGGAGGACCTGCCGAATAGGTAACACTAGTAATGACATAACTTCCATACGTATTAGCATCCCCCACTTTTACAATAGATAGCACTGCTGTATTTCCACTTATTATCCAGTTAGAAATCGGATTTATTATAAACTCGCTATTCGCGCCACCAAGGGCTGTATAGGCAATATCAATATCAGTTGTGCTTCCAAGATTCGCATTATTGGCAACGAACTCTTGATTATTCGCCAAGGGCGGGGCGCCGCCATTTGTCCATTGAAGTGTAAAGGAGTAGTCAAGACCAGCTTCTCCTGTGGGACCAGTAGTTCCTAGATCACCAGTCGGACCAGTAGGGCCTGTCTCGCCAGTAGGTCCTAAGTCGCCAGTAGGGCCGGTATCGCCAGTAGGGCCGGTATCGCCAGTAGGGCCGGTATCGCCAGTAGGGCCGGTATCGCCAGT
>SXGQ01069099.1_pt1 | contig 17195 bp, 14 predicted proteins | sample 3178371 | NCBI WGS metagenome assembly SXGQ01 (sample SAMN11356859, study PRJNA531348) | freshwater metagenome | isolation source: freshwater sample F1-20 | place: China: Fuxian Lake, Yuxi | collected 2017-12-25 | reverse complement strand
GCAGTCAGACGCCGAGCCCGACCGACCCCGCACCAGATGACACCGCCGCACTCCTGCGTTCGCATGCGAACGCGAGTGCAAGGGGCCAAGTTGTCGCTTGACGACGACTTGGACGAATCTGGAAGGGTTGAGGTCGGAAGTAGCGAGGTGTCGCACGGAGCAGGTGTCAGTCATCGAATGACCGATGAGGTGCTGGTCGCTGTTACGCCGCCTTCTCCGATGCACTGAGCGCCGGCGGGTTGATGCGTCTGGATGCCGGCAGCACCGCCGTAAACGTACTGCCGCGCCCGACTTCGCTCTGTATGTCCAGATAACCCTGATGCCGCGTCAACACGTGCTTGACGATGGCCAAGCCCAGTCCGGTGCCGCCCGTCTCCCGCGACCGGCTGCGATCAACCCGGTAGAAACGCTCGCTCAATCGCGGAATATGCTCCGCCGGAATACCGATGCCGCTATCGCGCACTTCAAACCGCAATTCACCGACGCCATTGTCGTACCAGCGAACGCTGATCGCGCCCTTCTCGGGCGTGTAACGGATGGCATTGGACAGCAGATTGCTGAACGCACTGGTGATTTCGCTTTCGCGTCCGCGCAGGTCAATGGTTGGGTCAACATCGAAATGAAACTGATGCCGTCCGCCTGAAAGTGCATTCGCATCCGACTGCAAGCGGGCAATCAGCGGCGCGACACGTATTTTTTCATCCGGCGCATTGATGACGGGTGACTCGATGGCCGACAGTGCCAGCAAGTCTTCAATCAGGGTGCGCATGCGGCGTCCCTGCTCGTCCATCAAGTCCAGATAACGGTCTTTTTCTGCCGGTTGCAGGGGTAGTTCGCGTACGGTCTCCAGAAAGCCGAGCAGCACAGTAAGCGGTGTTTTCAGTTCGTGCGATACGTTGGCCACGAAGTCGCGCCGCATGCGATCCAGCTTTTCACGCTCGGTCACATCACGGCTGAGGATGAGGATTTCATCTTCGCCATAGTGCACCAGTTGCAGCGAGAGAATCATGCGGTTGTCCAGCGGCGCGCGCATCAGGCCAGGCCGGTCGGGTTGGCGCGCCTTGATGAAACTGACAAAGTCGGGGTCGCGCACGAGGTTGGTGATGACCTGTCCGCTGTCGCGTCCCGATTTCAGGCCGAAATGCGCTTCGGCCGTGTCGTTGCACCAGTTGATCTGCAATTGCTGGTTAACCGTGATGACACCGTCGGGCAGCGCGTGAGCTGCATTGCGGAAACCCAGCAGGGAGCTGCTGAGCATCTGCTGCTGGCGTTCATACAGTTTGAGGTTGCGATAGATGCGGGACCCGAGCTCGTCCCACCAGTCGCCTAGACGCGGCGCATTGTCCAGCCGCATGTCGGCTACCCAGTCTTTCAGGCGCTGGGCGGCCAGCGCCTGACGGCCGAGGATGAGCAACACCAGACCAACGATGAGCACCATCGCGGCATCCGGGCCCCACAACAGGCGGGCGATGAAAGCAATGCCGGCAAAGAGACAGCCTTTCCACAGCATGCGCATGAAGACGTCAACCATGGGCGGCATTGTAAGCGTTAAAGTCTGATTGTCCTACTGTTGTGGCGGGGTGCACCTGTGGACAGGTGTCCACGCGTACGTCTTTTGTGCGGTTATTCCCGCAGAGCCTGTCATCACTGTCGGACCTGCAGTTCAATCCGTTCCGTCATTTTCGCCCGGGGAGGCGCAGAATCGGTAACCGGCACCGCGAACAGTCTCGATGTGCTGGTCATGTCCGGACGGCTGCAAGGACTGGCGAAGGCGGCGGATATGCACATCCACGGTTCGTTCTTCTACAAAGACATGGTCGCCCCAGACCTGGTCGAGCAACTGGGTGCGACTGTGCACACGCTCGGGTCTCGTCATGAAAAAATGCAGCAGCCGAAACTCGGTGGGGCCCAGGTCCAGCGGTCGGCCGTTGCCCACCACGCGGTGGGTGGCCGGGTCTATCATCAGGCCGGCAATATTGACCTGATCATCCGTCAGTTGAGGTGCCCGGCGGCGCAGCACGGCCTTGATGCGGGCCTGCAGTTCGCGGGGAGAGAAGGGCTTGGTGATGTAGTCGTCTGCGACGGTTTCCAGTCCGGTGATCTTGTCATCTTCGCTGCTGCGGGCGGTTAGCATGACAATCGGCACGTCCTTGGTGCGCTCGTCGCGCCGCAACTGTTTGGCCAGTTCAACCCCTGAGACGCCCGGCAGCATCCAGTCCAGCAGGATGATGTCAGGCAGTTCCGCATTGATCAGGGTTTGCGCCTGGAAGGCATCGGCGGCGCGCAGCACCTTGTGACCAGCATGGGTCAGATTGACGGCGATTAATTCGGCGATGGCCGGTTCGTCTTCTACAACAAGGATCGTGCTGCTCATAGGGGTGCCCGGTTTTGATGAGATGTCATTGACGTGTCACATTACGCCGAATGTGTGACATTAATATGACAGAGAAAAGGGCGTCCGGTTGAATTGGCTTGAATTGTTCGGCTTAGCCGTTGCGCCGGATTGCCCTGTGTAAACCAGCCGGGGTCGCCCGATCCGTCCCGCCGGGCGTGTAATCCCTTCGCCATGGGGTACACTCTGACGTTGTCGTTTCATGCAGTCGCAGGAGGTCAGTCATCATGGCAGGATTGGAAGCCGGTACCCCAACCCCCGTTCGCATTGTTGTCCATCAACAGTCCCGCCGTCTGGAGGTGGAGTTTGATGACGGCAAATGTTACAACCTGCCCATGGAACTGATGCGCGTCTATTCGCCGTCGGCAGAGGTGCGCGGGCATGGCCCCGGGCAAGAGGTTCTGCAGGTAGGCAAGCGTGATGTGGGCATCACCCAGGTTGAACCTGTGGGTGTTTACGCCATACAGCCCACGTTCACTGATGGCCACGACTCAGGCCTGTACTCGTGGGATTACCTATACTGGCTGGGCGAAAACCAGGAGCAGCTGTGGGGCGATTATCTGCAACGGCTTGAGCAGGCCGGTGCCAGCCGCGACCCGGATGCACCGCAGAACATCCGCTTTGCACCGGCGCCTTCGGGTGGGTGCGGTAGTCATCATTGAAGCAGATTCAGGCAGGACAGATTCATGGCCAACACACATTTCGGTTTCAGCACCGTTGATGAAGCAGAAAAAGCCCGCAAAGTGGCAGGCGTTTTCGATTCGGTAGCCAGCAAGTACGACATCATGAACGATGTGATGTCCGGCGGCATGCACCGTATCTGGAAGGCCTCCGCCATCCGTCAGGCTGCCGTGCGACCCGGTATGAGGGTATTGGATATTGCTGGCGGTACTGGCGATCTGGCGCGTAAATTCATGGATCTGACAGGTCCGCGCGGCGAGGTCTGGCTGACCGACATCAACGAATCCATGCTGACAGTCGGTCGCGACCGTCTCACCAATGAAGGTCGCCTGCCGCGCGTGGCGCTCTGCGACGCAGAAAAGCTACCGTTCCCTGACGATTATTTTGACCGGGTGACCGTGGCCTTCGGCCTGCGCAACATGACGCACAAGGACGTGGCGTTGGCCGAAATGCGCCGGGTGGTCAAACCCGGTGGTCGCGTGCTGGTGCTGGAGTTCTCCAAGGTCAATCCCTTGCTGGCGCCAATCTACGACGCCTATTCGTTTCAGGTGCTGCCCAAAATGGGCGAAATCATTGCAAACGACCGCGAAAGCTACCGCTATCTGGCCGAAAGCATCCGCATGCACCCCGACCAGGAAACCCTGAAAGCCATGATGCTGGGTGCGGGCTTTGACCGCGTGGACTACTGGAACTACACCGCAGGGGTCTGCGCCCTGCACCAGGGCGTCAAGCTGTAAGGGAGAGCAGACCCGGACAATGAGGGCACTTGCATTTCCGCCTCGCGGAAACAGCAGGAGTGTGGCTTGTGGGTGTGTGCCTTGCTTGTCTCTGTTCCATAAAATCGAACATTCTATCCATTTCTATCAGGTGTTTTCTGCAGAATGCTTGAATTATCCTGATCTGGTCTCATCTGACAGGTGTCAGTTGATCGGTCCCTTCCGGAGTCTTCACATGCGATATTCATTGTCCTCCCTGCCTTCGTGGCGCAATTCCACTGCCGTGGCCATGGCCGTGCTGATCGTGGCCGCCTCCATGCCTGACTTTGCCTGGGCTGCCAAGCGACTCGGCGGCGGCAGTTCAGTCGGCCGTCAGCAGTCCGGCATCACGCAGCGCAAAGCCGAGCCCATGCAACGCAATACCAACAACGCCGCACCGGCCCAGCAAGCTGCACCGACAGGCGCAGCGCCCGGTACGCCAGCCAGTCCGGCAGCCGCTCCCGGTGCAGCCGCCGCCCCCGCTGGTGCGGCGGCTCCAGCCGGCGCAAGCGGTGCTGCAGCCAGCCCGGCCGCAGCTCAGCGTCCGGCCGCATCCCCAACACCTGCAGCGCCTGCGCAGCAGCCCGCCCGCAACCGCTGGCTGGGACCCCTGGCGGGTCTGGCCGCCGGTATCGGTCTGGCAGCGCTGTTCTCGCATCTGGGTTTGGGTGACGAACTGGCCTCTTTCATGAGCTCTTTCCTCATCATCGCGCTGGTCGCTTTTGCGGGTATCTTCCTGTTCCGCATGCTGACCCGTTCCCGCCGACAGTCGGTTGATCAGGGTGGGGACTACGCCTACGCCGGTTCAGCTGGCACATCGGGTTCCGCATCGGCTGGCAACAGCAGCGCATCAGCCGGCGGTTGGCAGCGTTCGGAGCCTGCTTTCAATACCGAACCGGTGCAGCGTACGGCATCGCCTTTCAACGGATCTGCCGCGCCGTTGGGCTCGGAGCTGAACGTCTACGGTCAACCGGTTGCATCCCTGGGGCATGCTGAGGGTCATTCATCTGCATCGCATGCACCGGCAGCGCCCGCTGGCTTTGGCGCAACGCAGTCTGCCGACATCCCGCTGATCGACCTGCCCGATGGTTTCGATACAGCCGGTTTCCTGCGCGCTGCGCGGGGTGTGTTCGTCAAGCTGCAGGCGGCCAACGATGCCGGTGATATCCATACGCTGCGCGAATTTGTGAGCGATGAACTGCTCGGCATTTTCCAGGACGAGATCGCCCGACGCGGCGGCGTCGCTCAGAGCGTCGAAGTGGTGTCGCTCGAATCCGAACTGGTTGCCTACGAGCGTGACTGGGATGAGCACATCGCCTCGGTTGTGTTCACCGGCAGCGTCCGCGAAGAAGCGGGCGGTCAGACCGAGCGCATCGAAGAGGTCTGGAACCTGTCGCGTCCCGTTCGTCAGTCCGGCGGCTGGACACTGGTGGGCATTCAGAGTCTCTGATCACATTCTCGGTTACACTTTCACGTCGCGTTGCTCACATTGGGGTAGAAGCCCCGGTGTGAGTCGCGCGAACGATGATTCAAAGGCGTGGCTTGCATGCCCCGCTATCCGGAGAGTGAACCGACATGGCCCAAAACCCGGTCGCCAACCTGTTTGGCGTACTGAACCAGTTTATCCGTCCCCTGCAGCAGGAAGGCGTCGGTGCGCTTTCCAATCCGGGCGTGTTTCTGGCGCCCGTCATCAATCACTTGCTTGCACGCGACGCCGACTGCCAACGCCGATTGCGTCAGCAGGCCGGTAAAGTGCTGGAGTTGCGCGCCGAGCCTATCGTTACCCGACTGTTCATCAATGCCGCAGGTCTGTTGGAGGCTGCGGGTTCGGGCACAGCGCCCAACACCACCATATCCGTTCCGCTGGCTGATGCCATGAACGCGCTGCGTGACCGTCAGCGTGCCATGGCCACCACGCGCATCGAAGGCGATGTGGAACTGGCGGCGACATTGTCGTATCTGGTGGAGCATCTGCGCTGGGACCCCGAAGACGATCTGGCCTCCATCATTGGAGATACCCGCGCTGTCATGCTCATGCGGTTTTTCAGTCAGTTTGCACAAGGTGTGGTCGATACCGGTAACCGGTTTTCTGCCATGTCGCGCGAATATGTGGTCAACGAGCAGAATCTGGTGGTCACGCGTCCTGAACTGGATCAGTTCGCAGATCAGGTCCGCATCCTGCGCGACGACTGCGCCCGTCTGGAAAAGCGGGTAGAGCATTTGGGAGCCGCACCGCAGCCCAAGGCGGACGATATGCGGGGCGGTGCATGAGGTTTTTGCGCCTGCTGAGAATCCTTTCTGTCATGCGGCGTTATGGTCTGCATGAAATGATTGTCGACACCATCGACCATCCGCTTCTGTGGCGCCTGTTTCATATTTTCAGCTCAAGCCGCGCCTACAGCATGCCCCGCGGCGAGCGTCTGCGGCGTGCGCTCGAAGATCTAGGTCCCATCTTTGTGAAGTTTGGGCAGTTGCTGTCTACCCGTCGAGACCTGTTGGCACCGGATATCGCCGATGAGTTGGCCTTGCTGCAGGACCGTGTTCCGCCATTCCCCAGTGAAACCGCCATTGGTCTGATTGAAACGGCGCTGGGTCGCCGCATCGAAGACATGTTCCTCGATTTCAGCGCAGAGCCCGTAGCCAGTGCGTCCATCGCACAGGTGCATTTTGCGACCTTGCGCTCTGGTCCCAATGCTGGGCGACAAGTGGCAGTCAAGGTGCTGCGACCCGGTATGGCAGACGTCATCGGCAAAGACCTGGCGCTGATGCGTGTGGGTGCGCGGGTGCTGGAAAAAATTTCCAAAGACGGACGCCGCCTGCGCCCGCGCGAAGTGGTTGCCGAGTTTGATACCTATCTGAACGACGAACTCGACCTCATGCGCGAAGCGGCCAACGCCTCGCAACTGCGTCGTAATTTTGCGCCGGGCACTGCAGACGGTTTGCTGCTGCGCGTACCTGAGATGTATTGGGAATATTGCTCGACCAGCGTGATTGTCATGGAGCGCATGTTCGGTGTGCCCATTTCGCAAATCCCCACGCTGGTGGAGAAGGGCGTGGACTTGAAAAAACTCTCGCGCCAGGGCGTGGAGATCTTTTTCACGCAGGTGTTTCGCGATGGTTTTTTTCATGCCGACATGCACCCGGGCAATATCTATGTCGGTGTTGAAGGACCGGATTTTGGTCGTTACATCGCGCTGGACTTCGGCATTGTGGGTACGCTGAGCGACACTGACAAACATTACCTCGCACAAAACTTCATTGCGTTTTTCCGGCGCGATTACAAACGCGTGGCAGAGCTGCATGTGGAGTCGGGCTGGGTGCCAGGCGAAACTCGCATCGAGGCGCTGGAGGCGGCCATCCGCTCGGTCATTGAACCCTTCTTCGACAAGCCGCTCAAAGACATTTCGCTGGGCTTGGTGTTGATGCGCCTGTTCCAGATTTCGCGCCGCTTCAATGTGGAAGTGCAGCCCCAGTTGGTGCTGTTGCAGAAAACGCTGCTCAATATTGAAGGCCTGGGCCGACAGCTCGATCCCGATCTGGACCTGTGGGTCACCGCCAAACCCTTCCTTGAAAACTGGATGAACGAGCAGATTGGCTGGAAAGGTTTCCAAAGCCGCATGACGTGGGAAGCCACGCAGTGGGCAAATATTCTGCCGGCCATTCCGCGGCTGGTACATCAGAATCTGACCCGCAACAACGGGCAAGTGGACCGGCAACTCGAAGTGCTGGTTCAGCAGCAAAAGCGCCTGACACAGGCGGTAGGGTTGATGTTGCTTGTGGTGCTGGCGGCCTTGGGTGTAGCGGTATTGCCCTTGGTACAGCAGTTTTTGTGAATCGGATGGTGGGTGTGAGCACCCCCGATTGAATCGGAGACGAAGCGATGTTGCTCGGCTTTGTGGTTTTGTATCTTGTATTGTCCATCGGTATTGGCCTGACCGCTGCCATGCGCGTGAACACGGCCAAAGACTTTGCAGTGGCCGGTCGTGGTTTGCCATTGCCGGTTGTGACCGCTACCGTGTTTGCCACCTGGTTTGGGTCTGAGGCCGTACTTGGCGTGTCAGCGCAATTTGTTCGTGAAGGCTTGCAAGGCGTGGTAGCAGATCCGTTCGGATCCAGCATGTGCCTGATGCTGGCCGGCCTTGTCTTTGCCAAACGCCTGTATCGGTTGAACCTGCTGACCATCGGTGACTACTATCACCAGCGCTATAACCGTGCGGTGGAAGTGCTGTGTACCCTTTGCATTGTGGCGTCCTATCTGGGTTGGGTGTCCGCACAGATCAAGGCACTGGGCTTGGTGTTCAATATCGTGACCGACGGTGCCATTTCGCAGGAAACCGGCATGATTCTGGGCGCAGCCATCGTGCTCACCTACACCACCTTCGGCGGCATGCTGTCGGTGGCCGTGCTGGACTTTGTGCAGATGTCGGTGATTATGGGTGGCATGCTGTACATCGCTTATGTGGTCAGTGGTCTGGCCGGTGGTGTCGATACGGTCGTGACGCACGCATGGAATGCCGGCAAGCTCGATTTCTTCCCGGACGCTGACTGGAAACTGTGGGTACCGCTTTTGGGAGCGTGGATGACGATGATGCTGGGCTCCATTCCCCAGCAGGACGTATTTCAGCGCATCACGTCTGCCAAAGATGAGCAGACGGCAGTGCGCGGCTCGGTGCTGGGTGCATCCATCTATCTGCTGTTTGCCTTTGTGCCGATGTTTCTGGCGTATTCGGCCACATTGATTGATCCGGCCAAGTTTGGCGGCATGGTTGAAACGGACTCGCAGATGGTGCTGCCCTCGCTCATTCTGGCGCACACGCCGATGGTGGCGCAGATCATTTTCTTTGGCGCGCTGCTATCGGCCATCATGAGCTGCTCGAGTGCAACGCTGCTGGCACCCTCTGTTTCATTTTCAGAAAACATCGTGCGCGGTTTTTATCCGAACATGAGCGACAAGACCTTCCTGTTGGTCATGCGTTTGGTGATTGTGTGTTTTGCAGCAGTGGTGCTGATGTTTGCCTTGGGCACCAATTCTTCCATTTTCGAAATGGTAGAAAGCGCATACAAGGTCACACTGGTGGCAGCATTTGTACCGCTGGCCTTCGGCATTTTCTGGAAGCGGGCCAGCACGCAGGGCGCCTTGCTGGCCATCGGTTTCGGCCTTGTCACATGGCTGACATGTGAAGTGCTGGAGCCCAGCGACGTGTGGCCTGCGCAGATATTGGGTTTGGGTGCGGCGATAGTGGGTATGCTTCTGGGCTCGCTGATGCCGCAGCGCATTGGCGGTGGCAGGCCGCATGAAGCGGCTGTGATGCATCACGGTCATGCGCATGCAGGGCATCATGCAGCAGCACATACGCACCATGCAACGCCCACACATCATCACAAGAAATGAGAGAAATCTGTCATGTCCTATCTGACCATTGAAGACACCATCGGCAATACACCTTTGGTGCAACTGGTCCGCATTCAGTCCGACATCAACCGCGAGCGCAACAACGTGGTGTTGGGAAAGCTGGAGGGTAATAACCCGGCCGGTTCGGTGAAAGACCGTCCGGCCATCTCCATGATCAAGCAGGCTGAATTGCGTGGTGACATCAAACCGGGCGATACGCTTATTGAGGCCACCAGTGGCAACACCGGCATTGCATTGGCTATGGCCGCTGCCATTCGCGGTTATCGCATGGTGCTGATCATGCCCGAACATTTGAGCATCGAGCGTCGGCAGACCATGCGTGCGTTTGGCGCAGAGATTGTGCTCACCCCTGAGAAGGGCGGCATGGAATATGCCCGCGATCTGGCCGACAAAATGCGCGATGAAGGCAAAGGGGTCATCCTTGACCAATTTGCCAACCCCGATAACCCGCTGGCGCATTTTGAAACGACAGGTCCGGAGATCTGGCGCGATACACAGGGGCGTGTAACCCACTTTGTCAGTGCCATGGGTACCACGGGGTCCATCATGGGTGTGTCGCGTTATCTGAAAAGCCAGAATGAAGGCATCCAGATTGTCGGTGCGCAACCGAGCGAGGGTTCTCAGATTCCCGGCATCCGCAAATGGCCTGAAGCGTATATGCCGCGCATCTATGACAAAGCGCGCGTGGACCGCGTGGAAAATGTATCGCAGGCCGATGCAGAAGTAATGGCGCGCCGCATGGCGGCCGAAGAGGGTATCTTCTGCGGCATATCGGCTGCCGGTGCGTGTAAGGTTGCAATGCGCGTGTCGCGCGAAGTGGAGAACGCCACCATTGTGTTCATTGTGTGCGATCGGGGTGACCGATATTTGTCTACGGGTGTGTTTCCGGGGTGAGATTCGCCGCTGGCTCAATCTGCAGGCCGAATATAAGTGCGAACAGCACGCCGATTGTCCGAGAAAGCCATTTTGCAGCGTATCAGGCCGTACAAGCGTGTGAGCGACTGGGCGTTCGGTGAGGTATTGTTTTCAACCCTGCTCAGTTGATCCTGGCTTTACGCAACGCCCTATGTGTCCGCAGGATTCCCAGATCACAATCTATTTTGGCAATTTCCATGTGCAGCAGCGCCTTTTGGTTTTTTACGTTCTGCAGTTTTTCCTCACTCAGCGCCACATCTGATTTTCTGAGACTGAACATCTTTTTGAGTTGAAGATAGTCGGCATGTTTTTTCTGGTCTGCTGCATCAGAAAAACGCAAGGCTTCAATTTTTTCATGCGTGTTGGGCAGATTTTCAAATTTTGAGAGCGCATGACGCACGATACTGCGCAACGACTGAGATGTTGCTGCCAGAGCGTCTTTTTTCGTCAGAATTTCTTTTTTCAAATCGAATTCCAGCATGCTCAGCGCGTCGCTGTCAGCTTGAAGTCGTGCGCGCCGGCTCTCTGCGCGTTGGATGGCTTGATTGAGTTGACGTTGGTCAAGGGTGGAAAATTCTGCTTTGACAGGGTGCGCCAGATGATCGGCATCGGTCTTTCTGAAAGCAGTTGCATTTTGTGCATTTTGTTCGTTTGACGTGTGGCCGCGCCATGCCGCGCCTGCCCGGTTCAGTTGTTTTCCGGCCTCTGCAAGCAGATGGCTTGCCGCTGCCCTTGCGCGTTCAGAGGCATCTTGCGCCAGTTGTTTGGCCGTGTCCGGCACTTTTGACAATGGCGCCTTGATGGCATTTGAGCAGCGCTGAATATGCGCGCCCAGTTTTTGAAATTTCAGCATTCCACCTTCCGCGTGTCAGTCAGTGCTATTTGAGTGGAAGCGGTGTCCTCATTGGTTCCTTTTTTTAATGAATTCCACGCGGGTAAGTCCGGTCTGCCCGCGAGCGCAGGGTTCGATCCACCTGTGGCCCTCCCACCAACCACCGATCTCCATCGCCAACTGAAAACCCACGCTGGTACGGATGTCGCACTGGGGTTAGCATAGGCATGCCAATCACTTGCTGCCTGCCGGAGATTCCGCCCTATGTCCGTACGTGCCGTTCTTGCCCGTGTTGCGCTCACTGTGTTTTTCTTGATGGTGATATTGGTCGCCGTTTTGACGGTCAATACCCTGCGGCAGGGTTCGCGGCAAATCAGAGTGGAAGCTGTTTCACCTCCACAGATCGATGCCGACGCAGCCGCAGCAAAACTGGCTGTCGGTGTGACCTTCCAAACCATTTCCAGACCATTTGACCCCACGGCCAGCGCAGCGGAATTTGCCAAGCTTCACTTGCATCTGCAGCAAAGCTTTCCGACGGCGCACAAGGTGCTTCAACGTGAAGTCATCGGCGGATCAGGTCTGCTCTATACATGGCAGGGCAGTGACGCACAATCGATGCCGATTGCCTTGCTGGCGCATCAGGATGTGGTGCCTGTCGCACCCGGCACCGAGGGGGATTGGCAGGCAGAGCCGTTTTCCGGAGCGATCAAAGACGGTTTTGTGTGGGGGCGCGGCGCATGGGACAACAAGGGCAATCTGTATGCCATGCTGCAAGCCGTCGATCTGTTGGCGCAAAGCGGTTTTCAGCCGCGACAGACGGTCTACATCATCGCCGGGCATGATGAAGAGGTGGGCGGTCAACTCGGTGCAAAAGCCATTGCACAGTTGCTCAAATCCCGGGGTGTGAAACTGGACTTCATCATGGATGAAGGCTTGTTGATCACCGAAGGCATCATGCGCGGTCTTTCGCAGCCTGTGGCCCTGATCGGCATAGCAGAAAAGGGCTATCTGTCGGTGAGTCTGCAAGCTACTGCAGTGCCGGGGCATTCGTCCATGCCGCCGACGCAAACGGCCATCGGTAACATGAGTCGCGTATTGGCAGATTTGGAACGCAAACAATTGCCTGCGCAATTAAGCGGTATTGCACGCGAAATGCTGGAAACCATTGCGCCGGAAATGCCGTTTTTCAACCGCGTGGTGCTGTCCAATTTGTGGTTGACCGCGCCCTTGGTGCGCGCGCAGTTTGAAGCCAGTCCCAGTACCAATGCGCTGATACGCACCACCACGGCGCTGACCATTTTCAATGCCGGCAATAAAGATAACGTGTTGCCAGGCCGTGCAGATGCCACCGTGAATTTCCGTTTGCTGCCGGGGCAGTCGCCAGAGGATGTGCTCGCTCATGTGAAGCGCACCATTGCCAGCAATGCGATTACCGCAACACAGTCGTCAGATTTTTATTCGCCGTCCACCGTGTCGCCCACCACGTCGACTTCTTACGCGCTCATCCAGCGTACGGTACGCGAATTGTTTCCCGGCACTATCGTTGCGCCAGGTTTGATGTTGGGGGCAACCGATGCACGGCATTTTGTGGATATCTGCGACCGTGTGTACCGATTCTCGCCAATCCGCGCGCGGCCTGAAGATCTGCCGCGCTTTCATGGCAACAATGAGCGTATCTCAATCCGCAATTATGTCGAGCTGATTCAGTTTTATCGGCAGTTGATATTGAATTTGAATGCGACGGGCGGTTGAGCGGGCTTATTGGCCTGGTGGACGCGTTGTTGGCGTGTCGTTGGCGTGTCGTGAGAAATGCCGCCCCTTCATCCCCCCTTCACCGCGCTTTCAGCGCCCCTGAATATCCGTCGTTCAGCGTCTGCAAGAAAGCCACCACGTCGTCAATCTCGCTGTCGTTGAGCACGGGCGTGCCTCCGCGCACATTGTTGTACGGTACCTCTTCGGTGTTCACATTGCCTTTGTAGCGTTGTGGCAAGTCGTCGTATACGTTCACCTTGCCATCTGAAGCGCGTGCGTAAAATTTTTCGGGATGCGTGTCGCGCTGAACATAAAAGGCCACGGCCTCCCTCAGCGTCTTGAATTGTCCATTGTGAAAAAACGCCTGCCGCAAGGCCACATTGCGCAGTGACGGTACCTTGAACAGTCCGCACAGTTCGCTGCGGTCCACCAGGTCTCCGGTGCTGCGTGCACACAAGCCCAAGTCAAAGTACAGCGGGTTGGCATTGCCCTTCAGTTCTGCATTGCGGGAAACGGCCAGACTGTCGTAGGTGAAGTCGGTAAACAGCGGCGGCTTGCCGTTTTCTCGCACGTCGGCGGGGTGACAGGCTGCGCAGTTACCTTTTTCCGGGTCTTTGAACAGTGCGAGACCGCGCTGCTGCGCATCGGTGAGCGTGGCCTTGCCCTGTAAAAACAAATCGTATTGGCTGTTGTAAGGCCTGAAGATCGGGTCTTCAAGTTGGTAGGACTGCAAGGCCTTTGTCACAGCCGCCAACGTGGCATCGGGTTCCAAAAAAATGTCGCGTCCGAATGCGGCCTGAAAGCGCGCGGCATAGCTCGCTTTACCCAGTTTGTCGGCCAGTGCAGCAGGGTTGGGAAGCGCCATTTCAACGGCATTGAAAAACGGACCTGCTGCCTGTTCAGCCAGTGTATTGGCGCGCCCGTCCCAGAAGAAACCGCCGGCTGCTTTACCTTCCGCGTTGAAATGAAACGGCGGCGTTTCGTTCAGGTAGCGGATGGATGGTGCCGTGCGTGTGCCTTGCAGATTGAGCATGGCACCTCCGAATTGCGCGGGCAGCGCGTTGGGCTGCGCATGCCCGGCCGATGCAGCGTGGCAGGTGGCGCACGACATAGCGCCTGAGGCCGATAAGGACACGTCATGGAACAGCAGTTCGCCGATTTGTGCAGTCTCGGACAATGCAACTGCGTCGGGCTTTTTGTTGCTGCAGGCGGTTAGCACCGCACAGGTCAGCATCAGGCTGATCAACGCAGCCACAGACATTGCACAGCGAAGAACCGTAGCAAAGAGTGTTCGGTTGCTAGGCATGATTCAAATGAGAATTACCGATTTTTGTTTGACGGGTTTGAGGGAAACAGTCGTCCCATTGTCGCTTATCCCGGTTTCTCCGCAAAGCAACTACGTCCGTCAGACCCAAGGTCCATCAGGCGTTTTTGACACTCAGGTTCTGCGCTTGTTGCCCACGCTGCTGGCCGCCGGGTTGTTCGGCGCCATGGGTGTGATTTGCGGCAATTGGGCCGGTGGCGGTGGCATGACCTGAACGGGTTCTGCCAGCGGTGACGGGCTGTTGCTTGTCGCGCCGGTGGATGCGGGTGTGCTGCCAGAGCCCGACAGGCCGGTAGGCACGATGGCTGTGGATGCCTTGCCGCCCGCAGGCTTGGAACTGGTTCCGGCTGCTTCAGCCTGCAGCAATTTGCGCTCATCCCACCCCAAGCGCAGGTTCTGCGCCAATTCCATGACCGACATGCCATAGAAGTTGGATCGGTTGTAACGCGTGACAGCATAGAAATTGCGCCCACCCAAGCGATATTCGGTCTGCTCAAGCCCTGTCGGCAAGTCGATTAGACTGAGCAAGTCGGCATCTCCGGGCATTTCGCCCAGTGCAGACGGGGCCGCCACGATTCCCTTTTCCTGCAGTTGCTGGCGGGACAGGCGGGGAATGATGCCATCGGCAACCATCTGCCCCGCAAATTTGCGGCTGCCTTCATCTGCCTCTACGGTGGCGCCGCTGTACCAAAAGCCATTTCTCACCCAGCCGTGTACTTTCAGGAAGTTGCCCACGCTGGCAATGGTGTCTGCGGAGGAATGGAACAGGTCGATCTCGCCATCGTTGTTGCCATCAACTGCAAAGCGACGCCATGAACTGGGCATGAACTGCCCCATACCGATGGCACCGGCAAACGAGCCCCTGACCTCAAGCGGGTTCAGTCCGGTTTCGCGGGCCAGAACAAAAAACGATTCCAGTTCACCGCGAAAGAACTCGGAACGGTTGCGCGGCGCTGGCGGGTAGTCGAATGCCAAGGTGCTCAAAGCATCTATCGTACGGAAATTGCCCGTATGACGCCCGAAAATGGTTTCGATGCCGATGATGGCCACGATGATCTCGGCCGGTACGCCGTAGCGGTCTTCGGCTTGCTTGAGGGTCTGTTCGTGCAGTTCCCAGAAACGCAGACCCGACTTCAGGCGCATGCTGTCGACGTGGTTGTTGCGGTACTTGGTCCAGTTGCGTGCACCGGGTTGCGACGGGGGCACGATGGCCTTTGCAACGGCGGGTTGGTAACGGGCTTGCTGAAGTGCTTCCAGCACCTGTCCTTCGTCGAGTTGGTGTCTCGAAGCGATGTCGCGGGCAAACATCCGCACTACATCACGGTTCTGGTAAGTGGGAACAGGGCCTTGCGGAGCCGCTGCGACGGCGGGTGCCTTGCGCACAGCGGTCTTGACCGCGTTGGCGCCAGCAGGCTTGGCAGCCTTGGGGTTGGATGCGGCAGGTGCGGGTTTGGCGCTGGCTGTCTTGGCTGGTGAAGATTTGCGGTTGTCGTTCGGGCCGGCGTGGGCGTGCAGGCTGGTAATTCCCGCTGAAAGACCCAAGGCCAGCAAAATGAACGTGTGCGGCGCGGTGTGTTTGAACTGAGGCATGATATCTGAGTGAACCTTTTATCCGTATTGTACCTGCGTCATAATCAAATCCATGACAACAGCACTGATTTCTCATCCGGCGTGTGTTCGGCACGACATGGGCAATGGACACCCGGAATGCCCGCAGCGTCTGGCCGCCATCAGCGACCAGTTGATCGCCAGCGGGCTTGATCCGTTTCTGGTTCATGTGGATGCGCCCGAAGCCACCCTGCAGGAGATGGCGCGCGTGCATCCTGCCCACCATGTCATGGAGGTGCTGGAGTCCGCGCCTGACAGTGGTTATGTGGCGCTTGACCCGGATACGCTGATGAATCCGCATACACCTCAGGCAGCCCTGCATGCGGCTGGTGCCGTTATCAAGGCGGTGGACATGGTCGTCAATGGGCAAGCCGACAATGCTTTCTGCTCGGTGCGCCCCCCCGGTCACCATGCCTGTGCGTCTCAACCCATGGGGTTCTGCTTTTTCAACAACGTGGCGGTGGGCGTTCGGCATGCCCAGACGGCCTACGGGCTCAAGCGTATTGCGATCATTGACTTCGATGTGCACCACGGAAACGGTACGGAAAATGTGTTTGCGGGTGACAAAAGCGTGCTGATGTGCAGCTTTTTTCAACACCCTTTCTATCCGGGCAGCGGGGCACAACCTGCCGGCGACAACATGATCAACACGCCTGTACCCGCCGGTACAGGTGGGGAGACCATTCGTGAAATTGTGGAATACAGTTGGCTTCCTGCGCTGGAACGTTTCAAGCCGCAGATGATTTTCATATCGGCCGGCTTTGATGCCCACCGGGAAGACGATCTAGGGCAATTGCGGTTGGTTGAAGGCGACTATGCGTGGATGACAGTCCAACTTCGCGACATCGCCCGCCGCTATTGCAATGGGCGCATGGTGAGCGTGCTGGAGGGGGGCTACAACCTCAGCGCCCTGGGGCGAAGCGTGGCAGCGCATGTCAGGGTGCTGGCAGGGCTGGATTGAGCCAACAGGCTTAAACAATAACAAACAAAGTACAACTCAAGGAGTCCAACATGGCAACAGAGCAGGGCAGTGTTCACACAACGGATGCCCCCCTCGTTTTGAGAGAATCACAAGGTGCCGTGGTTCGGCTGACGCTGAACCGTCCGCAGCAGTTCAATGCCCTGTCGGTTGCCATGATGGACGCTCTGTCTGCCGAGCTGAAGCAGATCGGAGATGATGCGTCTGTTCGCGTGGTGGTCATTGCCGGTAGCGGAAAGGCTTTTTGCGCCGGCCATGACTTGAATGAATTACTGGCCCGTTCTGACACCGATGCCCAGCGGGCGCTTTTTGAGCAATGCGGGCGCTTGATGATGCAGATTCAGCGCTTGCCCCAGCCAGTTATTGCGCAGGTTCAGGGTGTGGCGACAGCGGCAGGTTGCCAATTGGTGGCCATGGCCGACCTGGCAGTGGCGGCTGACACAGCCCGTTTTGCGGTTTCGGGTGTGAATCTGGGGCTGTTCTGCTCCACGCCTGCTGTTCCTCTATCGCGCAATATCCATCGCAAGCAGGCCATGGAAATGCT
>SXGQ01449863.1_pt1 | contig 17199 bp, 26 predicted proteins | sample 3178371 | NCBI WGS metagenome assembly SXGQ01 (sample SAMN11356859, study PRJNA531348) | freshwater metagenome | isolation source: freshwater sample F1-20 | place: China: Fuxian Lake, Yuxi | collected 2017-12-25 | reverse complement strand
ATAGGGAGGAAGGTCTGCATGTGGCATGAGATCGCCGAACTTCATGACAATGCTTCCATCGTTATCGGCAGATGTTCTAGCATGATGTTCTGAATGCTCTGTGCGATGTTTCGATGCTCGAGCTGCGTGTCTGCACCTGTTCGCAGCTGCACGTAATGTATCCAGGAACGAATGGTCCCACTCATGTACATCGTGGTCGGAGTGCAAAGAGGAAGGACCATGCGAGCAGTCTCCGCAGCGATGCCTTGTGCCATCAGATCACGATAGACATCGGTCGCGAACTCGATGGCAGAACCGACCAAATAGAGCGCGTCCTGCTGTTCTTTGGTCAGCTCCTCCACCTTCGGTAATGGCAGGCTCGATTGGCGATTGTGAGCGCCAGCAAGGCGCATCTCCGGAACCTCGATGTCCTCCACCACTGTCGCGTATCGTTGGGAAAACTCCTGAAAAGAGAATGAACGATGTCGGAGAATCTGAGCTGCAATTGCTCGCGTGGTTTTGATTTCGACGCACATCGATGCCATTTCGAAGATGCTCCAGTGTCCGTGACCGACGCAGTATCGAAGCAATCGAGTGACATCCGGATTGTCCTGGTTCGATGGATTGGAAACTCGAGCACAATATCCGATTACCTTCTCAGCGTCTGGCGTTATCCATACGAGGTTAGTCATGCGTTTCACCTTCAATCTGCAATGGTTGAGATTCTGGCACTTCATCGTTCACATAGAAGTGCATCGTGCGACGAGCTTGTTCTTCGGACATGGATTCACTGATGAACGCCATCACCATCGGTTGCATGCCAGCGTTTGGATGGACTTCGAGAGGAAGCCCGAACAAGTTGTTCGGGCTGGTCGTTTCTTCAGTCTTCAGATGTTCGTTCATGGCATTCATGAATCTTTTGGTTGCCACGAATCCAATGACTTCGAGTCCTTCCATGTATGAATCAGAAATCGCACGCATGGCGTACTTCAGCAGATCAGGCGCGTTGCCTATCTTTCCGCGCATCTCCATTATTCTGTCGGTCCTTCCTCGCCCAGGACGAAGTGTGAGCCGTTGTGGTATCCGGGAATCGGCTTCGGTGTAGGCGCTAGTTTGCGAACAGTGTTCTGAGCTGGTGGTCCCGGCTTCAGTTGCTGACGTGGTTGTTGTGGCTGTTGTCCTATCGCTCCGTTGCCATCGTCATCCTCGTCAGATGCCAGGCTAAGAAGTGCGCTCAGGCTGTAGCGTCGACCATACGACAGTGCGCTGCCGAATCCATGGCTAGTCTGTTGCATCACGGGAACCTGGACGACTCCAGCGATCCACTCGCCTGAGCTGTGAATCACGCGACTCTCGACAGTGATGCTGGTGCTGTGTTCGCCATCGATGGTGTCCAATACCGACTGCACGACAAACAGGCCATGTTTCGCCATCACTGGTCGAACAACCTCCATGATGGCATCGAGCGATGTGTACTTACTGCGAAACGCAGGATTCGTGGAATCCTTCACGATTGGCTTGATTTCCGCCTGTGCCTTCACAAGCGCCGGCGCGATTGCACCGATTGTCTCCGACATTGTCATTGTCCTAATCCTCCCAAATACAATCCTGCCCGGCTCAAGGCATTCCTAAACGCTGTAGTCCAGTTGATGTTGCGCCTGTCGATAATGGCGCCTGATTGCGTATAAGACCGCCATATAGACACGTCATTGACCACGTGTGTAATTGCTTGTGCAATTGCTGGCCATTCGTCCTGGCGTGTTTCGTATGCATGGCGAAGGCAGTCCAGCACATGTGCGAGTGCTTCGTACTTCGTGGTTCGAATAGAACGTGCCCACTCAATCTGTTTCTCGCTTCCGCTAAGCACGACTGGAGTCGGCTGGAGAATCATCTGCGTGACCTTCCATGCGCGTTCGATTGCAATCTTGTTCTCACATGTGGCGCAGATCTCGAGCGTCGAGGCCATCATGGCCATTTTGTAGCGCAGGTCAGCGTGTGAGAATCCGACCATGATGGAGGCGGTGTGTCCGCACTTCCACTTCAGGTCAACCTTTTCCTGGTTCATTGTCCTAATCCTCTCGATGTGGTGTCCAACCACATAAACATCCTAGCACGGGTTGACATAATGTGTCAACGTGTGGAATATTGAGTCATGATTTACGGACATACACAAGTGGAAATCGCCGAGAAGCTCGGCATCCACAAATCAGCCGTCTGCCGGATGCTCTCCGGTGGTCATGCTGTACGACAGTCGACCATCAAGCGCATCGCCGATGCAATCGGTCGGACCGAGTACGAAGTCGCTCAGTGGATCCTATGTAAACGCATGGGACAAACACTTCCGGAATAAACAGAATAGGAATAGAACACAATGGACATCAAACTTTCATGCATCGAATGCAATCGTCAGAACGTCGTGCCTTATGGCCGTGGTCATCGCATCTGTGAGATTTGCTCACAGCGTGAGCTCAAGCGTGAGCGCCGGAAGAAGACACAGCGACGCATCCAGACGCTCGGAGGATTCGTTCTGGTCGTGATGTTTACGTGGATGGCGTGTGCTATGGCTCACAGCTGGAATACTCCGAACAGTGCAGACCACCGCGCACATCAGGCAATGTCAGCCCGTGACTAAGCGCATCGACACATGGAGCCAGTATCGGTCAAGTAGACTGGCAAGCGGTCAAGACCTCCTCCTCCCACAGGAGGAGTTTTTCTTAGGTCGCATGGTGCACACAGGAACCGAGCGAGACATCAAGCGTGCGACCGATGAGCTGATGAAGCACAACGTCCGACTGATTTCCATCATCGCAAAGCGCTTCAAGGGTCGTGGCTGCACTCACGAAGACATGATGTCGGATGGAATGCTCGGACTACATCATGCCATCCAGCGATACGACCCGAACAAGGGATACAGATTCAGCACGTACGCCACGAACTGGATTCGCCAGGCAATCGGTCGCGGAGTCGAGAATCGTGGTCGTGAGATCCGACTGCCATCTCACGTCATCGCGAAGATTACGCACATCCGAATCTCGCGCCAGGCGTACATTCTGAAGCACGGTGAATCGCCATCGATGCCGGAACTGCTCGAATGGATACAGTCGCGCATCGATGAGTTTCCGAAGTATCTTCGCCATCAGCTCAAAACGCTCGATGTCCAGTATCTGTCCGACATCATCTCGATGGAACGTGTCGACATCAAGTCACTGGATGAACCGAATGTCTATGGTCAAAGTTTCAGCGAATACGTGGCCACGGAAACGCCACAGCCTGGTGATGCTCTCGACCGCGATGCACTGTACGTGCAGCTGTACAAACTGATGGAACACCTAACGGACCGCGAGATGGCCTGCATCCGGCTGCGCTTCGGATTCGATGGTCTCATCGATGGACGCTCACTCGAGGATGTCGGTCTCCTAGTCGGATATTCACGTGAGCGCATCAGGCAGATACAGTCGAGAGCAATCGAAAAACTTCGTGGACTACCCGAAGCGGCAGTCCTCTTCGAGACTTTGGAAGGGATGGAACTATGACAGAATCAGAACATCAGATCGCCTATTTCAACTGGTGCCGAGTAATGGGTGGACGACATCCACGCCTCGATACTATCTTCGCCATTCCAAACGGTGGATATCGGTCAAAGGCGACTGCTGGTCGACTGAAGTCTGAAGGACTCAAGGCTGGCGTCTGGGACATCTTTATTCCGGTCCAGATGGGACAGCACTGTGGAATGTGGATCGAGATGAAGGCAGGCAAAAACAAACTCACGCCAGGACAAATCGCCTTTCGTGAGTCTGTTGGTGATGCTTACCTCTGGGCTGTTGCATATGGCTGGGAGGAAGCAGTCGAAGCCACATGCCAGTATCTAGGCATCAGAAGCGGAATGAGCTGATAACTGCTCAGTGATTTCGTCTGCGAGCTCGATGCCGTGAAGTTCACAGACAAGGTACCAGATGGCCTTCTGTAGGTCGTCGGTCTTCTCCTCGCCAAGTTTAGAACCAGCGCGAAGAAGGTATTTGAGAGCATTGCCACGCTTGAAGTCGAGGCCGTAGGCGTCGATTATCTCGATGGGCTGAATCGGTTGGTTGCGGTAATGTGTTGGGACCTGCTTGGACATGCAGGGATTGTAAGGGGTAAAAATGAATCGTGTATCACAGGCCGTGACATTTTTGTCATGGCTGTTCGAGCCATATCCTGATGGCTTCGTCGAGATTCGATGTCTGAATCAAGGACGAAATCAGATGCGCTTCTACGAGCTTCCACGAACAGTCGACGACTGGACTGGCATCGGCGAAGCGTGTGTGCAATGGAGCGACGAAGGAAATGACGTGTACGTCGGTGTGCTTCCACGCTGGCGCAAAGGAGGAAGGGACAATGACGTCCATACTGCTGGTGTACTTTGGTGTGACATCGATGACCTTACTGGTCTGGATGAGACTGCAACGCTTGATAAAGTTACAGTCGCAGTACGCTCGGGGAAGGGTCTCCACTGCTACAGACGACTCAAAGTGGCTGGTATTGGGACTAAGCCGACAGAACAGCGCGAGTTCGTGCAGCTGCTTGAACGATGGATGCTCTCACTCTCAAGTGCTGCAGACATCAAGTGCAAGAACCCGTCGCGAATATTACGAGTCCCTGGAACTCTAAACTGGAAAAACCGAGAACTCCCTAAACTCGTCGAACTCGCGAAGTTCCCCACAGAAGCCTCCAGAATCGTCAAGGAGACGCAAACCGCACATCCATGGGGTGATGAGTGGTCGCGTCTACTTATCGCCGCCAAAGCGGGAGACCTTCCGAAGCGCGAGCGTGGCAACTGGAATCTGGGTCGATACAAGCACGGCGACTACCTGCTGTATTGCTTCAACCATGCTGTCATCGGCATCGAGCAGATGCGATGTATGGGTATGGTTGCACATGCAGAGGAGTGTCGTAAACTCGTAACCACTGCGCTGGACACGCAGGACTTATCGGAATAGAGGATTTATGGAAGAACTTTCACTAGACGATCTCCGGCTCATGGTGGCCGGAGACATGTCGACGCATGCTCGCGTCGTAGCTCACGGAGAGCATCACTGGGACAGACTGTTCCAACCGCATCCAGCATCAGGTGGACCATTCGGCGGACGAAACAATGCGCTGGTCACACTACTCGGATTCCTCCGGGCGAAGCGCTTCAGTATTGACCAGGCGAACGTTTTCAGCACATGGTGGTCTGACACTTACTGCGAACCAGCGCTCGAACATGAGACCATCCTCGAGACTACTGGTCGCTTCTGGGTCCAATGGGCACAGGGTAATGTCCCGGACGACCTGCCGGGCGGTGAGACCATCGCTCCATGGGAGGTGTGGGACTGGACTCGGATGGAGACCGAAGAAGCAAAACTCGGAGCGCAGTCCTGGCTGATTCCGAACATCCTGTCGACGGGTGGACTCCATTATTTGTCTAGTCCTCCGGGCAGTGGAAAAACGTGGGTGATGTGCGATCTCATTCGTGCAGCTGTGTTTGGTGACAAATGGTTGTCAGAGTTTGAGATTCCACAAACCAAAGTTCTGTACATCGACGAGGAGATGGGTGTCCAGAAGGTCCTACAACGGCTCAGGAAGCTCGGAATGCGTTCGGCTGAAGGAATGGGCTATCTAAACCGCGTCGGCATCAGATTCGACAATGTGCTCGATGTCGAACGCATCGTGAAACATTGTCAGGCCAATGACATCAAGTTGGTCATGATTGACTCCCTAGTGCGCGTGCATGGCCTCGACGAAAATGACAACAGTCAGATGCGTCGACTCTACGACTCGTTCAAGAAACTCCTGGACGTCGGCATCACTGTGCTCATCGCTCACCACAACCGTAAAGGTGGCACCGATGGAACAGTCAAGCACGAAGGTATGCGAGGCGCTGCGGAGATTGTCGCAGCTGCTGACATGGCGTACAGCGTCGAGAAACAGTCGAATGGCCTTTACCGCATGTACGTCACCAAGGGACGACTAATCAGCGACGAGGACGCCATCGATGTCACCTTCGAGATTCGCGACGAGGAAGGTCTCACGAAGGTCAGAACGCTCGACGCTGGTGCGCGTTCAGAAGCCATCACACAAGAAGTTCGGGCGAAGCTCATCGAACTGATCAGTGAAACACCAGGCATTTCTCAGGCACGTCTGGCGGAGTTATGTGGCGGTCGGAAATCCGTCGTTGCGGCCACACTGGCGGACCTCGAAGCGAGTCGAATCGTGATGTTTGACAAGGGTCCGAGGAACGCAAAACTGTACCGTCCGACTGGTCTTTTATAGGCTCACGACCTGTTCCCGCGACCTGTTCCCGACCTGTTCCGCCCTTAAGGATAATAAAACGGGAACAGGTCAGGAAAATCCCCCCTTTGGAAACCCCCCTGCCAGCATGTTTAGACGCGTGCTGGCTTAGGGGTATAAGTCGAAACTGTTCCTGCGGGCCGGCCGCTTACGCTGGCCCACGGAACAGCATCGACTAAATGTTTGACAGATGGTTTGATGTTTGGTAATGTCAACCGTGACGGTGCTGGTGGAATAACTTACTGGATTGGTGATTGATCCAGCACTGTCATCAACTGAGTGGTCTTATGACCAAAGGAGTATCGAGATATGGGTTTCTTTTCATCTGCATCGTTCAGCGATGGCAGCTCACAGTTTGAAGCAGCACCAGCAGGTGCATACGTCTGCCGTTTGGCAAACCTCGAGTCGGTCGACCGTCCTTCGTACGATGACCCGAACGTAATGACCCCGAACTTTAAGTTCACGTTCGAGACAACCGAATATGGCGACAGCAACGGCAACGCCTACCGCTTCTTTAAGTACACCCGTCAGGGATACGGCAACGATCGCCAGGCACTTACGGTGCTTCTCGACGGTATGCTCGGACGCCGCCTGACACAGGCTGAGTTTCACCAACTCGACGTCGACGACCTGCTCGCAAAGCAGTGGATGGTTACAGTCGACTCAAAACTCAACACACGCGGCAACATGACGAACGCCATCGTGTCGGTCGCTCCAGTGAGTGCAAAGAAGAAACTCACGAAGATCGCACAGCCAACCATCAAGACCGACGACATCGAAGACCCCTTCGGTGAAGACGCCAGCGAGTAACTTCTGCGCTTTCACACTCGCTGTCGCACCAGGCACTTCGCCCGCTATGAAGTGCCTGGTGTTTTACTTGAAGGGGTAAACATGTACAAAAAGGAACAGAAGGCAGAGATGCTAGCGAAGGTCATCGCATTGATGGCTGAAGGAAACAGCATCAGCAAATCAGCGGCTCAAATCGGAATGCCACGGGCCATCATCTCGAAGTGGCTGAACGAAGCAGGTCACGGTGGCGAATCGACACCAAAGGACATCGTTCACACACTCGACCAGAAGAGAGACATCGTCGCCAAAGTCGCAGACATGGTCGTCCAGGGGATTGACCGTCGCGAGGCCGTCCAGTCGCAGGGTATCGACACACGACGCTTCAATAAGTGGTTGTCCACTGAGCCATCACTACGCGTCGATTATTTCATGATCTGTGGAAAAGGTGTCAACGTCGGTTATACGCGTAAGACATTCGACACCATCATGGATTCCATACGGGCTGGTGCAGCTGTGCAGCGCGATGGAGCACGGTGGAAACTCAGGCTCGTCGAAGGTGCGCTCATGCGTTATGAGCTCACAGGTAGTGGACAGTGGATATCGAAGGGATTCGCGACTCTCTCAGGGACTGATGTACTGGCGCGAGATTGGACGGTGGTCGAATGAAGTTTGAACACGTAATGTGGGAACTCATGCATGGAAAACGTATCAGACGCACATCATGGCCGAACGACGTCTACGTACGTTACAGCGACCCATATAGGACGTTTTTCCAGCACACTTCTGATGAGATGATTAGACTTGAAGGAATCACACTCAACAACGAGTGGATGACAGCGGAAGATTGGACGGTTGTCATATGAAGTTTGCAGAAGTAATCGAGCCGCTGATGTACGGTAAGCCAATCACACGCGCAACGTGGGAAGATTCGGTATATGTCCGTTATTGCGACCTGTTTGAATCGTTCATCATGCACGCTGATGGTGAGTCGAAGACAATCCAGGGATTGACCATGTATCCGGAATGGATGCTCGCTGATGATTGGATGTTCGGTGAGTTTCATCCTGTGAAGGACGAGATCAAGTGGACACAGACAAAATCATAACGTCAGTCATGGCGAAGCCGTGGGCGAACACTTACTCGCTCCTGAAGGCGATAGGAGCCTCCAGCGCGGTCATTGATGAGACATGGCGAGACTATCGGCGCAAGTACATGCGCTCTCAGCGATGGCAGGACATTCGCACCAAAGCACTCGAGCGTTCAGGTCGAGCATGTGAGCAGTGTGGCAAGCGTCAGGAGGATGGATACAAGCTTGATGTCCATCACCTGACGTACATCCGACTAGGTGGCGAACAGATGGAAGACGTGCAGGTCCTGTGCTACTTGTGCCATGGACAGATGCACTATCGACGCAGAGTTCGCCAGGAAGAGGCAGAATAGAATCATGGCACGGGGTAACACAACAGATCCAGAGATTCTCGCACAGGTTGAGTCGGCTTTGATTGCTGGTCAAAGTCCTTCGGTCATTGCACGGTCGTGTGGGTTACCACGCACGACCATCATCTCGATTCGTGACCGAATGAAGGCACCTGTCGAAGGCAATCGACACGACATCACCTCGACGATACTCCCGACTAAGTCTCTCGATGACTTATTGACATCCGTCCTAGAGGACAGCCTGAAGGCGCTACAGGCGATAGCACGAACAGCGCAAAGTGAGAGATACATCAATGGCCAATCAGCTGCCCAAATTGCAGCTCTCCATGAGCGCATTGCGAACTTCTCGGTTCAACTTCTCACCGCAGCTGCCGAACCTCCGGACAGTAACTAGCGCACAGACAGCTGTCTGCTATCTCGACTATCTTCGGGACACGCTCCCGAATGGATGGTCGTACACTGCTCGGCATCTCATCGCTATCGCTTCGCACCTTGACGCAGTCGAGCGCGGTGAGATTGACAGACTCGCGATTCACATGCCACCGCGTCACGGGAAGACTGAAACAGTAACCGTGCGCTATGGCGCCTATTGCATCGAGCGAGACCCCTTCGCGAACGTCCTGGTCACTGCTTACAATGAGCGCATCGCGAGACGCTTCAGCAGGAAGTCCAGACAGATCGTTTCGTCCAGGACTAAACTCTCGAAGGACAACACCGCACAGGATGAATGGTCAATGCCAGAAGGAGGAACCTTCATGGCGCGTGGTGTTGGCTCTCCTCCAACTGGTGTAGGCTTCAGGCGCATTATCATCGATGACCCGATTCGAAGTCGCGAGGATGCCGAATCCGCACTGTTCCGCGACAAAGCGTGGGACTGGTACACGGACGACCTCTACACTCGTCTGGAACCGAAGGGCGCTCTCATCATCGTCTCGACACGATGGCATCACGACGACATTACCAGCCGTGCGATCTCGAGTGAACCGCATCGATGGACAGTCCTGAATCTGCCGGCAATCGCGGAAGAATCTGACCAAATCGGTCGAATGCCGGGTGAAGCTCTCTGGCCTGAGCGATACGACACGAAGGAACTTGGACGTATCAAGGAAGTGATGGTGGCTAACTCAGGAGACTATGGCTGGTCCGCTTTGTACCAGCAACGACCGACACCACGCGAGGGAAGTTTCTTCCGTACCGAACGCATTACCATCGAAGCATCTACACCAAACTGTCAGAAGATGTCACGCGCCTGGGACCTCGCAGCCACCGCCGGGAGCGGAGACTTCACGGTCGGTGTGAAAATGGGTCGCGATGCTGATGGTCGCATCTGGATTCTCGATGTCGTGCGCGGACAGTTCGAGACAGATCAGCGAGACAAACTCATCAAACAGACAGCTGCACTTGATGGACGTGGCGTTCGCGTGCGCCTTCCACAGGACCCGGGGCAGGCAGGTAAAAGCCAAGCGATGCACATGCTCAGACTCCTGCACGGGAGCGCGGTGAACATCCTGCCTGTCACTGGTGCGAAAGATGTTCGCGCTGAGCCATTCGCCTCACAGGTCGCTGGTGGCAACGTGTACATGGTCACTGCCGACTGGAACCGTACACTGTTGGATGAGCTTCGCGTGTTTCCCCTGGGGAAGAATGACGACATCGTCGACGCGCTCACCGATGCATACGACGAGCTGGTCGGTCGTGGCGGTGGCTGGGGTGCAGTTTAGGACATGATAGGAACACAATAGACACATGGGACTCTTTGACCGATTCCGCAGCAAAGCGACTGCGGCACCATCCTCACTCCTGCCTCCGCCGCTGATTCAGCGACAGACGTCCTACTTCACTGGCACTGGAAACGGAGACTTCTGGTCCCTGCTGACACGTAACCTTCCAGGCTCGAGTTTTAACTGGAGGAACCAGGCTGGCGACCTGATGCTGAACAGCATCGTCGCGATTGGCATGGACTGGTACATCCGAAACTGGTCTCAAGGTGTTCCAACGGTCCGCAGACCGATGCCTGATGGACAGGTCGAGACAGTTGCAGACCATCCGATTCTACAGCTGTTGTCACAACCGACACCGAATGTTCCACCTTCGCTCGTCTGGTCGTGGATTCTGCCTGATTACCAGCTTCTTGGAAATGCCTATTTTAGGAAGGTCCGTGTGTCTGGTCGTGTCGTTGGTTTGCAATACCTCGCCGCTGACATGATGCGTCCAGTGGGAAACAAGGTCAATCCACTCATCAAGTATCAATACACAGTGGATGGAACATCGTACGACATTCCGCTCGAGGATATGATTCACATCCGGTACGGTCGAGATCCGCAGGACTCTCGCTTCGGGCGCTCTCCAATCACATCCGTGCTTCGTGAGATCGCGACCGACAACGTGGCTGCATCAGCTGCGTTCGGCATGGTGCGAAACGGTGGTATGCCTTCCATCATGGTCGGACCCGACTACAAGGGCGGAGTCGAAGACCTGTCCGAAGACGATGCACGTCAGACGAAACGGAAACTCCAGCAGGACTTCACAGGAGACAATGCCGGCAGTGTCCTAGTAATGACTGGTCCATTCAAGGTCGAGCAGGTCAGCCACAAACCGAGTGAGATGGCATTTGATGAAATTCGGCGGAAGCCAGAAGAGCGCGTGTGTGCCGCTCTCGGTTTGAATCCGCTCGTTCTACAGCTCGGCAGCGGTCTCGAACGTGCCACGTATTCCAACCTCGAGCAGGCTACACGCTCGGCATGGACCGACGGAATGATTCCTCTTATGCGTCAGATGGCGGAAGCACTCACCATCGCGCTCCTGCCTGACTACGAAGAAACGCAACCAGGCGATTATCTCGAGTTTGATGTGTCCACTGTGCCATCACTCCAGGCTGATCTGAACGAAGACGCTGAGCGTGCTGAGCGACTCTACAAGGCTGGTATCGTGGACCTCGCCACAGCGAAGCGTGTCGCTGGTGTTACTCCTTCGGACGACGACGAGGGCTATTACCATCCGACAGCTGTCCCAGTGCAGAAGGATGGTCAGGAACTTCTCATTCCTGTTCAGTCTCCGGCGAAGGCATATGCCATCGAGCAGACTCCAGATGAACCCGGATTGAAGTTTATTCCATCGAAGGACATGAAGGAAGAAGCGCAACGCGCCATCGAATGGCGTGATGCTGGTCGTGATGGTGGAACAGCCGTGGCATGGGCCAGGGCGAACCAGATCATCAATGGTGAAAAACTCAGCGAGTCGACTGTCCTCCGCATGTATTCCTTTTTTCGACGTCACGAAGTAGACAAGGAAGCGGAAGGATTCCGACCAGGCGAGGAAGGTTATCCGAGCGCCGGGCGTGTCGCATGGGCGGCATGGGGTGGCGATGCTGGATATCGCTGGGCTACAGCTGCACGCAAAGAGATTCTGAAGCGCATGGCGCCGAAGGAGAACGGGAAGTCATATCACCCGTACTATGGTTACGAGCTGACAGAAGCCGATGCCTGACATCTATCAAGTCAATGAACGATACCGGAACCGGCTTCGTGCTCGCGAAGATTCCGCGCTCGCTGAGATGCGAAGGGCGTACAGCGTCCTGCAAGCAGACAACCTCCAGCGCCTCGAGGACTTGACACAGGCCATAGAGGAAGCACAGGCAGCAGGCGAAGATACAACGGCACTGAATGATTATCAGGTGCGCCTCCAGGCACTGAACGAACAGATGGCGAGACAGGTCTCCGAGTTTGCACCGCGAGCGACCGACATCGCCAGCAACGGACAACGAAACGCGATTCAGCTGTCTCTCGACATGCAGGAGGACCTCGTCCGCGCTGTCGCTGGTATCCCTGATTCGGTGAGCATGGCCATCGATCTCAACTGGAACCGACTACCAGTCGAAGCCATCACAAACGTGGTCGGATTCGCCGCTGATGGTTCACCGCTAGCGTCACTCTATGAAGCCATTGGACCATTCGCACGCGACCATGTCACGATAGGCGTGGCGCAGGGAATGAACCCATTACAGGTCGCTCGACGCATGGCACGGACATATGAGACGCTGGCACCATCTCGTGCTGCGACCATCGCACGAACAGAGATGATTCGAGCCAATCGCGAAGCACAGCGCCAGACATTCGAGGCCAATCTGTCCATCGTTCGTGGCTGGTCTCGCGTGTCTGCTGGTGATGTAAACGTGTGTCCCGTATGCTGGGCATTGCATGGACAACCGAACCCTGTTGCGAACGTTGTTCCTTCGCATCCAAACTGTAGGTGTACGGTGGTCCCAATCACTCCGACTTATGCCGAACTCGCTGGGCTTGACCCGGATGCGTTCGACGAAGTTCCGGAACTTCCGACACGCGATGAGCAGTTTATGATGTTGACAGAAGCGCAACGTCGACAGGTGCTCGGACCGTCAAGGTATAGGATGTGGGAAACAGGAACATCACTGTCGGACTTTGGTAAGGTCGTACCGAATGACCTATGGGGTCCACAGGCTGTGGTTGTTCCACTGAGGGATTTATAAATGCAGACACTGGTGAACTTCGGGAGTGCAATCAAAGCGGACGATTCCGGTCGTGTGCGTGGTTACCTGGTACGCTTCGGCGGACAGGACCTCGAGGGCGACTTCTTCACTCCACAGACCGACTTCGGTCGACCGATGAAGTCAGGTGATCGCGTGCCGATGAACCTCTACTATCATCACGGCCAGGACCGAACCATCGGGAAGTCGCGCATCGGTACCGGCTACATGACCATGGATGACAAGGGTCTCTGGTACGAAGCTCAAATCGAAATGGCTGACGAATACCAGAAGATGATTGCCGACCTGGCGAAGTCTGGCAAGCTCGGATATTCCTCCGGCGCCACAGGTCACATGGTCGAGCGCAAGAAGTCTGCTGATGGACGCTACGAAATCACACGCTGGCCAATCGGCGAGGCATCGCTCACACCGACACCAGCGGAACCGATGAACATGGTCAAGTCGCTGAAGGACATGTATGGCGAGATGGATGGAGAAGGCATGGAAGAAGAAGAGATGATTATCCCTGTCGCGCCAGGAGAAGACGTGTCGACATTCGTCGAATCGGTCTATGGCGATCTCGACAAGGAGATGGTTCACGAAGGACTCGAAGCACTCTACGAGCGTCTGTGTGCAGGTGTTACAGCTGCATATGACAGTGGACTCGGCAGCGGGCATGTGGATGCAATCATCGATGCTTTCGCCAGCCGTGCGAAGGAACTGAACAGCAAAGTGAAGGACCCGGCAGCGGAAGCACAAAGCCTGAAGGCTATGCTCGAGCGTCCTACGTCCATCCGTGAAGTGGAGCGACGTCTTCGAGATGCAGTTCGTCTCTCACGTAGCGAGTCGACAAGATTCGCAAAGACCATCTGGGCTGAGCTTGGAGAGCAAGCGGTCGAGACGGAAGAAGCCATCGTCGAATACTCGAGTGATGTGGAAGAAGCGAAGTCCGCTCTCCTCCGCGAACTCATGATCTTGGAGTTAAGTCAATGACAATCGAACAACTCGAAGCACAGCGCCAGTCTACTATCGCTGCTGCGAAGGAAGTCCTCATCAACGGTGGAGATATGGCTGAAGCCAATCGCCTCCATGCAAATGCAAAGTCTCTCTCTGAGCGCATCGACATGCTCAAGGAGTTTGGCAATGTTCCTGCGCCAGTCGCATCCGAAGCGCCAAAGTCCGAGCCATGGAAGTCCGGCGGTGTAACCCGTAACCCATTCCCTGGCACTCGCGAAGAGGCAAACTTCAAGGCATACGCGTTCGGACAGTGGGTCCGTGGCGAAGTCCTCGGAAACGCTAAGGCTGCACGATGGTGCGCTGAGCATGGCGTCAAGGCACAGACCGAAGGCGACAACGGACAGGGTGGATTCACTGTTCCTGAAATCGTTTCGTCCAGCCTCATCTGGCTTCGCAACGAGTACGGTGTAGCACGCCGCTACAGCCGCATCTATCCGATGACATCCGATGTCCTCAATGTCCCAAATGCATCGACTTCGACCACGACTTATTATCCTGGTGAAGCCACTGCAATCACTGCATCCGACATCGCCTTCACGCAGGTCGCACTCGCAGCCAAGAAACTCGCCATCCTGACCATCGTGTCCAAGGAACTCAACGAGGATACCGTCATCGACTTCGGTGCAACACTTGCACAGGACTTCGCTTACGGTCTCGCACTCGCTGAGGATGCAGCTGCATTCCAGGGTGACGGTACTTCCACCTATGGCTCCATCACTGGAATCATGCCACGAATCAAGGCTCTCTCCGGAACCTTCTCGAGCATTGCATCCATGGTCGTTGGACATGTTGGAACTGCTTCGGCATTGTCTGCATTCACGCTCGCAAACTGGCAGAGCATGGTCGCGAAGTTGCCACAGTATGCAACCGCTCCACGCTGGTATATGCACAAATCCGTGTTCTATAACGGATGTGCTGACAAGCTGATTGCACTTGGTGGAAACTCCATCATGGACATCCAGAACGCATACGGTCCAGAACCGACATTGTTCGGTATCCCGATCTCGTTCGTTCAGAACATGCCATCCACAACTGGTGTATCCCGTACACTCGCAGTCCTCGGAGACCTCTCCAAGGGTGTCGCGTTCGGTGATCGCCGTGGTGTCACGGTCGAAGTTTCTGACCAGGTGAAGTTTGTCGAGGATGCTCTCACGTTCAAGGCAACAGAGCGCTATGCGTTCAACGCCTTCGACGTTGGAAACGTCACCGCAACCGTCGCCGATCAGGTCGCTGGTTCGCTCATCGTTCTTCAGGCTGCCGCTTCGTAGGCCGTCTGACTCTCGCAGTCAAGGGGAGCGGGGATGCATACCCGTTCCCTTTTTGTTTTATAGGAATCGCTCATGCCACTCACACGGACTCAAGCACTTGAACGCCTCGCATGGATGGTCGCAAGCGACCAATATCCACAGCTCGATTCGACTGCACTTCAGCAGCTCGTCGACGACCACGCTCGCTGGTCGGTCTGGACTGCTTCAACAGCCTATGTCGTTGGTGACATCATAATTCCAACCGAGGCGAATGGTCGACTCTATCAGTGCGTCATCGCTGGCACTTCTGATTCCACTGAGCCACAGTTTCCACAGTGGACGCAGACGCTGAACTACACGGTGAACGATGGTTCTGGCGATCTCCTGTGGCAGGACATCGGTCCAGCCAATAATGAACGATATGACATCCGCTCAGCTGCACGACAGGGATGGATTCGCAAAGCATCCAGCATCACGCATCTCATCGATGTGAAGGATGGACAAGTCGACGCGAAGATGGCGGCACTCCGTGAGCACTGTCTCGACCAGGCTAAGCGATACAGCCCGATGGTGTTCGTATGATTCCGCCGGCCTACGCTTCGGCGCTCAAGAACGCCATTCAGGCATATGCGTACGGTGACCGTGTGCAGATCTGGCGCAACGTGAATCAGCCTGACGGCATCGGAGGCATCAGCCAGCACTGGATACAGGTCGCTGAGATTCGCGCCACAATCGCCAACACAGGCGATTCTGAAGGCATCGTCGGAGGCATGATTGAACAGGCTGGAACATGGACGCTGACGTGTTCGCCTGATGTCGAAGTCAAGGCCGATGACCGAATCTATACCAGCGGGAATCCACAGAACCTCGCGCCATACTACGAAGTTATCGGAAGCGATTGGGGCCACACGAATCAGGTGAGCCAGACCATCGCTCTCCGCTCACGCTCAAACGGTTAACTCACTGCGTGATGCGAGATGTCCGACTGTGCCACCATATTAGAGTGAAGATGTACAGTGGAGTGATGGTATGACATTAGAGGTCGTTGTAGCGCTGATCGGACAACTTGTCCTGGTATTAGGAGCCGTCATCGGAACCTATACGAAACTACAGGTGAGCATCAATGTGCTGAATGTCAAGCTCGAGAATGTTTCATCGACACTGTCAGGACAGGCACAGGAAGTGCGACGCATCGAAGAGCGCCTTGGTAAGCTCGAGAGTCGCGTCGCTATGATCGAAGGGAGTTTGCAAAGATGAGTTCGATATCCATTCCGCGTCTGCTGGTTGTTGTCCTGGTCGCATTCGCCGCGTCCTTCAGCACTGTCTTCGGTGACGGCATCCGCACATCCGAAGCAGACACGCTCGCCGAGCTTGGCGCAGTGATGGCACTGTACGGGTCTAAGGCTGTTGCGGCTGGTGTCTCTGCTGCGATGAGTGCTGCGCTGGGCTTCTTGACGATGCCTTTCAAGGGTGTGCAGGCTAACAGTCTGAAGGTGGGCAAATGAATCTAAGGAACGTTGAGATTACACCGCTGGTTACAAATCCTGCCGACTATAACATCAAGGCTGATATCACCGAGGATGACGGCACAAAGATTGGTGACTTTGGCCCTGATGGCATTGACGTGTTTACGTGGTGGGTTCAGCAGGATGAAGCATTTCGCCTAAATATCGTCAACCAGTTTAGTATGATAATGGCTTCTGAGATTGTGTCGGGGGCATCTGAATAATGGCAACATATTACGTCCGCACAGACGGTAATGATTCAAATACCGGATTAGGCCCTGCAACAAACCAAGCGTGGCAAACTATAACCAAAGCTCTTGGTGCTACTGGTATTGCATCAGGAGATACGCTCTATGTTGCACCCGGTGATTACAGACAGACTGCAACCATTACTGTAGGTGGCACTTATTCGGCT
>SXGQ01125016.1_pt1 | contig 17200 bp, 17 predicted proteins | sample 3178371 | NCBI WGS metagenome assembly SXGQ01 (sample SAMN11356859, study PRJNA531348) | freshwater metagenome | isolation source: freshwater sample F1-20 | place: China: Fuxian Lake, Yuxi | collected 2017-12-25 | reverse complement strand
CCGCGCTTGCGCAGCCGGCGCTTATCGGTGGCGCAGGACTGGTCATAGAAGATGACCGTGGTGCCCTTGATCTCGCGAAATTCCCGCTGCAAGACATCGAGCAGGTCGCGGTGCGCCACGGCCACGCCCACGGGCAGGCCGCTGCTGCCAGCGTATTTTTCGGGCTCGTCGGTGACGATGGTGATACGCACTGCACCTTCGGCATGCATGCTCTGCGCAATCTGCAACACCGAGTGGCCTTCGGCCCGTTCGCCCACGCGTTGTCCGCCGGTCATGGCCACTGCATCGTTGTACAAAATCTTGTAGGTGACGTTGACCCCTGCCGCAATGCTTTGGCGCACCGCCAACATGCCACTGTGAAAGTAAGTGCCGTCGCCAATATTGGCAAACATGTGCTGGTCATGGCTAAAGGGCTGCTGGCCGACCCAGGGCACCCCCTCGCCGCCCATCTGGGTGAAGCCTACCGTGGCACGGTCCATCCACACCGCCATGAAGTGGCAGCCAATGCCGGCCATGGCCCGCGAGCCCTCAGGCACTTTGGTGCTGGTGTTGTGCGGACAGCCCGAACAAAACCAGGGCTGACGCTCCGGCTGGGCACTCATTACCTGCAGCGCGCGGTCTTTTGCATCCAAAATTGCCAGCCGGGCATCCATGCGCGACTGGGTCGGCGCATCGATGCCTAGTTTTTTAAGGCGCTTGGCGATGGCACGGGCAATCAAGGCCGGCGACAAATCGGCATTGGCGCGCAACAGCGTGTTGGCCGTGGGGTTGGGCTCTGACCATTCACCACCGCAAAAATCCCCCTCCCCCTCGTTGAACTTGCCCAGCACACGGGGCCGCAGGTCAGCACGCCAGTTGTAGAGCTCTTCCTTGATTTGGTATTCAATCACCTGGCGCTTTTCTTCCACCACCAAAACCTCTTGCAAACCGCTGGCGAATTCGCGGGTCAGCTGAGCTTCAAGCGGCCAAACCACGGCCACTTTATGCAGCCGAATGCCCAGCCGCTGGCAAGTGGCATCGTCCAGGCCGAGTTCCTGCAAGGCCTGGCGTGTGTCGTTGAAGGCTTTGCCGCTGGCAATCAAGCCAAAGCGGTCGTTCTTGCCTTCGATCACATTGTGGTTAAGGCGGTTGGCACGGATATAGGCCAGGGCCGCATACCACTTGTAGTGAAACAGCCGCGCCTCCTGGTCCAGCGCCTGATCAGGCCACCGGATGTGAACGCCGCCCTGGGGCATTTCAAAATCGCTGGGCGTACGGATAAGCACCCGATCGGGATCGATCAGGGCGGTGGCGCTTGACTCGACGATTTCCTGGATGGTTTTCATGCCTGCCCAAACGCCTGCGTAGCGGCTCATGGCGAAGGCATGCAGGCCCAAATCAAGAATATCCTGCACGCTGGCCGGGAAAAAAACCGGTGTGCCGCAGGCCTTGAAAATATGATCGCTCTGGTGCGCGGAGGTAGAGCTTTTAGAAATATGGTCATCACCTGCGACCGCAATCACGCCGCCCCAAGGCGTGGTGCCAGCCATATTGGCATGCTTAAACACATCGCTACACCGGTCTACACCTGGGCCCTTGCCATACCAAATACCAAACACACCGTCAAACCGGTTACTGCCCGGCGGCGCAAAACCAAGTTGCTGCGTGCCCCACAGGGCGGTGGCCGCCAACTCCTCATTCACTCCGGGCTGAAACACGATGTTGTGCGCCTTGAGGTAGGCCCGCGCCTTTTCCAGTGCCTGGTCATAGCCGCCCAGCGGTGAGCCACGGTAACCGCTGATGAAGCCCGCCGTGTTCTTGCCCAAGCGCCGGTCTCGCAACTGCTGCAGCATGGGCAGCTTGACCAGCGCCTGCACACCGCTCATAAAGGCGCTGCCATCATCGAGCGCGTATTTGTCATCCAGACTGACGCGGGCCAGTGCCTGGCGTATGTGTTCGGGCAGCGGTGCATTCATGGCCGGGGTCTCGGTGGTGGAGCAAAGGCAAAGTGTATGCCCAGCAGGGCGAGGCCGCATGGTGAAAAAACCAGGCTGAGCCAATGCCCGGGAAAAAATGCAAATAGATAGGCCGAGCCCAGCGCATGATCTGGCCCAAGCAGCCAGCCATGCCAAGCATCTCGGATAATCGGCAGTCCATCCTGACTCTGCAAAAAGGCACCCATGCACCGCACACCCCCAGCAAGCCAACGCGGCGCCAGCCTGGCACTCGCCACACTGGCGCTCACGCTCTGCCTGCCCGGCTTGGCCCAGGAGGGGCCGGCTTTGCCGCTATGGGAACTCGGCGCTGTAGGGGTGGCGGTGTCGCAGCAGGCCTACCCGGGCTCGCTCGAGCGCGTGCAACAGGCGCTGGCCCTGCCGTTTTTCATTTACCGCGGGGAGTTCTTGCGGGTTGACCGTGGCAGTGCGGGCATTCGTGCGCTCAAGACCCCGGCCCTTGAGCTCGATGTGGGCGTCTCAGGCGCCTTGGGTTCGCGCGCCAGCGATGTGGCGGCGCGGCGCGGCATGGCAGACCTGGGCACGCTGGTCGAGTTTGGCCCGCGACTGCGCTGGAACATCAGCCCCGCCGCCGGTCCGGATCAGTGGCGTGCAGACCTGCCGCTGCGCGGCGTGTTTGACCTCAGCAGCAGCCTGGCCCAGCGCGGTGTAGCTTTTGAGCCCGAGCTGACCTTTTCGCACCGCGACCGTGACGGCTGGAGCTACAGCACCGGCGTGAGCGCCATCTGGGGCGACCAGCGTTTGGCTGAGCTTTACTACAGCGTCAGCGCGGCAGAAGCCACGGCCAGCCGGGCGGCCTATGCCGCTCAGGGGGGGCTGATTGCCCTGCGCCTCTCAGGCTCAGTCTCGCGCCGTCTCACGCCTGATCTGCGGCTGTTTTTGTTTGGCCGTGTTGACAGTGTCAGCGGCGCTGCCAACCAAGCCAGTCCCTTGGTGCAGCAAAACAGCGGCGCCAGTGCTGGTCTGGTGCTCACCTATACCTGGAAGCAGTCTGAGAGCCGGGCGGCAGACTGAGGTTTTCTGCCAGGTCATGCTGCCCTGTTCCCTGCACCATCTCGAGCCAATGTTGTCCGCCGCGGCCATGCCGCCGAGGCCTCTGCTTTACTCTTTTCGGCGTTGCCCCTATGCGATTCGGGCCCGTATGGCGCTGCACTATGCGGGCATCCAAGTCGAGCTACAAGAGGTAGCCCTGCGCGACAAACCGGCTGCGCTGCTGGCGCTCTCGCCCACGGGAACCGTGCCGCTGTTGGTGCTGCCAGATGGCCAGTTGTTGACCCAAAGCCTGGACATCATGCTCTGGGCGCTGGCCCAGCAGGACCCACAGGCCTGGCTGCCCCGTCACACTGCGCAGGGCATCGCCTGGGTGCAACGCAACGACGTCTGCTTCAAACCCCTGCTTGACTGCTACAAATACGCCCAGCGCCACCCCCTGCTGTCACGCCAGGCGCACAGAGCGCGGGCCATGGCGGCCTTGGTTGAGCCGCTTGACCTGGCGCTGCGCGGCTCGCCCTGGCTGGCCGGTCAAAGCCGGGGCTTGGCAGATGTCGCGCTGCTGCCCTTTGTGCGGCAATTTGCCGCTGTGGAGCCCGGCTGGTTTGAAGCCCAGTCACTGCCCGCGCTGCAGACCTGGCTCAAGAACCAACTCGACGAAGCCCTGTTTGCGGCCGTGATGCTGCGGCCGCCAACCGGGACCGTCTATTTGCCATCGAAGCACTAGGGTTTTCCCTGCTGATTCATGTCGCCAGACAAGGGCAAACTATGGGCTGCGGAGTTTGATTCACAATTCGATTTTTTGGGAGTTTTTAATGAAGAAACCGTTGTTGGCGGCGGCCCTGCTGTGGTCTGTATGTGGCGGCTTTGTTGCAGAGGCCTTGGCCCAGCCCAGCCCCAACCAGCTCATCAATTACCGCAAGGGAGCAATGAGCCTGCAAGGAAAGTACTTTAGCCCGGTGTACGCCATGGCCGCCGGCCGCACACCCATGGACCAACGCATTGCTCAACGCAATGCCGACTACCTGGCCGTGTTGACACAGCTGGCCTGGGATGATTTCCCGGCCAATTCGCTGGGCCTGCCCAACACCCGCGCCAAGGAAGAGATTGGCAGCGATGGTGCCAAGTTCAAAGCTCGCGCAGATGGCTTGATGGCGGATATCCAAAAACTGCAAGCTGCCACAAAGACCGGCGAAGCTGTGGCCTTGAAAGCTGCAATACAAGGCGTTGCCAACAGCTGTAACGGCTGCCACGAGGCATTTAGTTCTTTCAACTTCCGATATGCGCCCCTGCCCTGAATGCAATGATTGATGCGAGCACGCATGGAATGCTGGGATTTCAAAGGATTGCTGGGGGACTGTCTTCGCTGAGCAGGCTTTTTTTTCTGGTGCTGCTCAGTGTGATCGCGGCCGCTGGGGCGCAGGCGCAGTCTGCACCCGGCGATCCGAAGAGGGGCCAGTACCTAGCAGCCGTGGCGGGCTGCATGGGTTGTCATACCGATAACAAGCCCGGTGCGGTGCCCTATGCCGGCGGGCGCAAACTGCAAACGCCCTTTGGGGTTTTCTACGGACCCAACATCACACCCCACCCCAGCGCTGGTATCGGCAAATGGAGCGAGGCAGATTTCACGCGGGCCATCAGGCTCGGCGAGCGTGCGGACGGGCAGCACTACTTTCCTGCATTTCCCTATGCCTCGTTCACTGGCATGAGCGACACGGATATCCGCGACCTGTGGGCCTTTCTGCGTACCCTTGCCAGCGCCGAGCGCTCCAACCAGGCCCATGAGTTGCGCTTTCCGTTTGGCTGGCGCCAGCTCGTCACCGCCTGGAAATGGTTGTTTTTTGTGCCGCAGCGTGCCGGCGTGAATCCGCAGGCGAGCGCCGAGGTGAACCGCGGCGCCTACATTGCAGGGGCGCTGTCGCATTGCACAGAATGCCACACACCCCGAAATTTTTTGGGTGGCCCGGACAAAGGCCGGCTGCTGGGCGGCGGCATGATCAGCGAGGGACGCGCGCCCAACCTGACGCCAACCCGATTGAAACGCTGGAGCGATGCACAGCTCAAGGAATTCTTGCAGAGTGGCGCCACGCCTGAGGGTGATGTGCCGGCCGAGGCCATGGAAGAGATTATTCGCAACACCACCAGCCAACTGAGCCCGCAAGACCTGGGCGCACTGATCGCCTATTTGCGCTCGTTGCCGGCGCTTGCAGAAGAAAAACGCTAGGCCCCCCGGGCGAGCGCCCTGCTTAGGTGCCAGCAGCAATTTGGCGCAGGGCGCGTTCGAACACAGCAACCGGCTGGCCACCCGATATCAGGTGTTGTTGGTTGATGATGAAGGCGGGCACTGACTGTATGCCGGCCTGGGTGAACAGCCGTTCGCGCTCTCGCACGTCCAAGGCGTAGGCGTCTCCTGAGAGAACCCCCAGGGCGCCGTTCGGGTCGAGCCCAACAGATGCCGCCGCCTGCACCAACACTGCCCGGTCCTCGGGGCTTTGGCCGCTGCTGAAATAGGCTTGCAGCAGGGCTTTTTTTAAGGCCAGTTGCTGACCAGGAAGCCCGGTTAATTCGGCCCAGTGCAGCAGGCGGTGCGCATCAAAGGTGTTGTAAATGCGATCCCGCCCCTGCACCCGAAAAGTGAAACCAAGCTCAGCACCGCGCTGCCGAATGGTCTCCCGAATGGCGCTTTGCTGCTGTGCGGTCGAACCATATTTTTGGGTCAAATGCTCGGTGATATCCTGGCCGCCGGCGGGCATATTGGGGTTGAGCTCAAAGGGCTGTACCTGCACCTTGGCCGTGATTTCAGGAGCCACCCGGGCCAGCGCCTGCTCTAAGGCGCTCAGACCGATGGCGCACCAGGGACAAGACACATCAGAGACAAAATCAATCTTGAGGGTAGCGGACATGGCGGGCAGGTGAGGATGAACAGGTCTTTAAGCTAGCACAGGCGCCGCTGGCCTTTGGCTTAGCGCTCGAGGGCCGGCGCCTGCCAGGGCTTGGCCGAAAAGCGGAACACCCGGGGGTCGCGCGCATCCACCGTGCCTAGCACCCAGCCAAAAAACGGCCAGCCAAAGGTCTCAACCCGGGTGAAGTTGGGTACGTGCTCGCCGCTGGCCGGGTCAGTCAGGGGCTGGTCGATGTGCTGGCGGTGGGTGTCGCCGTGCACCAGCACCACCGGTTTGGCAAACAGCCGGGTTTCGCGCAGCAACTGCGCCAAAAACGCGTCATACCCGGGCTGGGGCCGGCCAGCGCGGGCCGCCTCAAAGCCCGGATTGGCCTGGATCACGATCAGCACGCCCGCCAGGCGCTGGTCCCGCGCGTGGGCAAAGGCCTGCTCCAGCCAGGCCTGGTTGGCCGCGCTGCGTGCCACAAACTCGGGCACTGGCCCGGTCTGCCCCGGCACGCCGTCAAAGTTGTTGTCGCTGCCCGGCAGGTTGAGCGCCACAAAGAGCGCACCACCAGCCTCCCAGCGCGCGTTCTCGCGGTAGCGCCCAAACGCTGGATCCGCACTTTGGCGCAGCAAAGGCATGGGCTGTTGGCCCAGGGCGTGTTCAGTGGCAAAAAACAACTCGCGCAAGCGGCCAAGCCGTTCCAGCGGGTCATACGCGCCGTTGCTGCGGCGGTGGCAGTCGGTCCAGTCGTTGTCACCGGGCACGTAAACCAGCGGCACGCTGGAGGCCTGGAACAGGGCCAGCCGATCCTGGTAGAGGGCGTCACTGCAAGCGTCCGACCCGCTCTTGAAATCTCCCGCGTGCACCACAAAGGCCGAGCCTGCCGCCGCCATGTCGGCCATCAGCCCCGGCAGTTGTGCCCGCTCCCAAGCGCTGTAGGGTGTGTCCCCCATCAGCCCGAAAGGCAGGGGCTGCGCCAGCGCCAAGCGGCAGCACAGCGCGAGCAACAGGGCCAGCCATGCCTTCGAGCGGGGCTGGGGCCACAGGGCGCTGACGGCTCGGGGCGGGTGTTTGTGGGTGTAGGGCATGGTGCGTGCGCCGATTAAGTTACTCTACACTCTATCTGCCTCTGGCGAGGGTCAAAGGGCGGCGCAGCCGGCCAGGCGGCCGATGAACTCAACACAAGGGGCAAATATGGCAGCAGGCTGGATGTCGGTACTGAAAATGGTGCCCTGGAGGGATGTGATCAGCAGCGCCCCCAAGGTGGCCGATGGCGCCAAAAAGCTGTGGGACACGGTGGCCAAAAAGGCCGGCGTGCCGGTCGAATCAGCCCCGGCAGATTCGACCGACACGCCGCAAGACCTGCCCGCGTCCGAGCTGCTGGCACAGTTGCAGACGCAACTGACGCAGCAGGAGCAGAGGCTCTCAGAGCTGCACCAGCAAATGATCAGCTCATCCGAACTGATCCAGACCCTGGCCGAGCAGAACGCCCAGCTGGTGCAACGGGTGGAGGCCAACCGGGTGCGGGTGCGCTGGCTAACCCTGGCCGTGGTCCTGCTGGGGCTGGGCTTGGGCCTGCTGTGGGGGCTGGGGCACTGAGCGCCATGACGCAGCACCACCGCACCCTGTTAGTCTTGCTGACCGGTTGGGTTCTGGGTGCCTTGTGCGGGCTGGCTGCCGCCGAGCCCCTAAGGCAACGCGCTGACGGCCCGGATGCCGAGCGACTAGGCCTAAAACAGGGCTACCCAGTCTGCGTACAGGCGCTGATGCGGCCGGAATGCCGAGTGGGCACCTGGTCGGCCAATGACAAGGTAGAGCGCAGTGCCGCGGTAGGACCGTCTGCCCGGCCCCTGCCACTGCCGGCTTGGGATGACGCACCTACCATCAATTACCGCTGGGGCCTGTTGGACAAAAACCTCGATGAATTTATGGCCGACACGAAGACTACCGGACTGCTCGTGATCAAGGACGGAAAAGTGGTGGCCGAGCGCTACCAGTACGACCGCCAGCCCGACATGCGTTTTCGCTCGTTCTCCATGGCCAAGACCTTCACGTCAATGCTGGTGGGCATTGCCCATGGCAAGGGTCTGATCCGGTCACTGGATGACAAGGCGGCCGATTACTGGCCGGAGATTGCGGCATCGGCCTATGGCCAGACCAGCATCCGCAACCTGCTGCGCATGGCCTCGGGCGTGCCTTTCAAGGAGCTCTACACCTGGACTCCGGATGACGACATCTGGCTGTGGAATCGGGTCTTGTACCTGCCGGAAAACCGAATGCAGCCCGACAAGATCGTCGGGTACCTGAACACCAAGACCAGCCGCGAGGCAGAGCAGGGCCTACGCTTCAAGTACGCCACCATCGAGACCGACATCCTGGGACGGGTCTTGAGCCGGGCTACGGGCATGACGGTCACGCAAATGACCGAAGCCTGGCTATGGCAACCGATGGGCGCAGAGTCCGAGGCACGCTGGCTGCTGGCCAGCACCGACCAGGGCGAGGGCACCGGCGGCGGCTTCAACGCCACGCTGCGCGACTACGGCCGCTTTGGTATCTTGCTGGCTAATGACGGCATACGCGACGGTCAGCAGGTCATTCCGAAGGACTACCTGCTGGAAGCCACCGATGCAGCCCGGCAACCGCCGGCCTTCCGCCCACGCACGGCCACGCCTGGCATGGGCTACGGTTACCAGACCTGGATCCTGCCACTTAAGGAGCGCACTTTCGCCTTGCAGGGCATCCACGGTCAACATGTATTTGTTCAGCCCCGGTCTGGCATCGTCATGGTGCAGACCTCGGTCAATGACCAGGCCAGCGGCCGCCAGGACCCGCGGCCCTACCAGTACCGCAACGCGCTGTGGGCTGGCGTGCTCAAGAGCTTGGGCGGTCTGAGCGACTGAGCCCTCGCCGCACTTGGTGCCATAATATTTGCTTGCATGTTAAATGCAATCCGCTAGGGGTGCTATGTCCGGTCGTGTGCCGGGCCCAGCTGAGAAAGTCCCTTTGAACCTGATTGAGGTAATCCTCGCGCAGGGAAGCAGGCTCAAAGTTGCCGAGTGAAGATTCTTTCACCGGCCAGCGTACCGGGCCAAGCCGAACTGCCATATTTGCTGGGAACACGCAATGGCACACCATGACAATTCTCCCGCCCTGACCCCGGTCAGCCCTGATGCACGGGTGTTTGACGCCAGTGCCCACAGCTCACTCTGGTTCAGCCTTGGCGTTGGCCTGCTGGTGATGCAGGTGGGTGCCTACCTGGTGCCTGCGGTGGGGACGCAGGACGCCCTGCTGGCCATTGTGCTCGGCTCTATTTTGGGGGCGGGCTTGCTGGCCTGGGCGGCCAAGCTAGGCTGCGACAGTGGTCTGTCGAGCGCTGGGCTGATGCACCGGGTCTTTGGCAGCGCCTTTGCTCGGCTGCCAGTGCTGCTCAACATTGTCCAACTGCTGGGCTGGACCACGTTTGAGCTGGTGATCATGCGCGAAGGCACCCAGGCCATCGTCGCCAAGGCCCTGGGCTGGGCGCCCAGCCAGGCCGGGCTGGTCTGGGCCACGCTGCTGTGGGGCGGCGTGCTGACGCTGCTGATGATGGGCTCGATGCTGACCTTGGTGCGCCAGTTCGTACGCCGCTTTGGCCTGCCGCTGGTGGTGCTGTCGCTGCTGTGGCTCACCTGGCAATTCGGCAGCCTGGCCATCGACAAAGGCTTTGACGCCTTCTGGCAGCGCCCGGGTAACGGCGGCATGGGGTTTTGGGCCGCCATTGACCTGGTGATCGCCATGCCCGTGTCCTGGCTGCCGCTGGTGGCCGACTACGCCCGCCATGGCATCAACGGCCGCAGCACGCTGCGCGGCACCTGGCTGGGCTACGCACTGGCCAACACCTGGTGCTACGCGCTGGGGGTGCTGGTGGTCAGCGTCTCGGCGCCAGATGCGAGTTTGGTAACTGCGCTGCTGGTGGCACAGGGTGGCCTGCTGGCGCTGGGCCTGATCTTGCTGGACGAGCTGGACAATGCCTACGGCGACGTGTATTCGGCAGCGGTCTCGGGCAACAGCTTGCTTTCGCGCGTCTCCGTGCGCGCTTGGGGCCTGGCCATTGCACTGGCCTGCACCGGCCTGGCGCTGGTGCTGCCCATGCATGAGCTGGAGCCCTTTTTGCTCAAGCTCAGTTCAATCTTCGTACCGCTGTATGGCGTGATCCTGGGCCGACTTGCGCTGGGTGGTTTGACGTTGTCGGCCAGCGAACGACGGGTGGATTGGGCAGCGGCGGCTATCTGGCTGTTGGGCGTGGTGCTTTTTCAAGCTTTGAACGCCTGGGCGCCGCAATGGGGTGCGAGCCTGCCGGTCTTGGCCGCGACCTTTGCGCTGGCCCGGCTCACCCAGGCCAAGTCATGATCACAGCGGCACCAGATGGGCCGCCAAGGGCGCATGGCCGTGGTTGAGCGGTCCATGCCCGTGGCCGGTTTTCACGGCAGCGCCCTCGGAAATAGCGGCACGAATGAAGTGCCGTGCCGCCTGCACCGCTTCAGCCAGCCCCTGACCGAGCGCCAGGTGGGCGGCAATGGCCGACGAGAGGGTGCAGCCGGTGCCATGCACGTTACGGCTGGGGATGCGGGTGCTGGCCAAGCGCAGCATGGGCTGGCCGGGTTGCAGCAGCACATCCACCAGCGCATCACCGGGCAAATGGCCACCCTTGAGCAACACCGCCTGCGCGCCCATGGCCAGCAGCGCCTCGGCGGCGGCGTCCAGTCCATCCGTATCGACGATGGGCTGCTGCAACAACAGGGCTGCCTCGTCCAGGTTAGGTGTGATCAGGGCGGCACGAGGAAACAGCTCGCGCACCAGCACCTGCACCGTGTCGCTGGCGATCAAACGGTCACCGCTGGTGGCCACCATGACCGGGTCGAGCACCACGTTTTTGAGCCGGTAATGTTCAATCGCCCAGGCCACCACCTCGACGATCTCCGGGGCATGCAGCATGCCGATCTTGACCGCATCAACACCAATGTCTTCGATCACCGACTGCAGTTGCGCCTTCAAAAAGGCGGCCGGCACCGGGTGAATGCCTTGCACGCCCACAGTGTTTTGCGCCGTCAGCGCGGTGATGGCGGTCATACCGTAGCAGCCCAGTGCAGCAAAGGTTTTCAGGTCCGCCTGAATGCCGGCGCCACCGCCACTGTCGGAGCCGGCAATGCTCAGGACCCGGGCATAGCGGGTGGCAGGGGTGGTTCGGTGGGTGTGGCTGTTTTGGGTGATCTCATTCATGTCCGGGATTATGCGCAGGCGTCGGACAGCCGGGCGGTCGCGCTGGCCCTGAACCTGTCGACGGGCTTGCCATGCACGCAGTGATTCTGGGCGCTGGGCTGATGGGCCGCTTGTTGGCGCATGGGATGGCGCAACAGGGCCACCGGGTTGAGGTTCACGAGGCGCAGGGGCCAGAGGCCACAGGTGCCGCAGCGCGGGTGGCCGCCGCCATGCTGGCACCCCTGGCCGAGTCCGTCATCACCGAGTTGCCAGTCGTGCGCATGGGCCAGTATGGTCTGCGCCGCTGGCCCGAGCTGCTCGCCACGCTGGCGCAACCGGTGTTTTTCCAGCACAACGGCACGTTGGTGGTCTGGCACCGGCAAGATGCAGCCGAAGCCCGGCGCTTTGGCCAGCTGCTGCAAGGCAAGCAGCAACAAATACCAACACTGGCGGCGCCTTTGCCGCTGGATGCGGCCGAACTGGCGGTGCAAGAGACCGGCCTGGCCGGGCGTTTTCACCAAGGCCTGTTGCTGCCGGGCGAGGGCCAACTGGACAACCGGCAGCTGCTGGATGCCTTGCACCACAGCTTGCAGGCACAGGGCGTGGCGCTGCACTGGCACAGCCACCGTGTGCCAGCTGATTTTCAGCCGGGCCAAGCGGGTCAACCGGATTGGCTGGTGGACTGCCGTGGCCTGGGCGCGCGGCCGCAATGGGCTGGCTTGCGTGGGGTGCGCGGCGAAGTCCTGCGCTTGCACGCGCCCGATGTGACCCTGAGCCGCCCGGTCAGGCTGATCCATCCGCGCTACCCGATCTACATCGCGCCCAAGCCGGGCCAGGTGTTTGTGGTGGGCGCCACTGAGATCGAGACCGACGACCTCTCGCCGGCCAGCGTGCGCTCCACGCTCGAGTTGCTCAGTGCGGCCTACTCGGTGCACGCGGGTTTTGGTGAAGCGCGCCTGCTCGAAGTGGCAGCCCAAGCACGCCCGACCCTGCCCGACAATCTGCCGGCCCTGCGCCAATTGGGGCCGCGGATGCTGCAGGTAAACGGCCTGTACCGCCACGGCTTCTTGATTGCTCCCGCTCTGCTCGACGCCACGCTGGCCCTGCTGCACGGCGAGCCGCCGCAGCTGGCCGTTGGCTGGGGCCTGCCCATCCGCACCGACTGACCCAAATGCCCATGCTGAACCTGTTCATCAACCAGAAACTTCATCAGCTGCCGGCCGGGGCTACGGTGGCCGATGCCGCAGCCCTGCTGGGCCTTCGCATGCCTTTTGCCGCCGCCGTCAACCTGCAGTTCGTGCCACGCAGCCAGCACGCCCTGCATCTGCTGCAGGACCAGGACCGGGTGGAGCTGATTACCCCTGTGACCGGAGGCTGAACCATGACCCACGACGACGATGCACTGAACCTCTATGGCGAACGCTTTGCCAGCCGGCTGCTGCTGGGCACCTCACGCTACCCCTCGCCCAAAATCATGGCGGATGCCGTGGCTGTGGCCCGCCCAGCGATGGTGACCGCCTCGCTGCGTCGGCAAACGGCCCAGGGACAGGCCTCACAAGAATTTTGGCAACTGCTCAAGGCCATGGCAGTGCCGGTGCTGCCCAACACCGCCGGCTGTCACAGCATTCAGGAGGCGGTGACCACCGCTGAGATGGCGCGCGAGGTGTTTGAGACCGACTGGATCAAACTCGAGCTGATCGGCGACGACTACACGCTGCAGCCAGACACGCTGAACCTGCCCACGGCAGCCAGTCAGCTCATCCGGGCCGGCTTCAAGGTGCTGCCCTATTGCACCGATGATTTGGTGTTGTGCCGCAAGCTGGTGGACGTGGGCTGCCAGGCCGTGATGCCCTGGGCCGCACCGATTGGCACCGGCCGCGGCCCGATCAACCCTTACGCCTTGCGCAGCTTGCGCGACCGGCTGCAGGTACCGCTGATTGTGGATGCCGGCCTGGGCCTGCCCTCGCACGCCTGCCAGGTGCTGGAGTGGGGTTACGACGCGGTGCTGCTCAACACCGCCGTGGCGCTGGCGCAAGACCCGGTGGCCATGGCACTCGCCTTTGCCCAGGCCGTGAGCGCCGGCCGGCTGGCCTGGCGCGCCGGCGCCATGCAAGCGCAGGACTCAGCGCAGGCCAGCACCCCGGTGCTGGGAACCCCGTTTTGGCACCAGACATGAGCACCAAACCCACCCACCTACCCCAGAGCCTGGCCGAACTGGCAGCGCACATCGCCCAACAGCACGCCAGCCTGCAGGTGGGCGAGCCCCTGCCCTGGCCGGGCACGGTACTGCCGCACGACGCCGCGCTAGATGGGCACACCCAGGCCGTGCTAAGCGCCTGCCGGCGCCTGGGCTTTGTCGAACACGATGCGCAGGCGGTCGCCTTGGCCTGGGCCGCACAAACCCGCAGGCTGGGCACCCTGAACCCGGATCTGTGGCCGAGCGAGCCTGCGGATTTCGGTATGGCGCCCTTCCCACGCACCCAGGGCTTCCCGGCCTGTGCTCAGCGCCTGGGCCTGTACGCGGTGTTGCCTGATGCGGGCTGGGTTGGGCGCATGGCCCGGGCCGGAGTGCCCACGCTACAACTGCGCTTCAAGTCGGATGACCCGGCGGCGGTCCAGCGCGAGGTGGCAGCGGCGGTGCAGGCCGTGCGTGGCACGGCGGCGCTGCTGTTCATCAACGACCACTGGCAGGTGGCTGCCGACTGCGGCGCCTACGGCGCTCACCTGGGGCAGGAAGACCTGGACGCCACCCGTCTGAGCGATATCCAGGCCACCGGCCTGCGCCTGGGCCTGAGCACCCATGGCTATGCCGAAATGCTGCGCGCCGATGCGGCCAGCCCGAGTTACATCGCCATGGGCGCAGTCTTTGCGACCACGCTCAAGCGCATGGCCACCGCACCCCAAGGCCCAGGCCGGCTGCGCGCCTATGCCCAACTGCTGCGCCACTACCCGCTGGTTGCCATCGGTGGCATTGACGAGGCCCGGCTGCCCGAGGTGCTGGCCAGCGGCGTGGGCTCGGTGGGGGTGGTGCGGGCCATCACGGCGGCGGCCGACCCGCAAGCAACGGCCAGCGCCCTGATGAGGCGGCTCCAGTGATCGGATACCGGATAACAGGCCGGTACTGGCAGCAACCCTGACCCCCGGTGGCTGCGCCCTCAGGGCGCCACCAGCGCGTGGGCGCCAATGTAGAGACATCTGACATGGGTGAGGTTCCGAGACCCCGGGTCTGGCGGAATAAACCTTGAACGCCCGGCCGGCCAGAAAAGCGGCGTCCCGGGGCAGCGGCTGGCGTTGGCACTGCCGCGCACCCGCACGAACGCTGGCGACCGGAGCGGCTCATGACACGATATAAACCCCTGCCCCGGTAGACAGCAGCTTGCCGTCGGCGCCCAAAAACTCCATGCGGGTCGCCGCTACCCGCGAGCCCAAGCGCAGCACTTCGGCGCGCAATTCAAAGTATTCGCCAATGCCGGGACGCAGGTAGTCAATTCGCAGGTCAATGGTGCCGAGCTTGCTGAAACGCTGCAGGCGCTCGGCGGGGGTTTGGTCCATGTGTCGCGCGCCAATGGCGGCCATCACAGCCAGGCCGCCCATGGCGTCAAGCCCGGCGCTGATGACGCCACCGTGGACCCGGTTAAAACCGTAATGTCCTACCAATTCAGGGCGCATCTCAATCCGGCCGGCTGCGCGGCTTGGCTCAAGCGAGGTGATCTTCAAGCCCAGCATCTGGTTGAAGACGATTTTCTCTTCAAAGATTTTCTTCAAGCCGACAACAAACTCATCCTCAAGCGCCAGCACAGCCGGCGAGGGTACTGTAGCAAGGTGGGGGCTCATCGTATTGATTGTCTCAGACCGTTTGCAGACGCCCTCGGTGCATCAGTTTGGAAGGCTTGCAAAGTCGGGGCGGCGCTTTTCCATGAAGGCGGCGAAGGCCTCCCGGGCAGCGGGCTCACGCAGCATGCGGGCAAAGCTTGCACCCTCCTCGGCCATGCGCTGGGCCACCACATCCGCCTGCTCTAGTTTCATCAGCCGCTTGGTTTCGATCAGCGAGCCGATCGGTTTGGCTGCCAGTTTTTGCGCCTGCCGCTGCGCCAGGGCGGCCGCCTCGCCGGGCGGCACGATGCGGCTGATCAGGCCCATCTCCAGCGCGGCCTCGGCCATGAAGGGCTCGCCCAGCAGCAGCGCCTCAGCTGCGCGGCCGTAGCCCATGCGCTGCGGCGCCAGGTAACTCGACGCCGCCTCAGGGCACAGACCCAGGTTGACAAAGGGCATGGAGAACGCGGCGTTGTCACCGGCGTACACCAGGTCGCAATGGAAGAGCAGCGTGGTGCCGATGCCCACTGCCGGCCCGCACACCGCCGCCACCACCGGCTTGGAGAAGGTGCTGATGCCGCGCAAAAAGCGGAACACCGGCGAATCCATGGTGCTTGGCTTGGCGTTCAGAAAGTCACCAATGTCATTACCGGCGCTGAAAATGGTCTCATGGCCCTGGAACACCACCGCGCGCACCGCCGGGTCAGCTTGCGCCTGCGCCAGCGCATCGGCCATGCTGGCGTACATGGCGGCCGTGATGGCGTTCTTCTTGTCCACCCGGTTCAGGGTGATGGTGAGCACGCCGGCACTGGTGTCGGTCAGGATTTCGTTGAGTTTGTCGTTCATGGTAGAGCCTGTTTTGGGGCGCTTGGCCTAGGTTAATACGTGCTGAGGTGGCGCTCACTCTTTGTAGTACACCACTTGTTGCGTTGTCACGAGCAAGGCGCCGTCCTCGCTCCAGAGTTGGGCAGTTTGGTCAAAGAAACCATCTCGAAATGCCTGGCCGCGCGCCTGCGCCAATAAGTAGCCTGCGCCCACTGCTTCAAGTTGGGAGGCCTCGGCGTGAAAGTAAACCGTCATCGATACAGTGCCAGCGGGCACACGCTTGGCACGGCGCAGAAAAATCCGGGGAAAAAACACGTCGGCCAACGCTGAGAGAGCGGCAAAGTCGAGCCTGCGCGCCGGCTTGTCGCGCACCCAAAGCTGGCTCAGGCTGTCCTGGACAAGGCCATCCCAGCGGGTTGGCATCGCCCCTTTGATGGGTTTCATTTCGTAGCAGCCAAGCCAAGCGAGCGAGCCAGGCAATTCGAGGGTGGCCACCTCGGAAGGCGGCGGACCGGCGGGCGGGGCTTGCTCGTCGTTGCTCCAGGTTTGACGCCGTATTGCCGTGATGGCCGTGCCAGTGGCCACCGACTGACCGTCCTGCAGCAGTTCGATCACCCAGTGCTGGGTGGAGCGGTTGGTGCGGGCCGGGCGCGCCTGCAGCACAAAGGGGCCGTCGGCTACGCCAGCGGCGTAGTTGACTGTGAGCGCCAGCGGGTCGCCCAAGCGTTTGGGGTGCAGCAGCACAGCATTGAGCATCTGCGCTGCCGTGATGCCGCCGTAAGGCCCCACCATGTTGGCATAGGCCGGGCTGGTGTGGCCCAGCCAATGGCCGTTGGGCTGCGACTCAAGCGCAATGGCCTGGTCAAACGGATGCAGTGTGGTGGGGGCGGCCGCGTTCATCAAACGCGCTCAAAAATACCGGCTGCGCCCTGCCCCATGCCCACGCACATGGTGACCATGCTGTAGCGCAGCTGGTGCCGGTGCAGGGCATGGATGGCGGTGGCTGAGCGGATGGCACCGGTGGCGCCCAGAGGGTGGCCCAGTGCAATGGCGCCACCCATGGGGTTGACCTTGGCCGGGTCCAGCCCCAGGGTATTGATAACCGCCAAAGACTGGGCGGCAAAGGCCTCGTTCAGCTCAAACCAGTCGATGGCGTCCTGCTTCAGGCCGGCATGGCGCAGGGCGGCCGGAATCGCCTCGAGGGGGCCGAGGCCCATGAGGTGCGGCGGCACGCCGCACGCGGCATAGCTGACAAAGCGGGCGAGTGGTTTGAGCCCGAAGCGCTTGACCGCACTCTCGCTGGCCAAAATCAGGGCGCCAGCGCCGTCCGAGGTTTGCGAGCTGTTGCCCGCCGTGACCGAGCCACGGGCCGAGAACACGGTGCGCAGCTTGGCCAGGCCCTCCAAGGAGGTGTCGGCGCGCGCGCCCTCGTCCAGACTCACCAGCCGGCGG
>SXGQ01610935.1_pt1 | contig 17208 bp, 19 predicted proteins | sample 3178371 | NCBI WGS metagenome assembly SXGQ01 (sample SAMN11356859, study PRJNA531348) | freshwater metagenome | isolation source: freshwater sample F1-20 | place: China: Fuxian Lake, Yuxi | collected 2017-12-25 | reverse complement strand
CGGCGTCGAGCTCTCGCGCCAGCGCCAGGGCGCGCGGGGTGACCGGGATGAGCGCGGTCAGGCGCGGGCCCTGCGTGTCGGACGCCGCGATGCGCTTGAGGTACAGGCCGACCAGGCCCTCGTAGGTCAGCTTGCCGGCATCCACCGCCGCCTGGACATCGGCAATGCTCGCCGTCGTCAATTCAAACGAGCGCGTCTGCGCGCGAGGCGTGGCGAGAGAGACGACAACCAGGGCAAGGGCGAGAACGAATCGGCTGAATCGCATGCGTAATGTTACCTGCAAGTTGCCTGAGTCGGTCGCGGCTCGGCCAACCTGACCTCGAGAAATTGAACCTTCGGCGGCATGGTCGGCGCGAGCGTGATCGATACGTTCAGGTCGCCGCGCTCGCACTTCATGGTCCACTGCCCGCGCAGCCAGTTCTCGACCGTGTCGAACGACGTGGGCGCGGTGCACGTGCCGACCTTGCCGCGCAGGTCGGCAATCTGCCTCTGCCGCCGCTCCTTCGCGCTATCCCGGTACAGGTTCATGGCGGCCATGTCGTCGGCCAGCTTGTCGTCCCAGGTCATGATCAGCCGCGAGACCGCGTCGCGCGACGCCACCAGCGTGGGGGATGGCTGCGGCAGGCGCGGCTGCAGGCCGCCGGTCTTGTTCATCAACTCGAAGGCCTGCGTCACGACGCCGCCCCAGCCGGTGTAGGTGACGTTGCCGAACGCGATCACGCCCACGCCGTAGCTGGGCAGCCAGCGCATCATCGACCCGTAGCCGGGCAGGCCGCCGCTGTGCGCGACGATCTGGTCGAACTCGCACGACTGGGTAATGCCGAGGCCGTAGCCGTAGCCGCCCGAGTTCAGGTTCGGAGCTCCCGCAGCCGTGCGCGTGACGATCGATGGGCGCGAGCGCCAGATTTGCTGCATCTCGCGCAGCGACGAGCGGCGAATGGGCCCGGTCTCGGCGCCGTCGCGCGGCGGATACGCCGAGAGCAGCGCGCCCACGTACTTCGTCAGGTCCGAGATCGACGTCAGCATGCCGCCCATCACGCCGAAGGCGCCATCGGCCAGTGCCGGCTCGAGTTTCCATTGCTCGTCTTCCCATCGGTAGCCGAGCGCCATGCGATCCGCGGCCACCGATCGTGGTTCGAGCGTCGTCGAGGTCATGCCCATCGGCTTCAGGATCTTCTCGCTCAAGTACTGCCGGTACGGCTGCCCCGAGACGTTGGTGACGATGCGGCCGACGATGGCGAAGCCGTAGTTGGAGTATTCGTAGGCGACGCCGGGTGGGTTCGAGAAGGGGATGCCTTGCTGCATCATTCGCGAGAAGGCGTCTTCCGTGGCGTCCAGCTGCTGATCGCCCCACGGGTTGTCTTCGGGGAAACCGGAGGCGTGTGACAGCACGTCGCGAACCCGAATCCGCGGCGAGTCGGAGGTGGGGTAGCGCAGGTTCTTCAATTCCGGCACGTGCTGTTCGACCAGGTCGTCGAGCGAGAGCTTACCCTCGTCCCTGAGCGCGAGCAGCGACATGGCGGCAAAGCTCTTCGACATGGAGGCAATGCGGAACACGGAGTCGCGCGTCACCGGCGACTTGGTTGACAGGTCGCGATAGCCAGCGACCCCGATGTGCGCCAGTTCACCGTCGATCACGATGCCCCAGGCGGCGCCGGGCACATGTGCGCGCGTCATGAACTCCGCGACCACTTTGTCGATCTCGGGGAAGGCCGTGGCGAGCTTCGCCCGCCGGCCGGGATCGGCGAACACTGCCGGCGGGTTGGCCACAGCGGTCGCGGTGGCGACCTGCGCCGTCATGCGTGCCGCGCCTTGTGCCGCAACGACAGCGAGGGCCAGGAGGGAGAGGGACCAGCGAATCCGTGCGCTCATGCCGTGCACTTTACCCCAGCACCCTGGCACCCTAGGCACCTCATGTCTATCTATCCCCCTGAACCTCGGCGATCATCGCGAGCCATAGTTCAAGCGTCAGGTCGGCGGAAGCGACGTTGCCGAGCTGGAAGCGAAGCTCCGCCTGGTACCGCTCTCGCAGGAGGGTGCAGTCCAATCCGGGGCCCAGCGCCAGATGCTTCACATCCTCGCGATCGTGATCGGCATTACGTGCCAGCTTGGCCAGGGCAAGGTCGTGCCGCTCGAACGCCCTGAGGCGCAGGTGTGTGAGTGCGCCGAACGGAATGTCCACCAGTCGCTGCTCATAGTCTTCTGGCACGGTCGCCACGGTAACGATGTCGAGGAAGACGTGGTGGCGGCGAGCCAGCTCACTTGCCTTGCCGCCGATGTCTTGCAGGGTGCGAAGATCGGTGGCGCCTCGGGCCTCGATGATGTCGACGTCGGCGGTGGGGCGGAGCAGTCCATGGCGTTCTGCAAGGACGAAGCCGCCAAGGCAGTGCAGCTCGGTCGGACCTGCGAGTCGCTGATCCACCTCGAGCAGGAACGATCGCCAGGGTTCGCGCAAGCCGCTGGTGGTCATGGCTGTGCCGTGCGAGCTGTCAGCGTGCTGAGCATGTTCCAATGCTTGGCTTCCGGAGAGCTGTGCTGTTGCAGCCAGCGCTCTTCGGCGTTGGTCATTGAGGAACGGGCAAACGCATCCTGTTTCTGAAGGCGGGAGTTCTCGAGACGCGCTTCAAGTGTCCGCAGCACTGCCGTCGTCTGGACCTCGCGCGCGGCTTCCGCGAGGCCCCGAGCCACTGCAACCACGAAGCCGAGCCGGTTTTGCAGGTCCGCCTGCTTCGCGCGCGACACCACCCAATCCCAATCGAGATTGGCGTACGTGCGCACCAGCCACGGCAGCGACTCCACCACTCGCGCTTCGAGATGGTTGGAAGCGAGGGTGCGCAGCAGAACCACCGCGGGATTGGCCGGTTGGCGATCGCGCAGATAGGCGAACCCGTCGTAGCCCAGCGTTCCAACCGCCTGCGTGGCACTGGCGCTATCAAGTGGTGTGTCGGCGCGAAGCGGCAGCGCCGTGGCCGGCAGGTCGAGATACGAGGCCAACCGGTCCACGAGGAGTGGGGGCAGTGGCCGCCGGCCGCGCTCCAGGAGCGACACATAGGCCTGCGAAACGCCCAACTGCTCGGCCAGTTGTTGCTGGTTCCATTGGCGCTGCTCGCGGGATGCCTTTAGCTGGAGACCGGTCATGCACAATTATAACATCAATTGTTATAACAAGACTGACTCGAAATAAACTGTTTAAATGCAGTAGCTTAGAGATACTCTGTGGCCTCGAGCCTCGACGGCTACATTGCCGGACCCAACGTCGAGTTCGACGGGACCCCGGTCGATCCCGAGATTGCGCTTCACGCAGGTTTTGGCGGACTGGTCATGGGCCGTCGATCCGACGAAGTGTTTCAGTCCACCGGCGGCTCGCCGGCGACGGATAGACTGCTCGCCTCTAGACCGATTGGTCTATTTCACCCAAGGAGCAGCCGATCATGCATGCGGCAAAAGACAGCGTCGAGGTCAAGATGGCAATACCCGGAGCTACGCCTCGACGCGCGACGGCAGGTCGTTCGCCGGCACGATCCGGCCGTAGCGCATCCCTACCGCCTTATCTTCCGTTGACCCTCCTGCGCAGCGCCCGGAAGGCCGCCCGCATTTCCACGTACGTGAAATTGGCGTTGCGCCCACTCGGGTTGGGCAGCACGAACACCACGGTGCCACCAATGCGTTCGGGCTGTGGTCCGAGCGTCACCTTGTCTTTGCGCTCCGGAAACATTGCCCTGAACACCGTCACCCCGACCATCGCAATGATGGGCGGCTGGTAGCGCAGCACCTTGCGCCGCAGCCGCAGCCGTCCCGCCACGTATTCCGCCGGCGCCAGCGTGCTGATGCTCGGCGTCGCCCGCGGCACGATGTTGGTGATGCCGTAGCCGAACTCCGGCAACCGGTCATCGTCTTCAAAGGTGATGCGCTCGGGCACCAGCCTCGACTCGAACAACAGCTTCCAGAAACGATTCGAGGGCCCGGCGAAGTGATGGCCGCTGAGCGCCGAGCGCACGCCCGGATTGATCCCGACAAACAGCACCCGCACGCCGGGCTTGATGCGATCGCGGAGCGGCGGGTATTCGGAGAAGTGCTTCTGCGGGCCGGTCACTTCGTCGGGAACAGGCGCTTCTCGGCGGCGACCATTTCTTCGTTGGCCTTCTGGAACCGCGCGCGGTTGGCCGGCGTGTCGGTCATGCGGCCCAGGTTCATGGCCTGCACGATCTTGAAGGCCTCGAAGTACTGCGCGTCCTGCAGCAGCCGCGCCTGCTTGCGGCCGAACTCGAACATGAACCGGCCCTTCAAGGTGGCCGCCATCGACGGCCACTTCGCCGCCGGTGTCTTGAAGCCGACGGCGTTGGCGAACTCGGGATAGAACGCCTGCGGCGACGGCACCATCGTCCAGCGCTCGAGCCGGTCGATGACGGCCGCGAACTGTTTCGGCTGCAGCATGATTGCCGAGTTCACGTTGTGGCCAATCGTCTTGCGCAGGAAGCTGAGGTAGCGCGCGGTGTCGCCGGTCTCGGGGGTCCCGGGAATGTCGTAGCGCGAAAAGTCGAACGACGCGCGCAACTGCGCCGCATAAAACAGGAACGCCGCATCCTCGAGCCGGTTCAGCGAGAACGCCGTCTGCGCCGCGAAGAACAGGAGCATCGGGCTCACCAGCGACGTGTCGGCGGTGATGGCATTGACGACCGTCGTCAGATGCTCGCGGGTGCCGGTAAAGGCATCGCCCGCCGGGCTGTCGTTGGTCCACACCAGCGCCTTCAGCCAGTCCACCGTCACCCGGGTCTGCGCCGATGCCGGCGCAGCCGCCACCAGGGCCGCCACGAGCAGGCCGACTATCCCGAACCGTCGCATCATGGGTTCCATTTTACGTTGGATACGGATCTGGCGCTCACCCAGACCGCTATCAGTCCATGGGAAAATGCCATATGAATATGGCATTAGAATATGGCATGAAGAAGACCCTGCACATCGACTCGGAGCTCCTGCGCGACGCCCGATCCGCGAGCGGCGCCAGGAGCGACACCGACGCGGTTCGCCTTGGACTTGAGGCGCTGGTTCGCCAGGGAGCCTATGACCGGCTGCGGGCGTTACGCGGCAAGGAACCGCGCGCGGCGGATGTCCGGCGCCGCCGCGAAGAGGCCGGGGCCGCCAAGCCCTCGGTGGTGTGATGGTCCTGGTCGACACGTCGATCTGGATCCGCTTCCTCGCAAATCGAGCGCCGTACGCGAGCGGGCTTGAGGGGTTGCTGGCGGCGGGTGAAGTCTGCGGCCACGCTTTCGTCCTGGGCGAGTTGTTGATTGGCGACAAGGGAGGGCGCAATCAGCTGCTTGCTGACTACGCCCTCATGCACCAAGCACCGGTAGTGCCTCACCAGGAGGTCGTGGCGTTCGTGCGCCATCGCCGTCTTCAGGCCCGCGGCATTGGCTGGATCGACGCGCACTTGCTCGCAGCCGTGTTGGTCGGCCGGGCCACCTTGTGGACGGCCGATTCCCGGCTGGCTGCGGTGGCCAGCGAGCTCGGAGTTGGCTACGGGAGTTAGGCGCCGTCATCGACTTCCTCCTGGTGCCGCTCGTGAGCTGGCTCTCGGCGAACCCGAATCCGCGCAGTATTGAAACTCAGACGCCTGCTCTAAACGGCGCCCTTCGCAACCTCAACCCCGTTGCATCAAACACCGCATTCGCCACCGCCGCCAGCATCGGCTTCACCACCGTCTCGCCCGCCCCGTAGTGCTGCAGGTCAGGGCGATTCGGGTTCGGGTCGCCGTTGACGATCACCACGTCAATCCGCTCCGGCGTGTCCTCGTGGCGTAGTGTCGGGCTCGTGTTCCAGTCCACGCTAGTGATCTTCTCCGCGTCGAACTTCACTTCTTCGTGCAGCGCGCGGCTCAGGCCATAGAGGGTGCCGGCTTCGAGCACGCGGATCAGCCCCTCGGGGTTGATCACCAGGCCGCAGTCGTGGGCGACGACGATGCGCTTGGCCCAGATGCGGCCGGTCTGCTTGTTGACCTCCACCTCGCAGATGGTGGCGACGACGGTTTGGCTGCGGTAGGCGTAGGCGATGCCGCGGCCGGTGAGGACTTCAGCCGGGTCTGAAGACCCGGCTCTCCTGGCGACGGGTGAGGGGCGAGGGTCCCAGCCGAATTTCTCGGCCGCGGCCTTGATGCAGGCGATGGAGCGGGCGCGCTTGAAGCCGCTGTCGTCCTGCGTGCTTGCCTGCAGCATCCGCAGCCGGAACTCGACTGGATCGGCCTTGGCCGTGTGCGCCAGCTCGTCGATGAACGACTCGAGCGCGAACTGGACCTGGGGACCGTCGGGGTCGCGCAGGTTGCCCAGCCGGAGAGGGGTCTCGAACGGCTGCGGCAACGGCACCACGCGCGTGGTGTTCTTGCGATTAGGAATCGCGTACATGTCCGACGGCAGCGACGCGCGCCCAGGAGAGGGCGGCGACTTGCGCGTGCCCATCAACTGCGAGATAAGAACTGTCTCGTGCTCGTTGTAGCCGACGTGATTATGGTCCGCGGCGCACGCGTCGTAATGGAGCGCGACGACGTTACCGGCGGCGTCGAGACCGCCGCGCATCTTGAAGGAATACGCCGGACCCTTGGTGTCCCACGCCGTCTCTTCCTGCCGGCTCCACTGCACCCTCACCGGCCGCCCAATCTCATTCGCAAGATACGCCGCCTCAAACCCCGCATCGTCCGCCGCCGTGCGGCCGTAGCCCTGCGAGCCCTCCATCCAGATCACGCGGATGCGCTCGCGCGGCATCTTCAGGAACTGCGCCACGCCGTTGCGCATGCCATACGACTTCATGTCGTTGGTGTAGATGGTCATTTGCCCGTTCGACGGATCCGCCATGGCATGCGCGGGGCCGAATGAGGTGTGACCCTGGAAGGGCACGTCGTACTCGGCTTCGACGATGGTCGCCGCACCCGCGAGGGCGGCATCGACGTTACCGATCTCGGTGGGCTTGCCGGTGGATGACGGCGTCGCCGCCCGCATGTACTCGAACAGCTTGTCGGAAGCAGGGAAGGGCGCGGTCGCCGGCTTCTTCCACTCCACCTTGAGCTGCCGCGCCGCGCGAATGGCGTTCTCCTCGCGCTCGCACACCACCGCGACGTAGTTGCCCTTGCTCACCACCTTGACGAAGCCGGGAATGCCCTTCACGGACGATTCGTCGATGCTGACGAGCGTGGCGCCCACGAACGGCGGCCGCACGTGGCGCGCGTGCACCATGCCCGGCGCCTTCATGTCCACCGCCCACTTGAGCGAGCCATCCACCTTGGGTGGCACGTCGTAGCGCGGATGCGACTGGCCGACGTTCTTCATCTCCTGCACCGGCTTCAACTTCGCCAGGCCGGTGGTGGTGTCGGTGTTCTTGCCGGTCAGCGTGACGTTGAACCGCTTGCCGCCAACCAGGTCGCCGTAGGTCAGGGAGCCGACACCGGTGGTGTTGTCTTCGGTCACCGAGATCACGCCGTCGCTGACGGCAAGGCGAGAAACAGGGACGCCGAGCTCTTTCGACGCCATCTCCAGCAGCACCCGGCGCGCTTCGGCCGCGACCCGGCGCATGGGATAGCCGTCGGTCTGCAGCGCATCCGAGCCACCCGAGCCACCCTGATCGACGGTGTTGTGCGTGCTGCCCATCACGCAACTGGTGTTCTCGTAGGCAATGTCGAGCTCGTCGGCCATGATCTGCCGGAACGCCGTGCCGGTGCCCTGGCCCAGGTCGGTCTTGCCGACAAAGAAGGTAGCGGTGTTGTCGGCGCGGATGACGATCCACGAATCGAGTTGCAGGAAATCGGGGTCGGGGTACGGGCCCGTAACGAGCTGCAAAGCGGCCGGGGCGAAAGCCCCGGCCCTCCCAACGAGGGGCGTGGCAGCAATTCCAACGACCAACATCCCGGCCTGTTTGACGAAGTCGCGTCGGGAATTCACAGCGCCTCCCTCATCGTTGTCGCGGCGCGTTTGATGGCGGCGTTGATCCGGTAATACGTCATGCAACGACACAGCGTGCCGTTCATGCCCTCGCGAATCTGCGCGTCCGTTGGATTCGGCGTCTTGTCGAGCAGCGCCTTGGCGGTGAGGATCTGCCCGTTCTGGCAGAACCCGCACTGCGGCACCTGCTCGTCAATCCACGCCTGCTGCAGCGGATGGAGCTGGCCGCCCTGCGCCAGGCCCTCGAGCGTGGTGATCTCCTGTCCGGCCACCTGCGACACCGGGCGGATGCAACTGCGCACCGCCTCACCCTTGATCAGCACGGTGCACGCACCGCACTGGCCGAGGCCACAGCCGAACTTGGGGCCGGACAGGTCGAGGTCGTTTCTGAGGACATACAGCAGCGGGGTGGAGGGCTCGACGTCAACCGTGTGCGCCTTGCCGTTCACCCTCAGGTTAATCGTGGCCATGCGCGCCATCTTACCCAGAAACTGCGGCATACTTTCACCGTAGACCCCTTCACATTTTTTCGAGGAGCTTCAATGACCCGCTCGACCTCCGTTCGACTGATGCCTGCCCTGCTGTTAGTGGGCGTGATTGGCTTCACCGCGTCCCCCCAGGCCCAGGCCCCGGCGGCCCCTGCCGCGGCGACGCAGAAGCCGGCCCCGCCCGCTCCGCAGGCGCTGAGCTATGAAATGGCCGTGCAGGTGATCGACGCCGCCGAAGCCGAAGCCCGCAAGAACAACTGGAACGTGACCATTGTCGTCACCGACGCCGCCGGCACGCCGGTCGTGCTGCGCCGGATCACCGGCGCCAGCGCGCGCTCGTACGACATCGCCATGCGCAAGGCCGCCACCGTGGTGGCCGCGAAGATGACGACTGCGGAGTACGGGGCCAAGATGAAAGAGAAAGCGGTGACCGAAGTGCCCAACGGCATCACCTTCGCTGGCGGCGTGCCGATCATGCGCGGCGAGGAGTTCATTGGTGCGGTGGGCACGAGCGGCGTGACGGCCGCGCAGGACGAGATCATCTCGAAGGCCGGCGCCGGCGTCATCAAGTAACGAACGAACAGGAGGTCAGGAGAATCTCTTCTCCTGACCTCTTGACCAGCGCGGCGGACGATCATGGGTAATCCGGCTGGAGCCGGATGCTACTTCTGCCCCAGTTCGACGATGGTGATGGCGTTCCAGTCGTTCATGGGAATGACCAGGCGATTGCGCTTCGAGTCGTAAGTCATCGAGGCCGCGGTGGGAATGCCATCGGCAATCTTCTCGGCCTTCTGGCCCGGGCGAATGCGCGCGATGGTGCCCTGGCGCACACTGCTCACGTACTTCGTGCCGTCGGGCAGCACCGCAATGCCGTCGTTGCCGGCATCCGTTGATTCCTCGGTGGTCAGCAGCTTGCCATCGGTCGAAAACGTCTGCACGGCGTTGCTGCCGATGTTTACCACCACCAGGTTGCCTTTGGGGTCGAACGCGATGCCGTTCGGCAGGCTGAGCGGCGCTCCGCTCACCAGGACCGTGGCCTCGCCCTTGGCCGTGATCTTGTAGACCCGCCACGACGCCGGATCCATGGTCCCCGTCTGGGTGGCGTAAATGGTGCCGTCGGCCGCGACCTCGATGTCGTTGAAGCGCGTGGCGCCGGCGACCGGAATGGCGCCCTGCGGCGCACCGGTCGTCATGTCGAACCAGCGCACCGTGTCGATGTCGGCGACGTAGAGGAAGCCGTTGGCGATGTCGCTGCCGAGCGGGTGGTTCAGGGTCAGGCCGTTGCGGTTCACGCCAATCCACTTCAGCGTGTGCGCGCTGCCGTCGGGATTGACCAGCGAGACGTAGCCGTCGTTGGGCACGAGCTCCTGCGCCATGCCGGCGTTGACGGCGACATAGAGATCCCGCTCGGCGTCGTAGGCCACGCTCTCGGCAAAACGGAAGCCGCCGTAGGTCTTGACGTTCGGTTGCTGCTTGAGCGGCGTGCCGGCAACAAACGGCATCGCGGCCGGGTTGGGCACGGCCGGCTGCTGGGCCAGGGCGGGCGAAATGCCGACGACGGTGGCGAACAACAACAACAATACGAACACTGACGTAGCGTCCGGCTTTAGCCGGAACAGGGCGTTTGTAGACATGTTGTCTGAATCTTACAACGCGCCGTCGTACAATCCCGTGATGGCCGGCCGCGAGTGTTATCACTGCAAGGAGTGGATCGACGAAGGCGTGGTTCACGATTGCTGGACGACGACCGAGGCGGCGCTAACGGCTGACTTGTCGGAAGACCTGCGCGAAGCGTGGGAGCGCCTGCGCGAGACCCTGGCCGAGCTGGGTGACCAGCGCATTTATACGTCGGGCAGCTGCATCATGTTCGCGCGCGAGACGGTCTACTGCTTCGTGCGCCCCCGGCGCAGCTTCCTCGAAGTGTTGGTGTTCCTCGAACGTGCGCTGAAGTCGCCGCACGTGAAGCGGGTCGAAGCGCGCTCGAAGACCAAGTTCGCCAACATCCTGAAGATCGCGCATCGCGATGCCGTGGAACCGCCCCTGACCGACTGGTTGCGCGACGCCTACGACCTGGAGGGCGCGACGGCCGTCAAGCAGAAGAAAGCCAAGAAAGCGAAACGCCCCAAGGTGTCGCCGAAGTTCCTGAGCGGCTAGCCGCGGTTCAAGCCGGTGGCGCGAGCAGCGCGCGCACCGCGTCGATCTCGGCCTGGTTAATGGTGTGACCCATGCCGGGATAGATGCGCTCATCGACGGCCGCACCCATGCGCCGGAACAGCTCCGCCGATTCGCGGACCCGTTCCACGGGAATGTGCGGATCGGTATCACTGCACCCGAGGAACGCTGGCGTGCCGTCGAACGAGCCGGCGTAGTCGCGCGGCGTGCCCGGCGGACCGATCATCCCGCCGCTGAAGGCGGCAATCGCCGCGTAGCGCCTGGCATGCCGTGCCGCGAACTCGAGCGTCAGGCAGGCGCCCTGCGAAAAGCCCATCAACGCCACGCGCTCGGCCGGCAGGCCCTGCTGCGCGAAGTGCTGCACGAGTCCTTCGATCACGAGCAGGGCAGAGCCAAGGCCCGGCTCGTTGCGCTCCAGGTTCGTGAGGAATGAGTACGGATACCAGGTGTGGCCCGCGGCCTCGGGGGCGAGGTAGGCCACGTCGGGCAGCGCGAACTCGTGCGCGAGGCTCAGGATGTCCCCGGCCGAGGCGCCCCGGCCGTGAATGACAATGGCGCCCAGCCGCGCCTGCGCGGGCGGCGGGCCCAGGGTCAGGACCGGCTGGTGTTGGTGCGGATGGCTGCTCAATCAAGGGCCTTCAGGTTGGCGACAATCTGTCGCCGTTGCGGTTCGAGGAACGGCGGCAGCACGACTTTCTCGCCGAGCGTGGCGTGATCTTCGTCCACCCCGAAGCCGGGGCCGTCGGTGGCAATCTCGAACAGCACGCCGTTCGGCTCGCGCACATACAAGCTGCGGAACCAGAAGCGATCGACCTTGCCGCTGTTCGGGATGCGAAATTCGTTCAGCCGCTCGGCCCACGCGTCGTAGTTGGCGTCGATGGTGCGGAATGCGACGTAGTGCACGCCGCCGGCGCCTTGCTGCGCCGCCGGCAGGTCGGGCTGCACCGCGACGTGCAGTTCCGCCTGCGGTCCGCCCGCGCCCATTTCGAACACGTGCACGGGCGCTGCGGGATGGTCGGGATGCGGATACTCGCGGACGGGACGCATGTTCATCACCCTGGTCAACAGGCCGTCGGTCGGGTACAGCGTCGGCACGCTCATCACGATCGGCCCGAGCCCGCGAATCTGCCGCTCGGCCGGCACGGGACTGCGCTCCCACACGACCGGCGGATCCCCCGCCCCGCCATCGTCCACCAGGGCCAGCCGCTGGCCTTCCGGATCCTCGAAGGCCAGGGTGAGCCGGCCGTCGCGCTCGGCGATGGGCCGCTGCTTTACGCCAAGCTGCATGAACCGTTCAGCCCACCACGTGAGCGTGTCGCCGCCGCTCACCCGCAGGCAGGTGAGGGTGATGCTGCGCGCGCCCCGCCGCTCGGGCGCCGCCGGCCAGTCGAAGAAGGTGATGTCGGTGCCCGGACTGCCCTGTCCGTCGGCGTAGAAGAGGTGATACGCGCTCACGTCGTCCTGGTTCACCGATCGCTTGACCAGCCGCATGCCCAGGGTCTGGGTATAAAAGTGCCGATTCTCGCGGATGGCGGCGGAAATCGCGGTGAGGTGGTGAATGCCTGAGAGGTCCATGCGATCGTCCGAACATTGTCGCATGAGCGGTTGTGCCGGGTTGCTGTCTTACCGCACCAAACGCCCATGCTCGGCCTCAACGCTGGCGCGAGCGCCTTGCCTGGACCTGGTCCACGGTGACCGTGGTGTTGGTAAACACGACGGTGGCGAAGCGCGACCCCCGGGAACCCACGGCCGGACCTCCTGGAAGCGGGCGACGTGAAAGTAGCGCACAATGTCGATGCGAAAGAGACCGCACGGGACGCGAATGTCGGCGATTGGACAGGCCCTCCCCGGGCTTCGCTGTTCCGGTGAACTCAAGGCAAGGCATGAAGGGCAGCGAACGAACGATACCGGCCTCGGTGCCGGCACGGCCAGCGGGCCTGGCGCGGCTCGGCGCTCTGGCTGAGGTGGTCGGGCAATATTCGACGGCGCGGAACTACGCCGACGGCCTGACGACGAGCCGGCTCTCCCCGTATCTCCGGCGGCGGCTGGTGCTGGAGGAGGAAGTGCTTGGGTTCGCTCGGACGGTCGGCCCGTTCGAGCAGGTTGAGAAGTTCATGCAGGAGGTCGTCTGGCGGACTTACTGGAAGGGGTGGCTCGAAGGCCGTCCCGGCGTCTGGCACGCGTACCTCGCACGGCTTCGCTCACTTGACGACACGCTCCCGCAGGCTGACCGCGAGCGCCTCACCCGCGCGATCGCCGGCACGACCGACTTGCCGTACTTCAATGCGTGGCGCGAGGAACTCACGTCCACGGGTTACCTCCACAATCACGAGCGAATGTGGTTCGCGAGTGTGTGGGTCTTCACGCTGAAGCTCCCGTGGGAGCTCGGCGCCCGCTTCTTTCTCGATCATCTTCTCGACGGCGACCCGGCATCGAACACCCTGTCGTGGCGATGGGTGGCCGGTCTCCAGACGCCGGGCAAGCACTACCTGGCCCGCGCCGACAACATCGCCAGGTACACGAACGGCCGGTGGTTGCCGAAGCCGGGTGAGCTCGACGAGTCGGCCCGGCCGCTGCCGGACGATGGTCTCGCCCGAACCTCGGCGGTGATGCCCGCTCTCGGACCCGATGCCGGTGAAGTACGGCCGAAGGCGGTGATCCTGCACGACGAGGACTGCGGGCCTGTGGCCGACGGCTGGGCCCGCGTGCCCGCGGTTCGGTACGTGGTCGCGAAGCGGCTGCACCATTCCCCCAGCGAGTTGGTCGCGACGTGGGTGGCCGGCGCGTGTGCCGATGCCGACAGCCGCGTTCAAGCCGTGACACCCGCCCACAAACCTGACGAAGTCATTGAGTGGTGCCGGGCGAGCGGGGTGGTCGAGGTCTGGGCGTACCGGCCGCTCACCGGCTTTGTCGCCACGGCGCTGGCTGCGCTCGCCGGTGAACTGGCGAAGGCCGGGGTGACGCTTCGCTACGCCGACCGCGCCCACGATCTTGTTTTCCTGCCGCTGGCCACGAGGGGGTTCTTCCCTTTTTGGGAGGCGGCAAGAGTCCCCCTCAAGGCCGTTCACCGATCACCGTAGCCGCGCTTTCCCTTTCGTCATCCGGCAGCGGTCGCTGCAGTATTTCACCTCGTCCCACACCCGCTCCCATTTCTTCCGCCATGTGAACGGGCGGCCGCAGGCGGCGCAGCGCTTCTCAGGCAGGTGCGGCTTCTTGACGCCCTTCATTAGGCACGCAGGCTATCGCATCGCTACCGGCTTGCCAAAGAATCGAGCGCCGGGGAGGCTGCGAGCGGTGGCCGTTGGCGCCGGCGACTGCCTGGCCGCACCTAGCACGCCCGGCGTCCAGCGTCGCCGTCGTCGCGGCGCAGCCGGGCCTCGAGCCAGAACGTGCCGCCGGGCACAAACGACAGCACACCGGCCATCCATCCAAGCCGGGTCCCGAGCTGGCTCCACGCGAGCGCGAGGGTCGCGACATAGGCCATGAAGAGCACCCCGTGGGCCATGCCGACTACCCTGACCGCCATGTCCATGCCGAGCCCGTATTTCAGCGGCATGGCGATGAACAGCAGCACCAGGTAGGAGATGCCCTCCCAGAAGGCCACGATGCGGAAGCGGCCGACGGGCGTGTCAGGAGAAACGGGGACGCCAAGACTCACGTTCGCAGGCGATCGTGCCACGCCGGCTCCCGGGTTGTCCATTAGACGACCGCGCGCTTCGCCGGCTCCTCCCGGTGGTGCAATGCGTAGTAGGTCGCGGGCACGACCAGCATGATGCCGTTGCGTGCGGCAATGCCCAGGAGCGCGATCAGCCCGATGATCGACGCGACCGAGAGGACGCCGCCCGAGGCAAAGACACCCGCGACCCCGCCGATCAGCGCCAGCGGCAGGTTGACCATGATCAGGCCGGCCAGGGGCGCCGATCGAAAGGCCGTCGCGAGCATGAAGAACATCGCGACGACGACGCCTGTTCGCTGCTCTCGAACTGTCCGCTGAACTCGAGGCGTCGGTCTCGAGCGCCTCGGCCGCCGCGCCGGTAGGCGCCCGGCTTTTCACCCGGCCACCGCCGGTGGCGCGCCGCCCGATTGCAGGCGTTCAAGGCGGAGGTCATCTGCAGTCCACTAAACCCAGGGAACTCCACCCGGGGAATTACCCTGGATGATTACTGCGGGGGCAGCGGCGGCCCCGCATAGAGTCGTTGCTGGAGGTTGAGTTCGCGGACTCGCTGCGACAGCGCAACTTGACGATCGGCGAGGGCGGTCCCCGCCGCGCACGCGGCGATCGGCAGGTCGCGGAGGGTTGCCCGGTCGAAGCAGTGCGTACCGCTTGCCTTGCCGCGCAGGACAAATAAATGCTCGGCATCGACCCAGCTGCCGTCGCGCCGCACCACCGGCTCGGAGCCCGGGGCGCCCAGCACGTTGCGCCCGGCGTAGGGGAACGGCGCTGCGTCCACACCGAGCAGGCCCAGCATGGTCGGTGCGAAATCAACTTGGCCGACTGGGAAATCGAACCGCGCGGGCCCGCCGCCTGGCAGGCGGACCACGAGCGGCACACGCTCGGCCAGTGTCCAGTTCTGCAGGTTGTTGCTTAAGCCGAGGGTGTGAGCCAGTTCAGCACTCCACGGGAGCCCAGCCGCGTGGTCGCCGGTCACGACCACGACGCTCCGGTCCAGAAGGCCGTCGCGCTCGAGCGCCTCGAGAAACGCCCCGAGCGCCTCGTCAAAATAGTGCATGCCGTGAAGATAGTTGCCGAACGGTCTGTTTCGCCACGGCCCGACATCCAACCGCTGAAGCCGGGCGGGGAACGCGTCAAACGGATGATGCAGGGACAGCGTGACCAGCCAAGCCACGAACGGCTCGTCCTGGGCCTCGAGCCTGGGCGCCATTTGCAGCAGGAATTCGCGGTCGTTGAGGCCCCAGCCAACGGTGTCGCCCGGCGCAAAGTCGTCATCGAACAGGCGGGTGGCAAAACCCATGCGGGGATACATGAACCAGCGATTCCAGAATGAGGGCATGAACGGCACGGCCGACAGCGAACGGTAGCCGCGCAACGCCAGCGCCGAGGGCAGCCCGACCAGGTGGTTCCCGGCGCGGACAAACGCGGCGGAGCCGTTCGGTTCCGGGAGCAATGAGGTCAGGGCCAGCCACTCGGCGTCCGACGTGCGTCCTTCGTCGGTCTGGTCGAAGACCTGCGAAAACGACAGGCTCTCGCGCTGGAGGCGGTTTAGATTCGGCATCACCTCTCGGCCGTTGATCCGCAGGCCAACGATCGGTGCCTGCAGTGACTCGACCTGAATGACGATCAGGTTCATGCCCTTGGCCACGCCGAACCACGGGCCGATGCCGGCGCGCTGTGGTTGCCGCTGCTTGAGCTAGGTGTCGCTCTCTGCGATGACTTCGTCGGATACCATCTCCTCGTCCACGCGGTGGCGCAACCACAGCCAACCGTCAACGACATGGAATGCGAGCGGACCGGTTTGCGCCATCAGCGCCAGATTTGAAAAACGCTGCGACACGAGGGCCGGCTCGGCCCGCACGGCCGCCGTAGCGTGCCACGCGGCCACCATCACGGCCGCGACGCCGGTCGCTATCAGCGTCAGGCGCTCGGCTCGGCCGGGCCGCCCGGCCTCCGGCAGGCGCGCGAGGGCCACCATCAACGGCATCGCCAGGATCACATCGGCGACCAGCCAGAAGTCGCCGGGCGTCACAAGACTCCGCACCCCTTGGGTGATGCTGGGCAGTTGGCTGACCGAAGACAACGCCACTGCGGGAAACACGTCGCCGAACCAACGGAAGTAGATGAAATCGGTCAGCAGAACCACGCTGGCCAGCAGCACCAGGGTCCATGCAGCCCAGGCGCGCCATCGCACTGACGGCATAGCCCTGAGCAGTAGGAGCGCGGCCAACGCGATCAACGCCATACCCCACACGGCGGAAGGCCGCGACTCGATGCTCAGGGCGCGGGCGAATGCCACCTGCTTGGCGAAGAGCGACACGCCGCACCAGGCAAGATCAAGGCGGCCCAGCCATGGCAGCACCGTGGCCCGCCGTGGCGCCAACCGCACCATGAGCAATGCCAGCACCACCGTCATCAGCGGCAACGTGTCGAGCACGTACTGGAGCACTCAGTCAGGTCCTCTGGGCGGCGGTCGGTCGGGTGATGTACTGGAACTGTCTTTGGGTCTTTTGAGGCCCAAAAATCTCTTTAACCAGCCGCGCAATCCATGGTGCGACATTTGTCAATTACCCGACGCTAACCTCAGCCAGTCTAGGGAGATTGTGTTCGCCTGTGACTCGACAAATCCCGACATCAGGCGTCAGGCATTGACATTTCGCGCCGCTTCTCTGTTGAGCGGTCTCCACGACGGGATGACCTCGATCGGCGGCAGATCAGTGTTCGCCATTCAGATTGGCGAGGCCAGCTGACGAGCCTGAAGAACGGCCGGAGGCCGCGAGAGAAAGCCGAATCTTTAGAACAAGTTAAGTGGCTGGGAGGCAGGGATTCGAACCCCGATAAGCAGAGTCAGAGTCTGCTGTCCTACCGTTGAACGACCTCCCAGTAGGTTAGGAACCTCCGATTATAGGTGAGCCGTCCGACCTTGGGCAAGCTGCACGTGTTTTCCGGG
>SXGQ01278910.1_pt1 | contig 17214 bp, 10 predicted proteins | sample 3178371 | NCBI WGS metagenome assembly SXGQ01 (sample SAMN11356859, study PRJNA531348) | freshwater metagenome | isolation source: freshwater sample F1-20 | place: China: Fuxian Lake, Yuxi | collected 2017-12-25 | reverse complement strand
GTGGTACAGCACGAAGTCGATCACCTGCTGGGCATCCTGTACCCCATGCGCATTACCGACATGCGGCAGTTCGGTTTTATCGAGACGCTGTTTCCGGGACAGAATATCAGCGACGACTGAAGTTTCAGTGCAGTAAACTCAAGCCCGTCAGCAGTTGTCTGCGTCGTTGCCCCAGCTGGGACTTGAGCCTGCATGCCAGCCTGCCCAGATTGCTTTCAGTACCGGGCTGACTGAGCAGCAGCTTGGTATAGGCGGCAAAATAGCCGGCGTAGAGCATCGCGTACTCATCGAGCGGTCCGGCAAACGACTCGTCATGCATCAGGTGCAGACCTATGAAGGTCGAGCAGGAATAACTGGCTGCGCTGCGCAAATAGTTGCCATGCTCAAGCACCATCGATCTGGCGTAGTCGTTACCGCCATGAAAATGCATCAGCAACTGTTCACGCTGGCGGTCATGCACCCGCTGATCACGCAGGTATTCGAACAGACCCTTGCGATGCAGCAGCGACAGCACCACGGACAGCAGCACGCGTTTCTGCAACTGAACACGCGATGCCGCCGCGACGCTGCGCATGTTCCGGGCATGTTCATGTTCCCAATGCAGGAATGTCACTGGACAATCAAGGATGCGCTGTGCCACGCGCGCCTCTTCAGCACCGCCCCGGCGCGCCACGTTTTCCAGTTGCTGCTCTGAAGCTTCCATCAGGCGCGACAGTGTCAGGTGATGCAGATCATCCAATACCGGCCTGGCCGGCTTTTGGCCCGCTCGCTGCCGGGTGGTCGTGGCTGCACCGGTTTTTGGTGTGTACATCAGCAGCATGTTGCGCCCCCTCAACACCTTGCCGGAACTGCCAACTGCAACGCACACCGTGCGGTGGCCATGACACACTGGCCTCGCAGAATGAACTGCTGCGCAAAAAATGGCTGGTGGCATGCAGTTCGTTTGCAGTTGGCTGTCAGTCACGGCAGTTGGCCAATTTCCCGGCAGCCATCCTGCTGTCCCTGCTTCAGGAAACCATTGAGGTTCCCCACGCGAACCCGAGTCCCCATGTGCACGCTGACTCAGCGCGCCGTGGGAGATTTACGCCAGTTGCAGGGCGTGTGCAAGCAGTAGATGTGGCAGGCTCACCCACATCGGACGTCACGCCGATGGCACAAAATCCTCATCATCCTGGTGTTCGCGCTCGAACTTGAGGAAATCGTAATAGCCGCAGCGGTTTCCGTAGGGATATTTCCGGCACACCGCAGGACGCGCTGCATAAACCGTGCAACGCCGTTCTTCCTGATCGAAAAACATGCACATGCTCTTGTAGATGTGGTCCTTGCGGTGGCGCAGGATCCACTCGTCCGCTTCCCTGGTCAGATAGTGATATGAAAACTTCTTGCGCGCCGCAGCTTCACTCAGACCAAAGTGTCCGGCGAGCCGCTTGATGTCCGTATCGGTTACCTCGATGCGCGGATGACTGCAGCAGTAGCCCGGACACTTTGAACAATCGAATCGCGGTTTCACGACGGCCCCGTTCCCAGAAAATGTGGACGCATTCTATCGACGGGCCTGCAGGTTGTCGCGGCAGTTACTGTTATAGTCCTGCGGACTGCAAGGACCTTCCTGATGAGCGCAAGCGCCACTCACAACACCGGCTTCAATCCCAACCATCTGGATGAGCCCGTCATTACTCAGGCGCTGGCCGACGGCCAGCACTCGCCGGTGTTGCAGGCTTTTTTTGGCGCCGCCGCATTTGCCGAATTGACGGCACTGGCGCAGCAGGCGACGGCAGTGCGACCGGAAAAACACGCGCCGCTGGTGTACCTGCTGCCCGGCCTGCTGGGCTCGAAGCTGGGAGCATGTACCGCCAGGGCCACGGAACTGTTGTGGCTGGACCCGCTGCCCCTGATTGCCGGCAAGTTGCAGCAACTGAGCATTGGCAGACGCCGTTCGATCCGCAGTATCGGCGTGATCCTGCCGGGCTATCTAAAATTGAAGCTGTCGCTGCAGACGGCGGGATTCCGCGTAAAACTGTATCCCTATGACTGGCGCCGCAGCGTGACGGAACTGGGCCGGAGTCTCGCCGAAGACCTGCTGCATGAACCGTCCGGTGAAATCATGCTGGTAGCGCACAGCATGGGTGGTCTGGTGGCGCGCACCGCGCTGAAACAGATTGGCAGCAGCAAGGTAACGCGGCTGGTGCAGCTGGGTACACCCAATCAGGGTTCGTTTGCGCTGGTGCAGGCGTTGCGGGGTTGCTATCCCACCGTACGCAAGCTTGGCGCGGTGGATCAGATCCACTCCGCTGACATGCTGACGCGACAGGTGTTCCACAGTTTCTACAGCTTCCATGAAATGCTGCCGGCGCAACAGCACACCCCGGGACTGAACCTGTTTGACAGCAGGCAGTGGCCGCAGGATGTGCTGACGCCGCTGACAGAACGGCTCAGACTGGGCCGCCGCATGTCACGGCATCTGGCCGCTGCGGATCGTCGCTGTCACGTTGTTGCCGGGATCGATCAATCCACCGTGTCCGGGCTCCGTCGCCAGGACAACGAATTTGTTTTCCAGTACAGCAACAGCGGCGACGGCACCGTGCCACTGGCGCTGGCCGGCTGGTCCGGCGCACAGCACTGGTATGTGCGTGAAGCGCACGGCCAGTTGCCGCGCAACACCCAGGTGTGTCAGGCCACCATCGAGTTACTGCGTGGTGAAACCACGCACTTGCTCAGCCAGCACCATGAAACCGGCGATACGCAGATATCGGAACGCAGTGAATACGAGCTGCGCTCCGTGCTCAACGGCAATGTCCGCTGGGATCAGCTGCCGATGAACGAACGTCGCGATCTGCTGGAGCCGGTGATCTCGCCGGTGTTTGCCGCTCTGTGCGCCACACACGGCCATTCAGGGCACATCACTGGATAAGTGCAAGTGCCGAACAAACTGCCTGCAGCCCAGCCCCACGACATCAAAAAGTTTGCGGGGCTCGGCAGATTGCCAAACACTTGAGTGCGATTGACGCCTTTTGCCAACTGCATCACAACGACCGTCAGGCAATTCACCAGAATAGCTCCCAGGCAATAGATCAGGGCCATTCAGGGTTGCGCGGCATTATGTGCAAACCCGGACCGCCCGGCCTGCGCCTGAAGTCCGAAACATTTTCCGTCCGGTTCGCGTCCCCCGAACCGGACGGAAAACTTCTTCCCGGAGCGTTTTCCCGCTCCCGATTTGTCTTAATGCCTTTCTGGCTGCGCATTACTGCCGTTCAGCCCGCAGTTCTGTTGCTAACACGTATTCCACCACTGCGCCGTGCTCAAGCAGCCTGACCCCGGTCCGATACCGTTCAGGACGTTGTGTCATCGGAAGTGGAGGGATGCCTTGCCTTCAGCCCGCCTGACGCACGCTCAACCCTTGTTCCGGACCGACTGGTGGGCGATTCATGTCAGCGCGATTCGATCGAATGTCACACCTGCTGCCCTGCGGCCTCGCGCTGCTGGCGTATGGCTGTGGCGGCGGCGGCGGCGGCGGCGATGGCGGTGGGGGTGAAACCACCTCGACAACACCGCCGACGGCCAGCGCCACCGCTCCGGTGATACAAACCCACAGTCAGATCGCCAGCCTGATCTACAGTGACAGCCAGCGCACCCCCTCAGGTTTTTACACCGACACCACGCTGGTGTTCTCCGGTTACGCGGCCACCTCGCATCTGAAAACCACCGATGTGAACCCCCAGGCGGTGTTGCGCCACGAACTGTGCAGCGACGACTTCAATCAGGCTCTGCAATGGTCGGAAACCGCCAACGGCGTGAGCGGCGACAATGCCGCACTCACAGGCAATGAAACCACTTCACGATACTTTGAGTTTGCCCGGCTACGCAGCGGCACGCCGCAAGGCTATCTGCGCCAGCGCATTTACAGATGCACTTACCTCAACCGCAGCACGGTTGACCTGCAAGCCGGAAGCGGCGATGCCGGCACCCTGAACATGCGACCGCTGGATGCACTGACGCTCAAGCAGGCCAGCGAGTACCTGTGGCAGTTCACCACTTACAACAACTTCGGCAACGTGGTGCTGGGCAGCAGCGGCAGCACGGGCGCCAACCTGTTGACCCATTCAGTCATCATCGCGTCGCTGACCCGCGGCGGCAACGCGGGCAGCTGCGACACCATCAATGTGTTCGACTGGAAACACTCCGTGAATACCGGTACCGGTGCAATGACATTGAGCGTCACGCCGCTGTTCAATTTCCGCGCGCAGGAAAGCAGCGGTGCGGTGTCGGTGTGCAGCAATTGACAGTTGACAATGCACAGCCGCAGGCTGGAAGCGCCTGTACGGCAGAGACTACTTCACCCGCAACGCTTGCCCCGAATGAGCCACGCCCGCCCAGCCGAACTTCATGAAGTTGCGGATGTTGCCGTGATCGGCGCCTTCAGGATGCTTCAGCACATCGTTGCGGTAATACGCGCCACAACATGCCAGCGTCTGTTCCTTGCTCAGGTTCTGCAGCTTCGCGAATGCAAAGAGCTTGCAGGACCCATTGTTCTGACCAGCGGCATTTTCCTGTTCACCATTCCTGAACGCTGTTGGCGTGAACTCGTACAGTGAGTCGATCACCGCCATGGTGTCGGTGAATTCGATGCTGCCGAGCTGATCATTGAGTTTTTTCAGGAAGACGTCGAGAGTCATGCGCTGCGCCGTGGCTGCCGGGAGTGGCCGCGCACGCTACACAATCGGCGCGGTTCAATCAATGCGCACGCATGCCGGCAAGATTGAGATCCTTGAAGGTGTCCTGATCGAACTTCAGGCGGAACTTGATATACGGTCCTTGCGCCAGGTGGTGCGCATCGTCGAAATCCCGGTCGTCGTATCCGCGCACGTTGTAGCCGACCGCCATCCGGGCATTCTTCATGAACGTCATGCCGACATCCGCGCCCAGCGAGGCGCGACCCACGCCTGAGCTGAAGGATTGCAGCAGCGTGCCGTGCACGCCCACGTCAAAAATCCGGTTGAGATCGCGCCGGTAGTCAGCACCGATCAGACCGGTGCTGCCGCGATACTCATCGCCGTCAAAGCTGCTGATGACATAGCGTCCACCGAGCTGGATGCCCATCTGGGTACGGGCGCCAACCTGCCAGTTGACATGCGTGTTGTTGACCACGCGCGAACTCTGCAAAGCCTGAGTCAGACTGGTGCTGCGCTGATGTTTGAGATCGATACGCTCCAGAACGATGAACCGGCTGTCGATCGGACGATACGCCCACGACAACTGCGCCAGCGCCGTCAATGCATCACCTGAAGTCTTGCCCCGGTTGTCGAGATACTGGGTTACAAAGGCGAAGGCGTGGCCCCTGACCGCTTCACGGTAAAAGCCGCTGGTAAGCGACCAGCGATCTTCCGAGCTGCCGTTGCGATGTTCCATACGCCCGGTGATGCTCCACAGCTCAGTGCGATACAGGCTGGCCACGGACAAGGCAAGAAAATCACCGGTCTGCCATTTGGTGATGCTGCCGGTGGTGGGTGTGCCGGACGCCAGCGTGGTGTTGCTGTTGAATTCATAGCTGTTGGCGCCGCGCACCGTGCGACTCTGGTCGATGCCGAAATCCATCGCCCAGCGATCATTGATCTGCCAGCCCTGCACCAGCCCCAGATTTGCAAAAACACGGCTGCCATTCTCGGTGAATTGCTGATTCATGCTTGACGACAGTTGCGCACGCGACCATGGGCTGGCGCGCAGCCCCACGCGGGTCATGTCGGCATCCAGACTGACGCCATTGGCAAGTTCGTAATCGGCAAACAGCGTCACGTCGCGCGTCAGCAGATAGTCGACGCCGACCAGCGAACGGTCCGGATAATCCGTCACCTCGCTGCCGCCGCTGAATGACACTTCCTGTTCGGCGCGCAGCGTCACGCGCTGGTCAAACAGTTTCATGCTGCCGGTCACGAACCCCTGCTGCGTGCTGACATCGCCGATGGATACATTGCTGTCGGCTACGTACCGCAGGCCCACGCCGGCGGTGGCGAGCTGGGTCTCGCGCTGCGCCTGCAGTGTCACCAGCTCGCGCCTGGCATCCGTGGTCGCCAGCTCCTGATGCTGGGCTTCGCCGCGCAGCGACCATGCATCATTGATCCGGTAACGCGCATCCACTCCCGCCTTGCGCGCACCGGTCTCGGTGGACAGCTGCTGGCCGAAGCCGAAACCGTTTTCCTGCATGCGAAAGTACGCGCTGGCGTCCAGACGCTTGCTCACGTGTCTGATTTCCGTGAAATATGCATCCGCCTGTGCAGCCCGCGCCGGATTGTCGGATTCGCTGCGCGCCATTTCGGCGCGCAACTGCGTGCCTTCACCCAGCTTGATGCGCGTATCCACTGCCGCCAGACGGGTATCGCCCACCTGTACGCCTTCGTTGATGAAGCTGGCGCCAATCTCCGCATTGCCGAGCTTTGCGTACGCGCGCCCGCCGGCGCTTAACGATTCGTTCATTCCCGAGTTCACCTCATAGTCGGCAATGATGAATTGCGGATTGAAGCCGTCATCGCGACTCATCACCGGCTGCCTGAAATACAGCGTGCCACTCAGGTAGTCGATGTCGTAGTCGATAAAACGTGTCAGCGTGGTGGTGCTGAGCACGGTTCCGGTATCGAAGCGATCGCGCACTTCAATGCGCAGTTTGTCGCTGTTGGCAATGATGTTCTGCTGCGAGAGTCTGTACAGACCGGAAGTGCCGTCGCCCTGCAGCTCATCCTGTACATAACCCTGATCGGTGTTGGCGGCGAAGGCGGTATAGCCAAATTTCTCGCCGGCGTACTCGGACTTCAAGCCATTCAGGGTACGGCTGTAACGCCCGAGCTCGGTCATGGTGATGCCGGTATTGAGATCGCCGAACATGGCCATGAACTGTCGACGTTCCAGCTTGATGTACAGCTTGCGCTGCGATGCGGCTTCAAAACGCTGTTCGCTGCCGTCGCCATACAGGGTGTAGTACCTGCTGGGGTCGATCACGCCCAGCAGGCTCTGCTTGTCCCGACTGCCCTCGCGCGCGGAGTCATACGCCAGGGTCAGCAGGAAGTCGCCCCTGATGCGCCCCTTGGCGAAGAAGGCAATGCGGCCATCATCTTCATAGCCCTCAACACCTTCTTCATCAATGCTGGCGTTGGCAGTGGCGGCTTCCGCATTGTCGCTGATGGTGTTGTATGCAGCCGTGCCTTCGGCCAGACCCACCAGCACCCAGTCGCGCGTCTGCGGCTCCAGCCACACGCGCAGATCCTGCGTCTGGCGTTCGTTGAAACGCAGGATGATGACGGCCATGCCGCTGTCGGAACTGGGCGCCAGTTCAATTCGCGCCAGGCCATCTTCATCGACCACAAACTGGGGATCGCGTGGTGCAAGACTGGCCAGCTGCCTGTCCTGCAACTGCTGCACTTCCCACCAGCTGCGATATGGCGCTTCGACGCTGTAGGTGCCCAGGGTGCCGGGGCGCGCCGGTTCACCGGCGGCATCGAACATGCGCAGCGCGACAATGGCGTTGGCGCTGCCGTCGGCAATCAACCGCGATTGTTCCCTGACCAGCTCCGCACGCACCGCGCCGCCTGAATAGTTGACCATCCGCTCGATACGCTCCACTTCCCGGCTGTCTGCATCGCGCACGATGGCCACCAGTTTGTTGGCGCCGTCTTTCAGATCCACACCGCGCCAGCGGCTCAACGACAGGCTGTTATCGTGTTTGGCGAGGGTACCGTCGAAGTTGAGCGCGCTCACCGGCGCATCGTTCAGACGCAGTTCGACGCTTTGTGTTGCAGCGTGCTGGATGGCAACCTTGATACTGGGAATCGCCGGCACATCGTTGGCAGCGGGACGCAGCATTGCAATGCCACCCGTCAGTGTTTCGACGTCGATATCCGCCGCAGGGTTGGTGTGTGCAACCGGTTTGCCGGCAAGTTTCTGTTTTCCGGCGACGATGCCGGTGGTATTCAGCAACGGCGCTTCGGCGCGTGAGGAGATGACAGTCACCTTGCCCAGCTCCTTGACGCGTACGCCATCGATGCTGATCTCGACGCGACGATTCTTCGCCAGACTCGCGGCGTCAGTACCCGCAACCAGCGGCTCGTCGGGACCCTTGCCCTCCGTTTCAATCTGCGCCGCAGCCAGCGCCAGTGCATTGCGCAGATAGTCCGCCACCATGGCGGCGCGCGCCTGCGACAGCACGTAGTTGTCGGCAAACAGGTGTTGTTTGCTTTCTGGAATGCCGTTCCTGTCGGTGTGGCCCACCACCTTGATGCGCAGGTTCTTCACGTCACGCCACTCGCCAGCCAGCTTGTCAAGCTGCTGCCGGTCGGCGCTGCTCAGGGCGGTTCCCATGACTGCAAAACGCGGCGAGAAACGATAGCTGGCGCTTTCGTAGTTCATGTCGCCGCGCATGGCGCGATTCTCGACGGCTTCGCTGCGCTGGTTCTTCTGCGACGGAGTATCGAACAGCAGCACGGATTTGATGATGAAGCCGCCCGAGGCTTCAGCCGCCAGACGCGTACGGAAGCTCAGAGCGGGCTGCGATCCGGCAGCCAGTTCATTGAAGCGAAACACCAGCGCGCCATCCGTATTCTGCGGATCGGCGATTGCAGTGCCACCCAGCATTGCGCTGCCGGGTACGTATTCCAGGCCGGCCGGCAACATCACCATGGCGCGCGCATTGCTGATCGACAAGGCGTCCACCTGAGCGCTCAGGGTATGTATCAGTGCGACATCGTCGGCAATACGCGTGCTCATGCCGTAGCGCACCTTGCCCACCGGTGGCGCCCTGGCTTTGAGCGCGAAATCCGCACGCCACAGGCTGCCGGCGCGCAGATCGACGAATTGCGAGTAGCCGCGACCTGCAAAACGCACGCGTTCGTCGCATATCTGCGGCTCCAGGGTTTCGGGCACCGTCAAGGTGTCCATCTGCACCACATGCGATCCGGCCGGTACGCCTTCGAAGTGATACTTGCCCTCTTCATCAGTCACCGCGTAGCGGCCGTCTTCGAGGTAAATACGCACGCCTGCAACACCTTTCAAACCCGCACTGTCCTGATCGCAGGTTCCCTCCACCACGCGGCCCACGACGAAGGCGGTGTCGGTGAATAGCTCATTGCGCAGGCGAATGCTGACCTGCGCCAGGTTGGAGGATGCACCGGCGGTATTGGCGGCCAGCGCGCGATTGGTGAGCTTTTCCTCGCGTGCCGCCACGGTGACTTCCACGACGTAACCGAGTTTCAGATTGGCGGATGGGGACAAGGTCCCCATCGAAAATTGCAGGTTGCGACCATCGCTGCTGATGACGGGATCGGCAATCCTGTTGCCGTTCAGACGCGCCGAGCCCTGCTGGTAGCGCAGACCCAGCGGCAGCATGTCGGTCACCATCACATTGATCACGGCAATACTGTCGCTCGGATTCTGGATGCCCAGTGTGTACTGCACGAAATCGCCCACCGCAGCTGTGGTGGCAGCGGTGCTCTTGGTGACATACAGCTGCGTGCCGGATGGATCCACCGGAATATCGACGGCCACCGCCACCGGTGTGCTCACTGCGAATGGCGCACCAAACGACGCGCTGCTCAAACGGTACGGCGCGCCGCCGAGCTGGTTGAGTTCGGCAATGCTGCGTCCCGAGGTGAAGGTGTACCCGCCGGGGGTCGTGACTTCCAGGCGATACTGGCCCAGCGCCACCAATGGAAAACGGAATACGCCATCGGGCAGGTTGTACACCGTGCCGCCGCTGTCGGTCACGGCATTGCCCGTGGTCATTTCGGACGGATAGGCGCTGATGCCGTTGTCGCCGAACACATTGGCCGGCTGGCCGGTAGCAGCATTGATCAGGCGCACCCGCGCACCATTCACCGGCTGGCCGGTGAGCGAATCGAAAATCAGGCCATAAGGATCGACCAGCACCGACACGTTGCTGGCGTCCGTGGTGTTGTAGACGTCGGTGTACTGTGCTGTGACCTGCGAATCGCGGTCCACCTGCAGGATGCAGTCGCCGCCGTTGGCGGTGGCGGAGCTGCGCGTCTGGATATAACCGACGAACACGCCCGTATTGTTGCCCGTCTCGCGCACGCGAATGATCTCGCTGTCGCCGACCGCGCTGGTGACCACCAGATCGGTGGTGTCGATAACAGTGGCGTTGCGATTCTGGTCGGCATCACTTACCTGCAGGAATACGGCATCGCCGGCATGCACTGTATCCGTGCCGGTCAGCGCCAGCATCTGCGCCGCATCCACTGTGCTGCCATTGGCAAACACCGGCTGCGGCAGACTGGTGAAACCGCCGTTGCTCAGACACTGCGTGGGACCGGCAGTGGTGGTCTGAGTCGCAGCGCCGGCATCGGTGAAGCGCAGCACACGCAAACTGGATGTGGAAGGCACCGGCACCACCGTCGCCGTCAACGTGTTGCTGTTGACGGTTTCTGCAACGCTCGAACCTGTCCTGGTGAACTGCACCTGCGCGGTGTTGCTGATCGCGGTACCGGGGTCAGTCGCCGCCTGTACGGACAGCGACATCAGGACCAGCGCCGCACACATCCCTGGATTGATCCGCAGCGCATTGCCAATTTTTCCTGCCAGCTCCTGCAGCGCACACGAAATACGCACGGCTCCGGACGCAGCAAAGGCGCGGGGCTGGTTCAGCCCCGCGCCTCTGTCGTCTGCAGAAGCTTGTCGATTGTTACTGCGCAGTCTTCTTGCCCGGGCAAAAAGGTACGCAGAGATCAGTGCGTGCATCGTCGATAGGATGGTTCAGTCAACTTCCACATCGAAGGTCACGGTTGCGGTGCCGCCTGAAGCGGCCACCGTACCGGCATCGACGCTGATGGATGTCACCACCGGCGATCCCGTGGTAGCGCCGCCATCGACATCGGCGCCATCCGTCAGGGCGCCGGCGTTCAACGTCATGCTGCTCGCCACGTAGCTGGTGTTGGTCGGAATGTTGTCCGTCAACGTCACCGCCGTCGCAGCGACCGGGCCGCTGTTGGTCACCGTGATGGTGTAACGGACGATGGCGCCGGGAATGGCTTTCGGATTGGTGGCGCCGTTCACGGGATCGCTGATGACGGCCGCGCTCTTGACCACCGCCAGCGTTGCCGTACTGATGGTATAGGTGTTGGTATCGACTTCCGTGCCGTCGTTGCCGGCGTCGGCAAACACCACATCAACCACGGTCGGCGATTCGGCACCGGCAGTAGCGGCGGAAGTCGTTGTCGCAGTCAATGTCAGGTTGGCCGTATTGCCATTGATGGCGGCGCCCGGAATGGTGGACACGATCAACACGTTGATGGTGGTATCGCGGGCGATGGACACCGGCGCGCTGACCAGCGTATCGACGCCTGCGTCGTACACACCCAGTGTGCCCGCATCCAGGTAAATGGCGACGGCGCTGGTGTCGAAGTTGTCACCGGCGAGATTGGCAGCAGTCAGCGTATAGCTGTCCGTATCGTTGCCGGTGTTGCTGACCGTGAACGGCAAGCCCACATTGGCCGCACCCGGAACTGTTGTCACGCCGGTGCCGTTCGCCACGGTGAGGTCGACCTTCTTGTCGACTTCAAACGTGGTGGTGTTGCTGTTGATGGCTGTCTGGGCGACCGTGCCCACGGTGTAATTCACCGTCGCGGTGTTGCTGATATCAGTGCCTGCACTGGTTTCGCCGGGTGCGGCGAGTGCGGACTGATACAGGCTCACCGACGACAGTGCGATCAGGGCGAGGCTGGCTCGCTTGATTTGCGCTGTGAAAGAAAGCATTTTTGAAACTCCTGCAGATTGTCAGACGATGGTCAGACTTCGATGCGATGCGCTTGCGTCTGCCGGACAAGCGAACCCCTGCCGCAGGCGCTACCTGCGGCAAAACCTGTGAAGACGAATCAGTTGACGGTGGCGCGGAAGCGTACGAAGCCGGACTGACCGGCGTTGATGGCGGCGCTGTACACCCAGCGAATGCTCCTGATCTCATCGGCGCGCGGCGCGCGCGTGCTGCCGTCGGCATTCTTCACGCTGAGTGTTTCCAGTTTCGCGAAGCTTTTGCCGTCGAGCGAATAGGTGATATCGGTGCCCACGCCCATGGCGGAATTCATCACATAGCTCATGTGCGCCGGCACCGGGTTGTTGATCACCACATTGCCGGCAGGCTGTTCGCACACGTTGGTGGCGGTGATGGTGTAGACGACTTCATTGCCCGGCACGACTTTGCCCGGCGCGACCAGACGCGTGGCCGGCTTGCCCTGCGCATCGGTGTAGCGCTGTTCCATCTGCACTTCGTTTTTCAGTTCAATGCAGGGCCGGGTTGCCTGCGCCTGTGCATTGAGTGCACCGAACAGCAATGACAGAACAACGGGATACTTGGCGAAGGAGTGCATACGCATGATGTGTGCTTCTTGTTTAACTTCTGATACGGATCAATTGATGGTGACGGCGAAGGTTAGGATCTGAGCGCTGCTGGCAGCGCTCAGGTTGCCCAGCGCGATGGAGACCTGAGCTGCGGGTGAGCCGATGTACTGGCCGGCGTCGGCATCCGCGCCGTCGGTCAGCGATGCGCCGTTGAGCGTCAAGCTGCCGGGCTGATAAGTGGTGTTGGCAGGAATGCCATCAGTGAAGGTCACGGTGTTGGCCGTGCCCGTACCGTTGGGCGTGATGACGATCTGATAGGTGATGGTTGCGCCCGGCACTGGCTGGCTGCCGCCGAACTGGTCGGCGACGACCTGTGACTTCACGGCGGTCAAAGTGATGGCGCCGGCCACATGCGCGCCGTTGTTGTTCGCTGCGCCCCCGGTAGTGCCCAGCACGGCGTCCGCGCCGCCGACGCCCTGACCAGCGAACACCGTGCCGGCCGCACCAGTGCCCGTGAAGGCCGAGGCGTTGAGTTCACTGCGACCGATGGCGCCGTTGCTGGTGCCGGCAGGGATGTTGTTGACCACCAGTACAACGATCGAGGCATCCGCACCCAGCAGCGGGTCGTTGCTGCCGGGGGTGTAGATCGTGTCACCGGGGGTCAGACCGGACGTGCCGTCGTTGTCGAAATAGATCGAGGGACTGGCCAGCACCGGATCGAAGTTGTCGCCGACGATGGCGCTGTTGGGCGCCAGATGAAATTGTTCGGGACCGTTGCCGGTGTTGGTCAGCCGGAACTGCAGCACCTGACTGGCGGCGCCCGGGGCAACGCTTACCGAACTGGTCAGGGTGACGACGTTGACGTTGATGATCTCGGCAACGGTCACCGTGGTGGCGTTGGATGACGTACTCACCGGCGTGCCGCCAATGTCATAACTGATCTGCGCGGTGTTCTGGATCTGGGTGCCGGCAGCAGTGCCGGCTGCCAGGGCAAACCCCGGTACGCTGGCGCCCACCAAAGCCAGTACCACAGCAGTTGATCCAGTTAAACGACCCACACCACCTCCACACGCCTGTCATCGACCCCGAAGCTGAACGCAGCCTTTCTTGGCAATTCAGATAGGGTCTTCCCTTAACGGGATTTACTGAGGAGGGATTTTTGTCATATGCCGGCAAGTCGTTGTGAGGCGCCTCTCACTTCGCTCAGCAGGTGTTAAAGATTTGCCGTGACTTGTCGAAGGCGTCGCGCTTTTCAAACGCTTGAACGCTGTGCCGGCCGGAAACTGTGACTGACTTGGCGTCGCAGCGCGGCCGACGCTATATCCTGCCGACGCTTGCGAGAACCTCCTAAGTATTACTGAACAAATTCTGGCGAATCGATGCGGCTGTTGAAGCGCTGTTACCCCTTGCTTGCCTTGCTGGCGCTTGTTGCCGCCTCCGTGCAGGCAACGCCGATCTCGCGCTATGCGCGGTTCACGGGTAACTACAACTATGTCGCCACCGGCGGCTCCCTGCGCACCGACTCCAACACCGGTAACTACTGCGCTGTGGGCGGCAGCAGTTCACAGTCGCTCAGCGGCATACCTGCCGGTTCCTCCATCGTTGCGGCCTATCTGTACTGGGGCGGCTCCGGATCGACCACGGATGCCAGCGTTACGCTCAACGCAGCCACCGTGACGGCCAGCCGCACCTTCTCATCCACGATGTCGGATGGCACGGGTCGCGTTTTTTTCGGCGGTTTTGCGGATGTCACCAGCCGCATCAGCGGCAATGGCACCGTTACCTTCAGTGGCCTGACGGTGGATACCGGCGGCCAGTACTGCAGCACCGCCACTGTGGTGGCCGGCTGGGGTCTGGTGGTGGTCTATGGCTCCAGCAACGAGCCGCTGCGCGCCATCAATATCTTCGATGGCCTGGATACCTTCTTCGGCTCGGCATTGTCATTGATGCCGGACGGCTTTCGCATTCCCGCCAGCGGCATCAACGGCAAGATGACCGCCATCACCTGGGATGGCGATCCCGGCAACTCCGGCGCCAGCGGCGGCTTTTCCGAAAGCCTGACGTTCAACGGCAGTACGCTGGATGACGGCATCGTGCCGGCCGACAGCAGCCCTGCCGTGCAGCAGTTCGACGGCACCATCAGCAATTTCGGCGCGGGCGTGAACAACAGTTACGGCGTCGACGTCGATACCTATGATGTCTCCGCCTACCTGAGCACGGGCCAGACCACCGCCACCACCAATTATTCCGCCGGCGCGGACCGGGTGTTCCTGACCGCACAGATCATCAGCGTCACCAGCGAGCCCGTCGTCGACCTGTCCATCACCAAGTCTCATACGGGAAATTTCTCGGTGGGCAGCAATGGTGTGTTCACGCTGCGCGTCGCCAATGGCAACAGCCCCGGCGTGATTGCGGTGGACTATCCGATCACGGTCACCGATGTGCTGCCTGCGGGTTTGAGTTTTGTCTCCGGTGTCGGCACCGGATGGAGTTGCGCGGCAGCCGGACAGACCGTGACCTGCACCAACCCGAACAATCTGTCGCCGGGCAGCTCGCTGCCTGACATCACGCTCACCGTGGCGGTGGGCAACGGTGTGTTCCCAAACGGCAATACCGCGCAGAACGTCAATATCAACAACACCGCCACCGTGATTGCGGCGGGCACCGTCGATATCGCAAGCGCCAACAACAGCGCAACCGACACGATCCTGGTACTGGGTTCGAACCTGTCGACCTCCACCAAAACCGTGGCTGACCTCAACGGCGGTGAAGCCAATCCCGGCGATACGCTGCGCTACACCATCACCCTGACGAACAGCACAGCGATTCCAACCAGTGGCGCGAGCGTCACCGACAATGTGCCGGTCAACGTTACCGGCTTCAATGTGGTGAGCATTCCCGGTGGCGCAACCAACGGCTCGACCGGGAGCGGCACAGGCACCAACAACACGGGGTATGTGAACATCACCGGCATTACTGTGCCTGCCAACGGCAGCGTAACGATCATGTTCGACGTAACGGTTTCCGCTGGGACTTCGCCCGGCGCGACCATCGACAACACCGCTACGATCCTCAATCCGGCGGGAGTCGGCGCCACGCCGAATGCCGCCCAGGTAGTGGTATCGCCGTCTTTGATTGCCGGTAGCGGCACCAAACAGTTGTATCTCTGGAACAATGGCACGTTCACGCGGGCGCTGTATCGCACGCCGCCCAGCGGGGCGCATACCAATGTGACGATCAATGGCGCCAGCGCCAGTTCAGTGTGGACGATCACACCCGCTTTGCAGCAGGCCATTTCGCTGCAGTCCGGAAACTTCGCGGTGTACCTGCGTCTGGCGCGCAGCGGTAACAACACTGGCAGCAGCCGCTCCGTCACCGTGACACTTTCCAATTCAGCCCTCGGCACACTGGCCTCGGCCAGCAACACCGTTCCGGCAACGGCCAGCCTGGTGAATTTCAGCCTGAATCTGGGCAGCGCCGTCATGGCACCGATCGGATCAACATTCCAGCTGACCGTTACCAACACCACGGCGCAGTCCAACCGCAGCGTGACGCTGGCGCCGTTCAGCGGCGCCAGCTATTCGCGAGTTGAACTGAACAGTTTGACGGTCATCAACGTCGACAGCGTGCAGACCTATAACGCTGCTTACTCGGGCGGCGTGGTGACCACCAGTTTTGTGCGTGGCAGTACGGCCTATGTACGTGCCGTGGTCAGCGACCCGTTTGGCAGCTTCGACATCAGCGGTGCCACGATTACATTGCGCAATCCATCAGGCACGGATGTGGTCACGACAGCCGCCATGACTCAGGTCAACGATTCCGGCGCAGCGACCAAAACCTACCAGTACGCTTACACAATCCCTGTCGCTGCACCGGCGGGGGTGTGGACCGCACGCGTCACGGCCAGCGAGGGAACGGAAGGCGCCATTACCGATCTGGGTGTCGGCACGTTCACCGTCACCATTCCCCTGCCGGCCCTGCAGGTGAGCAAAGTCTCGACCGTGCTCTGGGATCCGGTGAACCTGAATATCAACCCCAAGCGCATTCCCGGCAGCATTGTCAGTTACACCATCACGGTGACCAACACCGGCCCGGGAAGTGTCGACGCCAGCACGCTGGTCATGACCGACACCATACCGGCCAACACCACACTGTGCGTGAGCAACGTGGGCCCATGCGCCTCGATACAGTTTGCCGACGGCGCGCCGGTCAGCGGCCTGAGCTACAACAGCGGCAATACCACTTTCTCGAATACGCCCGGCGGCGGCGCGCCTTTCAGCTACTCGCCCACCGCAGATGCCAACGGCGTGGATGCTGCGATCACGGGCATCAGCATCGCGCCCAGCGGTTCGCTGTCGGCGGCCGGCGGCAGCGGCAATCCGGGCTTCAGCATCAGCTTCCGTGTGAAGGTGAACTGACACGACACGCACAGCGGCGCCAGATGCACATTCACGCTTGCCTTTCCTCTGCAAAAGGCAAATGATCCTCAAACAACAAATGACTCGGGGGATTCGCGCTGCGCCAGCAGCGTGCGAGCTGCGGCTTGCGCATGTTCATCCCCACATGCCGGGCGCATGACAAGGGTGTGGATGTGGACGCAACCGATACCCGGAATCCAGACTACTACCATCGCGTAGTGGATTGTCAGTGGGCTTGTCCCGCACATACCGATGTTCCCGAGTACATACGCCTGATTGCACAGGGCCGGTTTACCGATGCCTATCTGGTGAATCGGGAATCCAATGTATTTCCCGGCATTCTCGGCCGCGTTTGCGACCGGCCATGCGAACCCGCCTGCCGGCGTGGCCGCGTCGAAGACAAGCCGGTGGCCATCTGTCGCCTCAAACGCGTTGCCGCCGATCATCGCGATGAAGTCATCGATCT
>SXGQ01398256.1_pt1 | contig 17215 bp, 10 predicted proteins | sample 3178371 | NCBI WGS metagenome assembly SXGQ01 (sample SAMN11356859, study PRJNA531348) | freshwater metagenome | isolation source: freshwater sample F1-20 | place: China: Fuxian Lake, Yuxi | collected 2017-12-25 | reverse complement strand
CGGCTCGATGTGGATGTCGCTGGCCCGCAGCTGCACCGCCTCGGTGATGACGAGGTTCACGAGCTTGACCACGGGCGCGTCGGACTGGTCGTCGGGCCCCTGGGCGGCGGCCTGCTCCACGGCGGTTTCGGTGAAGTCGATCGCGGTGTCGGTGAACTCCTGGAGCATCGAGTCGGCGCTCTCGCCGTCGGAGAGGCCGTAGTTGCGGTTGATCGCCTCCACGATCTGCTCGCGGACGGCCAGCGCCATCTCGACGTCGCGATTGAGGATGAACCGCAGCTTCTCCTGGGTGTCGACGTCGGTCGGGTCGCAGGTGGCGACGCGGAGCCGGCCGCCGCTCTCCGCCAGCGGAAAGATCGTGTTCTCGCGGGCCACACTCTCCGGCAGCAGGTCGATCACCTCGGGTGGCACCTGGATCTCGGACAGGTTGACGAACTTCAGCCGGTAGGCCTTCGCCAGGGCCTTCATCACCTTCTCGCCGGGGGCATAACCGAGCCGCACCACCTCGTCGTGCACCTTCTTGCCGGAGGAGCCCGCGATGCGGGTGGCCTCGGCGAGCTGCTCGGCCGAGACGATGCCCTCGGCGACCAGGATGGTGGAGAACGTGTCGGGCATGGCGCGAACGGGGGCGGAAGGAACGCGGTGCGGTTCAGGCGGGAGATTCGAGGAAGGTGTCGGCGTGCTCGTAGCCGGGAGCACAGGTGCAGAGGAAGACCAGCTCCCCGGGACCCGTGTTGCGGATCGTGTGCCTGCAGCCGGGCGGGATGGCGATCGCGTCACCCGGGCCGACGGGACGGGTCTCGTCGCCGAGGGTCATGTCGGCCGTGCCGGTGAGGATGTAATAGATCTCCTCGGTGACGGCGTGGTGATGGGGGGTGGTGGCGGCGCCGGGCGCGAGCCGGGCCTCGGCCAGGCTCTGCCTGCGGATCGACGAGTTCCGGTGGGCGAGCAGTTCCCGGATCGTGGAGCCATCGGCCGTGACGAAGGGCTGCGCGTCCTGCTGGTTGACCACGTCCATGGGTGCGGGTGCGGGGGTGCGCGTGCGGAGCGGGCGGTAACCATTCCCGCCCGTCAGGATACCAGACCGGCCGCCAGATAGAGACAGGCCGGGGCGATCGGCCGGGCATCCCAGGCGGCGGCATCGGGCAAGTCCGCCGCGGCGAACGCCGTGTCGGCCTCGACCACGAACCGGCTGCCGGCCGGGGCGGCCCGCCGGAGGGCGGTGACGAGGGCCAGCAGTTCCAGCCGCCGCTCGTGGCCGGGAGCGAAGAACTCCCACGGGGGCGAGACGAAGGCCACCCACGGGGCGTCGCCGGGCAGGTCCGGCAGCCGCCGCGCCCAGAGAAGCACGTCGCCGGTGCGGACCTCGACCCGGTCCGCGACGCCGAGGGCGCGGGCCGACTTGCGGAGGACATCGGCGGTCGGAAAGTGCCGCTCCACGAGGATCGCCCGGGAGGCGCCGCGACTGAGGGCCTCGCAGCCGAGGGCGCCGGTGCCGGCGAACAGGTCGAGCGCCACCGCCCCGCGCACGGCGGTGCCGAGGAGGTCGAAGAGCGTCTCGCGGACCCGGTCCTTCATCGGCCGCGTCCGCCCGTGGGGCACGAACTCCAGCCGCCGCCCCCGCAGGTCGCCGCCGATGATCCGCGGCGCGCTGGCGGCCTCGTCGCCGCCGGCCCGTGACGGCGCAGCCGCACCAGGACGGCCGGGACCGCGGCGGGAGGGGCGGGAGCGGTTCATGCTTGAATCCTGTGGAGCATCCCCGGGCACGGACGTGCTATCGTACTCGTTATCGACCCCGGAGATTCAGCCCATGCAGTCGCGGCAGGACCGAACGAAAGCAGTCTGGCGGATGTCCTGCGCGGTGGCCCTGGCGGCCCTCGCCTGCGGACCGGCGCCCGCGGACCAGCCGCAGGCCGACCCAGCCGCCGCCCAGGCGGAGTTCGCGGCCGCCTCCAAGGAGATGAAGGACCTCGTCGGCGAGCTCACCGTCCTCCAGGCGATGTACCAGCAGCCGAAGGCCGACAAGGCGGCGGTGGAGGCCAAGTTCGAGGCGATCAAGGACAAGGCGGTCGGGGCGAGCGAGCGGCTGGAGAAGGCGGCCTTCGCGCTTGCGATCCTCGACCCGAAGAACGACGAGGCGCGGGAGATCAGCGGGGCGGTCGTGGCCGGCGCCCTGCGCGGCGACGACCCCCGCAAGGCCGTCGCGCTGGCGGAGCAACTCGACAAGGCGGGTGCCGGCGGCGGTGACGTGGCCCTGATGGCCGCGACGGCCGCGATGATCCTCTCCGACGTCGACGCGGCCCAGACCTGGCTGAAGAAGGCGGCCGCGGCCGGGGCCGCCAAGGAGCGGATGGCCGAACTGGGGGACGCGATCGAGACGGAGCGAGCCAAGGTGGGGGCCGAGATCGAGAAGCGGAAGGCCGAGGCGACGGCCGACGACCTGCCGCGGGTGAAACTCACGACGAGCAAGGGGGAGATGATCGTGGAACTCTTCGAGAACGAGGCGCCCAACACGGTGGCCAACTTCATCAACCTCGTCGAGAAGGGCTACTACGCGGGCACGCCGTTCCACCGGGTGATCGGCGGCTTCATGGCCCAAGGGGGCGATCCGACGGGCACGGGCACCGGCGGCCCCGGCTACACGATCGCCTGCGAGTGCGACGCCCCCGGGGCACGGAAGCACTTCCTCGGCACGCTCTCGATGGCCCACGCCGGCAAGGACACCGGCGGCTCGCAGTTCTTCCTCACGTTCCGGCCGACCGAGCACCTCGACGGCAAGCACACGGTCTTCGGCCGCGTCATCGAGGGCTTCGACGTGCTGCCCAAACTGATGCGGACGCAGGACGAGCAGGGCCGCAGCGTGCCCGGCATCAAGCCGGACGTGATCGTCAAAGCAGAGGTCGTGCGGAAGCGGCCCCATGCCTACGAGCCCAAGACGCAGCCCGACCCACGGAAGCGGTGACCGCCGTTACAACGGCTCCTCGCGCAGCGTCGGCAGCGCGTCCGGCCCCTGCTGGTCGCGCACGTAACGAACCGCGCGGGTCTCCGCGGGCTTGCCGGCGTCGTCCCGCTTCACCACGAGCCGACCATCGGCCGTGAACTCCTCCGCGGTGCCGTCGGGCCGCGTCCGCGACCAGCCGAGGAGATCGCCGCGCTCGTCGTAGCGGTAGGTGTCGGTCCAGACGGCCGGCGTGAGCACCATCGGGTCGGCGTAGGCCTCCGCCCCGGTCGCCGGCAGCCGCTCGATCACCGCGATGCGGCGCGGGGCGTCGCCGTTGACCTCGTCGCGGCGGTCCCCGGCCGCCCCCTCCGGCACCGGCTCGTACGTTCGTCGCTCGTTGGGCGGAAAGTACCAGGTGATGAAGGCCGGGGCCGACAACCGCGCGCCGTTGTCGGCGAACACGCCCACGTCCACGCGGGCCGAGGCCAGCTCGCCGCCGGGATGGATCGCCCGCGGATGCCATTCGACGAGGATCTCCGCCCGGGTGCCGAGCGGATCGAGCGGAGTGATCCGCACGCGGCCGGGGTCGCCGTGCAGGAGCCGCCAGACGAACGACAGCGGCTTGCCGTTCGGGTCCTGCGTCTCCGCCACGCTAGCCACGAGCCGGCGCCGCTCGCGGGCGGAGCGGGCCACCCGGGCCACGGCCGCGACGGTGTCGAAGAGTTGCTCGCCCGCACCGACCTCGAAATAATCGATCCCAGGCCGGCCGAGGTACTCCTGCTCCAACTTCAGCCGCACCAGCGGCGGCACCTCGTCGGGCTCGAGATCGTGCGCCATCCGCACCATCCGCTCCACGTCGAGCGTCGCCCCGTCGAACACGGGCGGATGGGCCTTGCCGGACAGGTAGTCGTCGCGGCCGGCGACGGGCTTGCGGCAGGCGCGGAAGATCATCTGCACCGTCGGCATGAGGAGCCGCTTCTCGATGAGGAACGCCTGCGTCTCCGGCCGGAAGGCGGCGATCGTCGCGGCCACCGCGTCCATGAAGTCGCGGTCCGATCCCGACGATCCCTGCGAGGTGATCAGGTAGGGAACGTTGGCGGGGTAGACGTCGCCGTGCCCCTGGTCGGCCTCGGGATCGTGGTCGCGGTGCTCGGGATAGAAGTACAGCATGTTGTTGGCGTACTGGTCGGCGAGGAGGGTCGCCGTCTCGGCGTTGGACATGGCCAGCCGCGGCATGCTCCGCCAGTACGGCCCCTGCGTCTGGGCGACCGAGGCGTTGCCAATCACGGGGCCGCTGTGCACGAACGCGAGTTGCAGGCCGCGGTGCAGCTCGCCCAGGCCGTAGATGGAAGTCCGCGCCTTCCGCGCGGCCTCGCCGTACTCGACGCGGGTCAGCTCGGGGAACCACTGGTAATGCATGTTGCTGTGGTCCTCGTCGTGGTTGTCGTAGAGCACGCCGCGGAGCCCCGCCGCCGTGCCCTCCTTTCGCCACTGCCGCAACAGGTCGCCGACCGCGCCCGGCTGCTTCGAGATCTCCGCCTGCGGGTCGGCCGGCGGAAACTCGTGCGCCACGATGAACCGGCCCAACTGCGGCACCCAGAGCGTGTTCTCCTCCGTCACCTCGGCCACGCCCGCAGCGACCGGCCGCGGCTTGGGAAGCGGCCCCGTCTGTTTCCGCTTCCGCTGGGCGGCCTGCGCCCGCTCCATGACGTCGAGGCCGAGTTCCTGGAATCGCGGCAGGCCGCGCAGCGGCTCGAGGTCGGGATCCTTGGCAAGGACGTTGACATCGTCGAAGCCGGCGGCGACCGCGGCGGCGAGCGCGGCGAGGGCGGCATCGGTGTCCTTCCGCGCGCAGTGCAGGCAGGCCAGGTTGTACTGGCCCATGGCCGCGGGAATCTCGGCCGCGTCGATGGCCGCGCGGAGCCGCTTCTCGGCGTCGTCGAGCCGCCCCGCGGCGGCCTGCCGCATCACCTGCTGCATGACGGCCCGCCCGGTGAGTTCGGCCTGCGGCGCGGCGAAGACGCTCACCGCGGGCTTGTCGGCGGGCGGCGGGGCCGGCTCGTCGCCACGCGAGGTCACGGCGGCGGCGGCCAGCAGGGGACCGATGATCCAACGCATCGACGGTGGCTCCGGGAACGGCGGAGTGACGTGCCTAGTGTACGGGACGGCTCCGGCCCGCCGGACGAAACCAGCGGCCCGCCCGACTCGTGAGCAGCGCGGGCAGAACCACGAGGTCCCCCACCAACGCCGCCCAGACGAGCAGCGACAGCATCCAGGCGAACCGCCGCGTGGGCGCGAACGGGCTGGCGGCGAATGCCAGGATCCCGAGCCCGCAGACCAGCGCGCTTTGGGCGAGGGCCCCGGCCGAGTGCCGGTAGGCCGACCGCACGGCCGCCAGCCGCTCGCCGTCGGTGGCCGCGGCCGCCGTAGCCCCGGGCAGGGCGTGACGGAAGAAGGTGAGGAAGTGGAACGTCCCGTCCACCGCCATGCCGAGGGCCACCGAGGCGGTCATCACGCTGCCGATGTCGAGGGCCGCCCGCGTCCAGCCGACCGCCCCGAACAGCAGCACCATCGGGAACACATTGGGGATCATCGCCACCAGCCCGGCGACAACGCCGCGCTCCACCGCGATCATCACCAGCGAGATCAGGCCGCAGGCCGAGAGGAAGCTCGCGAACAGGTCGCGGAGCAGCGTCCGCTGGATGGCGTTGATCAGCGGCATGGCGCCGGTGAAGTCGGCGGAGATCCCGCGGGCGGCACCGCCGTGCCGATCGACGACCGGCTCCACCACGCCGCGGACCGCGCCGAGCAGCGCCTCGTAGTCGTGGCCGGCGAGGGCCGACGTGCGGGCCGTCACCCGCCACCGCTGGCCACCCGCATCATCGCGCACGAGCCGCATGTCGGCCAGCTGCGCGAGGCTCGACTCCAGCCTCCGGGCGACGACGGCCCGCCGTGCCGCGGCGACGGCGCCCGTGGCCGCCGGCTCCTCGGGCGCGAACAGTGCCGCCGAACTGACACCGGATACCGCCGGCAGGGCCCGCAATGCCGCGCCCGCCTCGCGGACCAGTTCGAGCCGCTCCGCCGGCCGCACCGCCGCGTCGGCGAACCGGATCACCACCTCCACCGGCACGAGCGGCCCGATCTCGCGCTCGATCCAGGCGTAGTCGCGGATCAGGCGGGTCTCCGGCGTGAACAGCGTGTCCAAGGACACGGACGTGCGGATGCGGGGCACGCCGAGTCCCGCGGCCACGAGCGCCACGGCCGTCGCGACGACGATCGGGCCGGCCCGACCGGTCACGCCGGCCGCCCAGGCTGCCGTCCTCGTCGATCCCGCGTGAGCCTCGAGCCGCCGCCGGATCGGCCAGCGGGCGAAAATCCCCGGCAGCACGAGGAACAGGACGACGAGCGTGCCCAGCACGCCGATGGCGGCATGGAAGCCGAACGAGCGGATCGGCTCCAGTTCGCTCACCACCAGCGACCCCAGCCCCACGGCCGTGGTGCCGGCCGACAGGCTGCACGGCAGCCAGCCCACCTTCAGGGCCCGCCAGGCCGCCCCGCGGGCCGGACCGCGGTGGTACTCATCGACGAGGTAGTTGACCAGGTGGATGCCCCCCGAGACGCCGAGCGTGAGCACCAGCAGCGGCATCACGATGAGCACGGGGTTCATCCGGTCGCCCCAGGCCGCGAGCGACACGAAGCACAGGCCGACGCTGACCAGCGCGAGCAGGAAGACCACGACCGCGTAGCGCAGCGACCGCAGCGCGAGCCAGGTGAGCGCGAAGATGATCGCCGCCGCGGGTCCGCCGTAGACGCGGAGGCTCTCCGCGCTCGCCGCGTCCACCGCCACCGTCTCGATCACCGGGCCGGCGAGGTGCATGTCGTCGTCCGCGACGCCGACCGTCTCGCGGAGCGTGTCGCGGATCCAGGCCACCGCCCGCCGTCGGTCCGCGAGCCCCGCGGGGGTGAAGCCGAGCACGACGCAGGTGCGGTCGCCGTCCGGGCCGACGATCACGCCCCGCAGCCGCTCGACCGCCTCCGCGCGGGAGAGGGCCAGCGGCGGGGCCGTGAGCCGCGCGACGGCTTCCCGGCCGGTGGTGACGGCGTCGAACCAGGGCCGCCCCGCGGCGTCCCGCGGCGCATCCGGGCCGGTGGCGGCGGCCACGAACCGGCCCACGGCCGGCCCGTCGAGCGTGCAGCCCGGCCACGACGCCACGACCACGTCGCCGCTCTCGAACTCCTCCGTGAACCGGGCGTAGGCCTGCCGCGGCGGGAACGTCGCCGGCACCCAGTCGATCGGCGTCGTCGACTCGACGCCGAGCATCGCGATCGCCGCCCGGGCGATGAACGGCGTTGCCGCCGCGAGCCCGAGGATGGAGACGATGCTGATGCGGAACAGGCGGGCCGCCGTGGCGTCTGACCAGGGGCCGCCGCGCCATTCGGGCCGGGGGCGGTTGCGTGGGGGGGAGGACATCGAGCGTCCCGGTGGGAGGACGCCCTTCATAGCCTGCCGGCACGGCGGATTCGATAGGCGTGTCCCGGGCCGGGCGTGGCGCAAGCCGCCGGGCTTGCGAATGCGTTCGAGCGGACCACACCCCGGATTCGCACACCTGGACGTGTGCGCCACAGGGGGCAGTGGGGGCGATGACCCACAGTCATTTTGCCCCGCCCTGCGCTATCGTGGGGCATACAATCTGCTGGATGGAGTCCCGCGATCCCGACCCGCCCGCCGAGACGCTCCCCGCCGACACCGACGCGGCGGCCGCGGCCCGCGACCGCTCCGCCGCCGCGGAGAAGGTGCGGTCGTTCCCGCAGACACCGGGCGTCTACCTGATGAAGGACGCCGCCGGCCGCGTGAGCTACGTCGGCAAGGCGAAGAACCTCCGGGCCCGCGCCGGCAGCTACTTCCTCAAGGCGGCTGCGGAGGATCGCCGCACGGCCGACCTCGTGCGGGAGATCCGCGACATCGACTTCCTCGAGGCCGACAGCGAAGTCGACGCGCTCCTCCTCGAGAGCCGGCTCGTCAAGGACGTGCAGCCGAAGTTCAACAGCGACCTGAAGGACGACAAGACGTTTCCCTATCTGCAGATTACGACCCACGAGGATTTTCCGCGGGTCGAGTTCACGCGGACGCCGCGCCAGAAGGGGGTGAAACTCTACGGCCCGTTCACGAGCGCCGGCTCGCTCCGCGGGGCGATCGTGGTCCTGCAGCGGATCTTCAAGTTCCGCACCTGTACGCTCGACATCGACGCCGACGACGAGCAGTGGCGGTGGTTCCGCCCCTGTCTGCTCGCCTCGATCGGCCAGTGCACCGCCCCGTGCAACCTGCGGATCTCGAAGGAGGACTACCGCCGCGACACCCAGCGGCTGAAGACCTTTCTCGACGGTGGCAAACGGCAACTGCTCGACGACATGCGGCGGGAGATGCTGGAGGCCTCGGGACGGCTGGAGTTCGAGAAGGCGGCCCGGCTGCGGGACGAGATCCGGCTCCTGGAGACGCTCGGCGACCGCGGCGACCTCGAGGAGCACGTGCAGCCGGAGGTGTTCCTCGTGGACCCGAAGAAGGGGCTCGTCGGCCTGGCGAAGGTGCTGGGACTGGCCACGCCGCCGCGGGTGATCGAGGGCGTGGACATCGCCCATCTGGCCGGCGACGAGACCGTGGCCAGCCTCGTGCAGTTCATCGACGGGCTCCCGTTCAAGCCCGGCTACAAGCGGTACCGGATCCGCACGGTCGACGGCATCGACGATTTCAAGAGCATCTACGAGGTGGTGGCGCGGCGGTTCTCACGGCTGGTCCGCGAGGGGGCGTCGCTGCCCGACGTGTTCCTCGTGGATGGCGGCAAGGGACAACTCTCGGCCGCGCTCGACGCCCTCGAGAGCCTGGGCATCGAGGCCCCGTGCGTGATCTCGCTGGCGAAGCGGGAGGAGGAGGTGTTCCTGCCGGGGCGGAGCGAGCCGCTGCGGCTGTCCCGCGACTCCTACTCGCTGCGGCTCCTGGAATACGTCCGCGACGAGGCCCACCGCTTCGCACAGCACTACCACCACCTGCTCCGCGGCCGGCGGGCCCTGGAGGAGTGATCGCCGACGGGCCGCCCGGCCCGCCGAACCTTGACGCCCCCGGCGCTCGGTCATAGTCTCCCGCCCGGTCCAGGTTCCGACGGACCCCCGCCCCGGAGTCGCGGGGCAAGAACATGCCTGCCCGCGCCCCCGCCGCGTCTGATTCTCCCGCGAGCCCGTGGCGGATCGTCGCCGTGGCCTGGCTGGGAATGGTGCTCAACTACGTCGACCGGCAGGTCGCGTTTTCGATCTTCCCGGTGCTGCGCAGCGATCTCGGGTTCACCGAGTCGCAGTTGGGGCTGGTCGGCCTGGTCTTCATCTGGACCTATTCGGCGCTCAACCCGTTCGCGGGCCGGCTGGCCGACCTCTGGCGGCGGGAACATCTGCTCGCGGCCAGCATCACGCTCTGGAGCCTGGCCACGCTGGGGACCGCGACGAGCCGGTCACCGCTGGAGTTTCTCGTCTGGCGGGGAGTGATGGGCGTGACGGAGGCGGCCTATGTCCCGGCCGCCGTGAGCCTGATCGCGACGGCCCATGCGGGGAGCACGCGGTCCCGCGCGACCGCCATCTATTCCACCGGCCAGATGGCCGGGATCGTGGTCGGCGGCTGGTTCGGCGGGTGGATGGCAACCGGGCCGGGCTGGCGGCTGGGGTACGTGGTGCTCGGCCTCTTCGGTCTGCTCTTCGCCCCGGTGTTCTACCGGCTCCTGGGCCGGGTGTCGGCCGCCCCTGTCGCCCCCGCCGGCCCGCCGCGGGAAGGCCACACGCCGGGGGGCGTGTCGCGGTGCTTCCTGGCCCACTGCGTCGCCTTCTTCATGCTGTGTGCGATGCTGTGGATCATCTATTCCTGGCTGCCCGATCTGTTGTACCGCCGGTTCGACTTCTCCCTGGCGAAGGCCGGGCTCCTGGCGACGGCGTGCGGCCAGACGGGCTCCATCGCGGGCCTGTTCGCCGGAGGCTGGCTGGCGGACCGGCTCGTCCGCGAGATCCGCCCGGCCCGGTTCTACGTCGCCGCGATCGGCCTCGCGCTGGCCGCACCCTGCATCGCGGTCGTGTTCTCGGCGACCTCCTTTCCCGTGCTCGCCGTCGCCACGTTCGGGTTCGGCTTCTGCACTTCGATGTTCGCCGGCAACACGTTCGCCGCGGCCTTCGACGTCGTGCACCCGGGCCGCTACGGCGTGGCGACCGGCATCCTGAACATGATCGGCGGGCTGGGCGGTGGCCTGGCGATGTTCGCCGTCGGATCCCTCGGCGCCGACGTGTCGGTCCGGGCCTGCGCGGCCGGGGCCGTGGCCGCGGCCATCCTGCTCGCCGTCGTGGCTCGCTGGCAGTTTGACGCCGACAGGTCCCGCGCCGGCCTCCCGGCCTGAACCGGTCAGTCGCCTTCCCGCCCCCGGTCTGGTAAGGTTACGGGACCTCCGGGGAGGACCATGAACCATGGCACGCGCTTCGGGCTCCGCTTCGCGTCGTGAGTTTCTGCACGTCGGCTCGCTCACCGGCCTCGGGCTGTCGCTCGGCGGCCTGTTCCGGCTTCAGGCCGCCCGGGCCGACGCCACGGCCTACGAGCACTTCGCCGGCACCGCCAAGAGCGTCATCCACATCTGGCTGCCCGGCGGCTGGGCCCAGCAGGAGACGTTCGATCCCAAGCCGCTGGCGCCGTCCGAATACCGCGGCGACCTCGGCGTGATCGACACGAAGCTGACCGGCGTCCAGTTCAGCGAGAAGCTCGTCAAGACGGCCCAGGTCGCCGACAAGATCACCGTCATCCGCTCGATGACGCATGGCGAGGCGGCCCACGAGCGCGGCACCCACAACATGTTCACGGGCTACCGCCCGAGCCCGGCCCTGACCTATCCGAGTTTCGGCAGCGTGGTCGCCCACGAACTGGGTCCCCGCGCCGATCTGCCGCCCTATGTCTGCGTGCCGAACCTGCCGGCGCAGGACGCCGGGGCCGGCTACCTCGGCAGTGCGTTCGGCCCGTTCGTGCTCGGCTCCGATCCGACCGACGGCGGCTTCACGGTCCGCGACCTCGCCCTCCCCGGCGGTGTCGATGCCAACCGGTTCGCCAAGCGGCAGCGGCTCCGCGAGTCGGTCGGCCGCCACTTCCAGCGGCTGGATGACGCCGGTGCGGTAGCCGCGATGGATTCTTTCTACGAGCGGGCCTACGCGCTCGTGAGCTCGGCCGAGGCCCGCGGGGCCTTCGAGATCAAGACCGAGCCCGAGGAGATCCGCAACGAGTACGGCCGCAACCAGGCGGGCCAGCGGATGCTGTTGGCGCGGCGGCTCGTCGAGGCGGGCGTGCGGTTCGTCACGCTCTCCTACGGTGGCTGGGACATGCACGGCCAGATCCGCGACGGGATCAACAGCACGCTGCCCCCGTTCGACCAGGCGTTCGCCGCCCTGATCACGGACCTCGACCGCCGCGGCCTGCTCGACTCGACGCTCGTGATGGCCTCGAGCGAGTTCGGACGGACCCCGCGGATCAACGGGAACGCCGGCCGCGACCACTGGCCGAAGGTGTTCAGCGTGGTGCTCGCCGGCGGCGGCATCAAGCGGGGCTGCATCTACGGGGCCTCGGACCCGATCGCCGCCGAGCCGCAGGACAATCCCGTGTCGGTCGAGGACCTGGCCACGACCGTCTACCACTGCCTCGGAATCGTCGCCGACAAGGAACTCATGGCGCCGGGCAACCGGCCGGTGGAGATCGTCGACGGCGGCACCGTGCGGAAGGACCTGCTCGCCTGACGCGGCCCGACGGCCGCCATGCAGCCCTCCCATGCCCATAGCGTCCGCAGCTTCGCGTTGGAGCCGACGGCCATCCGGTTGGGCCGCGCTGCTCGCCGCCGCGGCGATCGGTCTCCCGGCTACGGCCGCCCCGGTGATCGACCGGATCCTGCCTCCGGGCGGGCCCCGGGGCGCGGAGATCGAGGTCGAGTTCCGGGGCCGGGAACTCGAGGATGCCCGTGAGCTGGTCTTCGAGAACGACGTCATCACCGTGATCGGTCTCGTCCAGGCCGATCCGCAGGTGGTGAAGGCGACCCTGCGGATTCCACCCGACTGCCCGCTCGGCGGCCATCGCCTGCGGATCCGCACGGCCGACGGCCTCTCCGAACTGCGGACCTTCCGCGTGGCCGGTTTCACCGCCGTCCGTGAGACCGAGCCGAACAACGACCGCACCGCGCCGCAGGCCGTCACGCTGCCGACGACCGTGACCGGAGTCGTGACCGGCGAGGACGTCGACGGCTTCCGCGTCCGACTGCCTGCCGGCGGGCGGCTCTCCGTGGCCGTCGACGCGATGCGGCTCGACCAGGAGATGTTCGATCCGCATCTGGAACTCGTCGATGCCAAGGGATTCGTGGTCGCGGCTTGCGACGATCATCCGCTCCTCGCCCAGGATGGCATGTTCGCGGCCGTCGTGCCGGCCGAGGGCGACTACGTGGTGCGGGTGCGGGAGAGCGCCTTCGGCGGCAACGACGGCAGCGTCTACATGCTGCATCTCGGCGACTTTCCCGTGCCGCACATGGCCTGGCCACCGGTCGGCCCACCGGGAGCGACGGTCGAGGTGGATTGGCTCGGCGACCCGGCCGGCAGCTTCCGCCAACGGATCGTGCTGCCCGCCGTCGTGCCGCCGGCCGGTGTCGCGGAGATCGAGCCGATGCGGAATGGTTCCGCCTCGCCGGTGCCGGTGCCGGTGCGGGTCTCGCCCCTGCGGCGGACCGACGAGGCCGAGCCCAACGACGAGCCGAAGAAGGCGACGCCGGTGACGGCCCCGGCGGGGATCCTGGCGCGGATGGATGCCGCCGAGGACGTCGACTGGTTCCGGGTGGAGGCCCCGAAGGGCACGGCCTGGGACGTCCGCGCCTGGGGACGGCGGCTCGGCTCGCCGATCGACGTGGTTTTGAACGTCCACCGCGACGACGAGAAGCGCGAGCGGCTCACCGGCAACGACGACGCCGACGGTCCCGACAGCGTCGTCCGCGTCACCGTGCCCGATCAGGGATCCTTCCTGATCCGCGTCAACGAGCACCTCCGCCGCGGCGGCCCGGAGTACGTCTACTGGCTGGAGATCGACCAGGCAGAGCCGGGCGTCGCGCTCTCGATCACGCCCGCCCGCGAGAACTCGCAGGAGCGGCTCGTGGCGGCCGTGCCCCGGGGCAACCGCACCGCCTTGGTCTTCAACACGAGCCGCACGGACGTTGGCGGGCCGGTGAAGCTGGCCTTCGCGGGTCTGCCGGACGGCGTGCGGATCGAGGCCCCGGCCGCCGCACCGAACGCTCCCGCCACGCCAGTGGTCTTCGCGGCGGCGGCCGACGCCGTTGCCGCCACGGCCGAGGTCGAGGTTCTGACGCTCGCCGCCGAAGCCGGCCGGCCGCTCGGTGGGCTGCGGCAGACCACGCCGCTGGTGATCGGGCCCGGCAACGGCACGTTCCGCGCCGTCACGGGCGAGCGGCTGCCGGTCGCGGTCACCGACGAGGCGCCGATTCGGATCGACGTCGAGCCGCCCGGAGTGCCGCTCGTCCGCCGCGGCGTGCTCGATCTCAAGGTGCGGATCGAGCGGCTCGATGGATTCAAGGGCAAGGTGAAGCTCGTGCTGCCGTTCCGGCCGCCGGGCGTCAGCGGGCCGACGATCGTCGAGGTGCCGGCCGACAAGGACGAGGCCGTTTACCCGCTCAATGCCTCGCCCGATGCGGCGATCGCCGACTGGCGGGTCGTCGTCGTGGCGACGGCCCTGGTGAAGAACGAGCAGAAGCCGGATCCCACCGAGAAGAAGAAGCGGCGGCGCGACGGCGAGACGGCCTGGGTGTCGAGCGATCTCGTGCCGCTGCAAGTCGCCGAGACCGTCATCGAGCTGGCCGCCGACAAGGCGACGGTGGAACAGGGGCAGGAGACCCGCATCGTCTGGTCGGTGAAGAAGCCTGCGGCGTTCACCGGCGCGGCGAAGGTGAAGCTCATGGGCCTGCCGGCGCGGACCGAGGCCCCGGAACTCGACCTCGCGGCGGATGCGGCCGAACTCGTGTTCCCGGTCAAGATCGCGGGCGACGCCCCGCCCGGCCAGCATGGCAACGTCTTCTGCCAGCTGCGGATCCCGCGCGGGGACGCCTGGATCGTGCAGAACACGGCGGCCACGCAACTGCGGATCGACAGGCCGCTGCCCGCGAAGGAGGCGAAGCCATGAGGTCGCCGCAGACCGCGGGGCGGAGCGGGTGGCTGGCGGTCGCCGCCGGCTGGCTGGCGACGGCCGCCACGGCCGCGGCCGCCGCGGAGCTCGTCGGCATCGAGGCGTATCCGCCGCAGTTGCGGCTCGATTCGGCCCGAGACCGGCAACGGATCGTCGTCCAGGCGCGGGCCGCCGACGGCCGGACGTTCGACGTCACGGGGGCCGCGGAGATCACGCTCTCCAACAGCGCTCTGGCTGCCATCGATCGTCCGGCCGGACGCGTCGTCCTCCGCCCACTGGCCGACGGGGACGCCACTGTCCGGGTGGCCCATGCCGGTCACGTCCGCGAACTGCCACTGCGGGTGGTCTCGGCATCGTCCGACCCGCCGCTCTCGTTTCGGCTCGACGTGATGCCGGTCTTCGCCCGGGGCGGGTGCAACATGGGCAGCTGTCACGGAGCCGCCCGCGGCAAGGACGGCTTCCGCCTGTCGCTGTTCGGCTTCGATCCCACCGGCGATCACCACCGGCTCACCCGCGAACTGCCCGGACGGCGGATCGATCTTGCCCACCCGGAGGAGAGCCTCCTGGTGCTCAAGGCGACCGGGGCCGTGCCGCATACCGGCGGCAAGCGGTTCGCCCCCGACAGCGACCTGGCCGACCGGCTGATTCGCTGGATCGCGGCCGGCGCCCCGGACGATGCCGGGCCCGACCCGGCGGCCAGCGTCCCCCAGCTCGTGGCCCTCGACCTGTATCCGCAGACGGCCCTTCTCGAGGGCGAGGCCGCGACACAGCAACTCGTGGCCGTGGCCCGGTTCGGCGACGGCACCGACCGCGACGTGACCGAGTTGGCCTGGTACGGCACCAACAACGATCGCGCGGCGAAAGTGTCGGCTGACGGGCTCGTCACCAGCGGGGCCCGCGGCGAAGCCTTTCTCATGGCCCGCTACGACACGATCACGGTGGGCGTTCCGATGGTCGTGATCCCCAAGGATCTCGCCTTCCGCCCGCCCGAGGAAGCCGATCAGCCCGGTGCGACGGAGGGGGCGAAGGCGATCGACTCGCTCGTCAACGCCAAGCTTGCCAGCCTGCGGATCGCGCCGTCGGGCATCTGCGACGACGAAGCCTTCCTGCGGCGGGCGACGCTCGATCTGGTCGGCCTGCTGCCCACCCCCGAGGAGCGGGCCCGGTTCCTGGCCGACGCGGCCCCCGACAAGCGGAGCCGGCTGGTCGATGAGCTGATGGCCCGCAAGGAGTTCGTGGAATTGTGGGTCATGAAGTGGGCGGAGATCCTCCAGATCCGCTCCGGCGGCGAGGTGAGCCCGAAGGCGACGATCCTCTACCACCAGTGGCTCGACCGGCGCATCGCCGCCAACGAGCCGGTCGACCGAATGGTCCGCGACCTGCTGACCGCGACCGGCGGCACGTTCGACAACCCGCCCACCAACTACTTCCAACTCGAACGCAACACGCTCAAACTCGCCGAGAACGTGGCCCAGGCTTTCCTCGGCATGCGGATCCAGTGCGCCCAGTGCCACAACCATCCTTTCGACCGCTGGACGATGGACGACTACTACGGCTTCGCCGCGTTCTTCGCGCAGATCGGCCGCAAGAAGGGGGCGGACCCGCGCGAGCAGGTCGTGTTCAACGCGGGCAGCGGTGAGGTGCCGCACCCGGTCAAGGGCAAGCCGGCGGCTCCCAAGTTTCTGGGTGGCGAGGCGCCCAAGGTCGCCGATCGCGACCGGCGCGAGGCCCTCGCTGCCTGGATCACGGCCCCCGACAACCCCTTCTTCGCCAAGCGGGTCGCCAACGTGGCTTGGACCCACTTCTTCGGCCGGGGCATCGTGCACGAGCCCGACGACGCCCGGGTGAGCAATCCTCCGGTCAACGCGCCCCTGCTCGACGACCTCGGCCGCCGGCTCGTGGCCTCTGGCTGGGACTTTCGCCGCCTCGTCCGCGACATCGTCACCTCGCGGACCTACCAGCGGGCCTGTGAGACCAACGACACCAACCGGCTCGACGAGACGAATTTCTCGCACGCCGCCGTGCGGCGGCAGCGGGCCGAGGTGCTGCTCGACGTGCTGGCCCAGGTCACCGACACGAAGAACAAGTTTCCGGGGTTGCCGCTCGGCGCCCGAGCGGTGCAGATGGCCGACGGGCGGACGACGAACTACTTCCTCACCACCTTCGGCCGGGCAACGCGGGAGGACGTCTGCAGCTGCGCCGTGCGGATGGATCCCAGCCTCTCGCAGGCCCTGCACCTGCTCAACGGCGACGTCGCCAACGACCGCATCCGGCAGGGGAACCTCGTCGAGCGCCGGCTGAAGGAGGGGCGGACGCCGGGCGAGATCATCGACGAGTTGTTCGTCCGCTGCGACTGCCGGATGCCGACGGAGCGGGAGCGGATCGAGACGCTCGTGACCGTGCTCGACGCCTCGGACCGTCGCCAGGCCCTGGAGGACGTCTTCTGGGCCCTGCTCAACTCCCCCGAGTTCATCTTCAACCACTGACTTCACAGACCCCGACCCGGCCTTACCGTCCTGACGCCCCCAGCCCTTCCATGCGCGAAATCATCCTGCCGTCGCGAACCGCGGTACCCGTGAGGGGCATCCGCACCTTGCGGGAGCCCGGGTGTCGGGGGAAGTCGAGGCGAGTTGGCGTATCCTCGCCCCCGAAGCCGAGGCTTTCACCGCACCCGGGCGGCTTGGGCTCAATTCGATATCTGCGGCGGCGATTCGTCGGGCTCCTCCTCGCATCGCTGGCGGCCTGCGCCACGCTCGCATCGGCCGCCGACGCGCCGCCGACGTTCGACGAGCACGTGCTGCCGATCCTGCGGGAGAAGTGCTGCAGCTGCCACAACGCCGACAAGAAGAAGGGCGGGCTCGACCTCACCAGCCACGGCCAGGCGCTGGCCGGCGGCAGTTCCGGCGAGGTGATCGCCGCGGGCGATCCGGACGGCTCCTACCTGTGGCAACTCGTGTCCCACGCCTCCGAGCCGAAGATGCCCCCGGAGTCCGACAAGCTCCCGGACACGATGCTCGACGTCATCAAGCGCTGGATCGCCG
>SXGQ01238607.1_pt1 | contig 17215 bp, 16 predicted proteins | sample 3178371 | NCBI WGS metagenome assembly SXGQ01 (sample SAMN11356859, study PRJNA531348) | freshwater metagenome | isolation source: freshwater sample F1-20 | place: China: Fuxian Lake, Yuxi | collected 2017-12-25 | reverse complement strand
GTCCACCGCCTCCCACCCGTCGGCGGCGGCGTGCTGCCCGGCAGGCATCGCCGCAGCGAAGAACCGGGCGTCGTAGCGGCGGGGCGATGGCTCCGGCGTGATCCAGTTCGACACGTAGGCGATGTGGTCGAGCGGGACCCGGAGGTCGTGCTGCCGGTACAGCTCGGCGAGCGTCCGGGTCCCGGCCTCGAGGGCGATGCGGGTGGCGTCGAGGCCGGCGTGGACCGGGTGGTCAGCGGTGACGGGTCGGCCGTCGGGGTCGACGGCCAGGACGACGCCGGCCTCCTCCAGGCACTCCCGGGCCGCCGTCACCCAGAACGACCGGCCGCCGCGGTCGACGCCGAGGATGCGGTCGGCATCGGGGCGTGACAGGCCGGTGACGACGTCGTCGTGGTCGTCGTCGGCGGCGTCCACCGCGCCACCGGGGAAGACGTGGGCGCCGGGCACGAACGGGGTGCCGGCGGCCCGCTGCAGCAGCAGCACCTCCAGCCCGCCAGGGACGTCGCGCAGGAGCATGAGCGTCGCCGCCGGCCGGGGGATGACCGGTGCGGGCTCGTCGGCGGCGGAGGCGTCGGGGACCGGGACGCTGGGGGTCACGGCAGCTCGGGCCGGTCGGTGCGCCGGGGCGGCTCCTCCCAGGAGTCCGCGTCGAGCACCGGGCCGCGTGCCTGTCCGGGGAAGCCGGGACCGGCACCGAAGCCGCCCATCCGGAGCGGGCCGGCGAAGACGATGGGTCCGGCGCCGAAGCGGCGCCGCACCGACCCGCGCAGGAGGGCGCGCACCGGCGGCAGCAGCAGGAGCAGCCCGGCGGCACCGGTGACGAAGCCCGGGGTGAGCAGCAGGATCCCCGCCACCAGCAGGAGGATGCCGTTGACCACCTCGTCGGTCGGCGCTTCGCCCCGCGCCACCTTCTCGTTCGCCCGCCGCAGGACGCCGAGGCCCTGCTGCTTGACCAGCCACATCCCGGCGAAGGTCGCGCCGAGGGCGCCGAGCAGCGCGGTGCCGAACCCGAAGGACCCTGCCACCTGCGCGAACACGAGGAGCTCGACGACGGGCACCAGCAGGAACAGGACCAGGAACAGGGGAGCGTCCAGGCTACTGACGCCGGACGGGGCCCGTTCCGCGCCTGGGGTAGCGTCGATCCGATGTCTGGGGAGCACCTGCGCGAGACCCGGTCCGACCCGGCGCCGGACGGCCTGTGGGGGCGCGTCCTGCCTCGCACCGCCCTCGGCCTGGCGACGCTGCTCTTCTTCATGGCCGTCGCCGCTGCGTTCTCCGGGGCGGCGCTGTTCGCCTACTACCGGTTCGAGCTGGACGACACCCGGGAGCGGGTCGCGCAGCTCGAGGGTGAGATCGCCGACGACCTCGAGTTCGCCGAGCAGGCGATCGGGCAGCGCACCGACGAGGCCACCGCCGAGATCGAGGGGCTGCTCGACGAGCTGGAGCAGTTCACCGCGTCGGGTCAGACCGTGGACGAGCTCCTCGAGAGCGTCGGGCCCTCGGTGTTCCTGGTGACCAGCGTGGACGAGGCCGGCCAGCCCTCCGTCGGCACCGCGTTCGTCCTGTTCTCCGACAGCGAGCGGTCGTTCCTGCTCACGTCGTTCACCACCGTCCGGGCCGCCACGGTCGAACCCGGACCGAGGGTCGAGGTGAGCCAGGGCGGCAACGGCCTCCCGGTGCAGCTGACGGCGTGGGACGAAGGGCGCGACCTGGCGCTGCTCGTCGCCGAGGAGTCGCCGAACCTCCCGGCGATCAGCGTGGCCGACCCGTCCTCGGTCGGCTCCGGCGACCGGGTCTTCGCCATCTCGGGCCTCGGCGCCGAGGGCGGTGCGCTGGTGCAGGGCATCGTCTCCGACGTCTCGGCCAACGCCATCCAGCACGACGCGCCCGTGGGTCCGCAGTTCCAGGGCGGCCCGATGCTCAACAGCTCGGGGGAGCTGGTGGGCATCGCGTCGCGGAGCTTCGCCCCGCTGGGGTTCGTCCCGGACACCGTCTTCTTCGGCATCCCCGTGCGGGAGGCGTGCGTCGAGCTCGTGCAGTGCCCCGCCGAGCTCGACTGAGCATGCGAAGGATCTGAGCGGGCCGTCACGTCCTGTCGCGACTCGGTCTGGCGGCTTCGCCGCCGTCAGGCACCGTGCCTCCGGGTCACCTCGCCTTCGGCTCGGCTCCTAGTCGTCGTCGTCGTCGGGGCCGAAGAGCCCGCCCGACGGCGAGGTGGTGCTGGTGGTGGAGGTCGAGGTGCTCGAGGTCGAGCTGGTCGTGGTCGAGGGAGCCGGAGCGACCGGGCCGTCGGCGCCGACGAGGTAGGGCCCTCCGGTCGCCGTGCCGCTCCCCGACATGCGGGTGCGGGGTGCGAAGCCGCGACGCTCGCGCTGGATCTCCTCGCTCGCCACGTCGCGGATCGGGGCGGGCTCGCTGAAGTCGGTGATGGGCACGCCCTGCAGCGCCTCGTTCATGAACTGCTGCCACGCCTCGGCGGGGAACGAGCCGCCGGTGAGCGCACGGCCCTTCACCCGGTAGCTGGCGTCGAGCGGGGGCGGCGGGTCCCATCCCATGAAGACCGCGGCCGACAGGGTCGGCGTGTACCCGACGAACCACGAGTCACGGTTGTCCTGCGTGGTGCCGGTCTTGCCGGCTGCCGGGCGGCCGATCCCCTTGCCGGAGGCGGTGCCCGACGTGATGACCCCTTCGAGCACGTCGGTGACGTTGTCGGCGGTGGCCTCCTTGATCACCTGCTCGCCGGCGGGCTCGGAGCGGTCGAGCACCAGCGTGCCGTCGGGCGCGAAGACCCGGACGACTGGGGTGGGTGCGACGCGGACGCCGTCGTTGGCGAAGGTGCCGTAGGCGGAAGCCATGCCGAGTGACGACACCTCGCGGCTCCCGAGTGCGATCGAGAGGCCGGATCCGTCGCGGGCCGGGTCGATCTCGGGGATCTCCAGACCCAGCCGGTTGGCGAGCGCGACCGCCTCGTTCGGACCGACGTCCTGCATCAGGCGCACGAAGACGGTGTTCACGGAGTTGTGCATGGCCGACCGCAGGCTCATGTTCCCGTAGACCGCCCCTGCGTAGTTCTCGGGCGAGTAGTCCCCGATCGTGAGCGGACCGCCCGAGTAGATCTCGTCCGGTCGGGTCCCCTGCTCGAACGCCGTCGCGAGCACGAAGGGCTTGAAGGACGAGCCGGCCTGGCGGCCGATGCTCCCTGCGCCCTTCACGGCGATGTTGGTCTCGGTCAACGCGAAGTCCCGGCCACCGACCATGGCCCGCACGTACCCGGTGGGCGGCTCGACCGCGGTCACCGACATCTGCATCTGGTGGGTGATCTCGTTGCCCGCTGCATCGGTCCGCACCACCGGGTCGACGCCGGCGAGCGTGCGCAGCATCGTGGCCTCGGCTGCGACCTGTGCCTTGGGGTCGAGGGTCGTGAAGATCTGGAGCCCGCCCCGGTACAGCACGTCGTCGTCGCCGAGCTCGGTGCGCAGGTACTGGGTGAGGTACGAGACGAACCACGGGTACTTGGCGTTCTCGATCGTCGGCGTGACCACGAGCGTGTGGGGTCCAGGCGCCGGGCCGGCGCTGGCCAGCCACAGCGGGGAGTCCATCGCCGCCTGCCACTCGTCCTGCGCGATGAGCTCCTCGTCGAGCATCGCCTGGAGCACGCTCTTGCGCCGGATCTCGGCGGTGGCGAGGTCGGCCCGCGGGTTGTAGCGGGACGGCGCCGGGATGAGACCGGCCAGGGTGGCGGCCTCGGACACGTTCAGGCTGTTCACCGGCTTGTCGAAGTACACGTCGGCGGCGGCGCCGATGCCGTAGGCCCCCTCGCCGAAGTACACGATCGACAGGTACTCGAAGAGGATCTGCTCCTTGCTGAGGGAGCGGTCGAGCTGCGCGGCCAGGACCGCCTCGCGGACCTTGCGGGTGACCGTGCGGTCGGAGCCGACTCCGTAGGCGTTCTTGGCCAGCTGCTGCGTGATGGTCGAACCGCCCTGGGCCAGCTCGCCCTCGCGGACGTCGGTGACGAGGGCGCGCATCGTGCCTCGGATGTCGACGCCCGAGTGGCCGTAGAAGTTGCGGTCCTCGGCGGCGATGACCGCCTGCTTGAGCACCTCGGGGATGTCGCCCGGGGCCACCGGGATGTTCTGGTCGAACTGCTGGTAGGTGTGGATCAGCTCGCCGTTGACGTCGTACACCTGGCTGAACTGGATCGCCTCCAGCTCCTCTGGCTCGGGGATCATCGCCGGCAGCGGGACGAAGAGCTGGGTGGCGAGGACCACGCCGGCCGCCACCAGGGGCGTGGCCAGCACGATGACCAGCGCGACGGCCAGCCTGCTCGTCCGACGGATCCAGCGCATGCCCCCACATCATCGCCCGATTCGCGCTCGTTGTCGCATCAGCGCGCGGCCGCCTCGGACGGATCTGTCGTGGATGGGCCACCACGGGTGGACCGGATCCACGACATTTTCGGGTGGGCGTAGGGTCCGGGGCGGTGTCCGCCCCCGCTCCCACGCCGCATCCGGACCGTCCGCCGTCGGTCGACCAGCTGGCGCGCTCGCTGGCCGACACCGGGCTGCCCCACCCGCTGCTCGTCGACGCTGCCCGGGAGGCCATCGCCGACGGTGACCCGTCCGCCGCCCGCACGGCCGCGGAGGCTCGCCGCCGCTCGCTGCTGCAGCCGGTCGTGAACGCCACCGGCGTGCTGCTCCACACCAACCTGGGCCGCGCGCCGCTGGCTGCCACCACCGACGGGCGCGCCTCGAACATCGAGCTCGACCTGGCCAACGGCAAGCGGGGGAGCCGCACGGCCCACGCCGGGGCCCTCCTGGCCCGGGCCGTGGAGGCCGAGGCCGCGATCGTGGTCAACAACTGCGCGGCGGCCGTGCTGCTGGCGCTCGCCGCGCGGGCCGGCGGGCGCGGCGTCGCGGTCAGCAGGGGCGAGCTGGTCGAGATCGGCGGGGGCTTCCGGGTGCCCGACGTGATGGCGCAGTCCGGTGCCCGCCTCGTCGAGGTCGGCACGACGAACCGCACCCGGGTGGCCGACTACCGCGGCGCCATCGCGTCGGACCCCGACCTCGCCCTGCTGCTGAAGGTCCACCGCTCCAACTACACGATCTCGGGCTTCACCGAGGAGACCTCCGTCGGCGCGCTGTCCCAGCTCGGTCCGCCGGTGGTGGTCGACCTCGGCAGCGGCCTGCTCGACGCGGCGTGTCCGTGGCTCGACGAGGGCCCGCCTCCGTGGCTTCGGGAGGAGCCGGCGGCGAGGCAGACGCTGGCCGCCGGCGCCGACCTGGTGCTCTTCAGCGGGGACAAGCTGCTTGGTGGGCCGCAGGCGGGGATCATCGCCGGTCGCGCCGACCTGGTCCGCGCCTGCGCCAGCCACCCGCTGTACCGGGCGTTCCGTCCCGGGTCGCTGGTGCTCGCCGCGCTGCAGGACGTCGCCCTCTCCTACCTCGACCGCACCGCAGGCGCGCTGCCGTTCTGGCGCATGGCCGCAGCGGCGGTCGACGGCCTGCGCGAGCGCGCCGGGCGCATCGCTGCTGCGGTCTCCGAGGTCGACCTCGACGTCGTCGACTGCGCCTCCGTGCCCGGCGGCGGCACCCTCCCGGACATCGAGATCCCGTCTGCCGGCCTGGCGGTCGGCGGCGACCGCACCGCCAGGCTCCGAGCCGGCACGCCACCGGTCATCGCCCGGGTGGAGGACGACCGCACCATCCTCGACCTGCGCACGGTCGAGCCCGACGACGACGAGCTCGTCATCGCCGCGCTGCGCCGCCTGGTCGAGGGCGGCTGATGCACGTCGTGGCCACGGCCGGGCACGTCGACCACGGCAAGTCCACCCTCGTCCTGCACCTCACCGGCACCGACCCCGACCGCCTCGCCGAGGAGAAGGCGCGCGGGCTCACCATCGACCTCGGCTTCGCCGGCGCCACCCTCCCATCCGGCCGCCGCATGGCGATGATCGACGTGCCCGGCCACGTCCGCTTCCTGAAGAACATGCTCGCCGGCATGGGGGCGGTCGATGCCTGCCTGTTCGTGGTGGCCGCCAGCGAGGGGTGGAAGCCGCAGAGCGAGGAGCACCTCCGCATCCTCGACGTGCTCGGCGTTCGCCACGGGATGATCGCCCTGACCAAGGTCGGCCTCGTCGACGACGACCTCCACGAGCTGGCCCGGCTCGAGGTCGAGGAGGCGGTCGCCGGCACCTTCCTGGAGGGCGCGCCCGTGGTGGGGGTGGACGCGCCGACCGGTCGCGGGCTCGACGAGCTCCGGGGCGCCCTCGACGACCTGCTCGCCACCACCCCGACCGCCGTCGACCACGGCCGGCCCCGCCTGTGGGTCGACCGGTCCTTCGCCCCGGCCGGTGCGGGCACCGTCGTCACCGGGACCCTGGCCGGCGGCGCAGTGGCCGTCGACGACGAGCTGCTCCTCGCCCCCGCCGGCACGACCGTGCGGGTCCGGGCCATCCAACGCCTGCACGAGCAGGTCCAGCGGCTCGAGCCGGGCAACCGCACGGCGCTCAACCTCGTCGGCGTGGGCCACGGGTCCGTCGCCCGTGGCGACGTGCTCGTGCGGGCCGGCCAGTGGCACCACACCGACAGCCTCGACGCCTCGCTCACCGTGCTGGCCAAGCTCGACCACGCCGTGTCCCGCCGAGGCGCCTACCTCGCCTACATCGGCTCCGGCGAGCACCCCGTGCAGCTGCGCGTCCTCGGGCCGCACCCGATCGAGCCCGGCGAGACCGGCTCGGTCCGGCTCCACCTGGCCCGCCGCCTCCCGCTGCTGCCCGGTGACCGCTTCGTCGTCCGCGACGCCGGTCGAGGTGAGACCGTCGGCGGTGGCGAGGTGCTCGACGTCGATCCCGTGCTCCGCGCCTCCCGCGCTGCGCCCGATCGTCGGGTCGAGCGGGTGGTGGCCGAGCGGGGCTGGATCCCGGCCGACCGCCTCGCGCTGCTCACCGGAGCGCAGGTCGAGCCGACGATCGGTCGCTGGGTCGTGTCACCGGAGGCCCGTGCCGAGGCGGTGGACCGGGTCTCGGCCCGGTTGCTCGACGCAGGTCCGCTCGGGCTGGACCTCGCCACCCTCGACGAGCGCGACCGGGCCGTCGCCGAGCGGCTGGACGACGTCGTGGTGGACCAGGGGCGCATCGTCGGCGCCGACGCGATCGACCCGTTGGACGGCCACCCGTGGCTCGACGCACTCGCGGCCGAGCCCTTCCAGCCGCCCGCCCCGCCGGGCGACCTCGGTCGCAACGAGGTGCGCGAGCTGGTCCGGCGCGGTGCCGTCGTCGAGGTCGACGGCGTTGCCTTCGGCGCCCGGGCGATCGAGCAGGCGAGCGAGATCGTGCGGACGCTCCTGGACGCGCACCCGGAGGGGCTGACGGTCGCGCAGATCCGCGACGGTCTCGGGACGAGCCGCAAGTACGTGCTGCCGCTGCTGGCCCACCTCGACGGGACCGGTCGGACCCGCCGTCGTGGCGACCTGCGCATCGCCGGGCCCCGGCTGACGGGGCCGGCGACCTAGGCGATCAGGACCCGGCGCTCGTTCTCGTTCAGGCCGCCCCAGATCCCGTGCTGCTCACGGATGCGCAGGGCGTAGTCCAGGCACTCCTGGCGGACGGCGCACGTGGAGCAGATCGCCTTGGCCCGGTCTTCGCGCTCGAGCGTCTCGTCCTTGCGCTCGAAGTGCGCCGGCGGGAAGAACACCCGCGACTGCGGCCCACGGCAGGCGGCCTTCAGCTGCCACTGCTCGGTCTCTGTGCGAATCGCCAGACTCATGCGAACCCCCCGGTGTCGACGTGGCGCCGAACCTAGAACCGGTGATCGGTCGGCACAAGGGGTGAATGGTCGCGAGCGCTCTGCTCGCGATCCCGAGCATGGCCCGGGGTCAGTGCGAGCGGGCCTCGCGGTAGTCCTTGGCGCCGCCCTCGATGGGCTCGACCTCGAGGGTCAGGCCGTCGATGGCGGTCACGCGCACCTCGGCGCCGGCATCGATCGGCGTGGCCCGGTTGGTGTGGGCCCGCCACGGTGCGTCGCGCACGGTGACGATGCCGTCGGGGGCGACGGCTGCGACGGCCACGCCGGTCTCGCCGATCATCCAGTCCCGGCCGATGGTCGGCGTGGAGAAGCGGGTCCGGACCATGGCCGGCATGCCGCCGAGCATGGCGAGCAGGACGCCGATGATGCCGGCGAGCAGGGTGATCCACGACGGCGGCCCGTCCTCGAACAGGGCGATCGATCCGACGACGAGCGCGACGACGCCGATGGCCGTCCAGAAGCGGGGCACGCCGGTCTGGACGTCGACGGCGAAGGCCGGGAACGCCAGGCACAGCAGGACGAGCGCCCAGGTGCGGGTGGGCAGCACGGCCAGGCCGTACGCGGCGAGGAGGAGGGAACCGACCCCGACCATGCCGGCCACGCCGACCCCGGCCGTGAACAGCTCGAACACGAGCAGGCTGGCGCCGATGACGAGGAGCAGGTAGGCGACCGGCGGGCTGGCCACGGTGTGGAACAGCTGGTCGACGAGACCGAGCTGGCCGAAGCGGACCGGCGTCACCGGCTCGATCCGATCGTCCACCTGGTTGGTCTCGACGCCGGGCAGGGCGACGATGAACTCGCCGAGCACCGGGGCGTCGTTGTCGACGAGGCCGAGCTCGGCGGCCAGCTCGCTGCCGACCCGCTCACCCACGGCGGTGCGCCCGGCGAGGTCGACGTCCTCGGCGAGCTCGGCGGTGACCTCGACCCGGCTGCCGGGGGAGAGGCCGGCGACGGCGGAGGCGGCCACGAGGCGGACGGCCTCGCCCTCGGCCTTGGACCCGGACGGCCCGATCCAGGTCGAGACGGGGACGGCAGAGGACGTGATGGCGTCGACGACCTCGTCCATGCGCTCGTCGCTGACGACCGCACCCTCGCTGTTGACCTGCAGCACGAGGGCGACCACGTCGCTGTCGGCGGCCTCGGCGATCTCCTCGACGATGAAGGACGCCGTGACCGGGTCGATGAGGCCGGAGACCTTGAGGATCCGGACCGTCTCCTCGCTGCGGGCGCCGCCGTCGGACTGCGCCGCCGCGGGTGCCGTGAGCGACCCGAGGGCGAGCACGCAGAGCGCGAGGCCCGTCAGCACCCTCGGTAGGGTGGTCCCTGCTCGGTGACGAGGACCGAGGACGTGGTGTATCGGTGAATCCGACGGAGTACTTCGCTGCATCCCGGCTTCTCATCGTTGCGGGCAAGGGCGGCGTGGGCAAAACCGTCGTCACCGCCGCCCTGGCACGGGCTGCGTCGATGGTCGGTCGCTCCGCGCTGGTGGTGGAGGTCGAGGGCAAGTCGGGCCTGCCCCGGATGTTCGGACAGGCTACGCCGGGGCGGTCGGGACTCGGCTATGACGAGCAGCTGCTGCGACGGGGCGGCGGACCGGACGGCTCTGCCGACATCACCGCCCGCACCATCACGCCCGACGGCGCGCTGCTCGAGTACCTCGAGGACCACGGCCTGTCCCGCATCTCCCGCCGGCTCGTCACCAGCGGGGCCCTCGACGTCGTGGCCACCGCGGCCCCCGGCATCCGGGACATCCTGGTGCTCGGCAAGGTCAAGCAGCTGCAGCGAGCCGGGGTCGCCGACGTCGTGGTGCTCGACACGCCGGCGGCCGGACACGCCATCACCTTCCTGCGCTCGGCCAGGGGCCTGCTCGACGCCGTGAAGGTCGGGCCCATCAACACCCAGGCCCGAGACGTGCTCGACCTGCTCGAGGACCACGACCGCTGCCAGGTGATCCTCGTGACGCTGCCCGAGGAGACGCCGGTGAACGAGCTGGTCGAGACGGCGTTCTCGCTCGAGGACCAGGTCGGCGTCGGCCTCGGCCCGGTGGTCGTGAACGGGATCTACGAGGACCTGCCCGGCCTCGACGACGACCCCACCGCTGCTGCCGAGGCGGCCGGGGTCACGTTGCGCCCGGGCGAGGCGGGGGCGTTGGCCGCCGCAGCCGACTTCCGACGGCACCGCATCGACCTGCAGACCGAGCAGCTCGGCCGGCTCTCCGAGCGGTTGCCGCTGCCCCAGGTCCGGCTGCCGTTCCTCTTCCAGTCCGAGATCGGCGCCGACGAGGTCGACGTGCTGGCCCGGTCGGTGCTCGGTGCCATCGAGGGCCTGGACGCCGAGGTCCAGCTGCGGTCGCGGACGTGATCGCACCGGACCTCGACCAGCTCGTCCGCGACCGGCGCATCATCGTGTGCGGCGGCTCCGGCGGCGTGGGCAAGACCACGACGGCGGCGGTGCTCGCCATGCGCGCCGCCGAGGCCGGTCGCCGCGCCGTGGTCGTCACGATCGACCCCGCCAAGCGCCTCGCCGACGCGCTCGGTCTGGATGGGCTCACCGACGAGCCGAGCCGGGTCGCCGGGACGTGGCCTGGTGAGCTCTGGGCGATGATGCTCGACACCAAGTCGACCTTCGACGCCCTCGTCGGGAAGCACGCCGCCGACGAGGCCCAGCACCAGCGCATCCTGGGCAACCGCTTCTACAAGAACATCTCCGGCGCCCTCTCCGGCACCCAGGAGTACATGGCCATGGAGAAGCTGTACGAGCTGGCCGAGGAGACCGACTTCGACCTCATCGTCGTCGACACGCCGCCCACCCGGAACGCCCTCGACTTCCTCGACGCCCCCGCCCGCCTCAGCCGCTTCCTCGACCACCGCCTCTACCGGCTGATGACGGCGCCGAACCGTGGCGTGCTGCGCGCCGTGAACATGGCGACCCAGGCCTTCGTGCGCACCATCGCCCGGGTGGTCGGCGCCGACGTGATCGATGACGCCGTCGCGTTCTTCCAGGCCTTCGACGGCATGGAGGAGGGGTTCAAGGACCGCTCGCAGCGGGTGCAGCAGCGCCTGCGCGACGACGACACCGCCTTCGTGCTCGTGGCGTCACCTCGCCGGGACACGATCGGCGAGGCGACGTACTTCGCCGAGAAGCTGGCGGAGGGCGGCATCTCGGTGCGGTCCCTCATCGTCAACCGCATGCACCCCCGCTTCGACGGGGGCCTGGCCGAGGCCACCGACGAGCGCGCCGAGGCCCTGGCCGGGTCGCCGATCGGGTCGCTCTACCGGAACCTCGCCGACTTCCAGCTCGTCGCCTCCCGCGAGGAGGAGAACCTGGCCGGTCTGGCCGAGAAGGTCGCCCCGGCCCCGGTCGTTCGGGTGCCGTTCCTGCGCTCCGACGTGCACGACCTCGAGGGCCTGCGGCTCATCGAGGCCGAGCTGTTCGCCTGAGCGGGCGGGTCCGAGGGTCAGGCCTGCTGGGCCTCGGCGAGGGCGGCGGCGGCCTCGTCGACGGACTCGGCCACCGGGACGATGCGGTCGAACCCGGTGGTGTGGAGCAGCCGGGTGAGCGAGGCCCGCGAGCAGGCCACGGCGACCTCACCGCCGGCCTCACGGGTGCGCCGGATGCCACCGATGAGGGCACCGAGGCCGGCCGAGTCCATGAAGGGGACGTCGGACAGGTCGATCAGCAGGGCATCGGCGTCGGCGACCCCGCCGAGGGCGCTGCGGAACTCGTCCACCGTGTAGGCGTCGAGCTCACCGCTGGGGCGACAGAGCGTGTAGTCGGGCGTCTGCTCGATCTCGATGTCCATCGCGGGGCACGCTACCGTCCTGCCCGTGCCCACGGTCCTCATCGCCACCGACAACGATGCCGTCGCCGACGAGGTCGCCGCAGCCGTCGAGGACGACCAGACGCGGGTCCTCCGGGTCCGTTCGGGGGTCGAGGTCCCGCCCGCCGTCGCCGAGCACGCGCCCGATCTCGTGGTGCTCGACCTCCAGATCGGCAACATGGGGGGCATGGCCGTGGCCTCGCACCTGCGGGCCGAGATCACGATGGAGCGACTCGACGACGTGGCCATCCTCATGCTCCTCGACCGCACCGCCGACGTCTTCCTGGCCAAGCGGTCCGATGCCGATGGCTGGCTCGTGAAGCCGCTCGACTCGTTCCGCTTGCGACGTGCGGCCACGGCGCTGCTCGACGGCGGCGACTTCCACGAGGCGACGGGCATCGAGTCCGTCCCCCCCGTCGCGCCCGCCTCCGCCTGAGCGGCGGATCCGGCTTCGGCCGGTGCCGGACACCTCCGGTATGGTGGTCAGCCCTGGCCCACCGGCCAGGACGCATCCGGGTGGTGGCTCAGCTTGGCAGAGCGCTGCGTTCGGGACGCAGAGGTCGGGAGTTCAAATCTCCCCCACCCGACCACGAGTGGTGCAGGTCAGCCGGGGTGCGAGCGCCCCGGCTGATCCGCGCTCGAGGGCTCTGCGGCGGACCTCGGACCGAGCGGTGTCCCGCCCGGCCTGCGTTCGCTGTGGTGGTCAGCGTCCGTAGACGGTGATGTCGACTGCCTTGACGCTGGCCCAGATGGGTTGGCCCGGTCGGAGGTCGAGGGTGTGGGCGGCGCCGGCCGTGATCTCCGCAGTGATCGGGATCGGGGCGGCGAGCGTCGCACGGACGCGGTCCCGGTCGGCTTCGAGCTCGGCGATGGCGGTCAGCCAGGTGTTGCGCGGGCTGCCGTCGGGCCGCCCGGCGTAGAGCGCGATCGCTTGGGGTCGGACGGCGACAGCGACCTGGCCGTCCGGGAGGGCGTCGGCGGGAGCGACCGTCAGCTCGCCGCCGCCGGCGAGGGTCACGGTCGTGCCGGCGAGGTGCCCGTCGCGCAGGTTGATGCCGACGAGGTCGGCCACGTAGCGGGTGGCCGGGTGGCTGGTGATCTGGGCCGCCGTGCCGGTCTGGGTGACCCTGCCCTCCTCGATGATGACGAGGCGGTCGGCGAGGACGATGGCGTCGATGGGGTCGTGGGTGACGAGGATGCGGACGCCGTCGAAGGTGGCGAGGTGGCGCCGGAGCTCGGCCCGGACGTGGAGCCGGGTGGTCGCGTCGAGCGCGGCGAGGGGTTCGTCCAGGAGGAGGAGCCCGGGATCGATGGCCAGCGCGCGGGCGAGGGCGACGCGCTGGGCTTGCCCGCCGGAAAGCGCGGATGGACGGTCGTGGGCGTGGCCGGCGACCCCGAGCCGATCGAGCCACCCGTGCGCCCGCTCGTTCGCCGTCCTGCGGTCGGAACCTCGGGCCCGCACGCCGAAGGCGACGTTGTCGAGGGCGGTCATGCGGGGGAAGAGGAGGTGGTCCTGGAAGACGACACCGACCGGTCGCTCCTCGGCGGGGACGAAGGTGTCGGTTGTCGGGTCGTCGAGGACGGTGTCGCCGAGGGTGATGTGGCCCTCGTCGACAGGCAGGAGGCCGGCGAGCGCGCGGACGACGGTGGTCTTGCCCGCTCCGTTGGGACCGAGGAGGGCGACGACCTCACCGGCAGCAGCGGTGAGGTCGACGTCGAGGTCCAGGTCGCCGAGCCGCAGTGCGATCCGTGCGTCGAGCATCAGCGGAGCCAGCGGTCGCGCAGCGGGACCAGGACGGCGAGGGAGACGGCGATGAGGATGAGGGAGAGGGCGATGGCGGCGTCTCGGTCGGTCTCGAGGGCGAGGAACACGGCCAGGGGCATGGTCTGGGTGCGGTCCTGGAGGTTGCCGGCGAAGGTGACGGTGGCGCCGAACTCGCCCAGGGCGCGAGCCCAGCACAGCACGGCGCCGGCGATCAGGGACGGCATGGCGTGGGGGAGGGTGATGCGTCGGAAGATGAGCCAGCGGCTGGCACCCAACGTCGCGGCTGCGTCTTCGTACCGCTGGTCGGCGGCCCGGAGCCCCGATTCGACGGTGACCACCAGGAACGGCATGGCGACGAAGGTGTTGGCGGCGATGACGCCCCACAGCGAGAACGGCAGGAGGAACCCGGTGCCCTCGTAGATCGGTTCGCCGAGCAGCCCGCGCCGGCCGAACGCGAACAGCAGTGCGGCTCCCCCGACGACCGGCGGGAGGACCATGGGCAGGGTGACCAGCGCACGGGTGAGGGACCGCCCGGGGAAGCTGGTGCGGGCCAGGACCCAGGCGAGCGGCACGCCGACGAGCAGCGAGATGCCCGTGGCGGCGGACGCGCTGATGACGCTGAGTCGGAGCGCATCGGTGACGACCGGGTCGCGCACGAGGTCGCCGAGGTCGCGCCACGGTGCCTGCTGGAGGAGCGCGACCAGGGGCAGGGCGAGGAAGGCGATCCCGAGGCAGGCGAAGGGCAGCAGCACCCAGGGCGCGCGGCGCTGCGGCTGGCGGCGGCGGGTCACGGTCGGCCGAAGCCGTACTCCCCGAGGATGGCCTGGCCCTCGTCGCTGCGCACGAACGCCACGAAGGCACGCGCAGCCGCAGCGTTGCCGGAGGCGGTGACGGTGCCGATCGGGTACGCCGCGTCCACGTTGAGCTCGTCCGGGATCTCGATGCCCTCGACGCGTTCGCCGGCGGTGACCACGTCGGTCACGTACACGATCCCGGCGTCGAGCTCGCCGGCTTCGACCTTGGTCAGCAGCGCCCGCACGTCGACCTCGTTCGTGTCCGGCGCCGGCGTCACGCCGGCTGCGGCGAGGGCCTGGCGGCCGAAGTCGCCGCACGGGACCTCCTCGGCGCACAACCCGATGAGGAGCTCGCTGCGAGCGAAGTCGTCGAGTCCGGTGATCCCGGCCGGGTTCCCGGCCGGCACCACGATCTGGAGGCTGTTCGTCACGAAGGTCCCGACCTCCTCGACCTCCCCGGCCTCGACCACCTGGTCCATGTTGGACTGGTTCGCCGAGGCGAACACGTCGGCTGGGGCGCCTTCGAGGATCTGCTCCCGCAACGACGAGGACCCGGCGAAGTTGAACGTGACCGAGACGCCCGGGTTCGTCGCCCCGAAGGCGTCGGCGACCTCGGCGAACGCATCGGTCAACGATGCTGCGGCGAACACGGTGATCGACCCCGCCAGGCCGGACCCGTCCCCGGTCGGCGCATCGTCGTCGCCGCCGGCGCACGCCACGAGCGTGGAGGCGATCGCCAGCACCACCCACGTCGCCAGCATGCGTCGCACGGAGCCCTCCCCTGGCGAGCAGGTCGCCCTAGATGCACTGCCACTACTTGCCGTCGCACGGGAACGTACCACCCCCGCCGGCGTCGGTCGGGCGTGGCATCCTCGGCGCGGTGGAGCGCCGTGACCGCTTGTCCTTGACCGAGTGGGCCACCCTCGGGCTCCTCGCCGAGCGACCCCGGCACGGGTACGACATCGCGGTCGAGCTGGCACCGGGCGCATCGGTGGGGCAGGTCTGGCACGCACCCCGCCACGCGGTGTACCGGGCGCTCGACCGCCTCACCGACCTCGGCCACGCGGAGGAGCGGAGGACGGAGACCGGGAACGCCGCGCCCCAGCGCACCGTCTACGGCACGACCCGCCGGGGCCGACGGGCGCTCCAGGACTGGCTCGACACCCCGGTCGATCACCTCCGCGACGTCCGCAGCGACCTCCTCCTCAAGCTCGCGCTCGCCGATCGGCTCGACCGTCCGAGCCGCGCGCTCATCGACCGGCAGCGCTCGCGGTTCGCACCGCTCCTCGATGCTCGGGTCGACCCGGACCGCCCGCTCGAGCCGGTCGACCGATGGCGCATGCACGCAGCCCGCGCCGTCGACGCCTTCCTCCAAGAGCTCGCCGCCACCCGGTGACCTCGGTGGCGGACCTCAGCCGATGCGGTCCCGCACGATGTCGACCATCTCGAAGAAGCGATCGAGGTCGTCGCCGACGGGGAGGAAGCTGATCTTGTCGAAGCCGGCGTCGACGAACTCCTGCACGGCCTCGACGTAGGGCTCGGGGTCGGGACCGTGCGGGACCATTGCGGCCACCTGCTCGGGGGTGATGAGGGCCGTGGCGGCGTCGAAGTTCACCGGGTTGGGCAGCTCGGCCATGACCTTCCACCCGGGCGTGATGAAGCGCATCCGCTCGTGGGCCAGCGCCTTGCCCTCCTCGACGGTCGGTGCGGTGGCGAAGCCGACCTCGGTCCAGGTGGCCGAGCGGTCGCCGCCGCGGTCGGCCCAGCCGTCGATCAGGGAGGGGTCGGGGTCGATGGCCATGATCCCGTCGGCGCCACAGGCCTGGGCGAGGTCGAGCGACGCCGGGCCGCTCACGGCGACGACGATGGGGATCGATCCGTCGGGGAGGTCGTAGACGCGGGCGTCCTCGACGGACAGGTGCGTGCCGCGGTGGGTGACGAACCCGCCCCCGTGGAGCGCACGGATGATCTCGATCGCGTCGGCGAGCATCTCGTGTCGGATGTCGACCGGCGGCCATCCCTGCGCGACCACGTGCTCGTTCAGCCGCTCACCGGCGCCGAGGGCCAGGGTGAACCTCCCCTCCGCCAGCGTGGCGATCGTTGCGGACGCCTGCGCCACGATCGCCGGGTGGTAGCGGAACGTCGGACAGGTCACGCCGGTGGCGATGCCGATCCGCTCGGTGCGGTCGGCGATGGCACCGAGGACCGACCAGGCGAAGGGCGAGTGCTCGTGGTCGCCGAGCCACGGGTGGATGTGGTCGGAGATGGCCACGAAGTCGAGCCCACGCTCCTCCGCCTGCACGGCCTGGTCGATCAGCGCGGCAGGTCCCCGCAGCTCGACCATCAGCTTGATCCCGAACTCCGTCACGCCTGGCTCCTCTGCTCGCGGTCTCGGAAGCCAGACCTACCCGTGAGCGCGGTGATCAGACGACGGCTCGGACGGCGATGTGGAGCCCGCCGAGGACCACGAGCACGGCGGTGACGGCAGGGAGGTAGGCGGCGATCCGGGCCAGGCGCGGCGCACCGCTGAGCACGTCGCCGTCGGTGAACCGGTCGCCGGCGCGGGCGAGCAGCCACCCGGCCGTGACGAGGGTCAAGGCGATGCCGACGCCGTACCCGAGCACCAGGCCGACACCGAACCACGCACGGCCGAGGGCGAGGCCGCCGAGGAAGACCAGGAGGGCCGAGGGGCTCGGCACGAGCCCGCCGGCGAGCCCCGGGAGGATGACGCCGCGCCAGCCGAGGGAGCCCTCGGCCACGGCCCCGAGGTCGACGTGCTGGTGCTCGTGCCACGCGTGATCGTGTTCGCCGTGGCCGTGGCCGTGGCCGTGGTCGTGGTCGTGGTCGTGCCCGTGGTCGTGCGTGTGCCCGTCGTGGTCGTCGTGCTCGTGGTGGTCGTGGCCGTGGTGGGCGTCGATCGGGCCGGCGGCGGTGCCGGCACCGACCGCGACGAGGTGGGGCGAGGCGACGACCGGCGTCCGACCTCGGGCCCGGGCGTGGCGGTTGCGCTGCACGACCTGGCGGAGGAGGG